>Ga0209023_10000343_pt1 | contig 74780 bp, 61 predicted proteins | sample LakOneMetagenome_FD_187468 | JGI IMG/M metagenome (GOLD analysis project Ga0209023, IMG submission 187468) | Freshwater and sediment microbial communities from Lake Erie, Canada (SPAdes) (version 2) | ecosystem: Environmental > Aquatic > Freshwater > Lentic | place: Lake Erie, Canada... | reverse complement strand
CGCGTCGCCCACCTTCACCAGCGGACGCTGGTTGATGCAGGTGTTCTGGTTCGAACGCTGGAACTTGTGGAGCGTATAGATGTCCACGCCCGACTGCCCGGCTTCGACCGCGCCGGTCGCACGGATAACGATACGGGTCGCATCGACCTGGTCGACAATCCCGCCACGGGCCGCTGCAATCGCGGCCCCCGAGTCTCGGGCAACCGTCTCTTCCATGCCAGTGCCGACGAACGGCGCTTCGGCGCGAACCAGCGGCACCGCCTGGCGCTGCATGTTCGAACCCATCAGCGCGCGGTTGGCGTCATCGTTTTCGAGGAACGGGATGAGCGACGCGGCGACCGAAACGAGCTGCTTGGGCGAAACGTCCATCAGCGTGATCTGGTCGCGCGGGGCGATCAGGAATTCGCCGGCTTCGCGCGAAGAGATAACCTCTTCGGCGAAGCTGCCATCCTTGTTCAGTTCCGCGTTCGCCTGCGCGATCGTGTGCTTGGCCTCTTCCATCGCGGAGAGGTAGACCACATCGTTCGTCACCTTGTGATCGATGACCTTGCGGTACGGCGTTTCGATGAAGCCATACTTGTTCACCCGGCTGAATGACGCCAGCGAGTTGATCAGGCCGATGTTCGGCCCTTCCGGCGTTTCAATGGGGCAGATGCGGCCATAATGGGTCGGGTGAACGTCGCGGACTTCGAAGCCAGCGCGTTCGCGCGTGAGACCGCCCGGCCCGAGAGCCGAAACGCGGCGCTTGTGCGTCACTTCCGAAAGCGGGTTGGTCTGGTCCATGAACTGCGACAGCTGCGAGGAGCCGAAGAATTCGCGCACAGCGGCCACCGCCGGCTTCGCGTTGATCATGTCGTTGGGCATGACGGTCGAGACGTCGACCGAAGACATGCGCTCCTTGACCGCGCGTTCCATGCGCAGCAGGCCGACGCGATACTGGTTTTCCAGCAGTTCGCCGACCGAACGTACGCGCCGGTTGCCGAGATTGTCGATATCGTCGATTTCGCCCTTGCCGTCCTTCAGGTCGACCAGCGTCTTGACGACGGCAAGAATATCCTCGGTGCGCAGGGTCGTGTGATCGTCCGGCGCATCGAGCGCGAGGCGCATGTTGATCTTCACGCGGCCCACAGCCGAAAGGTCATAACGCTCCGGATCGAAGAACAGGCCGCCGAACAGTGCTTCGGCGGTTTCGCGCGTCGGCGGCTCGCCGGGGCGCATGACGCGATAGATGGCATCGAGCGCCATGTCGCGGTCTTCCGACTTGTCGACCTTCAGCGTGTTGCGGATCCAGGGCCCGGTGTTGATGTGATCGATATCGAGCAGTTCGATGCGGTCGACGCCCGCCTTGTCGAGCTTTTCGAGATTTTCGGCGGAAACTTCCTCGCCCGCCTCGATATAGATTTCGCCGGTCGCCTCGTTGATCAGGTCGAGCGCCGAATAGCGGCCGAAGATTTCCTCGGTCGGGATCAGCAGTTCGGCAAGGCCATCCTTTTCCGCCTTGTTGGCAGCGCGCGGCGAAACCTTGTGCCCGGCGGCGAAAACGACTTCGCCAGACTTTCCATCGACGACGTCGTACATCGGCTTCTGGTTGCGCCAGTTTTCGGCGACATAAGGAACCTTCCAGCCGCCCTCGCCGCGGACATAAATGACCGTCTTGTAGAAATGGTGGAGAATTTCTTCAGGGCTGAGGCCAAGCGCCAGCAGCAGCGCCGTGACCGGCAGCTTGCGCTTGCGATCGATACGGACATTGACGATGTCCTTCGCGTCGAACTCGAAATCGAGCCACGATCCGCGATAGGGGATGACGCGGGCGGCGAAAAGATACTTGCCCGAAGCGTGCGTCTTGCCGCGATCATGATCGAACAGCACACCCGGCGAACGGTGCATCTGCGAGACGATGACGCGTTCGGTGCCGTTGATGATGAAGGTGCCGTTATGCGTCATGAGCGGCATGTCGCCCATGTAAACGTCCTGCTCCTTGATATCGAGGACAGAGCGGGTTTCGGTTTCGGCATCGACCTCGAACACGATCAGGCGCAGCGTGACCTTCATTGGCGCCGCATAGGTGATCCCGCGCTGGCGGCATTCCTCGGTATCGAACTTCGGGTCTTCCAGTTCGTAATGAACGAAATCAAGCTCGGCAGTGCCGGCGAAGTCGCGGATCGGGAAGACGCTGCGCAGCGTCTTTTCGAGGCCGGAAACATAGCCGATCGCAGGATTGGAGCGCAGGAACTGCTCGTACGATTCGCGCTGGACCTGGATCAGGTCGGGCATCTGCGTGACTTCGTGGATGTTCCCGAAAACCTTGCGGATGCGCTTCTTTGCGACCGCGATCATCGCGTCGGCCTTCGCTGCTTGCTTCGCCATGTAATTTTCTCGCCTTTGCCTTAAAACCGGGCGCGCAAAACGCCGAAAAGCCGCGCGACTCCGTGTACGGAATCCGCAGCTTTTCGCGTCGTTGTGAAACCCTTGCCCTTCAATCCGCTCGATGCACTGCGCGACGGCACATCAATTCCCGAAAGGCCCGGATGCACTGCATATAGGAGTCAGGGCCGTGCGAGTCAAACCCGCTTCCGCTTGTCCCCCCGCTTCGCTATGCCATCCGCTCTGCTTGGGTTGGGAGATGCGTAATGGCGGATGAGGGTTTGTTTATCGGTGTCGGCGGCGGGCAACCGCAAGTCCTGAACCTCAAGCGCGCCAACCGCCACGGCCTGATTGCGGGTGCCACCGGCACCGGCAAGACCGTCACTCTCCAGAACATCGTCGAGGGCTTTTCCGCCGCCGGGGTTCCGACCTTCGTTGCCGATGTAAAGGGCGATCTTTCCGGGCTCTGCATGGCCGGTTCGCCCACTTCGAAGACGCACGAGATATTCGCCGCGCGCGCCGCCGAAATCGGCCAGACCGACTGGACCTACAAGGACAATCCGGTTCAGTTCTGGGATCTGTTCGGCGAACAGGGCCATCCGATCCGGACCACCGTTTCGGAAATGGGGCCGCTGCTGCTGTCGCGGCTGATGGATCTGAACGAAGTGCAGGAAGGCGTGCTGACGATTGCCTTCCACGTCGCGGACAAGGACGGGTTGCTGCTGCTCGACCTCGACGACCTGCAGGCGATGCTCGTCAATTGCGGCGAACGTGCCGACGAATTGACTCTCACTTACGGAAACATCTCCAAGCAGAGTGTCGGCACGATCCAGCGATCGCTGCTTCAGCTCAGAAGCCAGGGCGGCGATCATTTCTTCGGCGAGCCGGCGCTCGACCTTGAGGATTTCATCAAGTGCGACGATGGCGGTCGCGGCATCGTCAACATCCTTGCCGCCGACAGGCTGATGGCCAGCCCCAAACTCTATTCGACCTTCCTGCTCTGGCTGCTGTCCGAACTGTTCGAATCGCTGCCCGAGATCGGCGATCCGGACAAGCCCAAGCTCTGCTTCTTCTTTGACGAGGCGCACCTGCTGTTCAACGATGCGCCCAAGGCGCTTCTTGAAAAGATCGAACAGGTCGTCCGCCTGATCCGTTCCAAGGGCGTCGGCGTCTATTTCATCACGCAGAATCCGATCGACATTCCCGATACGGTCGCGGGCCAGCTGGGCAATCGCGTGCAGCACAAGCTCAATGCTTTCACCCCGCGCGACCAGGCCGCAGTCAAGTCCGCGGCCGACACGTTCCGCGCCAATCCCAAGGTCGATGTGGCGACGGCGATCACCGAGCTGAAGGTCGGCGAGGCGCTGGTTTCGCTGCTCCAGCCGGACGGAGCGCCGTCCCCGGTTGAGCGCACGCTGATCAAGGCACCGGCGTCGCGCGTTGGCCCGGCGACTCCGCAGGAACGTGGGGTCATGATCCAGACCGATGCTATCGGGGCAAAATACGACACGCTGATCGACCGCGAATCGGCCGAGGAAATCCTGGCGTCCAAACAAGCCGAAGCAGCAGCGGCCGCTGCCGCGCAATCGGCACAGGCAGAAGCCGACAAGCAAGCCGCAATAGCCGCGAAGGAGCAGGCTCGCCAGCAAGTGATCCTCGATCGCGAAGCGGCACGGCAGGCGAAGGAAGCCGAACGCGCCGCCGCCGCGCAGGCGCGCGAGGATGCCAAACCGAGCTTTGCTGAAAAGATGGTCGAATCCGCTGCCCGTTCGGCCGCAACCTCGGTCGGCCGCAAGCTTGCCGGCCAGGTCGGCGGGCAATTGCTGCGAGGGCTTCTTGGCGGCTTGTTCAAGGGCCGCTGATCCTGTTCACCCCCAAACCGGAGTAGAGTGATGACCCAGCCTGTCCTGCCTGCGGAGATTGCCGCCGCGCTTGTCGACCCCAAAGCCTATGGCGAATGGGATGGGCTGCACGATAAATTTGCCTGGGCGCGCAAGAACATGCCGCTCGCGGTTGCGCAAAGCGAGCGGTTCGACCCCTTCTGGGCGGCAACCCGCCACGCCGACATTCTCGAGATCAGCCGCAGCAATGCCCGGTTCGCAAGCGCCATCCGCTCGACCACGCTGGTTGACAGGGACGGCTGGGAAATTGCCAAGGCAGCGACGCCCAATCACGACGGGCATCTCGTCCGCTCGCTCGTCCAGATGGATGCCCCCGATCACATGAAATACCGGCTGCTGACGCAAAGCTGGTTCATGCCCAAGAACCTGCGCACGCTTGAGGACCGCATTCGGGAAATCGCGCGCAATACGGTCGATCATATGCTCTCGCTGGGAGGACAATGCGATTTCGCGCGCGATGTCGCGGCCTATTATCCCTTGCGCGTCATCATGAACCTTCTCGGCGTCCCGCCCGAGGACGAGCCGCGGATGCTGATGCTGACGCAGCAATTGTTCGGCCCGACCGATCCTGAGCTCAACCGCTCGCGCGAAGCGATCACCAGTGCCGAACAGGCCATCCAGATGCTCCAGTTCGTGATTGCCGATTTCGAGAATTACTTCCGCGGCATCACCGAGGATCGCCGCAAGTCGCCAAAGGACGACATCGCGACAGTGATCGCCAACGCGACCGTCAACGGCGCGCCGATCGGCGACCGTGAAGCGAGCGGCTACTACATGATTGTCGCGACCGCGGGACACGATACGACGTCTGCTTCCACCGCCGGCGCGATCATGGAACTGGCGAAGAGCCCGGCCCTGTTCGAGCGTTACCGCGACGGCACGGCCGATACGGCGGGGCTGATCGAGGAAGCGATCCGCTGGACCACGCCCGTCCAGCATTTCATGCGTTCCGCGACCGAAGATACCGAAGTGGGCGGGCAGAAGATTGCCAAGGGCGACTGGATCATGCTCTGCTACCCAAGCGGCAATCGCGACGAGGCCGTATTCGACGATCCGTTCACTTTCAACCCTGACCGCACCCCCAACAACCAGATCGCCTTCGGCTTCGGCGCGCATGTCTGCCTTGGCCAGCATCTCGCACGAATGGAAATGCGCATCCTGATGGAAGAACTGTTGCCCCGTCTGAAGTCGCTCGAACTGGCGGGCGAACCAGCGCGCGTCGAATCGACCTTTGTCGGCGGATTGAAACGCCTGCCAGTCCGGTTCGAGGCCAGGTGATGCGCGAACTGACCTTTCGTGGCGTCCTGCTGGGCGGCCTCATCACGCTGCTCTTCACGGCGGCCAACGTCTATCTGGGCCTCAAGGTCGGACTGACCTTCGCGACCTCGATCCCCGCGGCCGTCATATCGATGGCTTTGCTGCGCATCGTCGGCAATTCGAATATCCTTGAAAACAACATCGTCCAGACCATTGCCTCTGCTGCGGGCACGCTGGCGGCGATCATCTTCGTCCTGCCGGGCCTTGTCATGATTGGCTGGTGGCAGGGCTTTCCCTACTGGATCACAGCCTCGGTCTGCGCGATCGGCGGGACGCTGGGGGTCATGTTCTCGGTGCCCTTGCGCCGCGCGCTGGTGACAGGATCGGACCTGCCCTATCCCGAAGGCGTGGCCGCCGCCGAAGTCCTGAAGGTCGGATTCGGATCGGCAGAAGGTGCCGAGGAAAATGCCAAGGGGCTGAGGATGATCATCCTCGGCTCGCTCACATCGGCGGGCTTTGCGTTGCTCGCGGCAATGAAAGTGGCCGCCGCCGAAGTAGCCACTACCTTCCGGGTCGGTGCAGGGGCGAGCGGCGCCTCGACCAGCCTGTCGATGGCGCTCATCGGGGTGGGCCATCTGGTCGGGCTTTCGGTCGGCATCGCGATGGCAATCGGCATGCTCGTCACATGGGCCGGGCTGATGCCGATGCTTACCGCGGTGCACGGCACGGGCGGAGATATCGCGACGCTTGTCGACAATACCTTCCGCAACGAAGTGCGCTTCATCGGCGCCGGAACGATCGGCGTTGCCGCCTTGTGGAGCCTGCTCCGCATCCTCGGCCCCATCGTCCGCGGAATCCGCGCGGCGATGGCCGCAGCCGACGCCCGCAAGGCCGGCAGCACGCTCGAACTGACGGAGCGCGATCTGCCGATCGGGATTGTCGGCGGCACGATCCTTGGCTTGCTCGTGCCGATCGCCGGGCTGCTCTGGGTTTTCGCCTCGGGCACGGCGATAGCGGACGGCATCGCGCCGGTCATCCTTGGCACCCTGGCCTATGTTCTGGTCATCGGCGTCGTGATTGCATCGGTCTGCGGTTATATGGCCGGGCTGATCGGCGCTTCGAACAGCCCGGTTTCGGGCGTCGGCATCCTTGCCGTGCTTGGCGCTGCGCTTCTGCTCGTGCTGGTCTATGGCCGCGGCGGCACGATGGAGCAGACGCAGGCGCTGATTGCCTATGCGATCTTCACGACCGGCATCGTCTTTTCGATCGCGACGATTTCGAACGACAATCTCCAGGACCTGAAGACCGGCCAGCTTGTCGGGGCGACTCCCTGGAGGCAGCAGGTCGCGCTGGTGATCGGCGTGATCTTCGGCTCGCTCGTCATCCCGCCCGTGCTCGACCTGCTCAATACGGCCTTCGGCTTCGCTGGTGCGCCGAACGCCGGTCCCAATGCCCTGGCCGCGCCGCAGGCCGCGCTGATTTCAGCGCTGGCAAGGGGCGTGCTGGGCGACAGTCTCGATTGGGGCCTGATCGGCTTTGGCGGGATACTGGGCATCGTCTCGATCATCGTCGACGAAGCACTGGGCCGGGCCGGCAAGATGCGGCTTCCGCCACTGTGCGTGGGCATGGGCATCTACTTGCCGATGGCGCTGACCCTGCTGATCCCGATCGGCGCGGTGCTGGGTCATTATTACGATCGCAGCGTGAAGAACCACCGCGACCCCGAATTCGCCCGGCGTCTGGGCGTGCTCGCGGCCACCGGCCTGATTGTCGGTGAAAGCCTGTTCGGCGTGGCCTTTGCAGGGATCGTGGCAGGCGTTGGCGGCGATGCGCCGCTGGCCGTCGTTGGGGAGGGTTTCAGGACGCCCGGAATCGTCATCGGGCTGTTGCTTTTCATTGCGCTGATTGCAGGCGTGTACGGGCTGACCCGGCGGGCCGTCGAAGAACGTTAGTCCTTCTTCGGAAAGAAGCGTTCCGCGATGTCTGCCGCGATGCGCGCGGGGCGGAGCGTATCGGCATCGACGCAGCACCAGCTCGATTTGACTTCGGCGAGCACTTCCTCACCGCGCTTGATCAGCGTCTCGTAGAATGACCGTGCACCCTGCACCTTTTCGAGGATGACGGTGGCAATCACTTCGTCGTTGAGGAAAGCAGGCTTGCGGTAGGTAATCTCATGCTTGAGCGCGACCCAGAGATATTTCGCAACCGCATCGGGCGGCGCAAGGCTGTTCCAGTGGTCGAGCACGGCGTCCTGCACCCAGCCCAGATAACGCGCATTGTTGACATGCCCCATGAAATCAATGTCTCCGGGGACAATCCCGATCGGATGATAATGGGGAATCGGGCTGCTCATCGAAATATAGATAGGGATGAGAGGTTAAGATTGCGAGACAGGCAATGTTCGCTTCATCGCATCCGCGCGGGCGTCAAGCGGCCTTTCGCTTGCCCGAGGGCCGCACCCGTCGTGGTTTGACGGCTTCCGGGGCAGGCAGGGCCTTGGAAAGGCCGTCTGTATAATGCCCGGCCGGCATCGCCTTGCCGAACAGATAGCCCTGAACCATCGAACAGCCCTCGCGGCGCAACTCTTCGAGCTGGACTGCATCCTCAACGCCTTCGGCAAGCGTGACCATGCCCAGATTGTGGGCAAGGCCGATGACGGCGCTGACGATCGCCCGGCAATCTTCGCGCTGTTCAAGGTCATTCACGAAGCTGCGATCGATCTTGATCTTGTCGAACGGGAAGGTTCGCAGATAGTTGAGCGAGGAATATCCGGTCCCGAAATCGTCGAGCGCGACCTTGATTCCCAGATCCCGCATCCGGTGCAGGATTGCCATATTGGCCTCACTGTCGTGCAGCAGCACGCCTTCGGTGATTTCCACTTCGAAACGTGCGGGATCGAGCCCGGTGTCCGCCAGCGCGTTGATGATCGTCGGCAACAGGTTGGGGCTGCGCATCTGGACTGGCGAGACATTGACCGCAACCGTCAGCGGCTCGGGCCAGCGTGCGGCCTCGGCCATGGCCGTCCGGATCACCCATTCGCCAAGCGGCACGATCAGCCCCGTTTCCTCGGCCAGCGGAATGAATTCGTTGGGCATCACCAGCCCGCGCTCCGCATTTTCCCAACGGATCAGCGCTTCGAAGCCGCTCTGCTTGCCAGTGCTGACATCGACCAGCGGCTGGAAGAACAGCCGCATTTCGTCGGCCGCCAGGGCGCCACGCAAATCGCGCTCCATTGCATGACGCATGCGCACGGCAACATCCATGCCGATCTCGAACCTTTCCCAGCAACCCCGGCCATTATCCTTCGCACAATAGAGGGCGAGATCGGCATTGTGCTGCAGCGCTTCGGCGCTTTCCCCGTCGAAGGGGGCAATCGCAAGGCCAATGCTGACCCCGGAAAGAATCTGGTGGCCGGAGACGAGAAACGGCTCGGCCATTTTGTCGACCAGCCTCTGCGCGAGCCGGATTGCGTGATCGGCGGCATCTTCGCCAGCCATCATCACCGCGAACTCGTCACCCCCAAGCCGCGCGACGATATGTCCTTCGCCGCCGAGACCGCTCTTTGTCACCCCTTCGATCAGCCGGGCGGAGACCGCGCGCAGGAACTGGTCCCCGATTGGATGGCCAAGCGTATCGTTGACCGATTTGAAATGATCGACGTCGATCAGCATCACGACCATCCGCCTCGCCGCCACTTCGTCTGCAACCATTCGCGAAAGGGCATTGTTGAACATCAGGCGGTTGGGCAATCCGGTCAGCGCATCATAATGCGCCATGTGCCGCACGCGTGCCTCTGCCTGTTTTTCGACGCTCACATCGCTGATCACGCCGCGAAAACAGACACCGTCTCGTGTCGCGGCCGTCGCCGGACGGGCGCTGATCGACCACCAGCGAGCCGGCTGCCCGTCCTCGCGTGCGAGCTGGAGCGCAAGGCCGCGAAACGCCCGGCGGTTGATGAAATGATCGACAAGCTGCGTGCATTCCGGGCCTTCGACAAACAGGTTTTCGAACAGCCGACCATTCAAATTCTCAGGGGCCAGGCCCGTGGCGTCGGAGAAATGCTTCGACGCGCCAAGGATCCGCCGGTCGCGGTCGACCTCGAACAGCCAGTCGGAGCCCTGGTCCTCGAAATCGTTGAGCAACATTTTCACCGTTTCGATCGAGCGATTGAGCTCGCGTTCGCGAACGATACGGACAACGAACAGGGCGTGCGCAGTCAGGGCCATCCGGCACCAGAGCGCCGACGACGCGCCGACAAGCAGGCACGACGCGAAGGCGGGAAGCGATCCCATGCGCACAAGCCCGACAATCAGGCCAGCGGCGACCAGCGAGATATAGCCGATCGCTGCGCGCGGCAGCGTCCGCATTGTATAGCCGGCGGCCCCGATCAGCGATGTGCCGACAATGGCAAGAAGCATGTGGTGCGCTGGCCCGCCATAGGGCATGAGCGCGGCAAGGCTGATGGATGCGATCAGGGCCAGGATGAGCGCGTTGATTTCCAGCTTTCGCATGAGCGAGTCGGGAGCTTCGCGCGCGGCCTTTTTGCGCTCACCCAGTCCGAGCCGGTAGCGCTGGGCACCGGCAAGTGCCACGGCGCTGGCCCCCAGCGCCAGATAGGGCGAAGGGACCACGCCATAGAATGCGAATGCGACGGCTGCGGCATTCAGGAAATGTCCAAGAATGAGCGCTGTCAGTATACGGAAATGTGCGCGAACCAGCCGGTTCGAGACCCAGTTTTCCAGACCCTCGGGGACGACCGCGAACAGCCGCTCTTTCTTGCTGACCATCTCGAACCTATCGCACGTTCGTTGCTTTTTATTGGAACGCGTTACTAGGCAGACATTCTGAAATTATTGTTAAGGACGCAGCAGAGGCGGGACTGGACAGACCCTGTAGGGGTTTCGCGAAGTCACCCCCGGCCACGATAGGGCGCAACACCTTGTTCGGGAATCCAGACCGTGTCCGGCGGGCTTCCCGACTGCCAGAAGACATCGATCGGAATGCCGCCGCGCGGATACCAATAGCCGCCGATGCGGAGCCAGACCGGCTTCATTTCGGCGAAAAGGCGCTCGCCTATACCCACCGTGCAGTCCTCGTGGAACGCCGCATGATTGCGAAAGGCGCCGAGGAAAAGCTTCAATGATTTCGATTCGACGATCGTCTCACCCGGAACATAGTCGATCACGAGATGTGCAAAGTCGGGCTGGCCGGTCACCGGGCAAAGCGACGTGAATTCGGGGGCCGTAAAGCGCACCAGATAGGCCGATCCCGGCCGCGGATTGGCAGGATAATCAAGTATGGCTTCGTCGGGCGAAGCGGGAAGCGTGCTGGTCTGGCCGAGATGAGTGCGCATCGCACGCTTCTAGGCAAAGCTTCGCTTGAGGTGAAGCCCATCCCTTGCCACTATGCCGGCAACGGACGGAAATCATCGGGGATATTCATGCGCAGCCCATTCCTGCTTACCCTGTCGGCGCTCGTCGCGCTGACACCCCAGGCCGCACTTGCTGCCGACAAGAAGCCCGATGCTCCGGCGGAAGCGGCCAAGCCGTCCCCTGACATCCTGCCACCGATGGTTTCGGTCACGCATCGCAACGGCAGCTTCGGCGGCACCTCGATCAGCTACACGGCGACCGCCAAAGAGACTTATCTGAAGGCGGAGGATGGCACGCCAAAGGCCAGCATCTTTTCCACTTCCTATGTGAAGGATGGCGCCGACCCGAATCGGCCGGTGACTTTCCTCTTCAACGGCGGCCCGGGCTCGGGTTCGCTCTGGCTTCATATGGGTGCGTTCGGCCCCAAGCGCGTCGCCATCCCGTCGGACGCGCGCGACGATGGCGCCCCGCCTTACCCCGTTACCGACAATCCCGATTCGCTGCTCGACGCAACCGACATCGTCTTTATCGATCCCGTCGGCACCGGTTTCAGCCATGCGCTCGGCAAGACCGAGGCCAAGGAGTATTGGGGCGTGACGGCCGATGCCAAATCGGTCGCGCAATTCATCCGCATCTGGCTGCGCGAAAATGGTCGCTGGAATGCGCCGAAATTTCTCGGCGGGGAGAGCTATGGCACGACGCGCTCTGCAGCTGTCGTCAACGAGCTTGAGGGGAATTACAACGATGTCGCACTCAACGGCGTGATCCTGATTTCGACGATCCTCGACTTTGGCGCCCAGGCCGAAGTCGAAGGCAATGAAATGGTCTATGTCGTTGCCCTGCCCTCGATGGCCGCGACCGCCTGGTATCACAACAAGGTTGCCGACCGGCCGGCAACGGTCGAGGAATTCGTGGCGCAGGCGCGGACCTTCGCAGCCGGCGATTATCTGGCCGCGCTCATCAAGGGCAATGCCTTGGGAGAGGCCGAGCGGGCGAGCGTCCGCCAGCGGCTTGCCCGCTTCACGGGCTTGAGCGAAGCCTTTCTCGACAAGGCCAATCTGCGCGTCTTTCCGGGGCGTTTCTACAAGGAGCTGCTCCGCGACCGGGGGCTGACCGTCGGCCGGCTCGACACGCGCTACACCGGCAAGGACCTCGATTCGGCGGGCGAACAGCCGGACAATGACCCCAGTTTCTACGGCATCGACGGAGGCTATACGGCCGCCTTCAACGCCTATGTCCGCGATACGCTGAACTTCAAGGCCGACCGCGAATATGTGACGATCGGCGGCGTCAACGATTGGGACTGGAAGCTTGGAGGGCGCGACGACACGGCCTATTATTTCAACGTCGCGCCTTATCTGGGGAAGGCCTTGCGCGAGAACAGCGGCCTCCGGATCTTCGTGGGGCAGGGCTATTATGATTTCGCCACGCCCTTTTTCGGCGCCGAATACGCCCTGTCGCGCCCCGGCTTTCCGGCCGACCGGATCCAGTTCCATTATTATGGCGCGGGGCACATGATGTATGTCCGCGATCCGGACCTGCACAAATTGTCGACCGATATTCGCGCCTTTATCCGCAGCCGGTAAGGCTCGACGAAACAGGCGCGGGCCTTTAAGGTCGCAAGCCAATCTGACCGAGGGAGTGATCGACTATGGACGCGCTGGTTTCAACCGAATGGCTTGCCAAGGAACTCGGCGCTTCGGATCTGCGCGTGGTGGATGCGAGCCTTTTCATCGACGGGCGCGACGCGGCGGCCGAATATGAGGCCGAGCATATTCCCGGCGCGGTCTTCATGGACCTTTCCAACCTGGCCGATGCGACCAGCCCCTACCCGATGATGCTGCCCAAGGCAGAGAAATTCGCCAGCCGCATGCAATCGCTGGGGCTTGGCGACGGCAGCCGGATCGTTCTGTACGACAACAGCCCCGTCAAATCGTCGGCCCGCGCCTGGTGGATGCTGAGCGTTGTCTTCGGCGCGCACGGCGTCGCCATCCTCGATGGAGGCCTCGCCAAGTGGAAGGCCGAGGGGCGGCCGGTGGAAAGCGGCAAGGTCACGCTCCGTCATCGCCACTTCACCGTCTGGCGCGATGACAAGCCGGTGCGGACGATCGAGCAGATGAAGGCCAACCTTGAAAGCAAGGCGGAACAGATCGTCGATGCGCGCGGAGCGCCCCGGTTCGAAGGGCGTGAGGCGGAGCCCCGGCTGGGCGTCAACCCCGGCCATATCCCCGGCAGCCTCAACCTGCCCTTTATGCAGATGTTCAACGAAGACGGCACCTGGAAACAGGGCGATGCGCTGAAATCGGCCTTCACCGATATCGGCATCGATCTGGACAAGCCATTGACCGCCACCTGCGCGTCGGGGGTGACTGCGGCCACCCTCGTCTTCGCGGCGCACCTGCTCGGCAAGAACGATGTCGGGCTTTACGACGGAAGCTGGACGGAATGGGGCTCGCTGGCCGACACGCCCAAGGCCATCGGCGCGGCGTGAGCGACGGGAAGACGCCCGAACGCCCCGCCACACAGGTCGTCGAAGGCGGACGCCGCAGCGAATGGACCCATCTGGGCGAAGGCAAGGGCGGCATCGTCAATCCCCCGGTCTGGCGCGCGTCGACCATCCTCTACGATGACGTCGCTGCCTTGCGTGCGGGCGTGCGCACCAATGAGGATGGCAAGCTGTTCTACGGGCGGCGCGGCACACCCACCCAATGGTCGCTGGCCGATGCCCTGACGGCAATGGAGCCCGATGCTGCGGGAACGATGCTTTTCCCGTCGGGCGTTTCGGCAACGGCGGTTGCACTGCTCTCGGTCCTCAATCCCGGCGACGAACTGCTGATGGTCGACAGCGCCTATGATCCGACCCGCGGCTTCTGCGACGGCTTTCTCAAGCGCTTCGGCGTCTCGACCCGCTATTACGACCCGCTGGCCGGGGCAGGCATCGAAGCCTTGCTGACCGAGCGCACCCGCGCCATCTTTCTCGAAAGCCCCGGTAGCCTGACCTTCGAAGTCCAGGACGTTCCCGCCATCGTCGCGGTGGCAAAGGCGCATAATCTTGTCACCCTGATCGACAATACCTGGGCGACGCCACTGCTCTTTCCCGCACTTTCCTTCGGGATCGATCTCTCGATCCTGGCCTGCACCAAATATATCGTCGGGCACAGCGACGTGATGGCGGGATCGGTGACGGCCAACGCTGCGCATTTCGCCGCGCTCCGCAAGACGGCCCAGCAATTGGGCCAGGTGATGAGCCCCGACGATGCCTGGCTCGCGGCGCGGGGCCTGCGAACGCTCGATGTCCGGATGGAGCGGCACCAGGCAAGCGCGGTCAGGATCGCGCACTGGCTGGCCGAACAGCGCGAAGTCGCGCGCGTCCTTCACCCCGCCTTGCCCGGCTGCCCCGGCCATGAAGCCTGGAAACGCGATTTCAAGGGATCGTCCGGCCTGTTCAGCTTCGTCCTGAACGGTGGCGACGAAGCCAGCCGCGCCGCCCTGATCGACGGGCTTGTCCATTTCGGCATTGGCTATAGTTGGGGCGGCTATGAAAGCCTCGCGCTCCCTGTCGATCCGCAGAAATATCGCACGGCGACGCGCTGGGAAGCAGAAGGGCCGGTGGTCCGCCTCCAGATCGGGCTGGAAGATGTGGACGACCTGATCGAAGACCTGCGCGCCGGGCTCGACCGGTTCGCAGCCAAAGCTGCCTAGCTTCCGAAACCCTGACTCAAAAAGCCGGGAACGGGGCCGTTCCAGCCGCCCTCATCGCCCTCATCCGGCTGCGGCGCAGCGGCACGGCGCGGCGGAGATTTCGCCGCCGCCTTGGGTTTGGGCGCTTCGCGTTCCGGCTTGGGCGCGCGCGATGGACGGGCTTCCCTTGGTTCCCTCGTTTCCCTTGGCGGCCTCGGCTCGCGTGCGGCCCGGGGCTCCCTCGCTTCGGGCTTGGCATCGCCTTTCGCAGCGGCGGCAGGCTTGCCCATCCGCTCGATCTTGAGCCCGGTCAGTTTTTCGATGCCCTCGATCGCTTCGGCGTCTTCCTTGGTGACAAGCGTATAGGCAACGCCCGTTGCGCCGGCCCGGCCGGTGCGGCCGATGCGGTGGATATAATCGTCCGGGTGCCAGGGTGCGTCATAATTGAAGACATGGCTGACGCCCTTCACATCGAGCCCGCGCGCGGCAACGTCGGAGGCGACAAGGATGTTGATCCCGCCATCCTTGAACCGGTCGAGCATCGCGATGCGATCCCGCTGTTCCATGTCGCCGTGGATTTCGCCTGCCGAAAAGCCATCATGCTGGAGCGTCTTGGCAAGCTCGCGCACCGTGGTCTTGCGATTGCAGAAGATGATCGCGGTCGTCACATCCTCGCGCCGCAACAGGTCGCGCAGCGTGTCCTTCTTCTTGCGGCTTTCGGTTTCGACGAGCCATTGGGTGATGTTGATATTGGCCGAAGCCGGCCGCGCGACTTCGACCGATTTGGGGTTGGAGAGGAACTTGTCGGCCAGCTTCTTGATCGGCGGCGGCATCGTCGCGGAAAACAGCAGGGTCTGCCGGTTGGCCGGAAGCTTGGTGCAGATATTCTCGATATCGGGAATGAAGCCCATGTCGAGCATCCGGTCCGCCTCGTCGATCACGAGCATCGAGCAGCCGGTCAGCAGGATCTTGCCACGCTCGAACAGGTCCATCAGCCGGCCCGGCGTCGCGATCAGCACATCGACGCCCTTTTCGAGCGCCTTGACCTGATCGCCCATCTGCACGCCGCCGATGAGCAGCGCCATCGAGAGCTTGTGATACTTGCCGTATTTCTCGAAATTTTCGGCGACCTGTGCCGCCAGTTCGCGCGTCGGCTCAAGGATCAGGGAGCGCGGCATCCGCGCCCGGCTGCGGCCTTCGGCCAGAATATCGATCATCGGCAGCACGAAGCTTGCCGTCTTGCCGGTGCCGGTCTGCGCGATCCCGATCAGGTCGCGCATCATCAGGACGGGTGGAATGGCGGCAGCCTGGATCGGCGTGGGCGTATCATAGCCCGCCTCGGTGACGGCGCGGAGCAATTGGTCGGAAAGGCCGAGATCGGCGAAATTCATAGGGTTGGTGGTTCCGGGGAATCAGGCGAGGCACCCTGCCCCGCGAACGCGCCGCGCTTGGCCGCTGAAGCGCGATTTGTCAAGGTGGCGTGTCCGGAAGGGGGGTCGCCTCAGGGCGCGTCTTGCCCAGGCCGAGTGACGGGGCGGTCAGGGGAGCAGGGTGATAGCGCCGGTCACGAGAATACAGCCGATGTCCGCTATTGACCCTATCTCAGCCATTCAGGCAGCTTCATGCCATCTTTGCACGCAGCCGCTAGACCCCGAGCCACTCTAAGCCGCCGGGAAGGTCTTCAGCCGCAAAGTCGAGTTGCAACACGCGACGGCCTCTGAGGCTTATCGCAGATTCGGAAGCATGTAGGATCGGGGTGGCATAGGCCCACACGTCTCCGGCCTCCGCGACACAGGCTAGGGTACCACATCGTCCAACAACCCCTTCAATCGCGTTGACCGGAACTCGACCCTCGGTGTGCGATCCGGGAGCGATCAAGAGCGGAGCGTTAGTCGCTGGCACGTCATCAAGGTGAATTCGAAGTGTGACCATCCGCGTTAGGACGTCGAATGGCGGGGCAACGTGGTGCATGCCCCCCTTGATCGTCCAAGGTCCGAAGCCGTCGACATCGATCCTCCGTTTGACGCAGATTGTGCGATCCTGATGCCAAGCAAGAGACCAGTTCGTCGCCGCCGTCTTGTCGAACAGGATTGCTCTCACCGCGCGACTCGCAGGCCCCAGAACATCTGCCGCAATCGAGCCGACCGACCCCGCTGGCCGTAAGAACGGTTGCAAGCTCTCGATGCCGCTGATGCGAACGCCAGCTTGATCGGTGGGCAGGTGTTCCAGTGCGGCGCGAAGGTCAGCTAGGTCTCGAGCGACAGCACCCCGAATCCATTTTGCCCCGTGATCATGAAGGTTGATGGCGGCAGGATCGTGTGAAACTTCCATCAGACCATCTAGGACAACCGATGGCCGCTTGCTAGCATTCTAGTCCCGAAAGCCGTCCGTCAGCTAACCACGAAAAAGCAGGCACTGGCCCGGCCAATCTCTTGGCTTTCCTACTCCCCTGCGCCCCTGTATGTTCCCTCTATGTCTCATGTCCAAACATATTCCTGCCGCCCCGCGCACGCTCTTCCTGAAACATGGGCCCATGGCGGACGAGCAACCGTTTTACTGTCAACTTGCGCGGAAATCCGTACTGTCCGGAGCGACAGGGCGGGGCCGCGACAGCGGCTGCCCCTACTTGTCCGGCACCAAAGTCTTGAACTTGTCGATCAGGCATTCGCCGCCCGAGCGGCTGTGGATCGAATCGCGATCTTCGCAGACCTGGCCGTCCTTCGTCGCCTTCACATAGAAGCCCGAATAGAAATCGATCGCCTGGCAGCTTTTTTCGAGCTTCACGCGATAGCGCGTGCCGCCGCGCACGATCAGGTCGATCGTGGTCGGGCTCGAGACCATTGCGGCCGCAAGGCTCGACCATTTGATGCAATTGGGCGCGCCCTTTTCCTTCCAGCGTATCGCCCGGGGAAGCTGCGACGGCGGGGCTGCCGGTGGCACGCGGACGATCGTACTGCGCTGGATCAGGATTTGGGCAACGACCGTGGCCTGCACGCTCTGCGCCACAAGCGGCAGCGATTGCGCGCCGGCACTTGCCGGGCCGATCAGGGCAGCATAAGCAAAAAAGATCATCTGGACGCAACCATTGTGCATTTTGGCATGCGGCGTCCAGTTTGAACACGAGATTAACTTCACCGGGATCGCGATGAACAGCGAAACGACGAAATCCGCCCTGTTGTGTCTCAAGGCCCTGCTCGGGCCCAAGGGCTATAGCGACGATGCCGATGATCTTGCCCCCTGGCTGAGCGACTGGCGCGACCTGTTCCACGGCGCGGCGCAGGCGATGCTTTCTCCGGCCAATACTGGGGAGGTTGCAGCGATCGTGTCGATCGCGCGCGAGGCCGGGATCCCGCTTGTTCCGCAAGGGGGAAATACGGGCATGGTCGGCGGCGCCACGCCATCGGGAGAGGGCAATGCCCTGCTGCTTTCGCTCCGCCGGATGAACACGATCCGCAGCGTCGATGCGGCAAGCGGAATTGCCGTCGCCGAAGCGGGCGTGATTCTCAGCAATCTCCACGATGCAGCGCTCCACAAGGGCATGCGCTTTCCGCTTTCGCTCGGCGCCAAGGGATCGGCGACGATCGGCGGGCTGATTTCAACCAATGCTGGTGGAACGCAGGTCCTGCGCTTCGGCACGATGCGCAAGCTGGTGCTCGGGCTTGAAGCGGTCCTGCCCGACGGGTCGATCTATGACGGCCTTGCCGCGCTCAAGAAGGACAATCGCGGTTACGACCTGACCCAGTTGCTGATCGGTGCCGAAGGAACACTTGGCGTCGTGACGGCGGCAAGCCTGAGGCTGGTTCCCGCGATCGGAGATCGCGCGGTCGGCTGGATCGGGGTCGAAAGCCCGCAAGCGGCGCTGCGCCTCCTTCGCTGGCTCGAAGCGCGCTCGGGCGAAGCAATCGAAAGTTTCGAGGTGATGCCGCGCGCCACGCTCGACCTGGTGCTTTCGCATGTCCCCGGCACACGCGCACCGCTCGAATCGCGCCCGGCCTGGAATGTCCTGGTCGAACATGTTTCTACAGGCGGGAGCCGGGGGGCGCTCGAAGACCTGCTCGGCGGTGCGCTTGAAGACGGGCTGGCGCAGGATGCCGTGGTCTCTGCAAGCGAAGCCCAGGCCGAGGCCTTCTGGCGGTTGCGCGATTCGATTTCCGAGGCCGAGCGCGCTTCCGGCCCCGCGATCCAGCACGACATATCGGTGCCGGTCGATGCGATGCCGGACTTCATGGAGAATGCCGTCGCCAAGGTGGAGGCGGCCTATCCGGGCTTTTCGGCCGCCGCGTTCGGCCATCTGGGGGATGGCAATGTCCATTTCCACGTCCGCGCGCCCGCCGGCGCCGATGGCGAAGCCTGGCGCACCGGGCCAGGCAAGGATGCAAGCCATATGGTCTATGACCTTGTGGTCGCGGCCAAGGGGTCGATATCGGCCGAGCACGGCATCGGCCAGATGAAGCGGACGGAACTGCTTCGCCTGTCCGATCCGGCGCGGATTGCGGCGCTGCGCGCCATCAAGGCTGCGCTCGACCCCGCCGGCATCATGAACCCGGGCAAACTTGTGCCCCTTGCGTCTGACGCGGACGCGCAATAGGGGGTTCGCCTCGTTTTGTTAGGAGAATCTCCCATGGCCAGCGTGCCGCCCGCCAACAACCAATTGCCGCTGCTGTTCAGCGACCTGACGCCTTTGTCCTCGGTCGAACATGCAAGCTGGAAAGCACGGGCGAGTGAAGCGCTCCCGGCCTTCGCCCGGCAACATGCCATTCCGCTGACGATCGACGAATTCGCGGTCGCCCAGCGTTATTATCCGATCATCTTTTCAGCCGGCGAAAACCCTGTTCCGCTGGCACTGATGGGCCTCAACGAAGGCGTGAACACCTTCGTTGACAGCGACGGCAAGCTGACGGAGCAGGTTTATGTTCCGGCCTATGTCCGCCGCTACCCCTTCCTGCTCGCCCGCCTGCGCGAGGATACCGACGAATTGTCGCTCTGCTTCGACCCAAGCGCGGGCACGATCGGGCCGTTCGAAGACGGCGATCCGCTGTTCGTTGATGGCCAGCCGAGCGATGCGATCAAGGCCATTCTCGGCTTTTGCGAACAGTTCGAGCAGGCCGGGCAGCGTACCACGGCATTCATGCAGGAATTGACGAGCGCCGGACTTCTCATGGATGGCGAAGTGTCGATCCAGGTGGCCGAAAGCGACCAGCCTTTCGTCTATCGCGGCTTCCAGATGGTGAACGAGGAAAAGCTTCGCGAATTGCGTGGCGACTCGCTGCGCAAGATGATGAAGTCAGGGCTGCTGCCGCTGGTTCATGCGCATCTTTTCTCGCTGGGCATCATGCGCGAAATATTTGCGCGCCAACTTGACCAGGGCAAGATGCCGGCTCCCGAAATCGCCGCCTGACCGTAAAAAAGGCAAGTTTGCGGGTGTTGTCGCTCATGCGGCAACGCCCGCAAAGCTGTGCCTGTTCTTGGCCCGATGAAGATTTGACTGCACCTCTTGAAACGCACTTGTGTCCGTCCTATCTTGCTCCTCGAGACGGCCAGGCGTTCCCCCCCTTTCGCAAGGTCGGCTCTGACGTGCCCTCGGGCACGTTTCCTCCCTGAACCTTGGCCACTCCGTGCATATGCACGGGGTGGCTTCTTTTATTCGGCTGCCACGGCGAAGGGCATCGCGCGGGCTTCTTCGGAAAGCGCGCGCGCCAGATCGGCCACAAAGGCGCGACACCGCCCAAGCCCCGCAGCCGGCTGGTCGAGCATCGCATCGAGATAGAGGCTGCGATCGATCTCAAGCTGCAAGGCGTGAATGCCGCGTTCAGGCTGGCTGTGACGTTCGAGAATATGCCCGCCGGCATAAGGCGTGTTGAGCGTCGCTTCAAAGCCATGCCGTTCGGCAACCATCAGGGCCGTTCGGCTGAACTGCCCGCGCGCGGAACGCCCGAACAAATCGCCAATCACCACTTGCGGTGCCCGCCCGCCACCCGGCGGCACGGGGAGAGGGGGCATCGAATGCACGTCCAGCAGGATGGCAACGCCGAACCCATCGAGCATCTCTTCCAGAACAGCCGCAATCGTCGCATGCCAGGGGCGGTGTATCCCGGCAAGGCGCGCTTCAAAGGCCTCGGCACTCAAGCCACCGCGCCAGATATCCCCACCGCGAATCACCCGGCGCGGCACGATCCCCAAGCCGCCGCGAACCTTGGCCGAGGCGAGCGGCACGATCTTGCCGTCGGTCGAGACGAGGCCCGGGTCGAATTCCCGCTCGCTGCGATTGAGGTCGACCCAGGCGCGCGGCGTCCGCGCAACCAGCGCTGCATGTCCTCCGGCAACGGCGTCTTCGATCAGGAGATCGGCAAACCGGTCTTCGAGCGGTTTCAGCCTCGCCACGGGAAGCCTGGACAGGAGAGCGAAACCCGGCGGATAGTCCCGCCCGCCATGCGGCACCGAAACCAGCAACGGATGCTCCGGTTCGGGCGGGCCCAATCGAACGAAAGACGGATTTACCATCTTTCAATTGGTAATCTCCCGCGTTCGGCCACACAATGCTGGAATTGTTAATGAATATCGCGCTATTAATATTTGCACCGGGACGGTAACCCGTCGGGGTGGGAACAGGGCCAGGGAATGATCCGGATACTGCTTGCCGATGACGATGATGTCATGCGCGATTTTCTGGCGCGTGCACTCGCGCGGGCGGGTTATGGCGTCGAGGCGGTCGATCGCGGGACGACGGCCCTTGCCCTGATCCAGGGCGGCGAACGGTTCGACCTTCTGCTGACGGACATCGTGATGCCGGAAATGGACGGCATCGAGCTGGCGCAAAAGGCATCGGTGATCGATCCTAACCTGCGCGTCATGTTCATCACGGGTTTTTCCGCCGTAACGCTGAGAGCCGGGCAGGCGCTGCCCAATGCCAAGGTCCTGTCGAAGCCATTCCACCTGAAGGACCTTGTCCTTGAGGTCGATCGCGTCTTCGAGGTCGGGAGCATGACCGGACTCAGCTGAGCGGGGTTGCAGCGGCCCGCGCATGTCGCTAGGGGCCTCCACCAGAGTGGGCGTGTAGCTCAGTGGTAGAGCACTGTGTTGACATCGCAGGGGTCGCAAGTTCAATCCTTGCCACGCCCACCATTTTCCCGCCTAGCGGCTGCCGAGCGTGTTGATCGTGAAGGCGAGGATCCCGATATTGAAGACAAAGGCGGCGACGCTCTGGGCCAGCACGACCCGGCGGATCGGGCGACTGTTGATCGAGACATCGGACGTCTGGAACGTCATCCCCAGGGTGAAGGCGAAATAGACGAAATCCCAGTAATCGGGCGCCTTCGTGTCGGGAAAGGTCAATCCGGATACCCCGTTGCCCTGCCCGTAGAACAGATGCGCATAGTGCAGCGCATAGAGCATGTTGGCGAAGACCCAGGCAATGCCGAGCGTCGCGATGATCAACGAGGCCATCGGCTCTCCGGGGCCGGTCAACTCCACACCGATAGTGATCAGCAGGACCGCGCCGATCAACGCAGTGATAACAAGAAGCATACCGCGATTGGCATCGTTCTCCGCGGCGTGGCGCCGGATCGCGCTGGCCTCCCCGTCGCGCAGGGTCGGCACGAGCAGGGCGAAGAACAGCACAGCCGCCAGATCGAACCCACCCATCACCGCATAGTGCCACTGCCGCGTCTCGACCTGTATTGCTCCGCCCAAAAAGGCGAACGCAATCAGGAAAATGATGAAGCGCACCGGCGCGATCCGGTTGCCAATCTTGCGCTTGCCCTGACTTGCCATATCGGGGTGGTAGCGTTTTTGCTTTGGCTCGCCTAGAGACCGCCCGCTATGGCGAAAATCGAAACCCCGAGGCCCATTCGCGGCACGCAGGACATGCTCGGAGAGAGCGCCGACCGCTTCCACCACGTGGTTGAGACGTTCGATCGCGTGCGGCGGCTCTATGGCTTCAAGCGCATCGAAGTGCCGGTGTTCGAGGCAACGGCAGTCTTTGCCCGCTCGCTTGGTGAATCGACCGATGTCGTCTCGAAGGAAATGTACACGTTCGACGATCGCGGCGGCGATTCGCTGACGCTCCGGCCGGAATTTACCGCCGGAATCGCGCGCGCCTATCTGACCGAAGGCTGGCAGCAATATGCGCCCTTGAAGGTTGCGACGCACGGACCGCTGTTCCGCTATGAACGCCCGCAAAAGGGGCGGTTCCGCCAGTTCCACCAGCTCGACGCCGAAGTGATCGGTGCGGCCGAACCGGCGGCGGACGTCGAACTCCTCTGCTTTGCCGATCAGTTGCTCAAGGAACTGGGGATTGCCGACGGCGTGACGCTCCAGCTCAACACGCTGGGCGATGCCAATTCGCGCGAAGCCTGGCGCGCCGAACTCATCGCCCATTTCGAGGCACACCGCGCCGAACTGTCGGAGGACAGCATCGAGCGGCTCCACAAGAATCCGCTGCGCATCCTCGACAGCAAGGATCCGCGCGACCGCCCGGCGGCGGACAGCGCGCCGGACATCGATGTGTTTTTGACTGACGAAGCGCGCGACTTTTTCGACAGCGTGACGGCGGGCCTCGATGCCGCCGGCGTGAAGTGGACGCGCACCGCGCGGCTGGTGCGCGGACTCGATTACTACCGGCATACGGCGTTCGAATTCGTGACCGACAGGCTGGGCGCGCAGGGCACGGTGCTGGGCGGCGGGCGCTATGACGGGCTGATCGAAGCGCTCGGCGGACCGCACACGCCGGCCGTTGGTTGGGCAGCAGGGATCGAGCGGTTGGGGATGTTGCTAGATGCGGCGCAGCCTTCCCGGCATATCGAGCAAACCGTCGACCTCTCGTTCAAAGCACACATTCCCGATATCGAAATCGTTCCGCACGACCGGGGCGATGAAGCGGCCACCGCCTGCTTTGCAGATGAACTAAGGCGCAGGCACTTTTCAGTCGTGACATCCTATAGCGGCAATCCCAACAAGAGATTTGAAAAGGCCCGAAATCGGATCGTAGCAAGCACAATCGGCGTATATTCGCGCTCCGAGTCACGAGCGGAGTTCAAAATTGTTAACAACGTGGCCGCCCCCGACGAGTTCCAGTCACTGCGTCATCGCATTGGCAAATTGCCCGGAATGACCGAACTGGAAGTCAAGGAAACAACCTCTGGAGCTTATTCTATCATCTGGATTCGAACGGGCGCATGACCACCATCTCCGCAGAACGGATCGCCGCGTTGCTGGCGAAGCGCGAGGAATTGTCCGCGCAGCTTGCGTCGGGCGATCTGCCGACGGACCGGTTCATTGCTCTTTCCAAGGAATATGCCGAGGTCGAGCCGGTCGCGGCGGCGGCGGGCGAATTGCAGCGGCTGCGCACCGAACTGGCCGGGCTGGAAGATATGCTCGCCGATCCCGAAATGCGCGAGATGGCGCAGGAAGAGGCCGATGCGATCCGCGCGACCCTGCCCGGAGCCGAGCGCGCCCTCGCTCTATCGCTGCTTCCCAAGGATGCGGCGGACGAACGCTCGGCGATGCTCGAAGTCCGCGCGGGTACCGGCGGCGATGAGGCTGCTTTGTTCGCGGGCGACCTGTTCCGCATGTATTCGCGCTATGCCGAGGAACGCGGCTGGAAGGTCGAGCTGATCTCCGCCTCCCCCGCCGATATGGGCGGATACAAGGAAGTCGTCGCCTCGGTGACCGGACAGGGCGTGTTCGCGCGGCTGAAGTTCGAGAGCGGCGTCCACCGCGTCCAGCGCGTGCCCGTTACTGAATCGGGCGGGCGGATCCATACTTCGGCGGCTACCGTCGCGGTCCTGCCGGAAGCAGAAGAAGTCGATGTCCAGATCAACGATCAGGATTTGCGAATCGACATCTACCGCTCGTCCGGCCCAGGCGGCCAGTCGGTCAACACGACCGACAGCGCAGTGCGAATCACGCACATCCCGTCCGGCCTTGTCGTCATCCAGCAGGACGAAAAATCGCAGCACAAGAACAAGGCCAAGGCGCTGAAGGTGCTGCGGACACGGCTTTATGAACTGGAGCGCGAGCGGCTCCATTCGGAACGCGCGGGCACGCGCAAGTCGATGGTCGGAACGGGCGACCGTTCCGAGCGCATCCGCACCTATAATTTCCCGCAGGGTCGCGTGACCGATCACCGCATCAACCTGACGCTCCATCGCCTGCCCGAAATCCTCGAGGGGCAGATGGACGAACTGATCCGCGCGCTCATCGAAGCGGACGAGGCCGAGCGGCTGGCGGGGCTGGATGAGGCTGCGTGAGGCGCTGAACGACGCCGCGAACCGGCTCGTTGGAGCTTCGGACACGCCGCGGCTCGATGCCGAACTGCTGATGGCCCATGCGCTCCGCGTGTCGCGCGAGGCCTTGTTGCTTGGCATTCTCGACGGGGAAACACCCGCTGCATTCGAACGTCTTCTGGTCCGCAGGCTCGCCCATGAACCACTCGCATATATTACCGGCACGCGCGATTTCTGGACAATCAGCCTGAAGGTTGCGCCTGGCGTCCTCATCCCCCGCCCTGACAGCGAAACGCTGATCGAGGCTGCGGTCGACTATTTCGGACCGGTCGGGCCGCAAGCAGTCCTTGATCTTGGAACCGGCTCTGGCGCCCTGCTCCTCGCCGCGCTGGCACAATGGCCCGAGGCGACCGGTCTTGGCGTGGATGCGTCCGCCACCGCGCTGGAGATCGCCACGGCCAATGCCGAAGCGCTGGGGCTCGCGACGCGCGCGCGCTTTGCCAAGGGCGACTGGGGTGAAGGGATCCGCGAACGGTTCGACCTGATCCTCTGCAATCCGCCCTATGTCGAATCGGATGCCTTACTGCCCCCGGACGTCCGCGATCATGAGCCGGCTTCAGCCCTGTTTGCGGGTGCCGATGGGCTGGACGATTATCGCCGCCTGATCCCCCAGCTTCGCGCCCTTCTCAACCCGGGCGGCATGATCGCGGTCGAGATTGGAGCCACCCAGGCGAGTGCAGTATCGGCGTTGTTCCATTCAAACGGACTGGCAACCGAAGTCCGTCAGGATCTTGGCGGCCGCGACCGCGCCATTGTGCATTTTTCCCTTGGATTAGGTGGGAAAGGCAGGTAAAGGCCCGTTCCAAGACTTGGACGGGCGCATCCGAAGCGACGCCATCCAGCTCTTACCCCCACCATCTAAGGCCGCGATTGGGATGATCCGGCGTTAGCAGGCGGACGGCGCGCATGGGCGCGTCTGGTCGGGGTCTTGCAGGCTGAATTGGACTACAGGCTTTACACCCAGAGAAAAGGGACAATCTTTGCTCAACAATCGTCAGGCTGGCCGCCGTCGCGGCCGGGGTGGACAGCGCCAGCAGAGCGGCGGGCGCGAACAAGGCAACCGGATCGACAATCGCGCGCGTGGCAATGCGCCGCAGCTTCTCGAGAAGTACAAGAGCCTGGCCCGCGATGCCCAGCTCGCCGGTGACCGCGTGATGACCGAATATTATCTGCAATTCGCGGATCATTATTTCCGCGTCGTTGCCGAAACCCGCGCCCGCTTCGAGGAAAACCGCCCCCAGCGCGATGATTGGTCGGGAGATGAAGGCGACGACCAGGTTTCAGCCGAAGCCATCGATAGTGATGAAGGCGAAGAGGATCGCCGCCCGCCGCGTCGGCAGGACAATCGCGAACGTCCCGATCGGGGCGAACGCAATGCTCGGCCCGAACGCGGCGACCGCGACCGGGGCGAGCGCTATGGCAATGAGCGTGGCAATGGCCGGTACAATGGCAATCGCGCCAATGAGGATGAGGCCACCGAACCCGCAACGATAGACGTGAACGTCCTTCCACCCTCCTTTGGAAGCGACGGCATGGTTGCCCCCATTCCCGATTTCCCGGTCGAAGCCGAGGAAGCGGCCCCCGCACCGCGCCGCCGCGGCCGTCCGCGCCGTCCTGCGCCGGAGGATGAGGTTCCTGCCGAGGGCTGAGGCTTTCTGTCACAAATATGAAACCCAATTGTCACTGAACTGGAATGCCCCACTTCTAGGGCGGTGGTGATCCGGGCGAGCGAGTCGCCCGGAAGACCATCCAGTTTCAGGGGTTATCATGAAATCTTCCACCAAGCTGATCGTTGCCGCGCTTGCGGTCAGCGTCGCGGCTGTTCCTGCTTCGGCGCAGATGCGCCGCAACATCCGCATCGTCGGGTCCTCGACCGTCTATCCCTTTACCAAGGCCGTTTCGGAACGGTTCGCGCGGGCAAATCCCGGCATTCCTGCTCCCATCGTCGAATCGACGGGAACCGGCGCAGGCGCGAAGCTGTTCTGCGGTGGCGTGGGTGCGGCCCATCCCGACATTCTTGATGCGTCACGCCGTATCAAGCTTTCCGAATTCAAATTGTGCGCCGCCAATGGCGTCACCCAGATCACCGAAATCCAGGTCGGGCTCGACGGGCTTTCGCTGGCAACCGCAAAGGGCGGCCCCTTGCGCAACCTGAGCCTGCGCGACATCTATATGGCGATCGCCAAGACGCCGTTCGGCAAGCCCAACACGTCGAAGACCTGGAAGGACGTCAACGGCGCGCTGCCTGCGACGCCGATCCGCATCTATGGTCCGCCGACGACCAGCGGCACGCGTTCCTCGCTCGAAGACCTGATCCTCGAGCCCGCCTGCGCCGCCAACCCGGCAATGGCCGCGATGAAGAAGACCAACGAAGCCCGGTACAACCAGATCTGTAAGGGCGTTCGTGAAGATGGCGGCTATGTAAACGCCGGCGAAAACGACAATCTGATCGTTCAGAAGCTTGAGGCCAATCCCGGCACGGTCGGCATCTTCGGCTATTCCTACCTCGAGGAAAATGCCGCGCGGCTGAGCGGCATCGCAATCAATGGCGTCGCCCCCTCGGGCGCAAGCATCGCCAGCTTCAAATATCCGGGCTCACGCGCGCTCTACATCTACGTGAAGAACGCCCATCTCAAGGCCATTCCGGGCATCCGCCAGTTCGCGGCCGAATATGCCAAGGATTCAACCTTCGGGCCGCGCGGCTACCTGCTGCAATACGGGCTGATCTCCAGCCCCGACGCGTCGCGCAAGCGCGCCGCTGCTTTCGCCACGACGATGACGCCGATGAACACGGCGGGTCTCAAGTAACCTTCAAAATAAGAGAATAAGGGGCAATCAATGAAACGCTTTACCCTGTTGCGGGTTCTGCTCTGGGCCAGTGCAATGGCCTTCGCACCGCAAGTCAACGCGCAGACGGCCGACAAGCAGGTCGAGCCGCCAACGGACGCTCCGGCGCCCGAAAGCGTCGACACCGTCGTCCCGGCGGAAGAGGCCAATATCAGCGCAGCCGATGCCCGTGCCGCGGCATTGGAGGCGCAGATCGAAGGGCTTCAGGCACAGATCACTGAACTCAAGGCCGCCGTCACCAAAGCAACGCCAAGCTGGAAGGGTGCTCCGCAATTTGCCGACGCCGATGACGGCTGGAGCTTCAAGGTGCGCGGCCGCCTGATGCTCGACACCGCCTATGCACCCAAGCCCGACAATTTCGCGACCAACCGCAACCTGGGCTTCAACACCCGCGTCCGCCGGTTCCGCATCGGCGTGGAAGGCGGCCTTCCGGGCGGCTTCGGCTATAAGGCGGAAGTCGACTATGCCAACAGCGCGGTCGGGTTCGGTGATGTGGTGCTGACCTATGCGCCCGCCGGCAAGATCTTCGGTTTCTCATTCGGCAACCAGGAATCGCTCGACGGGATGGAACAGATCACCAGTTCGCGCTGGTCTTCGTTCATCGAACGCGCGCAGGCAAACGACGCCTTCGGCAACACGCGCCGCCTCGGCCTTGTCCTCGGCCTCCACTCCAAGGACAACCTGCTCCGATTCGACACGGGGCTGTTCGCCGCACACAGCATCGATGCCTCGCTCGACAATGATGGGTGGATCGGCGCCGCGCGTGCGACCTACACGCCCTATGTCGGCAACGGCTTCGTTCACCTGGGCCTGAACTTCCAGCACCGCGAATTCCAGTCGAACGACAATGCCGCCGCTTCGACTTCGGTCGGTGCGCCTTCGACAAACCAGATCGCCCGCTATCGTGCGCGGCCGTTCCTGCAGACGACCGATGTGCGCTATGTCGATACCGGCAGTTTCGCTGCGAAGAGCGACAACATCTTCGGGGCGGAACTCTATGGCGTCTTCAAGTCGCTGCATGTTGGCGGTGAAGTGCAATATACCAAGGTCAACGCCTATCGCGCCGGCGATATCGCGACCGGTCTCGATGCCTTCAACGGCGGCTCGCTTGTCACGCCGACGGGCGATCCAAGCTTCTTCAGCGGGTTCTTCGAAGTCGGCTATTTCCTGACCGGCGAAACCCGCGGGTACAAGAACGGCGCCTGGGACCGGACCAAGGTTCTCCACCCCTTCAACAAGGGCGGCTCGGGTGCGTTCCAGCTGATCGGTCGGTTCGACTATCTCGATCTTGACTCGTCGAAGCTCAAGGACGGCCTCACCAACAACTTCGCAACCGGCGCGACCTCGCTGGCTGCGCTCAACTCGCGGCTGGGTCGCGGGGGCAAGCAGACCGGCTATCTGGCCGGACTGACCTGGATCCCGACCGACTATGTTCGTTTCCTGTTCAACTATATCCACACCGAAGTCGAAGGCGGACCGCTGGCCGCAACGGTCAAGCCGCTTTCGACCGCTCCGGTCGATCAGCGTAAGTACAGCACGGATGCGTTTGCCATTCGCGCCTCGATCGACTGGTAAGTTCCGCTTCCGGCCTTCCTCTCCCCTCCCCGGGCCGGACGCAATAGATGGGCCACTCCTTCGTTCGCGAAGGAGTGGCCCTCCTTTTTTCAGGGCTTGGGACGCAGCAGCAGATCGAGGCTGGCTTCGCCAGGGACGGTCTTTTCCAGCCTGGGGTAACGCAGCCCGCCATTCCAGGCGACAGGCACCTCGCGCACACGGCTTCCCGTTCTGACGATGAGCCGGATCGGATCGCTCCCGCCCTTTGCGGCCGAAATGGCATCGAGCATGACCTCGTCGGAATAGACTTGCCCGTTGACCGCGACGATTTCGGCCGCTGACGTCAGGCCCGCATTGAAGGCCGGGCCGTCCCAGATCACGCTGTTGACCTTTCCGCCCTTGCCGATCGTGAGACCGACTGAAAAGCTCAGATCAAGTTCCGCCGCGCGCTTTTCCTTGTCGCGGAAGAAGGGCGTCGGCTCTTCGGTGTAGATGAGCCGATAGCCACCTTGGGTAATGCCGCCAAGCGGGGCACCAGCCGCCTTCTCGGTGATGCGCTGCCTGAGGAACCCTGCCCAATCATAAGGTGCAACGGCATTGAGCGTCGCCACCACCTCTTCGAAGGTAAATCCCCGCGCCCGGAAATCGCCGTCTTGCCCACCGAAAAAGACGCGCGCGAAATCGTCCATGCCCTTGGTTCCGCCCGTCTGCGCGCGCAGCACCGCATCGGCCTCAAGCCAGACCAGCAGCCCCTCATTGTAGTAATCCTCGCTCCGCTGATAGCTGACCCAGCCCTTGGGGCGGCGCGCCGTGATGATCGGATCATAGGTCGTGTCGGAAAGGTCGCGCCAGTCGCGCCCGCGCCGGACATCGAGCCCGGCCGCGATTGAAGCCAGCGCGTCGAGCGTCTCCGTCTTGCTGAACAGCCCGGAGCGAGCCCCCAGCACATAGCCCCAGAACTGGTCCTGGCCCTCATAAGCCCACAGCAGATCGTCAACCAGCGGCGTTGCGAAATCGGGAACCATCTGCCCCGCAGGGCGGCGATATTTGCCCACCCAGCTATGACTGAACTCATGCGCCAGCAGGTTGCGGCGGCCCGGCCCGCTTGTCCATTCGGTAAAATATTCGGGGTTGGCGATATTTTCCGAGGAGCGATGATGTTCGAGCCCGATCCCGCCGATGCGCTCGGTCAGCCCCAGCAACAGGTCGTAATGATCGAAGGGGCGCGTCCCGAACAGCTTGACGGCCTGATCGACGAGCCGCCGGTGCACATCGATTTCGGCAGGGGTCGCGGCCAGATATTTGGCCTGATCGGCAACGATGTTGAGCGTCACATTGTAACCAAGCGGTTCGGCGCGGAAATATTTTCCGGCAAGGACCGGCGAATCGACGAGCGTTTCATAGTCGACGGTCGCATAGGTTATGCGTGGCCCGTTCGCGGCCGATTGCGGGCGAAGCGCGGTTGCGGCCCGCCATCCAGCGGGAAAGGTCACACTGGCCGAAACCGGGATCCGCCGCGTGGCCCAGCCCGCCGGATAGAGCGAGACGGACTGCCATTGCAGGTTGATGATTTCGGGCGAAACGATGACGCGGCCCTGATCCTCCTCGGTTGCCGAAAGGAATTTGAAGGCCAGATCGAGCTGTCGCGCGCCTGCCGGCACATCGACATGGAAGGCATAGACATCGACCGGATCGCGCTTCCATTGCAGCACCCTGCCCCCGGCCCGGATCGTCAGCCCGGCCAGCTTTTCGATCTGGCCTCGCGCGGCGTGGTTTCCCGGCAGCCATTTCGGGAAATTGAGTGTCATGGGCCCGGCGGCTGCAACGGGAATCGTCTGGGTGACGCGGAAAATGCCCTGATCGGTGTCGGTCGCATCGACGTTGAGCGTCATCGTGCCGGGATAGGGCGTATCGAGCGACTGGGCTTGGACGACGGCGGGCAAGGAAGCTGCGAGCAGCAGGCCGGCAAGAGTAGAACGCATCAGGCTCCCCGAAGATTTTCGCTCAGTTAAGGGGGGAGCGGGGCAATTGTAAATCAACCTCTCGACCAACGGCCGAAATCGCCCTCACGAACGACCATTCCCGTTGTGCCGACCGGCTCTTCCACGCCCGAGGTGAGGAAAGCGATCATCGGTTCGTCTTCGCCAGGAATCCGCGCGATCGCACGGCGGCCATCGGGCGTCTGCGCAAGCACGACCCCGAATTTGGGCTGTGCCTCGCGATCGTAGATGACCGTATAGGTTTCGATCTCCGCCGGGCCCTCATACCCGTCGACCAGTTCGGGAATAGCCCCCCGCCGCCCGTCAGCCTCGGCCTGGCAGTCATAATCGTGTGGGAATGTGCCCGCCGGTTGCGGGCGCATGGTCAGCAGGATCGCGTGGTTGTGCGTGGCGAAGCCGCCATTGGCGAAGAGCAGGCCGTCGCCGGGTTCGGCGCGCAATTTCTCGACCATCGAGGCAGCGGCATGCGCCATGTAATTGCCGATCGGCCCGCCGCCGAAGGTCAGCCCGCCAAAGACCGTCGCCGCACGGTCCGCAGGCAGTCCGAGAATGCGCCGCGCCATCTTGGGGACGCAGGGAAAACAGGAATAGAGTTCCAGATGATCAAGTTTTTGGGGATCGAGCCCGTTGCGCGCGATCGCCTGTTCGAGCGTCACGGCCATGCTGGGCGATGTATCCCAGCGGGCGCGGGCAAGGACATCCTCCGCCTCATGCGCCGCCGCACCCTTGCCGACATAGACGATCCGGCTTTCGGGAACCCCGGCCGCACGGGCAACGGCTAGGCTGGTCACGAGTAGCGCCGCGCCCTGGTTGACCGACGAATTGGCAACCATCAGTTTGGTATAGGGAAAGGCGATGGGTCGATTGTCCGGGCCCGCCGTGACAATGTCTTCGGCAGACACGGGCTTGCGCAGCCAGGCCGCCGGATTGGCAGCGGCGACCTCGGAAAAGAGCGACCAGATGACCCCGGTTTCCGCCTGCCCTTGCGCCAGCGTCTGGCCCCATGCCTTGCGCCCCGCATTTTCATAGAATGGATAGATGTCGGTCGGCGTCCGCAGGCCATATTTGACATGGACCGGCGGCACTTCGGGCATCCGCAGGTTGCGGCCGATCCCGCCGCCATCGGGCCGCCTTGCCGCCGTCCGCAGCGCTTCGCCGCCGACAATGACGGCCACCTGCGCACGTCCTTCGCCGATCGCATTGGCGGCATCGTTCAGATAGCGGATTGGCGTATCGCCATTGGGGCCACGGCTCTGTTCGGCATGGGCAGGCGCAATGCCGAATGCTGCACAAAGCCCTTCGACCATCGTCTTGTCGAGCGACGGAAAGGAAATCTGGCGGGTGATCCCAAGCCAGTCGATCCGGGGAATGAATCCGCCCCCGGCATCCTTATCGGCCGCGCGGATCGCGGCTTCCATCAACTGGCGCGAATCGAGCGCGTCTGCATCGTCGGCCGGCCGGTCGTTGACCTGCCCGACGCCAATGATCACGGGAATGCGGGTTTCCGCCAAATTATCCTCTGCCATCGCCACCGGCTATGCCGCAGCCCCGGTGCAAGGGCAATGGCCGCCGATTTTGCACAGCCCGGATCGAAACGCGCGGGGTGTTAAGTTGAGAGTGTCCATTGGCACAAAAATCCGTGCCTTGGCGTCCCAAACTTCCCGCGGAATATACCCTTTGTGGGAAGCAAGTCTCATGCGCAGCCGGTTGCCGAAGGAGAGGGTTGGAGAGAGAGCCATCCGAGAAAGTCATTCGGACCAAATAGAACATATGAGGAACATATGCAAGCATTTGGGCTTTTCTGCAAGTGCGATGCGGCCATGTCCGCAATGGGGTCGCAAGCGGACAATGCGCTCTTCTCCGCGTCGTTGCGTGAACTCGTTTGGCTCGATCGTTCGAATAGTCGTGCGGAGTGCGTCCGCCACGCCGCGCTAAACTTCCCTCAGCCTCGGCATCAGTTCGACGAAGTTGCAGGGCTGGAAGCGGCTGTCGAGCTGGTGGACGAGGATTTCGTCCCAGCCGTCCTTCACCGCGCCGGTCGAGCCGGGGAGCGCGAAGATATAGGTTCCGCGCGCCACCACCGCGCAGGCGCGCGACTGGATCGTCGAGGTGCCGATCTTCGCATAGCTCAGCCAGCGGAAGAGTTCGCCGAAGCCCGGAATATCCTTGCCACCCATGCGAGCGAGCGCCTCGGGCGTGACGTCGCGGCCGGTCAGCCCGGTCCCGCCTGTGGTGATCACGCAATCGATCGCGGCATCATCGACCCAGCGGTGGAGCAGCGCCACGATATCGTCGGCATCGTCCCTCAGCAGCGCGCGTTCGGCGAGGACATGGCCCGCGCCGACAATGCGTTCGGCCAGCGCGTCGCCGGATTTATCCTCGGCACGCGTCCGGCTGTCGGAAACGGTGAGGAGAGCGATGCGGACGGGCCGGAAGGCCCGCGCCTCATCAATCGGCACTGGCGATGCCGCCGGTCGCATTCAGGCGCACGGCCGTCGCACCCGGCAAGCCCGGGAAGCGCGGCCACAGCCCCTGCGAAAGCGCAGCGAGGCTCTTTGCCGGGGTTCCGGCCTGCATTTGGTACATCCAGTAATTGCGCAGCACGATCGTCACATAGGAACGGGTTTCCCAATAGGGGATCGATTCGATGTAGAGCAGCGGATCTTCATTATCGCGCATCCGCGCGTTCCACGCGCCGACAGGTTGCGGACCCGCATTATAGGCGGCGATCACCTTGGGCAGCAGCCCGCCGGTTTCGCTCATGTCGCGGATCAGTTCGATGAAGCTTTGACCGTATTCGAGATTGACCGACGGGTTGGTGAGCGGCCCGACGACCGTCTCGCCGCGGCGGCGGGACAGCATCGCCGCCGTTCCGGGCATGACCTGCATCAGGCCACGCGCGCCGGCCGGGCTGGTGATGTTGTTGCGGAACTGCGATTCCTGAAGCGCGTGGGCAAAGACCAGCGCCTTGTCGACGCGCCAACCGCCGACCGGCTGCCAGCCCTGCGGCGCCGGATAGCGCGCGCTGACGGCTGCCTGCGCCCCTGCCGGGCCGTTATGCGCCAGCCACAGCTGCGTTGCGGGCAGGTCCATCCGTCCGGCGATCGTCGCAAGGCTCGCATGATCGCGGGGGTTTCCGATCCGCGCCTGATAACGGATCAACTGGTCCGCCAGGTCCATCTCGCCGATTTCGGCGAGCGCCAGCGCGGCGCGGACGTTGGGGCGCGATTCGACAGTGCCGAGCGCCGTCTGATCGACGGGGCGGATCTTCAGGCCAAGCCGCTGGAGCGCGAGCAAACCATAGAAGGTTTCAGAATTGCCCGATGCAGCCTTCAGCCGCGCCTCGACCCGTTCGGGGTGCCCCGCCGCCATATCGGCGCGCGCGGCCCAGAAATGCCCGGCAGAGACCATTTCCTGATCGCCGGAGCGAGTGGCGACGGCCGAAAAGGCATCGCTTGCCGCCTGCCAGTCCTGCTGGCGCCACGCAGCGAGCCCGGCAACCCAATCGGCCTGCGCGGCCCAATCGCCATAGCCCGCGCGCGCAATCCCTGCGAGACGGCGGGCAGCCGCGTCGTCACCTGTCAGATAATAGGACCAGGCGATCCGCTGCTGCCATTCGGTCAGCGTATCGGGATCGAGGCCCAGGCTCATTTCATCGAGAATGGATTCAGCTTCGTTCGGGCGATCGCCCTTGAGAAGCGGAACGATCCGCGCGGAGATGGCGCCAGCCCGTGCGGCCGACCCCGCCACCTTGCCGCGGCGTGGCGCGGAGCCCAGCCAGCGCAGCTCCTGCGCCGCTGGCAGGCTTGGCACAGCAACCACACCGCGCGACAAAGCCAGCCGTTCGAGCGCCTGCGCCTGGGGAAGCTCAGGCGCCTTTTCAGCAAGCGCGACCAGCGCCTCGCCGGAAACCTTGGGGCTGCCCTTGGCCAGATAGAGTTCGGCGCGCGCGACCGGATGGAGCGGCCCTTCGGGCATCGCATCGAGCTTGGCCGCAGCATCGGCCCATTGGCCGTCATGAATCGCCGCAAATATTTCCTGATATTTCTCGCGGGCGTGCGGACCAAGCTGCGCTGCATAGGTTGAGCGCGAAAGCTGGGGAACAGAATCACCCTGGGCCGCATAGGCCGGTGCAGTGGCCGAAAACGCAAAAAACGCCGAAGCCGCGAGGGACAATCTCAATATCACGCCGAATTCCCCTTGATCAGCATCTGCATGTCCGCCCAGGCATCGGCCTTGCGGCGCGGGCTCTGGAGCAGGAAGCGCGGCGAAAAGCTCACCACAGCCTCAACGGTGCCATTCTCATGGTTAATTTTATGCAAAGTTCCACGGGCCTGGGCGAGTTCCATCCCCAGGATCGCACGGCTCACCGCACTTCCCATCAGCCAGAGCTGTTTCGGCCCGGCAAGAGCGATGTGGTGGCGGGCAATTTCGGCCAGACGCGGCTCGCTTCCGGCCGGGACAAGCCCGGTCGGAACGCGCCCGGGGCAGAGCGCTGCGATATAGGCCGAGTCCCGGTCGAGCTTCAGCGCGGCGAGCATCCGGTCGAACAATTCGCCGACATCTCCAGAGAGCAGATGCCCGGCATCCGCATCGCCCAGTTCGGGCATGTCGACCATCACCATCAGGGGCGCCTCGGGGTTGCCCGACACGGCCATCCGTCGTCCCGGCGGGCCGGCATCGGGGATATCCGGGCTGTCCGCCAGCCAGCGCGTGAAGGCGGGAAGCGTGCTCGGCATGCGGATTTCGGCAGGTGGAGCGGGCTCGGCCGCCAGCGGTGCCTTTGCCCGCGCGCGGTCTAGCCACGGAACCGGGCTCTCGTCGATCAGCGTATCGACCCCCATTTCGTGCCACCAGGCCATCAGGCTTGCGGCGTCGGGCGCCGGAATCACCGTTGCGATATCTGCCATGGCGAGAGATAGAGGGGCAGTTGGCATCTTGGTCAACGGGACCGGGCACGCTATCTGGCCAGCCGGTCTCGGCGCGCGGTGAGTGAAGCTTTCGGGCAATAAAAGGAAATTGGGGAGCAGGCGATGAGTGAACGGGAATCGATGGAGTATGATGTCGTCATTGTCGGAGGCGGCCCGGCCGGACTTGCGGCATCGATCCGGCTGAAGCAGCTCAATCCCGATGTCTCGGTGTGCATCCTCGAAAAGGGATCGGAAATCGGTGCGCACATCCTTTCGGGCGCGGTCGTCGACCCCAAGGCACTCAACGAACTGATCCCCGACTGGCGCACCCAGGGCTGCCCGATGGCCGAGACCAAGGTCACCGACAATTGGCACTGGGTGCTGACGGCCAAGCGCAAGTTCGCGTTGCCGCATGCCTTCATGCCGCCACTGATGAGCAATCACGGCAACTATACGGGAAGCCTTGGCAATCTGTGCCGCTGGCTCGCCTCTCAAGCAGAGAATCTGGGAGTCGAGATTTTCCCCGGCTTTCCGGCGGCGGAAATCCTGTATGACGAGAAGGGCGCCGTGCGCGGCGTCGCGACCGGGGACATGGGCGTGGCGCGCGACGGCAGCCACAAGGCCGATTACCAGCCGGGCATGGAACTGCACGCCAAATATACGCTCTTCGCCGAAGGCGCGCGCGGGCATTTGACCAAGCAGCTCAAGCACAGGTTCGACCTCGAGGCAGATTGCCAGCCACAGGTCTACGGCCTTGGCATGAAGGAGCTTTGGGACATCGATCCTGACAAACACGTGCCGGGCCGCGTGCTCCACACGCAGGGCTGGCCGCTCAGCGATGCCTGGGGCGGCGGGTTCCTCTATCACCAGGCGAACAACCAGGTGGCGCTGGGCTTCGTCGTCGCGCTCGACTATGCCAATCCGCACCTCTTTCCGTTCGAGGAATTCCAGCGCTGGAAGCAGCATCCCGAAATCCGGGCGATCCTCGAAGGCGGGCGGCGCGTGTCCTATGGCGCGCGCGCGATCAGCGAAGGCGGCTGGCAGTCCGTGCCGAAACTTGCCTTCCCCGGCGGCGCGCTGATCGGCTGTTCGGCGGGCTTTGTGAACGTGCCGCGGATCAAGGGCAGCCACACTGCGATGAAATCGGGAATGCTCGCCGCCGAAAGTATCGTTGCGGCAATCGGCGCGGGGCGCGCGGGCGACGAGCTGGCGGACTATCAGCCCGCCGTCAACGCAAGCTGGATCGCGAAGGAACTGAAGCTCGTCCAGAACGCCGAACCGGCGATTGCCAAGTTCGGCGGCGATTTCGGCACGATCATCGGCGGGATCGACATGTGGATGCGCACGCTGAAGATCGGGCTGCCGATCGCGATGAAGCATCATCCCGACAATGGCACGATCGCGCGCAAGGATATGTATCCGCCGATCGCCTATCCCAAGCCCGATGGCGTGATCAGCTTCGACCGGCTGTCTTCGGTGTTCCTTTCGAACACCAATCATGAAGAAGACCAGCCCGTCCATCTCCAGCTGCGCGACCCGGACGTGCCGATCAACATCAATCTTGCGCTCTACGACGCGCCCGAGCAGCGTTACTGCCCAGCTGGCGTGTACGAGATTGTCGGGCGCGACGAAGGCAATCCCAGGCTCCAGATCAACGCGCAGAACTGCGTCCATTGCAAGACGTGCGACATCAAGGACCCAACCCAGAACATCAACTGGGTAACGCCGGAGGGCGGCGGTGGCCCCAATTATCCGAACATGTAGCCTGGCAGCGCTTGCGCTTGTGCTGGCGGCCACGCCGGCCGCGGCGCGGCGCGATGAGCCTTCGGCGCTTTCCTATTATGTGACGGCACGGATTCTCGATTCGCGCGATGCCGGCTATGAAGCCGCACAGGCCTATGCTCTGGCGCTTAGCGGCGCGCCGGACAATGAGCGGGTGGCGACACGCGCCTATCGCGAGGCTGTCGAATCGGGAGACAAGGCGCTTGCCCTGCGCGCGGCGCACGCGCTCGACGTCCAGCAGAGGCTGCCGCTCGATGCACGGCTCCTGCTGTTTGAAGAGGCCCTGTCAAAGGGTGACTGGCGCGGCGCACGGCTCTGGCTCGACCGGATGGAGGAAGCAGGCGGGTTCGATTTCCTCGTCCCCGCGTTGCGCGCCTGGACCGATCTTGCGGCGCGCGATGGCGATCCGGTGGCGCAGGGCGACAAGCAGCCGCGCGACGGACTCGGCTCGATCTACCTTCGAGAGCAGCGGGTCCTGCTGCTGCTGGCGCTCAAACAGGTCGATGAGGGGCTGAGCGCAGCCAAGGCGCTGACGCGGACAGATGGCCGCGGCCTGACGCTGAGGCTTGCAGCGGCGGCCCGGCTGGTCGCACTCAAGGAACGCGGCAAGGCGCTTGAACTTCTTGCCGGCGACGATCCGGCCATTCGCGCAGGCCGCAAGCAGGTCGAGGCGGGAATGCCGCTTCCCGGCGCGATCGACACGGCGAGTGCGGGAACCGCCTTCCTGATCGGCCGGGTCGCGAGCGACCTGATCCGCGATTCGGGTTCGACCGTCTCGCTCACGCTGGCCCGGATTGCCAGTTTTGGAGCGCCGGGCAACGATGCCATCAAGCTGACGCTTGCCCAGACGCTTGCCAATAGCGGCCGGACGAATGAGGCGCTCACCCTGCTTGACGGCGTCGCTCCGCTCTATGTGTCCGCCGTGCGCGAGATCAGGATCGCGGCGCTCCAGCGCGCCAATCGTGGCGAAGAGGCGCTCGCGCTTGCGCAGGATGCAGCCGCACTGCCCGACGCAAGCGTCTATGACTATGCCCGGCTTGGCGATGCCCATAGCAGGACGAAGCAATATGGCGCTGCGATCGAGGCCTATCGCGAAGCCATTCGCCGCGCCGGGGACAATGGGCCGTGGAACCTTTGGCTGCTCTATGGCGGAGCGCTCGATCAGGCCGGAGACTGGACGAAGGCCAAGCCCGCGCTTCAGCACGCCATTGCGGCCGCACCCAATGAACCGGCAGCGCTCAATCACCTGGGCTATGCGATGCTCGAACATGGCGACGACCTGATCGAGGCGACGCGACTGATCGCCAAGGCAAGCGCGCTTCGCCCCGAAGACGCCGCGATCACCGATTCGCTGGGCTGGGCCTTCTATCTGCGTGGAGAGCCGGACCAGTCGATCCCGCTGCTCGAACGTGCGGTGGCAGCCGATCCTACCGAAGCGGCCGTTGGCGAACATCTGGGTGACGCCTATTGGGCGGCGGGGCGCCATGTCGATGCCCGCTATGCTTGGCGCGCCGCGCTGATCCAGTCCGAGGATGCCGACGCCAGCAAGCGGATCGAGGACAAGATTGCAAACGGCCTTCCTGCGCGCGCCAGATGACGGGACTATTGAGCGAAACCGCATACGCCAAGATCAACCTTGCGCTCCATATCCGGGCGCGGCGGCCCGATGGCTATCACGAACTCGAAACGCTTTTTTCCTTTGCCGAAGATGGCGACCGGTTGAGTGGGCAATTGGCGAACGACCTCTCCCTGACGATCTCCGGGCCGCAGGCGAGCGCATTGGCGGCTGGCGAGGACAATCTTGTCCTGCGCGCCGCACGCGCATTGCAGGCGGCGACCGGGATCGCGCACGGCGCCGCGCTCCATCTCGAGAAATACCTGCCGGTTGCCGCCGGGCTGGGAGGAGGGTCGGCGGACGCCGCAGCGACCTTGCGGCTGGTTGCCCGGCTTTGGAGCCTCGCGCCCGATGATGCTGCAATCATGGCCGTTGCCCAGGCGCTGGGTGCAGACGTTCCCGCCTGCGTTTCGAGCCTGACCTGTATCGGCAGCGGCCGTGGCGACAGGCTTGCCCCCTATCGCGATCCGGCGCTGGCCGGAACGCCGTTGCTCCTGGTCAATCCTGGCATTCCCCTCCTGACCGGGCCGGTCTTTGCCGGTTGGGACGGGATCGATCGCGGCGCACTCGATCCCGCCGGGTGGCGCACCAGCCGGAACGACCTGACCGGCCCGGCCGTGGCGCTGGTCCCCGAAATCGCGGACGTGCTGGCGCTTCTTGCTGCCCAACCGGGTGCGACGTTCGTCCGCATGTCGGGTTCGGGCGCAAGCTGTTTTGCGCTTTTCGACAGCGCCGAGGCGCGCGATGCCGCGGCCGCCAACATCCCGTTCTGGCACATGGCCAGCCGTATCAGATGATCCACCCGTGTCACTTTGACACGGTTTCCAAGGGCCCGTTCTGACAGGAACGGCGGGAATTCGGCGTTGGCACAGCACTTGCGAGACCTTTTGGGACGGGTCATGCGCCACGCGCATCGTCCGCATCATGGCCCGCATGGCCAATGCGCACCATGAAGGGGGCGGCAACCGACGGGTTTGCCGCCCCATCTTCATTCGCCACAAAGGGTTTCCCCGTCCCGCGCGTTGAGCCATTATGCACTGCCTCATCGCGAGAACCGGCCATGTCCGAACAATCGATCGCCCTTAACCGCTTCGGTCTTGGCGCGCGCGGCGATGCGCCGCCGCTTGCCGATCCCAAGTCCTGGCTGAAGGCGCAATTGCATCGGTTCGATCCGAAACCCGGCGATTTTGCGAACCTGCCCAACCGGTCCGAAATCGCCAATACGCTTGCCGACTATCTCGAGGGCGCCTTTGGAACGAAGCAGGGGCCGAGCGTCGATGCCATGCCGCAGCCCGGCGTCGACCAGCTCAAGCTCGCCCGGAAATTCATTCGTGAAGACGCCGCCGCCCAATATATGGCGCAGGTCGGTGCCCGCGCCCGGGTGGCGATTGCAAGCGAAGCGCCCTTTGTCGAACGGCTGGTCCATTTCTGGGCCAATCATTTCGCGATTTCGGCGGACAAGCTGGTCACGATCGGGATGGGCGGGATGCTCGAAATCGAGGCCATCCGTCCGCACGTCCTGGGCCGTTTCAGCGACATGCTGCTGGCCGTTGAGCAGCATCCGGCGATGCTGCTCTATCTCGATCAGGCGCAGTCGATCGGACCCGATTCGATGGTCGGCGCTCGCCTTGCCAAGCGCGGGGCAAAGCGCGGCGGGCTGAACGAAAATCTCGCGCGCGAGATCATGGAGCTCCACACGCTCGGCGTCCGCACCGGCTATACCCAGGCCGATGTGACCGAATTCGCCCGCGCGCTGACAGGCTGGACGGTCGCCGGAATCAGCCGTGGCCCGGGGGCACGCTTTCTTGCCGGCCGCGCCGAGCCGGGCGAATTCGTTTTCGTGGCGCCGCTCCACCAGCCCGGTGCACGCACGATCATCGGCCGCACCTACGGCCAAGAAGGCGAAGCGCAGGCACGCGCAATCCTCGCCGATCTTGCCGCCTCGCCGGCGACGGCGCGTCACATCGCGACCAAACTCGCACGGCATTTCGTCGCGGACGATCCACCGCCCGCGTTGATCGACCGGCTTTCCGCGACTTTCCTGAAAACGGGGGGCGACCTGCCAAGCCTCTATGAGGCCCTGATCGACGCCCCCGAACCCTGGGCCGTGGCCGCACCGAAGTTCAGGACGCCGTGGGACTGGCTTGTCTCGGCGTTGCGCGCCGTGGGGGGCGGGCCGCTGCCCGACCAGATGATGGCCAATGTCCTGACCGAACTCGGCCAGCCGACCTGGCGGCCCGGGTCGCCCGCAGGGTTCGACGATATCGCCCAGAGCTGGGCCGGGCCCGATGCTTTGGTCAAGCGGGTCGATGTGGCCGAGCGGATTGCAACACGGCTGGGCGGTGCTGTCGATGCGCGCGCCCTGGCCCCGCGCCTGCTGCCCGGAAGCCTGTCCCCCGCCACCGCGCAGGCCATTGCCCGCGCCGACAGCCCCGCGCAGGGGCTGGCGCTGTTCCTCGTTTCCCCCGAATTCCTCCGGAGATGATTGCCATGATCGATCGTCGTTCATTGATCCGCAACGGCGCACTCGCCCTATCGCTGGTGACGATGCCGCGCATGGCCTTCGCCCGGGCGGCGGGCGACAAGCGCTTCGTCTTCATCATCCAGCGCGGCGCGGCCGATGGCCTCAATATTGTCGCGCCTGTCGGAGACCCCGATTTGAGGGCCGCGCGGGCGGCGCTGGTGGATGATTTGGGCACGCCGTTGAAGCTCGATGCAATGTTTGCGCTCCACCCCGCGCTGGCGCAGGCGGGCGCGCTCTATGCTTCGGGCGAGGCCCTGTTCGGCCACGCGCTGGCGACCGCCAATCGTGACCGGTCGCACTTCGACGCGCAGAACATCCTGGAGACTGGCGGCGCCCAGGCCTATGCCGAACATTCGGGCTGGATGAACCGGATGCTCGGGCTGCTTCCCGCCGACGGCGCCAAGGCGCTGGCGGTGGCGCAGGCCGTGCCGATGGCGCTCCGTGGCGAAAGGCCTGTCACCTCCTATGCGCCCACCGCCCTGCCCGGCGCTTCGACGGACCTGCTGACGCGCGTCAGCGGTCTTTACGAAGGCGACGCCCAGCTTCACGCGCTTTGGGAACAGGCGATGCAGACCCGGGCGCTGACCGACGATATTTCGGGCGGCAATGGCCGCAACGGCAAGGCGACGGGCGATCTTGCCGCGCGGCTTCTCGCCCCTGCCGATGGCGCGCGGGTGATGATGATCGAAACCGGCGGCTGGGATACGCATAGCGGGCAGAAGGCCCGGCTGGGGCAGCAGCTTGGCGGGCTCGATGCGATGATCGGTGCGATCAAGGCCGGGCTCGGCCCCGCCTGGGCCGACACGCTGATCCTTGTCGCGACCGAGTTTGGACGGACCGTCGCCGCCAATGGCACAGGCGGGACCGATCACGGCACGGCCTCGGCAGCGATGCTGTTCGGGGGCGGTGTAAAGGGCGGGCGCGTCGTTGCGGACTGGCCCGGCTTGCGCAGGGCGGACCTGCTCGACGGCCGCGACCTCAAGCCGACGATGGCGCTTGAAAGTTTCGTGGCTGGCGCCATCTCCGCTCATTTCGGGCTTGATCCGGCGCTCGTCGCGCGGACGCTCTATCCAGCCGTCGCCGGCGTCAAACCACTCGGGAATTTGCTCCGCGCCTGATCTGGCCTATCACGCTCGCAAAAGAGCGGGAAGGGTGGCCGATGCGGGTTTTGATGACAGGGGCAAGCGGGCTGGTTGGCGGGCTGGTTCTCCCGCAGCTTAAGGGGCACGAGCTGACGCTGGTCGGCCGCCGCCCACTTCCCGCAGTGCCGTCAGGTGCGACCGAGCGTGTCGGCCCGATGGCCGATTGGCCCGAACTCGTCAGCCAGTCGGACTGTGACGCCGCGATCTGCTGCCTTGGCACGACGATCCGGGTGGCCGGTTCTCAGGCCGCCTTTGCCGCCGTGGATCGCGGCGCCGTGATCGCATTCGCAAACGCTGCGAAAGCGACAGGCGCGCGCCAGTTCCTGATGGTCAGCTCGGTCGGGGCAAGCCCAGCCGCGCGAAATTTCTACCTCAAGACCAAGGGAGAGGCGGAGGCCGGGGTGAAGGCCCTGGGCTTCGACCGCGTCGACATTTTCCGCCCCGGCCTGCTGCGCGGCGATCGACAGGGGCCAAAGCGGCCCGGCGAAGCCATCATGATGGCCATCAGCCCTGTTACCGACCTGCTGACCCCGCATGTCTTCGACCAATATCGCTCGATCGCGGCAGAGAGCGTCGCCGGCGCGATCGTCGCCTGTCTCGGTAAGCAGGAAGGCGGCGTCCATGTTCACGAAAACCGCGATATTCTGGGATTATGCGCCGGTCGATAGCTGATTGCGCATCCAGGCCCTGAGGGTCTGACCCGGCCCGACAGGGAAGTCCGGCCACCGGTTGTTGCGCCGACGCCCCTCGATGGGATAAGGGCCGCTCTCGCCCCGAAATCGAGCAGTTTTTCGAAAGTCCGAATGTGACCCTATACGTCCGCTTTGCCGCACATCTCGATGCCGCGCTTGATGCGCTCGAAGCCGAGGGGGCGCTCGTCAAGGGCGTGGCGCGCACTGCTGTGACGGTCGAGCCCCCCCGCGACCCTTCGCATGGCGATCTCGCGACCAACGCCGCAATGGTGCTGGCCAAGGGCGCGGGGATGAACCCTCGCGCGCTTGCCGAACTGCTCGTCGCCAAGCTCGGGGCAATCGATGAAGTGGCATCGGCGAGCATCGCGGGGCCGGGATTCATCAACCTCAAGCTGGTCGACCGGAGCTGGCGCGACGAGCTTCGCGCGATCGTCGATTCCGGCCCGGATTATGGCCGCTCGACAATGGGCGCGGGCAAGCGGGTAAATGTCGAATATGTTTCGGCCAATCCGACCGGCCCGATGCATATGGGGCATTGCCGTGGCGCGGTGGTTGGCGATGCGCTTGCCTCGGTTCTCGAATATGCGGGCTATACGGTCACGCGCGAATATTATGTCAACGATGCCGGCGGGCAGGTCGATGTCCTCGCCCGCTCGGTGCATCTGCGCTACCGCGAGGCGCTGGGCGAGGATGTGGGCGAAATCCCCGAAGGTCTCTACCCCGGCGACTATCTAATCCCCGTCGGGCAGAAGCTTGCCGCAGAGCAGGGCGACCGCTTCGTTGGCAAGCCCGAGAGCGAATGGCTGGCGCTGTTCCGCGAGACCGCCGTCGCCGCAATGCTCGACCTGATCCGCGCCGATCTTGCGCTGCTTGGCATCCATCATGACCTGTTCGCCTCCGAAGCGGCCGTCCAGAAGGCGAAGAAGCCCGAAGCCGCCGAAGCAACGCTGCGCGCGCGCGATCTTGTCTATGACGGGATGCTCGAAGCACCGAAGGGCGAAACCCCGGAAGACTGGGAGCCGGTGATGCTCCCGCTGTTCCGTTCGACCCGCTATGGCGACGATCAGGACCGGCCGATCCGCAAGTCCGATGGCAGCTGGACCTATTTCGGCGCCGACATGGCCTATCATTTCCAGAAGGCCGAAAAGGCCGACATGCTGATCGACATCTGGGGCGCCGATCATGCGGGCACGGTCAAGCGGATCAAGGCGGCGGTTGCCGCGCTGACCGACGACCGTGTCGAATTCGATGTGAAGCTCGTCCAGATGGTGCGACTCCTGCGCGGCGGCGAGCCCATCAAGATGTCGAAGCGCGCGGGCAATTTCGTGACGCTTGCCGATGTAGTGCGCGAAGTGGGCAAGGATGTCGTCCGCTTCACGATGCTGACGCGCAAGGCCGACGCGCAGATGGATTTCGATTTCGCCAAGGTTGTCGAGGCGTCGAAGGACAATCCGGTCTTTTACGTCCAATATGCGCATGCGCGGATCGCGTCGCTGAAGCGCAAGGTGGCCGAAGCCGGGATTTCGGGCGAAGCGGATCTCGACCTGCTCGATGCCGAGGATCTTGAGCTGGTCAGGCTGGCCGCGCAATTCCCGCGGATCGTTGCGGCGGCGGCGACAAGCCATGAGCCGCACCGGATCGCCTTCTATCTTTATGACCTGGCAGCAGCGTTCCATGCGCACTGGAATCTCGGCAATGACCGGCCCGACCGCCGCATATTGATCGTTAACAGTCCCGATTTGACACAGTCGCGGCTTTTCATGGCGTCGGCAATCGGGCAAATTATCGCTAACGGATTGTCGATCATGGGCGTGACCGCGGCCGAGGAGATGTAGATGATGTCGGAGACTGGACCGGAACTGGGGCTTCGGGACGAGGATCGGCTCCCCTGGCTCGAGGCTGTCGAGAGCGAGGATGATGGCGAAGGCATCTCGAGCGGGAAGCTGATTGCCTTCCTGATCGCCGGGCTGGCGGCAATCGCTCTGGTCGTCGGTGGCGTCTGGTGGCTGCGCAACCAGAAAGAGGAACCGCAGGGAGACGGCACGCTGATTGCAGCGCCGCAAGGCGACTACAAGGTCAAGCCCGAGGCCCCCGGTGGCATGAAAGTCGAAGGCCAGGGCGATTCGGCCTTCGCAGCGTCCGAGGGCGCCGAAGCCAATGGCAAGGTCGATACGGCAGCGCAGCCCGAAGCACCTGTTGCTGTCCAGAAGCCCGCTCCGGTCGCGGCCAAGCCCGTCATTGTCGCCAAGCGAGCTGTGACGACGCCGATGCCGGAGTCAGGCGGCAAGCTGATACCGCCAGCGCCTGCGGGCACGCTGATCCAGTTGGGAGCCTATGATTCCGAAGCAATTGCCAACACCGCATGGCGCGCGTTGGCGGCAAAGACCCCTGCGCTGGCGAAACTGTCCAAATCGGTCGTCAAAGCCAATGTCGGCGGCAAGACCTATTACCGACTGCGGGCCAATGCCGGTTCACCCGCCGAAGCGACTGCGCTGTGCGGCCAGGTCGGCAACTGCTTGGTCGTGCGATAGGGTTTGAAGTGTCAAGCCGCCAACATTCGCCCGATACAGGCATCGCCTTCTCCGCACGCGTCGAAATCGAGCGCGTAGAGCTTCGCCGGCACAGCGTGGCCGCGCGCACGGCACATCCGCGCAACGATTTCTCCGGTCGGCTTGAAGCCGAGCTTGGCGAGTACCCTGCCTGAGGCCGGGTTATCAATGAAATGCGAGGCAACCAACCGTGACCGCCGCAGCGAATGGCGCGCAATATCGATCACGGCGCGCGCCGCTTCGGTCGCGAAGCCAAGCCCCCAATAGGGGCGGGCGATCCAGTATCCCAGCTCCAGCGCGTCGCCCTCCTGTTGCAGTCCGATCCCGCCGACGAGCCGCGGCGCTCCTTGGGTACGGGCGACGATCAGGAAATTGGCATCGGCTTCACCACGCTGCCGTCCCAGATAGTCCTGGGCATCGGCCAGGCGGTACGGCGATGGAGCCCTGGCGAGCTTCGACAGGATGGCTTCATCGCCGATCGCAGCTGCCAATGGTGCTGCATCCTCTGCCCAGCCGGGCCGCAGCAACAGTCTTTCAGTCCGTGCAAACATGAGCACTCTCCTCGGTTGTGCCCCTAGAACGCGTATATGACGCGGCGGAGACATTGGCTTTGAGGGAGAGACGAACCGCCCAAAAAACAAGGGAGGCGGGGGTGGCCCGTCTCCCTCAAATCGGTCTGGCTTGCCAGACCTTCGGGCCACCCTTTGGGCGACCCGGTCAAAGATCGCCTGGTTACTCGGCTGCCGCCGGCATCGCGTCCACCGAACAATAGGTTCGGCCCTGCTTGCCCGAGTGGAAGGTCACGCGGCCTTCGGCAGTGGCAAAGAGGGTGTGGTCGGTACCAATGCCGACATTGCGGCCGGGATAGAATTTCGTGCCGCGCTGGCGGACGAGAATATTGCCCGGAATGGCCGTTTCGCCACCGAACTTCTTCACGCCAAGACGACGACCGGCCGAGTCACGACCGTTGCGCGATGAACCGCCTGCTTTTTTATGTGCCATGGTTCAAAACTCCTTATTCGGCCGCGTCGGCTTTTTTGGCCGCGGGCTTCTTGGCGGCTGGCTTTGCCTCTGCCTTGGGAGCGGCGGCCTTTTTGGGCGCGGCTTCCTTGGCAGGCTTTGCAGCCTTGGTTTCAACGACGGCTTCGGCGGGGGCCGCTTCAGCCTTTTTCGGCGCTGCCTTCTTTTCAGGTGCGCCGACGCTCAGGATCTTGAGGATCGTGTGCTGCTGGCGATGCCCTGCCTTGCGGCGATAATTGTGGCGGCGCTTCTTCTTGAAGACGATGATCTTGTCTGCCTTCGCCTGCGCGATGATCTCGGCCGAAACGGCGAGGCCGGCAACAGCCTTGGCTTCGCTACCGTCAGCTGCGAACAGGACATCGCCCAGCGACACGGTGTCACCGGCTTGGCCCGCCATCTTTTCGACGACGATCTTGTCTCCTGCGGCAACGCGATACTGCTTGCCGCCCGTGCGCACGACTGCGAACATGGCTTAAATCTCTTTTTCTCAATTGCTTGCCCGCGCAACAGATAACGCCAGAGGCATACCCCTCGCGCGGAAAGCAGCCCGCTAAGCGACGGAAGGGCCGCTGTCAACCGATTCCCGCTCACTTATTGCGCTGTAACCTTGCTGCAACACTTTCGTAAAAATCCGTGCTGCACTTGCGAAATCATTCGAATGGAAGCGCTTCTTCGACTAGCACTATATTACCGGGCCGCCGGTCTCCTCCACAAACGGAAAGCAAATACCCATGAAAACCCCCTCGCACGTCATTTTGATGGCCACCATTTCCGCGCTCGCCCTGACGGCGGCGCCCGCCTTCGCGCAGCAGGCAGACCAGCCTGCCGAAGCCACGAGCGCCGACGAAGGCAGCACGATCATCGTCACCGGCACCCGCCGGACCGACCGCACCGTGGCCGACAGCCCGGTTCCCGTCGATGTGATCAGCAACGATGCCATTGCCACCAGCGGCCAGTCTGAAACGAACAAGATTCTCAACACGCTGGTGCCCTCGTTCAACTTCCCGCAACCGTCGATCGCCGACGGCACCGATGCGCTGCGCCCCGCAACGCTGCGCGGCCTGAGCCCGGACCAGACTCTGGTCCTCGTCAATGGCAAGCGTCGCCATGTCGCCTCGCTGCTCAACATCAACGGCACGGTCGGGCGCGGCAGCGCGGCCGTCGACCTCAACCTGATTCCCGGCCTGGCGATCGAACGGATCGAAGTGCTGCGCGACGGCGCTTCGTCGCAATATGGTTCGGACGCGATTGCCGGCGTCATCAACATCCAGCTCAAGAAAGCCAGCCATGGCGGCCGCGCCACCGCGAGCTATGGCAAATATGTGACCACGCTTGACGGCGTTGCCAATATCACCGGCCTCCAGACCAATGCCGGCCAGCCGTTCCTCGATCCTGCCGACAATCGCGTCCTTGCAGCGACGAGCTCGGGCGAACGCAAGGCGCGCGATGGCGAATTGACCACCTATGCTGCCAATATCGGCCTGCCGATCGGCGAAGAGGGCTATTTCAACATCACCGGCGAATATCGCCACCGCGATCCGAGCAACCGTGCAGGGTTCGACCTGCGGCCGAACTATAACCGCATTGCGCCGGCCTTCGATCCGCGCGAACTGGGCTTCAATCGCCTCGAGTTCAAATATGGCGATGCCAAGACCAGGGACTACAGTGTCTTCGCCAATGCCGGTGTGCCGCTCGGTGCCAATTTCGAACTATATGCCTTTGGTTCGTACGGGCAGCGCGATGGCGTAAGCGCGGCGAATTATCGCCAGCAGAGCGCAGCCGCAAACCGTGACTATTCAACGATCACGCCTGGCACGACCCCGTCGGCCGCGAATTTCACGCCGCTGACGCCCGACGGCTTCCTGCCATTGATTGCGACCGACCTGACCGACTATTCGGGCAATGTCGGCGTCAAGGGTGATCTTGGCGGCTGGGCGGCCGATCTTTCGCTCGGCTATGGACACAACGCCTTCGACTATGAGGTTCGGAATTCGCTCAACACCTCGTTCGGAACCGCGAGCCAACGCACCTTCGACGCCGGCGGGCTGCGTTACGGCCAGTGGATTGCGAATCTCGATCTGACGCACGACTATGAGATCGGCTTCGCCAAACCCTTGTCGGTGGCATTCGGCCTCGAATATCGCGACGAGAATTTCCAGATCCGTCCGGGCGACCTGCAATCCTATGCAACAGGCCCGCTGTTCCAGCCGTCGATCACCACGACCGCTGCCAACTGCACGACGCAGCAGGGCGTGTTCAACGCTGGAACTGGCGTTTGCAGCTTCCCGGGCCGTGCGGCCGCCGCGGGCGCACAGGGCTTCCCCGGCATCCCGGCGAACAGCGCAACCGATGAAAGCCGGCACAGCTATGCCGGCTATGTCGAATTCGATACCGATCCCTTCGAAGGGTTCACGACCACGCTGGCCGGACGCTACGAGCATTTCTCGGACTTTGGCGACACGGTAAACGGCAAGTTCGCCGCCCGTTACGAACCTGTGGCTGGCTATGCACTGCGCGGCTCGATCTCGAACGGCTTCCGGGCACCTTCGCTCCAGCAGCAGTTCTTCACGACCACGTCGACCAACTTCATCGGCGGCCTGCCCGTCGACATCTCGACGCTTGCGGTCGGAAGCCCGGTCGCACGTGCGCTCGGTTCGAAGGACCTGAAGCCTGAAAAGTCGCTGAACATCAGCGTCGGCGGCACTGCCAATCCGACCCGCGGCCTGACCTTCACGGTCGACTATTACAATATCCGCATCAAGAACCGGATCGTGCTGACCGAGAATCTCGGTGCGGCGGGCAGCGGCACCGGTGCGGTCAATGCGGCAGTGAAGGCGATCCTCGATGCCAACGGCTTCCAGAGCGTCGGCGCGGCCCGCTTCTTCATCAACGGCCTCGATACGCGGACGCAGGGTGTGGATGCGGTGGCGAGCTGGCGGCTGCCGTTCGAGGATATCGGCTCCTGGACGCTGACAGCGGCCTATAACTACAACAAGACCAAGATCCTGAAGCGCCTCAACAATCTCGGCCCGCTCGCACAGATCCCCGGGATCGTCCTGTTCGGCCGCGTCGAGGGCATTCGCTTCACCGACGGCCAGCCGCGCGACAAGATCGTGCTGAGCGCGGATGGCAAGATCGGCGAATTCGGGATCACGGCGCGCTCCACGCGCTATGGCAAGGTCATCTCGCCGGGCGCCGCCAACCCGATCACCGATCCGACAAGCCTGACGGCGCTCGGCCCGGACGATATCACGCTTGGCGCAAAGTGGATCACGGACCTCGAACTCCGCTACACCCTGCTGAAGCGGATCGACCTGGCGATCGGCGCGGACAATGTGTTCGACATCTATCCGGACCGTTCGCCCTTTGGCGCTCGCCCAGCGTCGGTCGGCGGTTCCTATCCGGTCAACCAGTATTACCTGCCCTATTCGGGCTTCTCGCCATTCGGCTTCAACGGGCGCTTCCTTTATGCCCGTATCGGCGTGAAATACTGATCTAGCCGAATCTCGCAAAAGCGGAACGGCCCGGAGGGAAACTTCCGGGCCGTTTTCCGTTCAGCCTTCCTGCCGCGCCTTCGCTGCCTTGAAGCCCGCTCGCGCCGAAAGCCTGTCCCACCAGGCCAGCGTGTTCGGCCCCAGCTCCGGACCCAGGCCAAGCGTGAGAGAAAGCAACACGGCATAGCCGACGCAGATATCGGCCACCGTGAACCGGCCCGCACACAGAGTGTCCCGCCCATCGGCAAAAGCGGCCTCGATCGAACGCGCGCGGCCAAGGAAGAAGAGCTTGTAGTCCTCGGCCACGTCGAGCTTTCGCTCCTCGGGTTTGGGAAAGACGCTGTAGCGGAGCATGATCGCCAGCGGGAAAGTGAGCGTGGCATCCGAACGGTGGAGCCAGTTCAGATAATTGGGCCAGCCTGGCTCGGAAGGCGCGACGTCGAGCGCCGTTCCCTGCGCGAGATATTGGCAGATGGCGGCGGACTCGGTCAGCTTGATATCGCCATCCACCCAGCAGGGAATCGTGCCCAGCGGATTGATCTCCTTATAGGCCGGCACGTGAAAGCGCGGCGGAAAGGGCATGGTCACCAGTTCATAGTCGAGCCCGAGCTCTTCGGCCGCCCAGAGGCAACGGAACGACCGGGCATCGTTGCAATGATAAAGAGTGGGTCTGGTCATGCGATGATGTCCTTTGTCCGTTCGATCGCGAGCCGGTGTTCTCGCAATGCTATATAGAGGCCGCTGCCGATGATGATCGCCGCGCCCGCCCAAGTGGCAGGGCCCGGAACATGGCTCCAGATCAGCCATCCGAAAAAGGAGGACCAGAGGAGCGCGATATAATCCATGCCCAGCACAGTGGACACAGGGGCAAGCCGGAGCGCGCCCGTCAGCCCGATCTGGCCGATTCCCCCCAGCATGCCGATCCCGCAAAGCAGGAGCCATTCGTACAGGTCATGGCTTGTCATGAAAAAGGGCAGCAACAGGCTCATCGGCAGCACCGACAGGGCGGAAAACCAGAAGACCGTCGTCATCGCGGCCTCGGTCCGCCCCATGTCGCGGATCTGCAAACTGGTGAACGAGATCATGATCGCAGAGGACAGACCGACCAGCGCGCCCAGCGGTGGAATTTGGCTGCCGCCCGGCTGGACCACGACCAGCACGCCGATAAAGCCCGCGAACACTGCGCCCCAGCGGTGGCGGCCCACCGTTTCCTTGAGGATCAATGCCGAAAGGATCGTTGCAAAGATCGGCACGGCAAAGCCAAGCGTCGTCTGCTCCGCCAACGGCAGAAGAATGATCGCGCCGAAATTGAAGGCCATGCTGGTCAGCCCCATCGCGCTCCGCTTCACATGCGCGCCGAAACGCTGCGTCCGGAGCGACGCGAGCCCCGGCCCTGCGATCACGGCCGCAAGTACGACCGGCACCGCCAGCCCCTGCCGCCAGAACATGATCTCGGGAAGCTTCACGCCTGCATCGCTCGCCAGCTTGATCAACACCGTCATGATCGAAAGGCAGGATATGCCGAACAGCCTGAGCCCGAGCGCTCGCAGGCGCGTCTCGTGAGGGGCAGGAACGTCGGTCATGCCGCTATGGCCCTAGTAGCTGCACGGCGCCGGGGCAATGCAGTGCATTTTTCATTTGCTAATGATAGCTGTTCGCAATAACGACGCTAATGCGAATTGTTCGCATTCAAATGCCTGACAGCCGACAAGGGGTATATTGTGAAATTTGAGCGTGTTTCCATTGCACTGGCATTCGTCCTCGCGTTGCCGGCCCCTGCGCTTGCCGAGGATGCAGCGGGGGACGAGGCCGGGACCATCGTCGTCACGGGCAAGGCGGACGGTTACCGCACGGTGGAAACGAGCAGCGGCACCAAGACCAGCACTCCCATTCTCGACGTCCCGCAGTCGATCTCGGTAGTGACGTCCGAACAGATTGCCGACCAGCAGATCCGCTCGGTCGCCGATCTTGTCCGCTACGTCCCCGGGAGTTCCGCCGGGCAAGGCGAAGGCAATCGCGATCAGGTCACGCTGCGCGGCAACAACACAAGCGCCGACTTCTTCGTCGATGGCCTGCGCGACGATGTCCAGTATTTCCGCAGCTTCTACAATATCGACCGGGTCGAGGTGTTCAAGGGCGCCAATGCGATGATCTTCGGACGTGGCGGCGGCGGCGGCGTGATCAACCGGGTAACCAAGAGCGCGATTGCGGACCGCAGCTTCTATGCCGCCACACTTTCCGCCGACACATTTGGCAGCTTTTACGGCGCGGCCGATATCAATGCCGGGCTCGGCACGGCGGCGCTTCGCGTCAACGCCTTCTACGAAGATCTCGACAATCATCGCGACGCGTTCTCGGGCAAGCGCTATGCAATCAACCCGACCGTCGGCGCGGCACTCGGCACCACCAAATTCTCTCTCGGCTATGAATATGTCCGCGACGAGCGCGTCAATGATCGCGGCATCCCTTCAGCATTTGCGGGCACGATTGCCACCCCGGCCGGCCCGCTTCGCGGATTCCGCGATACCTTTTTCGGAGCGCGCGGCGTGAATGATTCGGACTTCGAGGCCCATGTCGTGCGCTTCCGCAGCGAAACCAGCCTTTCGCCCGCTCTCACGCTTTCCACCCAAGCGCTCTATGGACATTATGACAAATCCTACCGCAACGCCTTTGCCGCGACAGCGATTGGCGGGACGGCCGCTGCGCCGACAGTCGGGATCGAGGCCTATTTCGATCCAACCCGGCGCAAGACGCTGATCGGGCAGGCCAATCTCGAATGGCACGTCTCGACGGGCGGAATCGGGCATGTGATCCTAATCGGCGGGGAATTCACGCTGCAGGACACGAGCAACGAGCGGATCAACGGCTTTTTCAGCGCCACCGCACCGACCGCGGCCAATCGTCGCGTGACCGTTGCGTTGACCGATCCCCTGATCATCCCGCCGATCTTCTTCATTGGCGGCCCCGCCGCGAACGGCAACCGCAAGGTCGATGGCAATCTCGATCAGGTATCGGGTTACATCCAGGACCAGGTCAGCCTTGGCAAGCACATCGACCTGATCGGCGGGCTGCGTTTCGACCGGTACGAGAACCGCATCGCCAACCTGTTTACGGGCGCAGTGGTATCGCGCGTCGATCATTTGTGGTCGCCCCGCGTCGGGCTGGTCTACAAACCGGTCCCGGAGGCATCGGTCTATCTGAGCTATTCGAAATCCTACCTGCCGCAGGGCGGGGACCAGTTCGCCACTTTCGATGCGACCAACGCGGCGTTGAAGCCCGAAACTTTCGACAATTACGAAGTCGGCGCGAAGTGGAACATATCGCCCGGCCTGACCCTGACGGCCGCCGCCTATCGGCTCGATCGCGGCAATACCCGCGCGCCCGGGCCGGTTGCCGGAACCATTGTCCAGACCGGAGAACAGCGCAGCATCGGGTTCGAACTGGGCCTGTCGGGGCGGATAACGTCCCGCTGGATGGCCAGTCTTGGCTATGCGCATACCAAGGCGGAAATCCGCGAGACGACATCGGCGGCGCCCGCCGGGCGGCGGGTCGGCCAGGTGCCACGCAACCAGTTTTCGCTGTGGAACCGCTATGATGTGACGCCGAGGTTGGGCTTGGGCGCAGGCCTATATTATCAGTCGCGGCAATTCACGTCGATCAGCAACACGACCTTCCTGCCCGCCTATACGCGGATCGACGCAGCGTTGTTCTACAAGCTGACCGACAAGGTCGAGGCCCAGCTGAATGTCGAAAACCTTACGGACAAGGCCTATTTCCCGGTGGCTCACAATGACAACAACATCTCGACGGGCGCGCCTCTCAACGCACGATTCACGCTGAACGCAAAGTTCTGACGCCCGCGCCCCTGTCTCCCGCTTGCGGGAGGCGGCGGGGGTGGGCATAGGGGCGCGCATGAAACACGCTCTTTCCGTCACCCGCGCCCAGAATTTTGCCGAATGGTATCAGGAGGTCATCGCAGAGGCCGACCTTGCCGAGGAATCGGGCGTGCGCGGCTGCATGGTCATCCGCCCCTGGGGCTATGGCATCTGGGAACGCATCCAGAAGCTGATGGACGCGCGGATCAAGGCGGCGGGCATCGAGAATTGCTATTTCCCGCTCTTCATTCCCTTGTCCTTCTTCGAGAAGGAAGCCGATCATGTCGAAGGTTTCGCCAAGGAAATGGCGGTCGTCACGCATCACCGGCTGAAGGCGATCGACGGAAAGCTTGTCGTCGATCCGGACGCGAAGCTTGAAGAGCCGCTGGTCATCCGCCCGACTTCAGAAACGGTGATCGGCCATGCGATGAGCCGCTGGGTGCAGTCGTGGCGGGACCTGCCGCTCTACGTCAACCAATGGGCCAATATCGTACGCTGGGAAATGCGGACGCGGATGTTCCTCAGGACCGCCGAGTTCCTCTGGCAGGAAGGCCATACCGCGCATCCCGACAAGGCCGAAGCGATGACGGAAACGCTGCGCGCGCTCGAGATGTACCGGAGCTTTGCCGAAGGGCCGCTCGCCATGCCGGTCGTCGCGGGCGAAAAGCCGGAGAATGAGCGCTTCCCCGGCGCCGACGCGACCTATTCGATCGAAGCGATGATGCAGGACGGCAAGGCGCTCCAGGCCGGCACGTCTCACTATCTCGGCACCACCTTCGCCGAAGCCGCGAACATCCGCTACCAGGACAAGGACGGCGGCCTGCAGCTTTGCCACACGACAAGCTGGGGCACATCGACGCGGATGATCGGCGGCGTCATCATGGTCCACGGCGACGATGACGGCCTGCGCTGCCCGCCCGAAATCGCGCCGCAGCAGATCGTGATCGTGCCGATGCTGCGCGACAATGACGAGGATGCAGCCGTGCTCGACTATGCCCGCACGCTGGCCGGCGATTTGCGCGCACTGAATGCGTTCGGCGAACCGGTGCGGGTGCTGCTCGACACCAAGGCGATCAAGGCGTCGAACAAGCGCTGGGCCTGGATCAAGAAAGGCGCGCCGCTGATCGTCGAAGTGGGCCCGCGCGATGTGGCGGGCGGCAATGTTGCCGTCATCCGCCGCGACCGGCTCTATACGGCCGAAGGCAAGCTCGCCTCTGCGATCACCGCCCGGGCTGATTTCGTTGCCTCGGCGGCCGCGACGCTCGAGGATATCCAGTCTTCGCTCTACGCCGAGGCGAAGGCGCGGCTCGATGCCGGCATCCGCCGCGACGTGACCGATCTCGCCGCGCACTATGCCGGCGATGACAAAGTGGTGGGCTGGGTCGAAGTGCAATGGGCACGGCCGACCGGCGACGCACTCGAAGCGATCGTCCAGCAATTGAAAGCCCTGAAGCTCACAATGCGCAACGCTCCGCTGAATGCGGCTCCGGTCGATGGGCCCTGCTTCTTCACCGGCGAGAACGCGGTCGAGCGGATATTGATCGGGCGGACTTACTGAGAACGCCGTCGTCTACGCTGCGTGACTAAAGCCAATGCTCCCTGTCGCGGCGACGCTTTCTCGCGCGCCACTTGAGCGCAAGGGTCAGGAATGCTGCGGCCATGGCCGCAATCAGAATATACGCTATGAGTGTACGAGTTGCCATCCTGCTGGCCTACACCTTCGATCGGGATTCGGTGCATGAATTCGGTGACGGAACTCAGGAACGGCGGAGCCGAAAACGTCGAAAATTCTTACATCTGCACCGAGAGGTTAACGGCGCTTCACCACCGTCCCGCGCGGAAATCAACGATTGGCACGGTTTGGCACGGGGGCTGCATAGTTATCAGCGTTCCCCCAAAGCGTTTCTACGCTTCAGAGTGGCGGGTCGGTGCTTCCCTGGTCTCGCGCCGACCCGCCCTCACCCGGGAACCCTTCCAGAGGCAAAGGCTGAAAAATCGGCGTGGCGGTTCAGGCCGCCCTGGCGATGCCCTTGTCGGCGATCAATTGCGCCAGTTCGCCCGCTTCGAACATTTCCATCATGATGTCCGATCCGCCTACGAATTCGCCCTTCACATAGAGCTGGGGGATGGTCGGCCAGTCCGAATAGTCCTTGATGCCCGCGCGGACCTCCGGATCCTGCAGCACATCGAAGCTTGCGAATTCGACGTCGAGATGCTCGAGGATCGAAACCGCGCGGCTCGAAAAGCCGCATTGCGGGAAATAGGGCGTGCCTTTCATGAACAGGACGACGTCGCTGCCGTTCACGATTTCGCCGATACGGGCCTGGGTTGCGTCGCTCATCATCATGTCTCCTCGAAGAGGCTGGCTGTAAATCTGGGAAGGGCATAGCGCAAGGTCAAGGGGCACGCTTGCGATTGGCCGCGCAGACGGTAAAGGCCGTTCATGGACAGAATTCTGGTACGCGGCGGCAATCGCCTTTCCGGCACAATCCCGATTTCGGGCGCGAAGAATTCGGCGCTGACGCTGCTTCCCTGCGCGCTGCTGACCGATGAGCCGCTGACGCTCCGCAACCTGCCGCGGCTTGCCGATGTCGACAGTTTCGGGCACCTGCTCAACCAGCTTGGCTGTTCGACGATGATCGAAGGCGCGCGGCCCGAGGATTTCGGCCGCGTCATGACACTGCGCGCAGGCAGGATCACGGCAACGCTTGCCCCTTATGACATTGTGCGGAAGATGCGCGCGTCGATCCTCGTCCTCGGGCCGCTGCTGGCGCGCGCGGGCGAAGCGACCGTCTCGCTTCCCGGCGGCTGCGCGATCGGCAACCGCCCGATCGACCTGCACCTGAAGGCGCTGGAAGCGTTCGGCGCGGAAATGGAAAGCACCAGCGGTTATGTGACCGCGCGGGCAAAAGACGGGCGGCTGCCCGGCGGCAAGATCATCTTTCCTGTGGTTTCGGTCGGCGCGACCGAGAATGCGTTGATGGCCGCCGCGCGCGCGAAGGGCACCTGCATCATCGAGAATGCCGCGCGCGAGCCGGAAATTGTCGACCTTTGCAACCTGCTCGTTGCGATGGGCGTCCATATCGACGGGATCGGCACCGAGACGCTGACGATCGAAGGCACTGACCGCCTTCACGGCGCGACCTATCGCGTCATGCCCGACCGGATCGAGGCGGGCAGCTATGCCTGCGCGGTTGGCCTTGCGGGCGGCGAAGTCGATCTGGCCGGCGCCAACCCTGCGGACATGCAGGCGACGCTCGGCGCGCTGCGCGATGCCGGCGTCACGGTCGAGGAACACAAGAAGGGCATCCGCATCGCGTCCGACGGAAAGCTCGCCCCCCTGACGCTTTCGACCGCGCCCTTTCCCGGCTTTGCGACCGACATGCAGGCGCAGTTCATGGCCATGCTGACCAAGGCCGATGGCGCGAGCGTCCTGACCGAGACGATCTTCGAGAACCGTTACATGCACGTCCCCGAACTGGCGCGTATGGGCGCGGACATCCAGGTGCGTGGACGTTCGGCGGTCGTGCGCGGGGTCGACAGGCTGGTCGGCGCGCCGGTCATGGCCACCGACCTGCGCGCCTCGATGAGCCTGATCATCGCCGGCCTGGTCGCCGAAGGCGAAACCAACGTCCAGCGCGTCTATCACCTCGACCGCGGCTATGAGCGGCTGGAGGAAAAGCTTTCGGCAGTAGGCGCGGATATCGAGCGCGTCAGCGACGGATAAACGTCTGCGCTAAAGCAGCACGTCGATCGCGTGCAAGCCAAGCCCAACGAGCCCGCCGACAAGCGTCCCGTTGATCCGGATATATTGCAGGTCGCGCCCGACGGCATTTTCCACGCGTTCTGTCACGCGACTGGCATCCCAGCCACGAACCGTGTCCGAAACCAGCCGGACGATATTGTCTCCATAGCTGGCCGTCGCGCCCACCGTCGCCCGCCGGGCAAAGCGATTGATCGTATCGCGCAGCGCATCGTCCTGCTGGAGCGTAGTGCCAAGCTGGCGGAGCGCCTCTCCGAACTTGCCGGCCATCGCCTTGTCCGGATCGCGCGCGGCCCGGAGCAGGCTCCCGCGCGCCTGTTGCCACAGCCCGTCGATCCAGCGTTGCATGGCCGGATTGTCGACAATCTCTTCCTTCAGCCGCGCAACCTTGGCCTGCATTTCGGGATCATGCTGAAGGTCGTATCCCAGATCGGCGAGCATCTCGTTCACCCGCATCCGCAGCGGATGGTCTGGATAGTCGGCCATATCGTAAAGCAGCTTGTTGAGCCCGGTGATCAGGGCATTGGCCACATTTTCGTCAAGCCCCGTCCAGCGCAGGATCCGGCCTGCGCGCTCATGCACCATGTCGCGGATGATTTCCTCGTTCGAGGCGACGATCAGCGCGGCGCGGTTGATGATCCCGTCGAGCAGCGGAATGTGCCGCCCTTCGGCCATTGCCGCTTCAAGCGACTGGCCAAGCAGTGGGGAAACTTCGAGTGCGCGGATGCGGTTGGCGATCGCGCTCTTCGCCATGCCGCCGAGACGGTTGTCGTCAAGCGCCTCGAGAATGTCGGCGAGCAGCCGTGACGCGCCTTCGCGCAACCGCCCGGCCCCGCCATGATCGGGATCGGCAAGAAAGCGACCGGCAGCGGCCGCCACATCCATATGCCGCATCCGCCGTGCGACGACGGCGGGGGTCAGGAAATTGTCCTTCAGGAACTGGGCCAGCGTATCGCCGATCCGGTCCTTGTTCCGGGGGATGATTGCAGTGTGGGGGATCGGCAGGCCAAGCGGATGGCGGAACAACGCCGTCACCGCGAACCAGTCCGCCAGGCCGCCGACCATGGCCGCCTCGGCAAAAGCCTTCACGAACCCGACCGCCGGGTGCACATCGACGAACAGCCGCGCGATCAGATAGAGGCCCGCCATTGCCACCAGCATGCCGGTGGCAATGAGCTTCATCTGCCGAGCGCCTCCTTGCACTGGAGCAAAGCGGAGTCGTCCAGCGGGCGCCTTGAACAGCGATTGGGGACGCGTGCCTATGGCGGCCCTATTCTGCCGGCTCGATGACGATCCCGGCATTGCGACGCCGGACGCGATCCACCAGCCGCCTGCCCAACCCCTTGGGGACCAGCCGCGGCGGACGGGACGGCTGATCGCCGTCGCCACCCGTCGTCAGCCAATAGGACATCCAGGGCCCGATGCGGGATTCGGCGCCGACGGCCAGGCTGAACGAGGCCGGGACGATCAGCAGGGTCAGCACAGTCGAAACGATCAGTCCGCCGATCACGGTCACGCCCATCGGCTGGGCGGAACTGCCGTCCCCGGTCAATGAGAGGGCGGTCGGCACCATGCCGGCGACCATAGCAACCGTGGTCATCACGATCGGCTGGGCGCGCTTGTGCCCGGCGTTCACGATGGCCGTGAACTTGTCGACGCCCCTGTCCATTTCCTCAAGCGCGAAATCGACAAGCAGGATCGAGTTCTTGGCGACGATGCCGAACAGCATCAGAATGCCGATGAGCACAGGAAGCGAGATCGGCATGTTAGCAATGAACAGTGCCAGTACCCCGCCGAGCGGAGCCAGCAGCAGCGAACCCATGTTGACGAGCGGCGGCACGAAGCGGTGATAGAGCAGGACCAGCACGGCGAAAACGGCCGAAACGCCCGTAACCACCGCGATCAGGAAATTGTTGACCATCTCCTGCTGCCACTTGTCTTGCCCGAGCGTGAGGCGCGAAACGCCTTGGGGCAGATTCTTCATCGCTGGCAGGGCATCGATCTTGTTCTTCGCCTCGCTCGCGACGAAAGGCTTGCCGGTCAGCGGATTGACCGCAAGATCCGCCCCGATGGTGACGCGGCGGTTCTGGTTTGTCCGCTGAATCGTCGTCGGGCCAGCGCCAAAGCTGATCTCGGCCACGGTCTTGAGCGGAACCGAGCCGCCCAGCGTGCTCGGCACCGGCAGATTCTCGATCGTCGGGAGCGAGCGGCGCGATTCCTCGGAAAGCGACACGCGGATCGGCACCTGCCGGTCCGAAAGCGAGAATTTGGCGCTGTTCTGATCGATATCCCCGATCGTCGCGATCCGGATCGTTTGCGAAAGCGCCGCCGTTGTGACTCCAAGCGAAGCCGCAAGGTCAGTGCGCGGCTTGACGATGATTTCAGGCCGCTGAAGATCGCCGTTGATGCGCGGCGCCACCAGTTCCTTGATACCCTTCATCTGTTCGCTGATGGCGCGCGCCGAGGCCAGAAGCTTTTCGGGATCGCTGCCCCCCAGGGTGATGGTAATGTCACGCCCGGAAAAGCCACCATTTTGCGACTGGAACGTGACGCGCGCATCGGGGATTTCCTGGAAGCGTTTGGCCCAGGCCTTCTCGAACTGGTCGCTCGTCATGTCCCGGTCGGGGGACAGGCGCAGATAGACGCTGGCGCGCGCCGGCTGGATGTCGGCAAAGGCCGCGACGACATCGGGCGCCTCGTCGTGCAGCATCGTCTGGATCCGGTCGGTCACGCGTCTGGTTTGTTCGAGCGTCGTGCCAGGCACCATTTCGACGCGAACCGCGCTGTAATCCTGGTTCTGCACAGGGATGAACTGGAACGGTAGCGACGCCATCGTGACGACAGTGAGCACCAGCGAAACAACTGCACCGACGACCACCCACCGCCGGTGCGCCAGGGTCCAGCGCAGCACGTCCATATAGCGGTCCATCAACCAGCCTTCGCCATGGGCCGCCTCACCATGCGATTTCAGGAAATAGGCCGCGACCATCGGCGTGATCATGCGCGCCACGCCAAGGCTCATCAGCACGGCCGCAACGACCGTAAGCCCGAAATTCTTGAAGAACTCACCCGAAACGCCCGGCATCAGGCCGACCGGAAGGAAGACCGCAACAATGGAGAAGGTCGTTGCCACGACCGCCAGCCCGATCTCGTCAGCGGCATCGATCGCTGCCTGATAGGCGGTTTTGCCCATGCGCATATGCCGGACGATATTCTCGATCTCCACGATCGCATCATCGACCAGCACGCCAGACACCAGGCTCAACGCGAGCAGCGACATGAAGTTGAGGCTGAACCCCAGCATGTCCATGATCCAGAAGGCCGGAATCGCCGAAAGCGGGATCGCAATCGCGGAGATCATCGTGGCGCGACGATCGCGCAGGAACAGGAACACGACAAGCACGGCAAGCGCCGCACCTTCGACCATCGCGGAAAGCGATGAGCGATACTGCGCCTTGGTATAGTCCACCGTGGTATAAAGCTCGGTGAACTTGATCTTCGGATTTTCCTTCTCGATCTTGCGGAGTTCGTCCTGCACCGCCTCATAGACTTTCACGTCGGAGGCGCCCTTGGCCCGCTGGATGGAAAACGCCAGCACCTGGCGCCCGTTCATCGTCGAAAGCGCGCGCTGCTCGCCGTATAGATCGCGGACTTCGGCAAGGCTTGACAGCTTGACCGTGCGGCCGCCGCCGATGGCAATGTCGCTGTCGCCAAGCTGATAGGCATTGCGCGCATTTCCGAGCACGCGCAGCGACTGTTCCGAACCGGCAATCTCGGTGCGCCCGCCCGCCGCATTGGTGTTGACCTGGCGAAGTTGCGAGTTGACCTGCGCGGCCGTAATTCCAAGCGCCTGAAGCTTGGCGGGATCGAGAATAATGCGAATCTCGCGGCTGACGCCGCCGCCGCGCGATGCCGCCGCCAGACCGGAGATTCCCTGCAGCCGCTTCAGCACGACGTCATCGACGTACCAGCTCAGCTGCTCGAGCGTCATGTCGACCGCTTCGGCCGAGATGTATGAAATGGGATCTCCCGTCGTATCCTCGCGCTGAACTTGCGGTTCGAGAATGCCATCGGGCAGGTCGGCCCGGATCTTCGTAAGCGCATCGCGAATGTCGTTGACCCCACGATCGATATCGGTCCCCAGACCGAACTGGACGAATGTGGAGGATGAGCCTTCGCGAACCGTCGAATTGACTTCCTCGACGCCATTGATGGAGCGCAGCGAAGCCTCCACGATCTGCGTCACCTGCTTCTCAAGCTCGGGCGGTGCGGCGCCCGGCTGACTGATGATTACCAGCGCGCCGGGAAATTCGATGTCCGGGTTGTTGTTGACGTCCATCCGCCCGAAGCTGACGATACCCGCCATCAGCAGCGCAATGAACAGGACAATGGGCGGAACCGGGTTGCGGATGCACCATGCGGAGATGTTACGGAAATTCATAACGCCCCCTATTTCGCGGTTTTTGCGAGTTGGGGAACGACCGTTTCGCCCGGATTGAGGAACGCACCGGCAGTCAGGACGACGCGTTCTTTCCCGGTCAGGCCGGCGACCACGGGAATGCCCGAATTGTTAACGGGGCCAACCTTCACGTCTCGGCGCTCGATCTTGTTGTCCTTGCCGACAATCAGGGCAAAATTGCCCTTTTCATCGCTCTGGACTGCTGACTCGGGGAGGAGCGGCGCATCGACCGTCCCGCTCGCGATTTCCGCGCTCGCAAAGCCGCCGGGCCGCAACGCCTTGTCATAGGCAAAGGCGATTCGAGCCACGCCCTGCCTGGTTTGCGGATCGATCACGGGAGAAAGTTGCCAGATATGACCGGTAAACGACATGGGCGTCCCGACTGGCGTAACCTTGGCCGCGTAGCCAATGGTCATGCGGGCAAGATCGCCCTCGGCAAGCTGCGCCTTCAGTTCCATCTCACCATCGCGGGCAAGCCTGAAGAGAACGCCCGATCCGGCACCGACCACCTGCCCGGGTTCAACCGCGCGGGTCAGCACCAGCCCTGAAGCGGGCGCCCTTATGTCGAGTCGCCCGACACGCGCGCGCCCCGCGCCAAGCTGCGCCTGAGCGACGGCCACCTTGGCACGCGCGGCATCGCGAGTCGCTGTCTTGCGGTCGAGATCCGCCTTCGAAATGAAACCGCGCGCCACAAGTGTGCTGGCCCGGTCAAGCTCGGACTGGGCAAGGCGGGCGTCGGCCTGCGCAACGACCACGCTGGCGGCAAGCTGGTTGGTTTCCTGGGACTGGACCGAACGTTCGATCGACGCGAGAACCTGTCCCTGGCGTACCCAGTCTCCGGGCTCCACCCAGACACGCGAGACCATGCCGCCTTCGCCGACGACACCCACAGGCATTTCGCGCCGCGCGCCAAGTGTGCCCGTGGCCGTCACGACATTGGTGATGCTCGTCCGCCCCGGAACCACGACGGTGATGTGCGGCGCCTGCTTGTTGGCAGCCGAATCACCTGAGGCGCCACCGCTGCCCGCGCCACCGCGGCCGAAAATCATATAGGCGCCCACAAGCAGAACGAGCGCCACGACGCCTGCGATGATCAGGTTGCGCCGCTTGCGCCGGGCAGCAATATCCTCATCAGTCAGATACTCCATGTCGGACGACTGGTGCGAGATGCTTGATTCGAAGTTCATAATGTTTCCGCTTTCAGGCCTGTCGCGCAGGCAATGCCTATTGGTCTGCTTACTGTATTATATCAATAAGTCACCGACCTCAAGTCTGATTGCGGCGCGCCATCCCACGGCCACAGAGCGTTCTTGCTTCATTTTGCTGCACCGCGCAACAGATTTCACGCATTTCCGCCGGAATCGGCGAGCGCTTGCCGTCGATCAATCCGCCGTTTACCATGCCCGCCTCTACAGAGGGAGAAGTCAGATGGGCGGTGTAATCGGTTGGATCATATTTGGCGCCATAGCGGGAGCGTTGGGAAAGCTGATCATGCCCGGCAAGGATCCCGGCGGGTTTATCATTACCACGCTGCTCGGTATCGCCGGCGCGGTCGGCGCAAACTACGCTGCGCCCATTATCGGGCTCTCCGCACAAGGGAGCACGGTCAAGGAACTGATTTTTGCCATTGTCGGCGTTGTCATACTTCTGGGGCTCTACCGGATGCTCAAGGGCCGCACGGCCTGACCCGAATCTCATTCAGCAATTGTGCAGGCCGATGGATGGTATGAAGCCGCCCATCGGCCTTTTGCTTATGGGCCGCACGCAATCAGGAACGGAGTAGTGTCGATGAAAACGGTTTTGGGCTCTGCATTGATGGCAGCGGCGATGATCGCGCCCGCAATGGCGAATGCCGAAGTGACGCAAACGGCGATTTCCGGAACCCGCCTCGACGTGACGGCACGGGGCGACGTCCGCCGCGTCCCCGATATTGCCGTGATCAGTGCCGGCGTCACCACAAACGCCGCCGATGCCGCAAGCGCGATGCAGGACAATGCGAATCGGATGAGCCGCGTCCTGGCCGCTCTCAAGAAGGCGGGCATCGCGGACAAGGATGTCACGACATCCTCGATCAACCTGTCGCCGCAATACCGCTATGTAGAGAATCAGGCGCCGGTCGTCGTCGGATACCAGGCCTCGAACCAGGTGACCGTGCGGTTTCGTAACATCGCGAAATCGGGAACGATCCTCGACGCACTCGTGAAGGAAGGATCGAACCAGATCAACGGACCGACGCTCACGATCGACAAGCCCGAAGCCGCGCAGGACGAAGCGCGCGTGGCCGCGATCAAGGCAGCGCGCGATCGCGCCAGCCTTTATGCGAACGCGCTCGGGATGAAAGTCGTGCGCATCGTTTCGATCAGCGAGTCCGAAGGCTATTCGGGCGGGCCGGTTCCGGTCGTGGCCATGCGGGCGATGGATTCGGTTGCCAAGACCGAGATCATGCCCGGCGAACAATCCGTCAGCGTGAACGTCTCGGTGGTGTTCGAACTGCAATAGGCGCGCCGGTAGCGGCGCCTATTTGATCCGTGTGCGAAACTTGACCGAAAAGCTCGAATTGGCGGCCATGGTGCCTTGCGGGCTCAGCCGGACGGCATTCACGGCGGCATCATAGCCGGAGGCGGGCGCATAGGCATAGCTGGCCCCGCCATTGTTCGAATAGGCGAGGTTGGCGGCAGCGAAAGTAAGGCCACTCGAGCCCGCAACGAATTCATAGTTGGACGCCAGCGGCCCCGCATCGTCTATGTCGCCATTGTAGAAGCTCATCGCGGAAGGCAGCGGATCGGTCAGCACCATCGTCCCGACATCGACCGGGCTGGAATTCGAATTGCTGACGGTCAGCGTGTAGATCACGTCCGCCCCCGGAACGTTGAACCGGTTCGGATCGCCGGCATTGGTGGAAAGGGGCGTAGAGGCCTTTGTCACTGTCAGTGCGGGCATTGGGCAATAGCTGATCGACTGGATGCCGATCGCCTGCTGACCTGTGACCAGTTCGCCCGTCGTGAGCGGATAATTGCCATAGCGGATTTCAACCTGCGTCACGGGCTGGGCAAAACTTGCGGTTATCGTTCCGCTCGTTGCGTTGTTGCCGCTGCTCGATGTTCCGCCGCTTTGACGGGTCGACAGCGACAGCGGGGTCGTGGTCGCTCCGACCAGCTGGCTTGAGCTGGCATTGGAATGCGGGCCGGCGGCGCTGTTGGTCGTTCCAAACGGCGTGGCCAATGACGGAGCATAGCTCGAGGCGCCGCTGATGCCGTTCACCTGGAGCCAATCCCGGAACTGGTTGGACGAAAAGTCGACATCGTTGATCTGGACCGTGAAATCCCGAATGGGCGTAGCGAAGGTAAAGCGAGTCACGACAACGCGCGTGTTGGTCGAAACATCGCTCGTCCGCCCGGAGAATATGCCCCCGACAACAAGGTTGCGCGCCGCGACCCCATCGGTGACCAAACTGGTGATGGCAGGCATCTGCTCCCCGCCGGCAACGGTCGAAGACAGGCCATTGGTGACCCAGCTCAGCGTGAAATTCTGATTTCCCAAGGCTGTGCTGGTTGCGGTATAGCTATAGCTATTCGCATAGTTCAGCGTTGCCGCGCCCTGCGCTGCAAAGCTGAAGCTATACTGGTTGGCGGCTGAACACGATGCCTGTGCAAGGCCCGGAAGGGCAAAACAGGCAACCATTGCCGACATCAATTTCCGGAAAGTCCCCACGCTACAAAAACTCTCGTCCCCATTCGACACTTAAACGGCAATAGGGCTTTTTGGTTAAGGCCGCGTAACCGATGATTGCCAATGAAACGAAACAGGGTTTCCATGCGCAACTGATTCCGCCTAAACGAGCGCCCATGAGCACACGCACGACATCCGACAAAGTTGACCCACCCATCGAATCCCGCGCCGACCTGATTGGCGTCTTTTCCGGCGGCGAAAAACCTTCGGAGCGCTGGCGGATCGGCACCGAGCATGAGAAGTTCGTCTATCGGACCAGCGATCACCGCGCGCCATCCTATGACGAGCCGGGCGGAATCCGCGAGCTTCTGATGGCGATGACGCGCTATGGCTGGGAACCGGTCATGGAGGGGGACAATGTCATCGCGCTGTCCGGCAGCGACGGTGCGATCAGCCTCGAACCGGCAGGACAGCTCGAACTGTCGGGCGCGCCACTTGAAAATATTCACCAGACCTGCGCCGAAACCGGGCGGCACCTGAAGCAGGTGAAGGAAATCGGCGCCGAACTCGGGCTCGGGTTTCTGGGGCTCGGCATGTGGCCCGACAAGACTCGCGCGGAACTGCCGACCATGCCCAAGGGCCGCTATGCCATCATGCTGCGGCACATGCCGCGTGTCGGGACGATGGGGCTCGACATGATGCTGCGCACCTGCACGATCCAGACCAATCTCGATTATGGCAGCGAAGCCGATATGGTGAAGAAGTTCCGCGTCAGCCTCGCGCTCCAGCCGTTGGGCACGGCGCTGTTCGCCAATTCGCCCTTCACCGAGGGCAAGCCCAACGGCTTTCTCTCGTATCGCAGCCATATCTGGACCGATACCGATCCGCAGCGCACCGGCATGCTGCCGTTCGTCTTCGAAGACGGGTTCGGCTATGAACGCTATGCCGATTACATGCTCGACGTGCCCATGTATTTCGTCTTCCGCGACGGCAAATATATCGATGCTTCGGGCCTCAATTTCCGGGATTTCCTTGACGGCAAGCTATCGGTCCTGCCGGGCGAGAAGCCGACAGTCGGGGACTGGAACGACCATCTCTCCACCGCCTTTCCCGAGGTTCGTCTCAAAAGCTTCCTTGAGATGCGGGGCAGCGATGGCGGGCCGTGGAACCGGATCTGCGCGCTGCCGGCGCTGTGGGTCGGGTTGCTCTACGACAATGATGCACTCGATGCGGCCTGGGACCTGGTCAAGGGCTGGTCGATCGAAGACCATCAGCGGATTCGCGATGCCGTGCCGCGCGAAGGCCTGTGCACGGTGATGCCCGACGGGCGGACCATGCAGGATCTGGGCAAGGAAGTTCTCGACATTGCCCGCAGCGGCCTGAACGCGCGCGGGCAGGTCAATTCGATGGGTGACAATGAAAGCGGCTTTCTCAACCCGCTTCAGAAGATCGTCGATTCGGGCATGTCGCCCGCGCACCAGCTGCTCGAGAAATTCAACGGCGAATGGAAGGGCGATCTCGGCCGCGTCTATGACGAGCTAAGCTTCTAGATTCTGAAGAATTGAGGTTGACCCTGCTTCGTCATGCGAGCGCAGCGAAGCAATCCAGATGACAGTGCGGCTGGATTGCTTCGCTGCGCTCGCAATGACGATTCAAATTAGAATCATCTCGCTCCAAAACACGCCCCCCCTGTTCAGGCAGGGGCGGCAACAAGCTCAATGTTCCTTGTTGGCCCAGACCGTCTGGTAGCTGCCCCAGCACAGCCCGGCGAAGATCAGCAGGAAGATGATCGTCGCAATCCCTGCCCGGTGGCGCTGTTCAAGCTTGGGTTCTGCCGTCCAGATCAGGAAGGCTGAAACGTCCTTCGCCATCTGGTCGACGGTGGGCTTGGGCGCGCCTTCGCCATAAGTCACCTGTCCATCGGTCGTCAGCGGCGGCGTCATGGAAAGGTTCAGGTTGGCGAAATAGGGATTGTAGTGAAGGTTCGGCCCCGGGCGCGAATCCTTCGGCAGGTCGGCCGGCGGGTCCTGGAAGCCGGTCAGGAGAGAATAGATATAACGCGGGCCGCCTTCGCGCGCCTTGGCCATCAGCGAAAGGTCCGGCGGCGCGGCATTGTTGTTCGCGGCGCGCGCGGCGGTTTCGTTGGCGAAAGGCGCCGGGAACTTGTCCGAAGCCAGATTCTTGCGCGTGGCCGCCTCACCCGTATCCGGATTGATCGACGGCTGTTCCTGCGTCCATTCGGTGGCGATCGTCTTCACCTGACCCGGCGTGTAGCCAATCCCCGTCAGATCCCCGAACGAAACGAGGCGCAGCGAGTGGCAGGCCGAGCAGACTTCCTTGTACACCTGGAAGCCACGCTGGAGCTGGGCATTGTCGAACTTGCCCAGCGGGCCGTCGCTCGAAAAGGAGACTTCGCGGGGCTCCTTGAAGAACCTCTCGGTAACCGATGTCTCCGCAGCTTCGCGCGGCATCAGCGCGGCCACAAGAAGGGCCGCCGCAAAACCAAGGCCGCCCAGAAAGGCAATGATACGAATCATGGTCTATAGCCCCCTTAAGCCGCTTTGTGCTTGGCCAGTACCGCCTCGGTGATCGAGTTCGGCAGCGGCAGCGGACGTTCGATCCGCGAAACGATCGGCAGGATGATCAGGAAATGCGCGAAATAATAAGCGGCAGCGATCTGGCCCAGTCGCACCCAGGGTTCTGCTGCCGGCTTCATCCCGCAAATGCCGAGGATGACGATGTCGAGCATCAGCACCCAGAAGAACCATTTGTAGAGCGGGCGGTAAGTTGTCGAGCGCACCGGTGACTGGTCGAGCCAGGGCAGGATGAAGAGCAGCAGGATCGAAGAGAACATCGCGATCACGCCCCACAGCTTTGCCTGCACCCAGAGGAAATTGACAGTGAAGGCGCGCAGGATCGCGTAGAACGGCCAGAAATACCATTCGGGCACGATATGCGCCGGTGTCGAAAGCGGGTTTGCGGGTACATAGTTGACCGGCTCGCCCAGCATGTTCGGCGCGAAGAAAAGCAGCAATGCAAACACGATCAGGAAGATCGCAACCGCAAAGCCGTCCTTGGCCGTGTAATAGGGGTGGAACGGAACCGTATCCTGTTCATCCTTTACTTCGACGCCCGTCGGGTTCGAGGACCCCGGAATATGCAGCGCCCAGATGTGGAGGATAATCACCGCCGCGATCACGAAGGGCAGCAGGTAGTGGAGCGAGAAGAAGCGGTTGAGCGCGGCATTGTCGGGCGCAAAACCGCCGAGCAGCCATTGGCGGATCGGCTCGCCCACGACCGGAATCGCGGAGAAGAAGCCGGTGATGACCTGCGCGCCCCAGAAGCTCATCTGCCCCCAGGGCAACACATAGCCCATGAAAGCGGTCGCCATCATGAGGAGAAAGATGACCACGCCGAGCAGCCACACCATTTCGCGCGGCGCCTTGTAGGATCCGAAATAGAGCCCCCTGAAAATGTGGATATAGACCACCACGAAGAACATCGTCGCGCCGTTGGCGTGCGCATAGCGCAGGAACCAGCCGGCGTTGACGTCGCGCATGATATGCTCGACCGAGTCGAACGCAACCGCGCCGTTCGCGGCATAGTGCATGGCCAGGACAATGCCGGTAACGAGCTGGATGACCAGCGCAGCGCCGGCAAGGACGCCGAAACTCCACCAATAGCCGATATTGCGCGGCACCGGATAGCCAGCGCCGATGGCATTGTAGACCAACCGTGGCAGCGGAAGCTTTTCATCCATCCACTGCATGAAGGGATGGGTCGGCTCGTAATTCTTTGCCCAGGGGAAGCTCATATTCTTCTATCCTCAACCGATCTGGACGACAGTGTCTGACGTGAATGCATATTCGGGAACCACGAGGTTCTTCGGCGCCGGCCCCTTGCGGATGCGCGCGGCCGTATCGTAGTGCGAGCCGTGGCAGGGGCAGAAATAGCCGCCGAAATCGCCGCGTACTTCGCCCGCCGCCGCGCCCAGCGGCACGCAACCGAGATGGGTGCAAACGCCAAGCGTGATCAGCCAGTTTTCCTTGCCCGGCTTGGTCCGCTCATCGAGTGTTTGCGGGTCGCGCAGGCTGGCGACATCCACTTTCTTGGCGGCATCGATTTCCGCCGGCGTCAGGTTGCGGATGAAGATCGGCTGCTTGCGCCAGCTTGTCTTGATGGCCTGGCCCGGCTGGATCGCCGAAAGGTCGACCTCGATCGAGGCCAGCGCCAGAACGTCGGCCGACGGGTTCATCTGGTTGATCAACGGCAGCGCAACGGCCACCACGCCCACACCTGCAAAGCTGACAGCCGCGACGTTGATGAAGTCGCGGCGTCGTACGCCGCCTTCAATCCCCGCATTGGCTGATGGATCAGTCTCGACCGCTGCCATGAGATAAACTGCCCTTTTTTCGACTCTTCAAAACTGCAGCACCACTGGCACAAACCGATGAGACTGCGAACCCCCTTGTCGCCCGAGAATGGACGATTGGCGAGGCCAATAGCGGCTTGGCCCAAAGTTGCAAACAGCCAATTTGCGCTTCTTGTGCACATTATCCGCACTCCCCTATTGGGGGGCGATGCGGATTGCCCTTTATCAGCCCGAAATTCCCGGCAATGTCGGCGCCATCCTGCGGCTGGCCGCCTGCTTTTCGGTCGGTGTCGACATTGTCGAGCCATGCGGATTCGTCTTTTCCGACGCGCGCATGAAACGCGCCGGGATGGATTATATCGAGCATGTCGAGATTGTCCGGCACCCGGATTGGGACAGTTTTTGTGCAGCCGCCAGCGGCCGCCTGATTCTCCTTTCGAGCAAGGCGAGCACGCGCCTGACCGATTTTGCCTTCGCGCCCGGAGACACGCTGCTGATGGGCCGCGAAAGCGCCGGTGTGCCCGATGCCGTGCGTGACAGGTGCGAAGCGCAGGTCAGGATTCCGCTCAACCCCGCCGTTCGATCCTTGAATATTTCGGTTGCGACGGGCATCGCGCTCGCCGAAGCGCTCCGCCAGACAGGAAATTTGCCCGCATGATCCAGCTCGATGCCCAGCAGTCCGCCGCCCGCGCCTGGTTCGAAAGCCTGCGCGACCGGATCTGCGCAGCCTTCGAATCGATCGAACGCGAGGCGGGCAGCGAGGCGGCGTTCGCCTATACCCCGTGGAACCGCGACAATGACCCCGAGGCCCAAGGCGGCGGCGGCGTCCAGGGCGTGATGAAGGGCCGCGTCTTCGAAAAGGTCGGCGTCAACGTCTCGACGGTCGGCGGCGCCTTTTCGGGCGATTTTGCCAAGACGATCCACGGTGCGGCGGACGATCCGAGCTTTTTTGCAACCGGCATCAGCCTGGTCGCGCACATGGCCAATCCACACGTGCCCGCGGTGCATATGAACACGCGCTTCCTCGTCACCCAGAAGCGCTGGTTCGGCGGCGGGGCAGACCTCAACCCGCCGCTTCCCTATGCTGCGGACACGACCGATTTCCACGCCCGGCTCAAACAAGCCTGCGACCCGCACGGGTCCGATCATTATGATCGCTTCAGGAAATGGGCGGACGAATATTTCTGGATCCCGCATCGCGGCGTCCATCGCGGCGTCGGCGGCATTTTCTATGATCATCTCGAAGGCGATTTCGAGGCCAATTTCGCGTTCACCCGCGATGTCGGCGAAGCCTTTCTCGATATTTTCCCCGCCATCGTCCGCAGGCGCATGGCGACGCCCTTCACCGATGCGGACCGGGCCGCACAGCTCGAATGGCGTGGCCGCTATGCCGAATTCAATCTGGTCTATGATCGCGGTACGCTGTTCGGCCTCAAGACCGGCGGCAATGTCGATGCGATCCTGATGAGCCTGCCGCCGCTCGCGACCTGGAGCTAGCGCGCCGGCGACATTTGCCGGTACAGCGCAGCGCCAAGCAACAGCAGCAGCAACGCCGTTGCCGCGCCGATCGTCGATCTCAGCAATGCCAGGCCTTCTCCCAAAACGGCTTTCGGGAGAACCAGGCTGAAGAGAATTCCGACAATGGTGTTGGCCACGGACGCCACGATGACCGCGACCACGACAATCAGTGCGACCAGCCCCGCGATCCGCCAGCCATTTCCAGCCGACAGGGCGAAGGACCGGCCCATCGCCTTTATCGGATTGCCGATCCGTTCCGCCATCTGTGCCGGCGACGCAACCACCAGCCGGCCGATCAGATAGACCCCGGGCACGACAAGCAGCAAAAGCCCCATCACGATCAGAAACTGGACCAGCCAGTTCAGCACGATAACACCGGGCAGAAGCCGGAGCCCGCTTTTCAGCGCTTCTCCGACAGTCAGCCGGCGCGGATCGAGCAGCAACGCCAATATCCCCGCCGAACCAAGCCAGACCGGCAGGTTGCAAAGGATCAGGGTCAGCCCATTCTCGCGATAATAGTCTTCCATCTGCCTGAGGCCGTTCCAGTCGAACGCCCGGACATTCGGCGGCGGCGCAAAGAGCAGCTCGGCAAAGTTCGGAAGAAGAAGGAAGGCGCCTGCCAATATTGCAAGCACACTCGCATTGCTTTTGGCCATCGCGACCAGATCCGCCCAGGCCGCATCATAGGAAAGCTTGTTCATCCCCGACAAATGCCGGTTTCGCGCGAGGCTGGCAAGGCCCCCTTGATCGCGGGCCGCTTCAGTTCCACGAGGCGCCATGCACGATTCGATCCGCCCCGAATGGACCGTAACCCCAGGGCTGACTCCTTGGCCGGAGGCGTTCGCGGCAATGGAGGCCCGCGCTACCGCCATTTTCGAAGGCGCCGCGGGTGAGCAGGTCTGGCTGCTCGAACACCCGCCGCTCTATACGGCCGGGACAAGTGCCGATCCCGCCGAACTGCTCGACCCGCGCTTTCCGGTTTACGCTGCCGGGCGCGGCGGGCGCTATACCTATCACGGGCCGGGCCAACGCGTCGGTTATGTCATGCTCAACCTTGCCGAACGCGGGCGCGACGTTCGTCGCTACGTCCATGCGCTGGAAGGCTGGGTGATCGATGCGCTCGCCGAACTCGGCGTCACGGCCTGGCGCGCCGAAGGCCGGATCGGGATCTGGACCGACGACAATGGAACCGAAGCGAAGATCGGCGCGATCGGAGTCCGGGTGCGGCGCTGGGTCAGCTTTCACGGCTTCAGCGTGAACGTCGATCCCGACCTCTCCCATTTCGGCGGAATTGTTCCGTGCGGGCTTCCCGAATTTCCTGTCACAAGCCTTGCCAGGCTTGGCAGCGGAGCCGATATCGCGGCGCTGGACCGGGCATTGCTTGGCACGTGCGACCGCTTTCTGGCAGCCGTCAGCGGCCGTTGAAAAATATGCTTGAGCGCTGTCACAAAAAAGTCTAATGTCCACTCCGATTTGGGTATTAAGCGCGCAAAGCCGTCCAGATCTTTTTCACTTGGGAGCTTATTGATATGCGTAAGATCGTTACTCTTTCTATGGTTGCTGCTGCTTCTCTCGCCCTCGCCGCTTGCGGCAAGAGCGAAACCGCTGCGACCGACAATGCCGCCGTCACCGAAGTGAACGCGGCTGACGCAATGGAAGGCACCACCAACGACGCGATGACCAATGTCGACGCGGCGACCGGTGCCGACGCCAACATGGCTGCTGACGCGAATGCTACGGCTGCCGATGCTGCTGCGCCTGCTGCCAACGCTGCGGACGCTGCTGCCAAGTAATCGCCTTTTAGGCATTACTCGTCGAGATTGGGCCGTCCGGGAGACCGGGCGGCCCTTTTTCGTCTGTCCATTTCCCGTTAAGCTTCTAGGGCTAAACGGAGCGGCCATGGACAGGATGACAATGCGTTACAAGACATCGATCGGCGTTGCGGCGCTTTCAGCTCTCTTCATCTTCTCATCGCCCGCGCAGGCGCAGGGTTACTGGGTTCCGCCCAATTTTTCCGGTTCGCCAATCAGCGGTTATGAGCCCGGAATGGGCGTCCCGCTGCCCAATGCGACCGCCGCCGAGCAAAATGCCGCCATTGTCTGGAACCTGCGGGCCGGGCTGAACGTGGCAGCACTCA
>Ga0209023_10000342_pt1 | contig 74816 bp, 59 predicted proteins | sample LakOneMetagenome_FD_187468 | JGI IMG/M metagenome (GOLD analysis project Ga0209023, IMG submission 187468) | Freshwater and sediment microbial communities from Lake Erie, Canada (SPAdes) (version 2) | ecosystem: Environmental > Aquatic > Freshwater > Lentic | place: Lake Erie, Canada... | reverse complement strand
ATGGCGGCGGGGGGCCAGGCACAGCGACAGGACGCCGTAGGCGCCCAGCCCCAGGGCCAGGAAGAGAATGTCGGACACGGTGGGGTTCCAACCTTGGTTCAGGACGCCCTTGTCGCGCCGATCGACCTCAAGGTTCGATGTGGATGACCAGGCGTGGGCGTAAGGACCGCGTAAAGGCCGAGCTCAGAGCCGGAACAGTCGCCGCGCCCGCAAGGGCCGTCGCCCGCTGATCAGCCGGACCGCGGCCCTGAGCAGGGTCGCCAGCCCGAGGACCAATCCGAACAGCAATCCCAGCAGGTGGATCAATTCCATGCCCCACGACCTCGACGAGGCGCGGGGGCCGTAGCCGACGCGCGCCGAACTCAGGGTGGGACGGACCGGCGCAAGCGATCCATTCGGGAAACGGGCTCCGGGCATCAGGAACGCGTAAAGGGGAGCGCGAGCCGGCGCTTCAGATGCACTGCTCATCCACCCTCAGCGCGTTGAGGCGGTCGTACGCCTCCCAGAGGTCACCCTCGTCGACCCCCATGCGCGCCTCGGCCGCATTCAGGGCCCAGCGACGCAGGAAAAGGCGGCCCTCGTTCTCAACCAGTATGTCGAGGTCCAGCAGCGCCTTCTCCAGTTTTTCGGGACCGAAATAGGGGAAGCCGTAGGTGTTGTGCTTCTTCAACGGGGCTCCCCTTGCCATCCGCTCCGCCTCGCCGGCCGCCGCCTTGGCGCCGGCCGCCTTTTCCGCCTGGGCGATGCGCAGGATCTCGCGCGCGGCGGCGAGATCGCCCTCCAGCGCCCGGTCGCCGAGCTGGCGCATCACAGCATCGACGATGTTCAGGCGGCGTTTCTGGCCGCCGACCTCGGTGCTGACGCGGCGGCGCAGTTGTGGCGACAGCCCAGGCACGCCCTGCGGCCCGGGCGTGCGCCCCTTCGGATTGCCGCTATTGCCTTTGAGGAATTTACCGTCGGGCGCGCGCTTGGGCGCCGGCCCGACCTGATCGGTCTCGGACATTGGTTTGGCTCACAATTTTGGAACGATGCCAAAATTGCACCTTGATCCGGCCTGGGGCGTCAAGCCCCCCGGCGGCATCGTCTCAGGATGGGCTGGGACCGTCGCCCTGATGAGGATCGCATAGGGACGCGACCGACCGGCGGGACCCCGCGCGGGCGTGTGGTAGGCTGCGGACATGCAACCGATGAGCCGGCCGGGCAGGTCGTTGGAAGCGCCGCTCGCGTCGGCGCTGCTCTTCGCCGCCCTGGCGCTGCACAATCTCGAAGAAGCCCTGACCTACGCGAACGCCAGGGGCGCGGCGCAGCGCCTCATCGGACAAATCCTGCCCGATCTGCGGTTACCCCCGCCCGCCCTCGCCCAGGGCGCACTGCTGGGGCTGACCCTCGTTGGGGGGGCATTGCTGCTATGGGCCGCGCGGACCAGGAATCGCGATGCCGCCTGGTTCGTCCTGAGGATCACCGCCGCGGTCCTGCTGGCCAACGTCCTGGCGCCCCACGTCCCGGCGGCCATCGCCCTGGGCGGCTATGCGCCGGGACTGGTGACGGCGGTGGCGATCAACCTTCCGCTGGGACTGTGGATTCTGGCTCGCGCCAGGTCGACGGGCCAAATGCGCTAGCGGGGTTTTTCCCGCGCATCCCCGGATTGATCCGGGGGAAGCAGGATGGTGGACACGGCTGGGATTGAACCAGCGACCCCCTCGATGTCAACGAGGTGCTCTCCCACTGAGCTACGCGTCCGTCCGGGAAGGACGGGCATATAGACTAGGGGGTTTGGGTAGCGCAAGCGGCCCTCTTCTCTCCCTCCCCATAAAGGGGAGGGAGAATTAGGCGGCGATCATCCGCTCCACCTCGGCGACCAGGTCGCGCAGGTGGACGGGCTTGCTCAGCACCTTGGCCTGGGGCGCCGACTGGGCGGCGGAGAGCGCCACGGCGGCGAAGCCGGTGATGAACATGATGCGCAACTCGGGTTGGCGCTGGGCGGCCTCGCGGGCCACCTCGATGCCGTCGGCGCCGGGCATGACGATGTCGGTCAGCAGCAGATCCCAGGGGCCGTCGTCGAGCGCCGCTATGGCCTCGTCGCCGTTTTCGCAGATGGTCAGCTCGTGACCCGCGCGCTCGAGCGCGCGTCCCAGGAAGCCGCGCAGGCTGTCGTCGTCTTCAGCGAGGAGGATGCGAGCCATGTGAACCTTGAACCGACTGCCCTGAACGCGTCTTGGCGGCGTTTACCAATACGGACCCTAGCCCGCCGTTCGTAAACCGCACATGAAAACCGGGGGTTTGCAGAATTCGGGCCGCGGGCGTTGCCCCAATGCTTCGCCGCCGCCGCGTTGACTAATTCCGACCCCCGGCCTTGATAGGGACAATGAGCGTTGCGCTGCCGATCGAGGACGAGGGGTTCACGCCCCTGCCGGCCAACCCGTTCGAGGTGCTGCGCCCGCGTGCGCTGAAGACGCCGCTGGTGTTCGCCTCGCCCCACGCCGGGCGCATCTATCCCGCCGACATGATGGCCATCTCGCGCCTGGACGGGCGTGAGATCCGCCGCTCCGAGGACGCCCTGGTCGACCGGCTGATCGCGCCGGGCCGCGCCGCCGGCGCGGCGCTGGTGATCTGCCGGGTCGGGCGCGCTTATGTCGACGTCAATCGCGACCCCTGGGAGCTGGACCCCGCCATGTTCTCGGACGCCGTGCCCCTGCACGCGCGCTCGAGCTCGGCGCGGGTGGCCGCCGGCCTGGGCAGCGTCCCGCGCGTGGTCGGCGACGGCAAGGCCATCTACGGGCGCAAGCTGCGCTACGCCGAGGCGGAGATGCGGCTGGGCGCCGTGCACGCGCCCTACCACGCCGCCCTGCAGGCCCTGCTCGGGCAGGCGAAGCGCAAGTTCGGCCGCGCCGTGCTGATCGACTGGCATTCCATGCCCTCGGCGGCCGGCCGGGCCGAGGCGCGCAAGGGCCGGCCCCGGCCCGACATGGTGCTGGGCGACCGCCATGGCGGCGCCTGCGCCTCGGGGCTGACGGGGCTGATGAAGCGCGAGCTTGAGGCCATGGGTTACGTCGTGGCCCTGAACCGTCCCTACGCCGGGGGCTACACCACCGAGGCGCACGGGCGTCCCGCCGAGGGTGTCCACGCCCTGCAGGTCGAGATCGACCGGGGCCTGTATCTCGACGAACGCTCGCTGGAGCCGACCCAGGGCTTCCAGCGCCTGGCGGCGCATCTCGAACATCTGTTCGCGACCCTGGCCGCCCAGGACTGGACCGCGGTGGTCGGCTAGGAGAACGCGATGTCCAAACCCTGGTTCGGACCCAAGCGCCTTGGTTGGGGCCTTGGCCCCGCCTCCTGGCAGGGCTGGCTGGCGACCGCCGTCTATGCCGGCCTGATGATCGGCGGCCTGCGGCAGATCAACGCCTGGTTTCCGGCGACGGACTATGGCTCGGCCCCGCCTCTGATCGCGGGCGCCGTGATGACCCTCGTCTTCCTTGCCATCGTCATCGTGACGGCGCGCGGCAAGGCCCGGTGGCGCTGGGGCGACGACCGGGCCGACCCATAAAAAAACCGCCCCGGAAAAACCGAGGCGGTAAAGTTCGATAGGGAGGAAACGCCCGAAAGGGCATTGCCGGTCGTCAGGGAACGACCGACAAGGGAGAGGCTACGCCGCACTGCACCAATGTTCAAGCGCAAATGTTGCAGCGCACTAATCACGAACCGTTACACAGTAACGGAATACCTCTAGAATTCAGCCTCAGGTGAATTATTGCGACTGCGTTCGGGCTTGCCTGCCTCCAGCAACGCGCGCGCCTTGCGAATCCCTTGCGCGGAAGGGGATTTCGACTGCCGCCAGATGAGCAGGGCGGTCGCCGACACCGCCGCGATCGCCAGCCATTCCGCTCCGTAAAGCCAGGCCGCTGCTGCAAGTGCGAAATAATAGCCGCGAACCCCGCGGCTGAACGCGGTCAGGGCGGGATTGAGCACGTCGGCGGCGGCCTCTGCATAGGCCATGGCTTCCGCTCCGCCGCCGTGCGGGGCCGCGCCGATCAGGGCCAGGGTGTAGTTCTGCTGGCGGATCGACCAGATGAAGTCGAGCAGGCCCCGCGCCAGGCACAGGACCACCAATGCCAGCTTCAGCTCCAGCCGTTCGTGGCTGACCTGGATGCCCAGGCCCGAGACGTCGGGAAAGGCGCTCTTGTCGGTGAACAGCGCGCCGGCCACCGCCGCGATCAGGATCAGGTTGGCCGAACCGAAGAAGGAGGCGGAGTTGATGGCGTGGCCCATCAGCTGGCTGTCGACCATGCGCTGCTCGCGCCGCACCAGCGCCCGCATCCAGGCCAGCCGCACCACCTCCATGTCGCGCTTGATGGCGCCGGAGCGGTGCGAGACGCTGTGCAGCACCGGCTCGTAGAACAGCCAGCAGACGGCGAAGACGGTGAGCGCGATCCAGTCCCAGGGGGTCATTCCACACACCTATCGCGGCGCGCCGCCATTCGTCACCCTTTTGAGTGTTGCCCTCGCGCTTTGCGCCCGCCACTAACAGGCCATGACAGAGCCCGCCGTCCGGACCCTGCTGGTCTTCGCCCATCCGGCCCTGGAGCGCGGGCGGGTGAACCCTTCCATGGCCGAGGCGGTCGCCGACCTGCCCGGCCTGACCACCCATGACCTCTACGAGACCTATCCGGACTTCACCATCGACGTCCCGGCCGAGCACCGGCTGATGTACGACCACGACCTGATCGTGTTGCAGTTTCCGATCTACTGGTTCGCCATGCCGTCCCTGCTCAAGGAGTGGATGGACCTCAGCTGGTCGCGCGGCTTCGCCTTCGGCAAGGGCGCCAAGCTGAAGGGCCGCAGCCTGATGTGCGCGGTCTCGACCGGCGCCAACCGCGACGCCTACGAAAACGGCGTCTACCGCTTCCCCTTGGACGAGTTCCTCAGCCCGCTGCGCCAATCCGCCGAATACTGCGGCCTGAACTGGCTCGACCCCTTTGTGCTGCACGGCGCCCAGGCGCTGGAGATGGAGGGGCTGGAGAAGGGCATGGCGCGCTACCGGGCGCGGCTGGAGAAGATCATCGCCGAACTGGCGCCCGTGCCGCGCAAGGCCCGCCAGGACGCCGCCTGATGGGAAACCAGCTGGCCGTCATCGTCGTCTATCTGGCGGCCGCGGCCATTTCCGTGCCCATCGCCAAGCGGCTGGGGCTGGGCGCGGTGCTCGGCTACCTGATCGCCGGCCTGGTCATCGGCCCCTTCGCGCTCAACCTGGTGGGTGAGACCGAGGACGTGCGCCATGTCGCCGAGTTCGGCGTGGTCATGCTGCTGTTCCTGATCGGCCTGGAGGTGAAGCCGGCGCTGCTGTGGAGCCTGAAGACCGCCATCTTCGGCGTCGGCCTGGGCCAGGTGGTGCTGACCTCCGCGGTGCTCATGGGCGCGGGCCTGGCGGTGGGACTGGACTGGCGCACGGCGCTGGCCACCGGGCTGATCCTGTCCATGTCCTCGACCGCAATCGTGCTGCAGCTGCTGGAGGAAAAGGGCATCCGCCGCTCGCGGCCGGGCCGTGCCGCCTTCGGGGTGTTGTTGTTCCAGGACCTGTCGGTGATCCCGCTGCTGGCCTTCCTGCCGCTGCTCGCCGCCGTCGGGGCAGGCCCCCCCGCCGCCTCTGCCCAGTCGACCAGCCTGATGACCGGCTGGCCGGTGTGGCTGCAGGCCATCGCCACCATCGCCGCGGTGCTCGCCATCGTCGTGGCCGGGCGCTACCTGACGCGGCCCGCCTTCCGCTTCATCGCGCGGCTGCAACTGCGCGAGACTTTCACAGCGTCGGCGCTGCTCCTCGTCGTCGGGGTGGCGCTGCTGATGCAGTCGGTCGGGCTGTCTCCGGCGCTGGGCGCCTTCCTGGCCGGCGTGGTCCTGGCCGAGAGCGAGTTCCGCCGCGAACTGGAAACCGACATCGAGCCGTTCCGCGGCCTGCTGCTGGGCCTGTTCTTCATCACCGTTGGAGCCGGCCTGAACGTCCCGCTGGTGCTGCAGCAACCCCTCCTGCTCGCCGGCCTGACCCTGGGCCTGATGCTGCTCAAGGGGCTGGTCATGACCCTCATCGGCCGCGCCTTCGGCGAAAACTGGCGCGACGCCGGAACCGCCGGCGCAGCGCTCAGCCAGGGCGGCGAATTCGCCTTTGTTTTGTTGGGCTTCGCCGTCGCCAGCCGCGTGCTGGCTGCGCCGATGGCAGGTGTCCTCACCGCCGCCGTGGCGCTGTCCATGGCCGCCACGCCGCTGGTTTTCGCCCTGTGGCAGCGCCTCTCCCGGGCCAAGGTCGAGGCGCCCGACGAGCCCGAGAACGAGTTCGACGGCGCCGAGCCCCAGGTGCTCATCGCCGGCGTCGGCCGCTTCGGCCAGATCGTCAGCCGCGTCTTGAACGCCAACGGTTTCGAGACCTCGGTGCTGGAGAATTCCGTCGAGCAGATCGCCCTGCTGCGCCGCTTCGGCCGGCACGTCTATTACGGCGATGCGCTGCGCCTCGACCTGCTGCGCGCCGCCGGGGCCGAGACCGCCAAGATCCTGGTCATCGCCATCGACGACGCCGAGAAGGCAACCGAGCTGGTGGAAATGGCCAAGGAAGCGTTTCCGCACCTGACCATCCTGGCCCGCGCCTTCGATCGCCGCCACGCCTACGACCTGCTCAACCACGGCGCCGACGTGGTCGAGCGCGAGACCTTCGAGGGCGGGCTGGCGCTGGCGGCCGAGACCCTTCGCGCGCTGGGGTGGCGCGCCTACCGGGCCGAGCGCGCCGCGCGCCTGTTCCGCCTGCATGACGAGAAGCTGTTCCACGAGTTGCGCCCGCTGTGGGGCGATGAGGAGCGCTTCACCGTCGCCAGCCGTGAAAGTTCGCCGCGCATGGACGATCTGCTGCGGGCCGACATGCGCCGCCTGGGCGATGACGACGATCCGCTCGACGGAGAGGACGTCGAGCCGCGCACTTGAGAGCCTGCGCATTACAAAGCCGTAACCCGCGACCCCGTGGACGCGCCGCCCCGGGCGGGCAACTATCCGCCCGCTGATTTCAGGGGGTTCTCCAATGCTCAAGGCCGCTTCCACCGCGCTGGCGATCGCGCTCGCCTCCGTCGCCGCCGCCCAGGCCCAACCGGCGACTGCGCCGGCCGCGGCGGCCGTCCGGTCGGCGGAAGACCAGGCTTTCGCAGCCTTGCTGGTCGACTACGAGCACTATCAGAAAGGCGAAGACCCCTTCACCGCCGGCAACGAAGGCGACCGCGCCGCGCTCGCCCAGATGCCCGACTTCTCGCGCGCCGCCGAAATCCGCCGTGGCGAGGATGCCAAGAAGTTCGCCGAACGCTTGGCCCGGATCGACGGGTCCAGGCTGTCCACCGACGACTCCCGCCTCAACTACGCCTTCCTGACCCGCGTGCTGAACCGCGCCGTGGAGTCGGTGAAGTATGACGGCAGCCGCCTGGCTTTCGATTCCGAAGGCGGCCCTTCGACGTTCCTCAGCTACATGGCGTCGTCCACGCGCATCGCCTCACGGGCGGACGCCGAGGCCTACCTGCAGCGCCTCGACGGCGTGCCGCGCGTCTTCGCCGACGTCACCGAAAACGCCCGCCGCGGCATCCGCACCAAGTTCACCCAGCCCCGCTCGGTGATCGAGAGCGCCCTGGCGGTCATGCGCGCCGAACTGGCCGTGCCGCTCGAGGGCGACGTGACGCTGAAGCCGTTCGAGAACTTGCCCTCGACCATTCCGGCCGCCGAGCAGGCCCAACTACGCGAACGCCTGCGCAAGGTGGTCACCGAAAAGGTGCGACCGGCCCGCGAGGCCTTCGTCAAGTTCGTCGAGACGGAATACATGCCCAAGGCGCGGCCGGGCCTGGGCTTGGGCAGCCTGCCGGGCGGCAAGGACTATTACGCCTTTCTGGCGCGCGGCTACACGACCACCGACATGACGCCCGACCAGATCCATGCGCTCGGCGTTTCGGAAGTGGCGCGCATTCGCGCCGAGATGGACACGGTGATGCGCGACGCCGGCTGGACCGGTGATTTCCCCAGCTTCCTGCACTTCCTGCGCACCGATCCGCAGTTCTACGCGACCAGCCGCGAAGACATGATGGAGAAGGCCTCGGAGATCGCCAAGCGGATCGACGACAAGCTGCCCATGCTGTTCCGCGACTCCCTGCCGCGCCTTCCCTACGGCGTGCGTCCGGTGCCGCGCGAGATCGAGGACCAGTACACGACGGGCCGCTACAATCAGGGCTCCATGGAGCTGGGCATCGCCGGCGGCTACATGGTCAACACCGGCAAGCTGGATCAGCGGCCGCTCTACGAATTGCCGGCGCTGACGCTGCACGAGGCGGTGCCTGGCCACCACCTGCAGATCGCCGCCCAGCAGGAGCTCACGGACATGCCGTGGTTCCGGCGCAACGCCGACGTCACGGCTTTCGTGGAAGGCTGGGGCCTCTACTCCGAGTACCTCGGCATCGAGATGGGCATCTACCGCAATCCCTATGAGCGCTTCGGCAAGCTGAGCTACGAGATGTGGCGGGCCTGCCGTCTCGTCGCGGACACCGGCATCCACTGGGACGGCTGGTCGATCGAACAGGCCCGCGCCTGCTTCACTGACAACTCGGCGCTCGCACCCCACAACATCGAGACCGAGCTGCAGCGCTACATCGGCTGGCCCGGTCAGGCGCTGGCCTACAAGATCGGCGAGCTGAAGTTCAAGGAACTGCGCCACCGCGCCGAGGCCGAACTCGGCGACAAGTTCGACGTGCGCGCCTTCCACGACTTCCTGTTGACGGGCGGGCCGCTGCCGATGGATTTGCTGGACCAGCGGGTCAACGGCTGGATCGCGGCGCAGAAGGCAAAACCCTGACGCGCGAGCGGTCGGCCTTACTCGACCCCCGATAGGCTGTATCGGAGAAAGCCGGTGGAAAACCGCCTGCGGGCGGGCCTGCGCCATATTCTGGCCACAGCATGCGACCAAATGGCCCGCCCCGCGTGCGCCCTCCTGACGCACAGCCACGCGGGTCTACCTCCGGTCCGGGCGTCTCACCTCCCCAACTAGAACCATAAGCAAAATGGCAGATACGACGGGCGGACCCCTCCGGCCGCACGAAGACCTGTCCGCGAGGAGCGCGGTGGTCGATATCGATATTGATGTTGCACTCGCCATCGGGCGAGCGGCCGCGCGTACTCTGCGTCAGCTCTCACCTGAGGCTTCCGATCTTTTCTCGACCTTCCTCCAACGCGAAATCGACCGGCTCAAACTGACCGGCCCGGGCGCGTCGGAAGTGGCTCAACTCCAGCTTCGCCAGTTCATGCGCGAAGGTTGATTTGAGCTGAGTGGCCTAGGCGCGGCGGAGCAGTACCCGGCGCGTATCAGTGGCGTACCAGTAAGCGTTTCGATTGGCGTACCAGTAAGCGTTGACGTGCGTAGCGCGAGGACCGGGCCACCTCCCCCCATACCGGCCCGGTCCTTGCAGCGCTGCCCCCGGGGACCTCCTCCCCCGAGGGTGAAACGCCGCGATGCTGCAGACGGAAACCATCCATCCGTCGAGACTGACGCCGGGCCAGATCACGGCCTGGCGAGGCCTGTGCGCGAACCACCCCGCCTTCTCGAACCCCTTGCTGGGCCCCGATTTCACGCTAGCCGTCGGCGCCGTGCGCGAGGACGCGCGGGTCACCGTGGGCTACCAGGCGTGCGCCCCGGTGTTGTTCTGGCCGCACCATTCCAGGCCCGGCGGATTGGCCCGGCCGATCGGCGCCCCGTTTTCGGACTACCACGGCGTTGTCGCCGATCCGGCTGTACCGTTTTCGCCCACGGATTTGCTGGCCGAGGCCAGCGTCAATCGCTTTCTTTTCGAAGGCCTTGTCGACCCGCAGGGCCGCTTCGCCGACTTCGTCTCGGCGCGCAGCCCCGTGTTCGGCGTGCGGCTGGCCACGACGGCGGAGGCCTATTTCGAGGCCCTGCGCGGCGACAGCCCCAAGCGCTTCAAGAACATGCGCCGCCTCGAGCACAAGCTGGATCGCGAGGTCGGCGCGATCGCGCTCACGGCCCCCGACCGCGACCCCAAGGCCTTCGAACTGCTGATGGCCTGGAAGAGCGACCAGTTCCGCCGCACCGGCCTGCACGACGTGCTGGCGCCTGACTGGGTGCGCACGCTGATGCAACGGCTGTTCGTCACCGAAAACCAACCCATGCAGGGCATGCTGGTGACGCTGCGCGCCGGCGGCCGCCCGGTGGCGGCCCACTTCGGCGTGCGTGCGGGTTCGACCTTCCATCCCTGGATCGCCGCCTTCGATCCCGAGTTCGCCGCCTACGGTCCGGGCGTCACCCTGGTCAGCCAGGCCATCCGCGCCATGGGCCGGCTGGGCTTGACCAGCTACGACCTGTCCGGCGGCCATGACCATTACAAGCGGCCCTTCGTGGTCGGCAGCGAGACGGTCGCCCAGGGCATGGCGGCGCTCGGCGGCCGCGCCGCACCGGCGCGCCGCTTTGCTGAGAGGCCGTCGGCGCTCGTGCGCGTGGGCCGCCGGCTCGATCACATCGCCGCCGCCGAGCCGACCCTGGCGGGCCGCATGGGCGGGGTGCTGACCGCGCTCGCCGGCGCTTCCCTGCGCCTGGGCGGAGGCGGCGCCGAATGACCACGCCGCGCCTCAGCGTCGTCGTCCCGACCTTCCGCCGGCCCGAGGCGCTGGGCGTCGCCGTGCGTTCCATCTTCGCCCAGCAGGGCCTGACGGCGGGCGAGTTCGAACTGGTGGTGGTCGACAACGACCCTGCCGGATCGGCCAAGGCCGCCTACGAGGCGCTGGCGGCCGGCGCGCCGATCCCAACGACCTATGTCCACGCCCCTATCCCCGGCGTCGCCCAGGCCCGCAACGCCGGCGTGGCGGCGTCGCGCGGCGAGATGATCGCCTTCCTCGACGACGATGAGGAGGCGCCGATGCACTGGCTGGCCGCCCTCTCCGCCGCCCAGGCGGAGTTCGGGGCGGCCGTGGTGTTCGGCCCGGTGCGCGCCAGGTTGCCGGACGCCACGGTCGACCACCGCGACTACCTCGAGCATTTCTTCTCGCGCCATGGCCCCGAAAGCGCAGGGCCGATCGAGCATTATTACGGCTGCGGCGACAGCCTGGTGGTGCGCGCCGCCCTGCCGAACCAGGCCAACCCCTTCTCGGCCGAACGCGACCACGTCGGCGGCGAAGACGATCTGCTGTTCGGCACCATGCAGGACCGCGGCGCGCGTTTCGCCTGGGCCCCAGACGCCTGGGTCTGGGAGCATGTTCCGGCCTCGCGCGCCAACCTGAACTACGCGGTGCGCCGCGCCTTCGCCTTCGGCCAGGGACCGACCGCCGCCTGCGCCGCTGCTTCGCCGCCGCGCTGGGCGGGCGTGGCGGGCTGGATGAGCATGGGCGCCGTGCAGGCCGCCGTGTTCGGGCTGATTGCGGGGGTCATGTGGCTGGTGCGCGCGCCGCGCCGCGCCGAGACCCTCGACCGCGCCGCGCGCGGCCTGGGCAAGCTGTTCTGGGGCAAGGCTTTCAAGATCGAATTCTACGGCCGCGGCGCCGCCGCAGCCTGACGCACGATACGAACGGGGCTTCAAGAATGAAACCTTCGGTGCTCACCGACTGGACGGCCGAAAAGGCCAGGGCCTTCACGCGCGAGACCGTGCAGTTCCGCCACAAGCTGCAGCAACGGCTGCTGTTCACCGACCCGGCGCTGGAGGAGATTCTCGACCGCTATCCGCGCGAAAAGCTGGGCGTCTTCACCATGGGGCCCGACCCGATGGACTGGAAGAGCTGGAAGCGCGGCACGCCGGGCGACCTGTCAGGCGCCGAACTGCTGGACGCCGCGCGCAAGGGGCGCATCTGGCTGAACCTGCGCGCCGTCAACGAGCACGACCGCGACTACGCCGAACTGTGCGAGGAGATCTTCGACGACAAGGCCCGCTTCGCCCCGCACGTGAAGACCTTCAAGCGCGACCTGGGCCTGCTGATTTCCTCGCCCAAGGCCCAGGTCTTCTACCACCTGGACGTGGCGCTGGTGTCGCTGTGGCAGATCCGCGGGACCAAGACGGTGTGGATCTATCCGCCCAAGGATCCCTATGTGGGACAAGAGGATCTCGAACGCATCGTGCTGAAGGAAACGGCCGAGCAGTTCGCCTACGATCCCTCCTGGGACGCGGGCGCGGAGAAGATCGTTTTCGAGCCGGGCATGATGGTCAGCTGGCCGCAGAACGCCCCGCACCGGATCGTCAATTCCGACAGCCTGAACGTGTCGCTGTCGGTGGAATTCATGACGCCGCAGGCCTTGATGCGGGCCAATGTGATCTACGCCAACGGCAAGCTGCGGCGCATGGGCGCCCACCCGGGCATCCAGCAGGGCATGCACCCCTTCGCCCTGGGAAAACTGGCCCTGGCGCGGCTGATGAAGGCCGCCGACAAGCGTCGCGACGCCGATCCGCTGGCGCCGCAGTTCGCGCTGGAGCGGGGCGGGCCGATCCCGGCCTGATCCCTTGCGCGGCAAGGGAATGCGGATGTTTCACGTGAAACATGACAGACTCGGTCGTGGTTTTTTCGATGTGAAAAGTCGTCGCAATCGCGTCCGACATCTTCCCGATCGCGTCCCGCATGGTCCCGGGCGCGGGCCGCATGGCCCCGGCGCGGCGGTCCGTCTGGAAAGCGCCGCGACGAGGGGTTGACCCGGGCGGATCAGGGGCCAAGGTCGCGGCCATGAATTTCGTCTTCGATCCCCCCGCCCGCCCCTCCGTCGCCGTCGCCGGGACCGGAGCCCGCTTTCCGGTCCGGCGCATCTTCTGCGTCGGACGCAACTATGCGGCCCATGCGCGCGAGATGGGCGGCGACGGGCGCGAGCCGCCGTTCTTCTTCACCAAACCCGCCGACGCGGTGGTGGCCAGCGGCGCGACCATCCCCTACCCGCCCGACACCGCCGACCTGCACCATGAGATCGAACTGGTCGTGGCCCTTGGCAAGGGCGGCGCCGACATTCCCGTCGAGGACGCGCTGGAGCATGTGTTCGGCTACGCGGTCGGCATCGACCTGACACGGCGCGACCGGCAGGCGGAGGCCAAACAGGCCGGCAAGCCGTGGGACGTGGCCAAGGCCTTCGACCGCTCCGCACCGATCTCGCCGATCAGGCCCGGGCCGCACCCGGGCGAGGGCCGCATCTGGCTGGCGGTGGACGGCCAGGTGCGCCAGGACGGCGACCTGCGCGACATGATCTGGACCGTGCCGGAGGTGATCGCCCACCTGTCGCGCTCGTTCGAACTCTGCGCCGGCGACCTGATCTACACCGGCACGCCCGAGGGCGTCGGTCCGGTGGGCCGCGGCCAGACCCTCACGGGCGCCATCGCGGGCGTGGGCGAGATCAGCCTGGTTTTCGCCGCCTGACCGGAACCGCCGGCGCCGCCCCAGGGTTTTGAATGCCTCTCATCCAAGGAGGACCGCCATGCCCCGCGGCGAAACCAGCAAATATACCGACAAGCAGGAACGCAAGGCCGAGCACATCGAGCAAGGCTATGAGAAGAAAGGCGTTTCCCACAAGGAAGCCGAGCATCGCGCCTGGGCCACCGTCAACGCCCAGGACGGCGGCGGCAAGAACCCCGGCGGCTCGGGACGCAAGCACCACTAGCCCGGCGGGCTAGGCGGCCCGCTTCAACCGGGCGGCGCCCACCACGGTGGTCGCCGTCTGCGGCGCCGCCGGCTTGGGCCGGTAGGCGATGCCCTTCAGCCAGATGCGCAGCGCGCCCCAGCCGATTCCGGCCACGACCTTGAGGGTCATCAGCGGCTGACCGGCGAAGGCGCGCAGCAGGGCCGCGTCGCTCAGTTCGCGGCGTTTGCCGGTGAAGGCGGTGGCGATCTTCAGGCCCTCGGCGTCGGACGCATCCACCCGCACCGACACCGCCGCGCCCGGAGGCGCCACGGCGAAGGCGTAGGTCATGTCCAGGTCCATGAACGGTGAGACGTGGAAGCGCTTCTCGCAAGCCTGGCGCACCAGCGCGGCGGCGGGATCATCGACGGCGATGACGTAGCTGTGGCGTTCGCCGAAGGTGTTGTTGACCTGGTAGATCATGGCCGCCAGGGCGCCGGTGCGGTCGCGGCAGAAATAGACGCTGATCGGGTTGAAGGCGTGACCCAGGATGCGCGGGATGCACAGCATCTCGATGCGCCCGCCGGCGACATCGACGCCCGCCCGCCCCGCCTCGCGCTCGACCCAGGCGCGCAGGTCGCCCGAGCCGTCGCCGTGGTCGGCCGGGCGGAAGCTGAACAGGTTGAAGCGATCGACCGAGAACAGTTTCAGCCGCGCGTCCAACACCGCCAGTTCGTCGAGGTCGAACAGCATCTGGAACAGGCTGTGCTTCAGGTAGTGCCCTCGCGGCCGAAGCCGACGGTGAAACACCGATCCCGCATAGAGGCCTGAGCGCAGGCTGGTCACGCCACCGCCTCCAGGGCCTCGGGCGCCGTCAGGTGGATGCGGCTGGACTCGCCGTCGACGCTCCAGGGACGTTTCGCCCCGCCTAGCGCCTCGGCCGCGGCCAGGCCGGCCTGCAAACCGTCCTCGTGGAAGCCGGAGCCGAAGTAGGAGCCGGCGAACCAGGTGTTGTTCACGCCTTGCAGCGACCACAGCTGGCGCTGGGCGCGAATGGCGGCGGCGTCGAACAGGGGGTGTTCGTAGGTCTCCTGGTGGATGACCTTTTCGGCCGCCGGCTCACGGCCGGGATTGAGGGTGACGAACAGCGGCGTGTGGTCGGGCAGGAGCTGCAGCTTGTTCATCCAGTAGGAAACGCACAGGTCGCCCTCGGCCCCAGCCTCGCCGGGTCCGCCCGGCCGGCGGCCGACGTAGTTCCAGCTGGACCAGCAGTTCTTGCGCGACGGCATCAGGCTCTCGTCGGTGTGCAGCACGGCGCGGTTGGGGGTGTAGCGGAAGGCGCCCAGCAGGGCCCGCTCCTGGGCCGAGGCGTCGTCGAGCATGCCGAGCGCCTGGTCGGCGTGGGCGGCAATGACGACCTGGTCGAAGCGCCGGGTCCCGCCCTGGATGTCGAGGATCTCCACGCCCTGCGCATCACGGCGGATGGCGCGCACGCCGCGACCGGTTCGCACCCGGTCGGCATAGGCGGCGGTGAGCTTGGCGACATAGGCGCGCGAGCCGCCGTCGACGGTGCGCCATTCGGGCCGGCCCTTCAGCTTCAGCAGGCCGTGGTTCTGGCAGAAGCGGATGAAGGCCGCGGCGGGGAATTCGCGGATGGAATTGGCGGAGGTCGACCAGATGGCGGCGGCCTGGGGCAGCAGGTGGTCGTCCTGGAAGGCGCGGCCGTAGCCCTGTTCGCACAGGTAGTCGCCGAGCGAAGTCAGCCGCTGGTCCAGCGCGCAGCAGTCCTGCGGCGCCTCGCGGTAGAAGCGCACCAGGTCGCTCAGCATCGACCAGAAGCGCGGGCTGAGCAGGTTCCGCTTCTGGGCGAACAGGCTCATCGCCGAGTTGGAGGAATATTCCAGCCGCCCGTCGTCGAGCGACACGCCGAAGCTCATGTCCGAGCCCTTGGTCTTCACCCCCAGGTGCTCGAACAGCGCCACCAGGTTGGGATAGTTGGCCTCGTTGTAGACGATGAAGCCCATGTCCACGGGGATGGGGGCGCCGCCGGCGCGCGAGGGCGCCTCGACCGTGTGGCTGTGGCCGCCGATGCGGCCTTCCTTCTCATAGACGGTGACGTTGTGGGTCTGGCTGAGCAGCCAGGCGGCGGACATGCCGGCGATGCCGGAGCCGACCACGGCGATGTCGAGGCGGCGCGGCGGAGTAGGGTTGAAGGGAAGGACGCTTGGGGACGTGTCGAAGGGCACTGGGAGCCTCGCCGCTGTTTTGCTCATCGCTACGGGGGGGCCGAGGGGTTGGATCAGAAACGGTGCTTGCCGCGCCGCCAAAGCCGCTACAGTGATCCAACCGCCACGTCGCCCCGTAGGAGGGGCATGAATGCGTCCGCCATGGCCCTCGATCGCAGCCTGTTTCCGCCCGCCGAACCCCGGCGGCTGCGGGCGATTGGGGTGGGGACCTGGGGGAGCGGATTGGGCGCCGTGAAGACCAAACCCCGCGCCGACGAGCCGGCGCAGTTGATCGTGGCCGTGGCCGCCCGCGGCGACCGCAACGCCTTCGCCCTGCTGTTCGAGCACTTCGCGCCGCGCGTGAAGAGCTACATGCTGCGCCTGGGCGCCGCGCCGGAGGCGGCCGAGGAGCTGGCCCAGGAAGCGCTGCTGACGGTGTGGCGCAAGGCGGCCCTGTTCGACCCGGCCCGCGCCGGCGCCTCGACCTGGATCTTCGCCATCGCCCGCAACCTGCGCATCGACGCCATCCGCCGCCAGCGTCGCCCCAGGATCGAGGACGATCCCACCGACGAGCCGGCGCCCGAACCCGCGGCCGACACGGTCGTCGTCGCCGGCGAACGCGACGTTCGTCTGCGCCAGGCGATGGCCGCCCTCCCGGCCGATCAGGCCGAGGTGGTCAAGCAATCCTTCTTCCAGGACAAGGCGCACTCCGAGATCGCCAGGGACCTGAACCTGCCCCTGGGCACCGTGAAATCCCGCCTGCGCCTGGCGCTGGGCCGCCTGCGTGGCCTGGTGGGAGACCTCGCATGAACGCCCACAAGAACAATTCCATGAGCATCCAGCATCATCCTTCCGAGGCCCTCCTCATCGACTACGCCGCCGGCGCCATGGGCCCGGCCCAGTCCATGGTCCTGGCCACTCACCTGCACGCCTGCGCCGAATGCCGCGCCCAGATCCGCGCCGCCGAGGCCGTGGGCGGCGCCTTGCTGGAAGACATCGCCACCACCTCGATGGCGGCCGACGCGCTGGATCGCGCGCTGGCGGCCATCGACCGACCTGAGCCCGAGCAACCCTCCCCCCAGCCCGCTCGGGCTCAGGTCCCCCAACCCGCCGACTGGATCGCGGTGCCGCCCGAGGTGGCCGAGGCCGCGAGCCGCAAGCGCTGGGTCGCGCCCGGCGTCTGGGTCGCGCCCGTCGACACAGGCGCGAAGGACGGTCCGCTGAGCTATCTGTTGCGCGTCGGCAAGCGCATGCGCATGCCCCAGCACACCCATGCCGGCAGCGAGCTGACGGTGATCCTCAAGGGCGCCTTCGTCGACGGCCGTGTCCGCTTCGGACCGGGCGACCTGGCCGAGGTCGATGACGACGTCGAGCACAGCCCGGTGATTCTGGACGACGGCGAATGCGTCTGCCTGGTGGCCTGCGACAACCCGCTGATCGTCAAGGATTGGCTGGGCCGTATCGTTCAGTCCTACGCGGGCATCTGACCCCATGTTGAGCGAGCCCGCCCTGGCCGCGGCCGTCATCGTCTCGCTCTCCCTGGTGATGATTCTCGCCTGGCTGGTGCAGCGCGTGACCGGCAACGGCGGCTGGGTCGATGTGATCTGGACCTTCGCCACCGGCGCCGCCGGCATCGCCTGCGCCCTGCTGCCGGCCGACGGCGTGATTACCCCGCGCGGCTGGCTGATCGCGGGCCTGGCGGGCCTGTGGGCGCTCAGGCTGGGCCTGCACCTGGCGCGCCGTTCCGCCACCCAGGAAGACGCCCGCTACGCCTGGTTCAAGCAGGAATGGGGCAAGGATTTCCAGGGCCGCATGTTCCGCTTCCTGCAGGTGCAGGCCGCGGCCGCCGCCCTGCTGGCCGGATCCATGTGGCTGGCGGCGCGCAACCCGGCGCCGGGGCTGGGTCTGATGGACTTCGCCGGGGTGGCGGTGTTCGCCATCGCCCTTATCGGCGAGGCGACGGCGGACGCGCAGCTGGCCGCCTTCAAGGCCAACCCGGCCAACAAGGGGCAGGTCTGCGACGTCGGGCTGTGGGCCTGGTCGCGGCACCCGAACTACTTCTTCGAATGGCTGGTGTGGCTGGGCTTCGCGCTCTGCGCCGTGAACCTGGACGGGGCCTGGCCGTGGGGCTGGGCGGCGTTCATCGCCCCGCTGTTCATGTTCTACCTGCTGACCAGCAAGTCGGGCATTCCGCCGCTGGAAGACCACATGGCCCGCTCTCGGCCGCAGGCCTGGTACGACTACAAGTCGCGCACCTCGGCCTTTTTCCCCCTTCCTCCCCGCAAACGGCGAGTCGCCCCATGAAGTATCTGATCGCCTACGGCGGAACGGCCGTCGCCCTGGCCGCCCTGGACGCGCTGTGGCTCACCTTCGCGGGGGCCAAACTCTACCGTCCCTACATCGGCGAACTGCTGATGGAGAACGGTTTCCGGATCGCCCCGGCGATCACCTTCTATGTGCTCTACGTGGCCGGGGTGGTGATCTTCGCCGTGTCGCCGGCGCTCAAGTCGGGCCAGTGGACGACGGCGGCGCTGATGGGCGGATTGTTCGGCCTGTTCTGCTACGCCACCTATGACCTGACCAACCAGGCGACCCTGAAGGTCTGGCCGCTGCGCATCACCCTGATCGACCTAGCCTGGGGCGTGGTCCTCACCGCCACCGCCGCCACCGTGGGCTACCTCGTGACCCGCAAGTTCGGCGGCGCCTAGCGGATCGGCGGGCCTCGGCCCTTGCCGCGTCCCTTGTCGCCGCGCCGGCCGTCGTCGAACTGGCGGATCGAGGACTCGTCACCAGCGTCGGCGGGCGCCGCGTCCTCGTCGTCACCCGCATCGCCGGCGTCGATGGCGCCGTCGTCGGGCTCGTAGGCGCTCTCCGGATCGTGCGACTTGGCGCGCACTTCGCCCAGCGTCGAGGACTTCACATAGCCGACGCCGCCCTCCTTGAGGGCCAGCTCCGACCAGCCGTCGGCGGTCGTTCCCTGCACCTGCACCGTATCGGCGAAGTTCAGCGTGCCGACGCTGGCGGCGCCCTCGCGCGGCTCGGCCAGCACCGCGCCGGGCTCCTGCACGCCGAGCGTGGTCGAGGTCGTCGCGGCCAGGGCCGGGCGGGGCTTGGCCGACAGGTTGCGCAGCCACACGTACTGGCCCCGGTGTGGCCCTTCCACCACCTTCAGCCACTGGGCCCCGTCGGCGCCCGCCACCGGATGGCCGCGCACCACCTCGCCGCGGCGCAGCTCGGTCAGGGGTCGGTTGTTCGTCGAGGGCGCCGGGCGCACGCGCACGCCGCGGGTGACGTAGTAGGGCGTGGACTGTTCGGCCTCGACGGCGGGCTTCACCAGATAGTGCATGGCCCCCAGGATGGCGGCGAGCAGCACGCCGATGACCAGCAGCACGCGCAGGAAGTCGTTCGGTTTCTTGCGGGTTGTCGCCGGCAGGGGCGGGATCGGGCCGATGTCGCCGGGCGCAAGGCCGGGCGCGGACGTGGGCCCGGCGCCGGGTGTAGTCGGCGGGACGATGATGGCTTCGGGCTTGGGCGCCGGCGGAGCCTCGACCGTGGGCTTTGGCGTCGTCGCCGCGGCGGCAGCGGCGGCAGCGGCGGTTGCGGCCGCGGCGGCGCCTGCGATCCCCGGCAGGCCGCCGCGCAGGGCCAGCGCCTTCCATTGGTCGTCGATCGCGCCGCGCGGGGGCCAGCCCTTGCGCCAGGCCTCGACGGATTGGGGCCGGTCTTCCGGGTGCACCCTCAGCCCGGCCTCGACGGCCGTGATCACCGAACGCGGCGCGTCGGTGTCGGGCCACTCCAGCGGCGCGTCCTCAAGCCTCAGGCCTTGCTCGTTGTCGATGAAGGCGCGGCCCACGATCATGCGGCGCAGCAGGGCGCTGGCGGCGTGGATGTCGGTCCAGGCGCCGAGCGCATCGCCCAGCGTGCCGTCGTGCAACTCGATGGGCGAATAGCCGGGGGTGACCAGGCCGTCCTGGCGCCCGGCCGGCTTCATGAGGGGCCGGCGGTCGGTGGAGAAGCCGGTCAGCTCGATGCCGCCTTCGCTGAGCGCGACGGTGTGGGGCTGGATGTCGAGGTGCAGGAAGCCGGCGGCGTGCACCGCCTCCAGCGCATCGGCGAGGCCCGCGGCGAGGCGCAGGATGGCGCTGCCCGGAAGGGTCTCGCCCGCGGCCAGGATCTGGCCCAGGGTCTTGCGGCCAGTCTCTTCCACCCGGTAGGCGCCGCCGCTCCATTCGAAGCCGGTCGAACGCGGCACGAAGGGATGCTCGAAGGCGTCGAGCGCGCGGGTCAGGGCGGTGAAGCGCTCACGGCCGTCGGCCAGCGGCTGTTCCAGCGCCTGCTGGGCGGCCACCGCGCCGCGCCCGGCGGTGCGGTAGCAGAGGTCGGCGGGCCAGTACTCGCGCAGCTGCACCGCGTCGTGGCCGACCGTGGCCGGATAGACCAGGGAATCGCCGACGCGGCGGCCGGGACCGCCGATCGTCACGCCATTGAGCTCGAACCCCCGCGGCAGGCCGACGCTGAGGGTCACGGCGCCTCCTCCGGCGTGGGCTGGCCCGGCCCGCCGGTGACGCTGGCGATGGCGGCCGGCGGCGGCGGCGCGGCGTGAGCCGAGCAGGCGCGGTCGCGCACCTCCGGCGCGGCGTTGGCGAGCGCCGAGGCCTGGTCGAGGATGGCGAGTTCGGCCGGGGTCTCGGGCGGCTGGTCGGCGCTGGGGGCGAGCTCGAGGCGGATGGGCCGGTCCGGGCGCCAGGGCTCGCCGTTGGCGCGCAGGGTGGCCAGCATGACGGCCTCGGAATTGACCAGGCCGTGACAGGCGAAGAACTCAGCCCAGCTGTCCAGCCGCGCCTGGTCCTGCGGCCCCAGGTTGACGGTCACCGTCCTGGCCAGGGGCGCGCGGGCGGGGTCGAGGCTGCGCGGGGCGCGCAGGGCGCCGGCGCCGATCACCGCGGCGGCCAGGGCGACCGCCAGGACCAGCGCCGAGGCGCCCTCGACCCGACGCCGCGCGGGCGTCTTCGGCTGCGGCCGGAAGGGGGTGCGCGGGGCCCTCATCACGAACACGCCTCGCGCGGCCGGGTAGCCCCGCCGACCAGCCAGGCGCGCACGGCCGGATCGCACAGCAGCTGGCGCGCCACGGCGATGCCCGGTGTCTTGTCGCCCTCGGTCCGCTGCTGGAGGTTGACCATGATGGTCAGCGCCCGCAGCGGCTGGTCGTCAGGCGCGCCCTCGCGGTAGAGCCCCGCCACCAGGGCCACGGCGTGGCCGATGCCCGAGAAGCTGACCGCGTCGAGCGGCACGCCGGTGACCTGCCCGGCCTGCACGTCCAGCCCGGCGATCGCGCCGCCTTGCGGGGCGCCCAGGGCGTTCAGGCGCACGATCTCCTGCAGCACCAGCTCGGGCCGGTCGTCGTGGCAGCGCACGCCCACCCGCGTGATCGCGTCGAGCATCCTGGCGCGGCCGGCGCGCGGTCCCGCCGAGGGGAGGTAGAGCCCAGGACCGCGGCGCCAGGCCAGCGGGCAGCGCCGCTCGACATAGCGGGCCAGGGCCGCATTGGCGGGGGTGCGCGCGCCGTAGCGGTCGAGGTTGGGCGTTCCGGTCTTGGCGAAGAGGCGCACCTCGAGGCCCTCCTCCACCGGATCCGGCGCGACGTCGCCCAGGCGCGCGCCGGTGCCGCCGGCCTGGGTGACCGCGCGCATGCCCTCGATCACCGGCTTCCATGCGTCGTCGCGCATGGGCAGGGCGGGGGCGCCTGGGATGGTCGGGCGCGCCCCGGCGACGAGCTGGGAGCGGATCGGGCGGCGCGTGACGATGCGCGAGAACACCTCGGCCATCTTCACCGTCGTCCAGCGGCCGCGGCTGCCGCCCAGGATGGTCATGATGTAGTCGGGGCCGATCTCGCTGATGTCGGACAGGCCGAAGTCCTCGATCTCCGGGGAGGCGGCGGCGAAACGCTCGGACCGCTCCAGCCCCTTGCGGCCCCAGATGCCGGTGTCGAAGGCGGCGGCCTCGCCCGAGGCGTCGCCCTCGGCGCGCACCCCGAACAGGATGGGCAGCTGGCGCGGCCAGGACGGGGCGCTGTCGTGGCGGATCACCGGCGTCAGGCCGTAGGGGCCCGCCGTGCCGCCGCGCAGGATGGCCAGGTTGGGTGGGCCGTTGCGGGTATGGCCGCCGATGGTCCAGGGCTCGCTGGCCCCGGCCATGGCCGTGCCGTCGCCCCAGGCCAGCAGCATCAGGGCGGCGGCGTACTTGTTGGAGGACTTGGCCAGGAAGGTGCGGAAATCGATGCCCTGGCCGTCGCCGACCACATGATCCTCGATGTCCATGCCGACGTCGACGCCGAGCAGTTCGCGGAAGGAGCGCTCGATCTTCTTGCGGGTCGACAGTTCGCGTTCCTGGGCCGGTTCGATGCGCAGCGACGCCAGCGCCGGGTTGGCCTGCAGGATTGCCAGGCTGAGCGGCACCTTGGCGACGGAGCCGACCGGCATGCGGTCGAAATTGTGATTGCGCTCGATCAGCGGATCGGGCTCCAGCGAGGCCGCCTGGCGCCCGCCCAGCTGACCGCGGTCGCGCGGATAGGTGCCCAGCGCCAGCACCTCGCCGGTCTTGGCGTCCATCAGGGTGACGCCCGCGGGGAAGGCCGGGCCGCCGGCGCGCAGCAGCTCGGCGCGGGTCTCCAAGGCCGTCTGGGCGGCGGCCTGCAGGCCGGAGTCGATGGTCAGCTGGATCTTGCCGGCGTCGGTGTCGCCCATGGCGCTCTCGGCGGCGCGGGCGAAGCTGTCGAGGCCGCTGTCGCGCACGCGCCCACGCCCGGGCAGGCTGCGCGAGATGGCCGGATCGGCGAGGTCGAGGTCGAAGCGGGTCTCGCGCCGGTCGTGGCGGAAACCCAGCGTATCGTGCGGCCGCATGGGGACCAGCAGCGGCGCGCCGGCGCGCGGGGCCAGCGCGCGGCCTTCCAGGATGACGGTGACGCCCGGGGTTGCGAACACCTGCACCAGGGTCTGGTCGCCGACCCGCAGCACGGTCGCCGCCGCCTGGCCCGCGCGGGTGAAGACGTAGCGCTGGGCCGAGCGCGCGCGGGCCGGCGGGGCGGCGTCGAGCGCGATGGTCGCCACCGCGCCGGAGGCATGGCTCTCGCCGGCCGGCGTCAGGCTGAGCTCCGCCCCGGTCGAACGCGCCACCAGGATCGGCGTCGATTGCCGGTCGCCGCGGTAGAGCAAGCTGCCGTTCCAGCCGCGGCCGGTGGAGAACGGCCCCAGGATGCGATGGGCGTCGGGGCGGATGGCGCGCACCCGCGTGCCGCCCTCCTCCACCCGCCAGACGCTGGCGTCGGCCTTCTTCATGTCGGCGGCGAGGTAGGAGCCGTTCATGAAGGCGCGGAAGGCGGGATCGTCGATGGGGGCCAGCTCGGATGGCACGACGCGCATGGGGTCGGACTGCAAGTCGAGCTTCAGCCACCCGCGCCCGGCCACCAGCTCATTGACCAGGGTGCGATAGCCGCGCGCCTCATAGACCGACGAGGCCGGCCGCCCCACCGCGCCCAGCAGCCACGGCGCCCCGATCACCGCCAGCAGCAGCGCCGCCAGCAGCAGCGCCGCCAGCATCATCGGCGCGAGTCGCGGATTGGGGCCGCGCGGCGAAGGCGCGGGCCTAGACTTGGCCATGGCGCGCCTCCCGCAGGCCGGCCAGGCCGAAGAAGGCCAGGGCGAAGAGGGTGAGGCCCTCCAGCAGATCGCTGCCCGAGGCGGCGGCCATCAGATAGACGTTGCGGCCGGTGAACAGGGTCAGCTGCAGATTGGCCAGGATGACGTAGGCGGCCACCCCCAAGAGCACGCTGAGCGCCAGCAGCCCGGTCAGCCGCCGCCACGACGAACCCTGCGCCCGGGTGAGTTTCGCGCACCCCGCCGCCAGCGCCGCCAGCAGGGCCAGGTAGGCCGCCGCCGAGACCCGCCCGAAGTCGCTCATCAGGTGCACGGCGCTGACGTTGTCGCTGAGGTGCACCGGCGCGACGATGGCCCCCAGCGGCGCGCCGTGCATGTAGCCGCGGCCCAGGAGCGGGGCGGTGTAGTCGCTGAGATAGGCCGACAGCACCCGCAGGTTCTCGGCGCTGGAGGCCCCCGCCGCGACCAGGCGTTCGGGGGCCAGGAATTGCAGCAGCCGGGCGCGGTTGTCGTCGAGGCTGGAGACCTCCGACAGGATCTGCAACGCCGCGGCGTCGTCCCTGGCCGGATCGGCGGCGGCATGGATGCGCGCGGAATTCAGCGACAGGCTCGAGAAAGCCCCGGCCAGCAGCACCAGCAGGTAGGCGCCCACCACCGCTCCGGCCGGCAGGCTCCAGGCCCAGCGGCGCCGCGCCGGCAGGTCGGCGTCCGACAACACCCCCATGCGCCAGGCGCCCACGGCGGCGAGCGGCACGAGCGTGGTCAGGGCGTAGCCGGTGTCGCTGACGAACATCGGCAGCAGCACCACCGCCAGGAATAGCAGGATGGCGAACCCGCCGGGCCAGGCCCAGCGCCGCGAGGCCCAGGCCAGCTTGCCCTTCAGGTCGGCCGGCACGGGCTCCTCGATTGGCGGCGGGGCCTTGGCGGCGGCGGCGATCATGCCGGCGAAACCGATGATCAAGAGCGGCGTGTAGACGGCGCTGACCGCGACGAAGAGGCGCTCCTTCACGCCCGCCAGCGCCAGCAGGACGCGGAAGCCGACGGCGGCCAGGATGATGGCCAGCCAGGCGTGGCGCGCCATCCAGTCCCAGGCCCCGCCGCGCGGCCGGGCGGCGGCCAGGTGCGCGCCGAGGTTCGCCGACGGGCCGGTCTTGCGTTTGGCGGGTTCGGGGGCCGGCGCGCGATTTATGAAGGCTTGCCAGAGCGAGGCGACGACGGCGAGCGCGACCAGGGCCAAAACGAAACCGCTGGGGCGTTGCGCGGCCTGGGTCACGGCGAAGGTCGCACCCGCGAGGAAGACGGCGAGCCCGATCCAAACCGGCCACGGCGCCTGGCCGCGCGGACTGAAGCAAAGGAACAGGGCCGGCGCGGCGATGTAGGCGGCCAGGCCGTCGGCCAGCAGCCGGTCGGCGACCAGGGTTGGGTCCACGGCCGCTCCGGACAGGCCGATCAGCACCCGCAGGGCCAGCAGCATCTGCAGGGTGAAGACCAGGCTCCAGGCCAACGGCCGCTCCGCCAGCAACCGCCGCTGCAGGCGCCACGACAACACCGCCCAGGCCAGGCTCACGACCAAAAGGATCCAGGGGAAGGCGAAGCGCTCCAGGCGCAGCTGCACGACGCGGCCGTCCGCCTGCAGGTCGCCGCGGTTCAGCGCCCCATGGGTGAACTCGGCGCAGGCCCCCGGGTCGGGCAGCGGCAGCGCGCCCTCCGCCGTGGTCGCCGCCGCGCCGCCGAGCGCCGGCAGGGAGACCACCGTGGAACTGGCGGCGGCGCGGGCGGTCAGGATGCGCGCGACGGTCATGTCCCCGTTGCGCGGGCAGGTTCCCAGCACCGTCGTCGCCGGGGTGTCGAGGCGGGCGGTTACGGCGGCGCCCTCGCCCAGGCCGATGTGCACCGACCGGCGCTCCACCATCCGGCCGCGGCGGCCCGGATCGTCGGCGGGCAGGTCGAAGAAACGCGTCTCCAGCAGGATCGCCGTCAGGGTCCCCCTGGCCGGCAGGGTCGCGGTCAGGCGCGGGCGGACCGGCTCGACGCCGCCGTCCTTGCGGGCAATGCGGGCCTCGTTGCCCGGCAGCACCAGACGCCAGGCCCCGCCCCCCAGCCCCAGGCCGATGCCGCCCTGCTGGAAGAGGAAGCCCTGCTGGGCGCGGGCCTCGGCGGAGTCGGGCAGGAAATCGCGCAGCGGCTGGATGGCCTGCCGCGGAGTCCAGTAGACCAGCCCCGGAATGATGCGCAGCGCCGCGCGCCGGGGCATTGAGCGCCCCTTGCCCGTCGCGACGATGCGCCCGGCTTCGAGGCGGGCCGGATCGAGCCGCCCGGACCCGGCCAGCTGGAACCAGCGCGCGCCCGGACCATCGCAGGCGCTTAGGCAGATGGCGTCGCCGGCCGCGATCGGAACCGAGCCCAGCACCTCCAGGCGCTTGAAGCCGCGCTCGATGGCGACCAACTGCACGGGGCGGCCCGGCTGGGGCGCGGCGGCGCGCAGCCGCGGCCGGGCGTCGGCGGCCTCCGGCGTCTCGACGGTGAGCAGGCCGGGCGCGAGCCCGGGGGTGACGATGTCGTCGTGCTCGGCGTCGCCGCCGAGGCGCAGCGGCTGGGCGGTGACGTCGGCCTTCACCCCGTTCAGCGTCAGGCGGAACTCGCCGAAGCGCCCGCCGACCAGGGCGGTCATCACGCAGGCGGCGATCAGGACGGCCGGCAGGAAGGCGCCGACCGCGAGGCGAAGGGCGCCCACGCGGCCCTTGGCGCCCGGCTGGGCGACGCGCCACAGCATCAGCGCCGCGAGCGCGAAGGCGAGGGTGAAGCTGACGCCCCCCAGACTTACGGCCAGGCCGCTCACGGGGCTCCCGCGCCCAGGCGGTCGAGGCGGTGCCGCGAGGTGTAGAGCGAATGGTAGGCCCGGCGCACGCCCGGCAGCCAGAGGAAGACCAGCGCCACCGGCGCGGCCAGCAGGAGCAGCACCACCAGGGTGAGCGTGACGCCGCCGGCGGGACCGAAGGCGACGGTCAGCGGCGCGCGCGCCAGGGCCGCGTCCATGCCCTTGCAGAGCCCCGGGTTCTGGTCGACGCGCCAGGCGCGGGCTTCGCGCTGGCGGCGGTCGGAGAAGCTCGCCTTGCAAACCTGCTGGTCCAGCCAGGCGCGGGTCGCCGGTTCGAGATTGGTCAGCTCGCCGAGCCGTGCGGCCCCCTCGCCCTCGGCGTCCTCAAGACGCAGCTGGCGCGCCAGCTCCAGCACCTGCCCCGAGGGACTGGCCCCGGCGGCGACCGGCAAGGCGCCGGTTTGCTCCCGTCCCGGAATGGGCAGGACGCCGGCCAGCAGCAGGGCCGCGATGAGCGCGATGAGGGCATAGGCGCCGGCGGCGATCTGCAGGGTCAGGCCGCGCGGATCGCCCACCAGGCTGTCGACGACGCCGCGCAGGGTCGGGCGGACATGGCGTTCCATCAATTCACGCATTGCGCGGACCGCCCCCGATGTTGGCCTTGCCCACGCGCTTGCGGGTTTGCGGGCCGTCGCGGCGGGCGCGCAGCCATTGGGCGGCGCGCACGGCCTTCCAGTCCGCCGTCTTCCAGCGGGCCACGTCGAAGGCCCACCAGATCCACTCGATCACCGCCCAGACGCCGTGGTGGGCTCGGCCCTCGTACTGGATCACCCGGCTGCCGTCGTGGCCGCCGAAGGCGGTGACGAAGTCGAACTTGGACCAGCCGAACCAGGCCTGGAACTGGTTGGCCAGCTCGGGGCGGAAGTAGCGCACGGTTTCCAGCGGATCGCGGTCGAAATGCTCCAGCAACTCGACCTCGCGCGCATCGTCCTCGTCGATCAGCGAGCGGGTGGCGTCATCGACGGTGAGCAGCAGGTCGGCCTTGGTCAGGGCCGCGAACACCGGCTTGGACTGGCTCCAGTCGCGGAATTCGGGGCTGATGATGTGCGAGGCGATGACGCGGTGGTCGTAGCCGGCCACCTCGCGCGGCGCCTTCCCGGAATCCAGCATGGAGGCGATCGCGGCCAGCGAGCCGATGCCCTCGATGAAGGTCTCCAGCCGCAGGCCCGCGTCGGCCATCTCCAGCAGACCCAGCCGCTCGAGGTTGCGGTCGAACTCGGCCTGCACGGCCTCCAGCTTCTTCTGGGCGGCGGCGGCGGCCTTCTTCAGTTCCGGATCGGCCTTGTTGGCGGCGGCGTCCTTCGTCGCCTTGGCCGCGGCGGCGCGGGCGCGCTTGACCACCTGCTCCTGGGTCGGCAGGGCGCGGCGCAGGGTGTCGGCCTCGGGCTTGATCTCCTCGCGCGACGGGGCGCCCACGCGGGCGGCGGCGCGGCCGGAGAACAGCACCTCGTCGGTGGGCAGCACCACGATCATGGCGCGGCAGGTCTGCACCACCTCCAGCAGCCGCGGCTCGGTGGCGAAACGGTTCTGCACAGCGCGCTCGAACCGCTCGCCCGGGATGTCGATGAGCACGAACTTGCCGTCGGTGTTGGCGAAGTAGTGGTCCTCGATGTGGTCGGTGCCGTTGACCACCTGGCCGGGCCGCGCCGGCGGCGGGGTGACCGAATAGCTGTCGCCGACGCAGAACTTCTTCAGCCGGTTCAGGAACCAGGTCTTGCCCGCGGTGGGGTAGCCCAGCAGGGCGACCACAAAGTCACCGTTGTCGCGCAACGCCTTCAGGGTCGAGGACTTCAGGTCGCCGTCGTCGGCGTCCTCGATGATCTCGGGCGGCAGTTGGATGACCTCCGCCTCAGGCTCGGGTCCGACAGTGGGTTCGGTCGCCGCCGGCTCCGCGAGCGCCGGATCCGGCGTCGGCTCCAGCCTGGTTTCGCCGCCCATCAGGTTGGCCTGTTCGAGGCCCAGCTTCTCGGCGTCCGGCGCCAGGGCGCCGGTCTCGGGTGCGGGTTCAGGAGCGGGTTCGGCTGGCGTTTCCGGTTCGGGCGGCGACGCCGTTGGCGGGGCGACGCGCGCGGCGCGCGCGGCGCAGCGTGGACAGGTCTCCTGGTCGTGCTCGAAGGCGCAGGTTTCGCAGATCCTGGTCACGCCGCACTCCCGTAGGCTTCGGCCATCAGGGCGGCGCCCAGGGCGCGCTTGAACTCGGCGGCGCCCTGGGCCCCGACCAGGGCGGGACGCACGGCGCGCGCGGAGACCGCGGGCCACAGCCGCGGCGCCGCCTTGAGGATCGCGGCCATCAGGTCGGGGTGGGCCAGCAGCCGGTCGGCGGGCGCGGCCGGCAGGGCCAACAGCGCCTCGACCGCCGCGCCGACGGCGGGCCGCTTGAAGGCCGGATCGGCGGCCGCCACCGCCAGCAGGGCGGTGAGCCGGCGCGCCGGTTTGGAGGCCCCGGCGCGGGCGGCGGCGTCGTTGAGCAGGGGCGTCAGCGCCGCCTCACCCAGCGCGCGCAGGGCCTTGAGGTCGGCGACCCAGTCGTCGCCGGCCAGCAGGTCAAGCAGGCCGCCGGCGCTGAGACGCAACAAGGAGGGTTCCGTCAGACGGCTGAGCACCTGCGGGCTGGCGGCGGCGGCGGCGACGCCGCGCTCGATGGCCGCGGTCCTGTGGCCGGGGGAATCGCTAAGGGCGCGGATGTAGCCGGCGGCATCGGCCGGTTCGGCGGCGCGCACCAGGGCGGCGAGGGTCTCGTTGAAGCCGCCCTCGAGGCCGGCGCGGGCCTCGCCTTCGGCGCTGGCGGCGAGGTCGGCGATGCCGAGAAGGAGCGCCACGCGGCCGGCCGAGTCCAGGCGCTTGCAGGCGGCGATGGCGGCGAAGGCGACCACGTCGGACGCCGGCGCCTCGGCCCAGGCGACCTGCCAGGGCGCGGCCTCGACCGCGAGGCGCGTCGCCGGGGCGGCGGCCATGGCGGCCCAGGCGCGCCAGGACGCCGGCGGCGCGGCGGCCTCGATGGTCAGCTTGCCGCCGGCGACCGATCCGGTGGCGCGGCGCGGCCGGGCGGCGGGCAGCGCGCCCTCGTGCACCATGAGGCGGAACAGGGTGGCGGGGCTGAACTGGCCGTTCTCGGGCAGGGCGGCGGTCGAGGCCCAGCCGGTCAGCCGCGGCGCCTGCTCGGCGGGGCTGACGCCCTCCAGCAGGGCGGCGAGCGTCGCTTCGGCGTTCGAAGCGGTGGAGACGATCTGGTCGGCCCAGGCCAGGCCGGGATCGGCGATGGGCTGGACCGCGGCGGGCGCGGCCAGGTCGAGGCGGACCTCGGCCTCGCCGGCCGCATCATTGGCTGGATCGGGCAGCTGGCCCAGCAGCCGGTGCAGGCGGCCGCTGGCGGCGGCCTCGGGGCCGACCAGCACGACGGCGGCGAGCGCTACGGGCCCCAGTTCTTCCTCGCCCATGTGACGCACCCGGGCGACGGCGGCGCCGCCTTTTCCGCCCAGCGGGAAGGCGCAGACGAACTCGCCCTTGTCGCGCTTTGCCCAGCTGGCGAGCGCCAGGGCGAAGTCGCCCAGCAGGGCCTGGACGGCGGGGTCGAGCGCGCGGCCGGGGCTCTGTCTCAGCACCCCATAGCTGCGCCCGCGCGACCAGGGACCCAGCAGCACCACGGGGGCGGAAATCGTCGATGCGGCGCGGGTCGAGGTCATTTCTTGGCCGCGACCGCTCCGGTGGCGGCGCCGGCCTGGGCCGGCGGCTTGGGCGCGCCCGTATCGGCGGCGGGCGGGGTCAGCGTGGCCGGCGGCGGCCCGTCCACGGATTCGGAACTGGACAGTTGGGCGGCCTGGTCGGCCTTGGCCTGGGCGTCGGCCTTCTCCATGGCGACGCCGCCGAAATAGCCCAGCAGGCCGCCGGCGGCGGCGATCAGCATGATGGCCACCACCACGCTGGCCCAGTTGCGCTGCAGTTCACCCATCAGACCGTCCGAAGCCGGCTCGGCATGGGCCTGGCCGCGGCGCGGCGCGCGCGCGCCGTCGGCGGACGCGCCTTGCAGCACGGCCGCCAGCTCGGGGCGGATCTGCATCAAAACCTGTTCGGCGAAGTCTTCCGGCGAGGGGCGCGGCTCCCGGGCCAGGCGCGCCTCGACGGCGGCCAGGGCGCTGGCCTCGACCGCCTTCATCAGGTCCGAGGACAGGAAGGCCTTGGGGTTCTTGGCGATCACCTCAGCGGCGTTGCGCAGGGCGAAGTCCGCCAGCTGCGCCTTCAGGGCCTCGAGTTCGTTCGCGGCGTCCACGCGTGTCGCCATCCGGTCCCCCTGTTGCGCCCCCGCAGAGCGACTGTCCTAGAGGAATGCGACCGAAATTCAACGCATCGGTGCAGAGGCCAAGGAGGGGGATGCTGGCGCAGGGGAACGCCGCACCCTAAGCTCCGCCGCAGGACCATCGCCGGGGGACGACCGATGACCACAGCCGCTGTCGCCGACGACGCCGCCCACAAGCGCAAGATGGGGCCGTTGATGGCTACCTTCCTGGTGGCCGGCAACATGATCGGGTCCGGGGTGTTCCTGCTGCCCGCCACCCTGGCGCTGGTCGGCTCGGTGACCATGATCGGCTGGGTCGGGGCCAGCGTCGGCGCCCTGCTGCTGGCGGCCGTGTTCGCCTTCCTGGCGCGGCTGCGGCCCGACGGGCACGGGGTCGTCGGCTACGCCAGCGAGGCGCTGGGACGGTTCCTGGGGTTCGAGGCGGGCTTCGCCTATTGGCTCAGCTGCCTGGTCGGAAACCTGGCGCTGGCCACCGCGGTGATCGGCTATCTGGCCTTCTTCTTCCCCGCCCTGAAGACCCCGGTCATGACGACGGTCGGCTCGCTGGCGGCGATCTGGCTGCTGACCCTGGCCAACATCGTGGGGCCGCGCTTCATCGGCCGCCTGCACGGGGCCTCGCTGGCGATCGGGCTGCTGCCGATCATCGTCGCCGCCGTGCTGGGCTGGATCTACTTCGACCCGCACGTCTTCCAGCAGTCCTGGAACGTGACCGCCGTCCTGGATCCGCACCACGTCGGCAAGACCGACGCGAACGCCATCTCGGGCTCCATCGTGCCGATCTTCTGGGCTTTCCTGGGCCTCGAGAGCGCCTCTGTATGCGCGCGGGTGGTGCGCGATCCGAAGAAGAACGTGCCGCTGGCGACCTTCGGCGGCGTGGGCCTGGCGGCGGTGATCTACATCGCCGCCAGCGCGGCGGTGTTCGGCGTGCTGCCGGCCACGGTGCTGGCGGCCTCGAGCGCGCCCTTCGCCGATGTGGTGGCCAAGCTGGCCGGCGCCGCCATCGGCGCCGTGGTCGCCGCCTGCGCCGTGTTCAAGGCGTCGGGCACCCTGGGCGGCTGGGTCATGGTCACCGCCCAGACGACCCAGGCCGGGGTCGAGGCGGGGTACCTGCCCAAGATCCTGTCCAAGCCCCACACGCCCGAGACGCCGACGCGGGAGCTGTTGATCCTGGGCGTGCTGATGACGGCCATCGGCTTCGCCACCATGCAGCCGACCATCGCCCAGCAGTTCGGCGTGCTGATCAATGTCGCCACCAACCTGTCGCTGGCGGTCTACGGCCTGTGCTGCCTCGCGCTGCTGCGCTGGTCCGGCGAGTTGCAGAAGCACGCCCTGCTGGCGCGGGTCTGCGCCGTGCTCGGCCTGGGCTTCGCGGTATGGGCGATCGCCTCCGGCGACCCCGAGATGCTCAAGGTTCAGGGCGTGCTGTTCGTGGTCAGCCTGCCGATCTGGGCGCTGATCTGGTGGACTGGCCGGCCGAAGCCGGTCCCCGCCCAGACCTAGTAGAAGATCTCGTCCGACTTGGACGGCGGCGGCTGGGTCGGGTTGGTGGCCGGATCGTACGGCTGGGGCTCGGCCGGGGTGGCGGTCGCGTCCGGATCGGTCGGGGTCGCCGCCGCGGTCGGATCGGCCGGCGTCGCCGCGGCCGCGGCGGCGTCCGCGGCCGCGTCGGCGGCGCTCGGGGCCGCAGTCTCCGGCTGGGAAGTCTGTTGGGCCGTCTCCTGATTGCAGGCCGCCAGCAACACGGCGGCCGCGCCCAGGGCTGCAAAGCCAACCAGTTTCGCGCGCATCGTCTTCAAGTCCCCTCTTTGGGGCGTAGGCAGCCCCCTTGGCCCCTATGTCGCGTCTATCCGCCCGCGCCGCAAGCGGTGCAGGCGGGATCGGCGGCGAGCGTGGCTTTCCGGACGCGCCACTCCAGCGTGTCGAAGAAAAGGATTTCCCCCGTCGGGTCGTGTCCCGCCCCGGTGATCAGCTTGATCGCCGCCAGCGCCGCGGCCGAACCGACGACGCCCGCAAGCGCGCCCACGACCCCCACGCGCTCGCAGGTTTCCGCGTCCGGCGGGCTCTCGGCCACCAGACAGCGGTAGCAGGGTTGGCCGTGCAGCACCGCCACCATGCCTTCCCAGCGCCCGATCGCCGCGGCGATCAACGGAACGCCGGCGTCGACGCAGGCATCGTTGACGATCAGGCGGGTCTCGAAGCTGTCGGTTCCGTCGATGACCAGGTCCCAGCCATCGAGGATGTCATCGACATTGTCGTCGTTTAGCCGGCGGCCGATGGCCTCGACGCTGATCTCGGGATTGAGGTCGGCGAGGCGCCGCTTGGCCTCCTCGACCTTGGAGCGATAGAGGTCGCTCTCGCCGAAGATGACCTGGCGCTGCAGGTTGGACAGGGTGACCACATCGTCGTCGACCAGGCCGACGCGGCCCACGCCGGCCGCGGCCAGATACATGGCCGCCGGGGCGCCGATGCCGCCCGCGCCGATGAGCAGCACCGAGGCGGCCTTCAGCTTCTGCTGCCCCGGCCCGCCGATTTCACGCAGCACCAGGTGGCGCGCGTAGCGCTCGACCTCGCGGTCGGAGAAGAGAGCCTCAGTCATGGGCGGGCTTTAGGCCGCGCGCGCGCCGCTGGGAAGCTCAGGCGGGGGCGAGGCGGTAATGGCTGACCGCCCACTCGCGCCCGCCGGAGTCGCCGAACAGGCCCGCCGTGGCGAGGAAAAACAGCCGCCAGCGGTGGCGCCAGCGCGCGGCGTCGCGGCCGTAAACGTCTTTGAGGATGACGTCGATGGCCTCGCTGTTGGCGTCGAAATTGGCCAGCCACTGGTCCGCCGTGCGCCGGTAGTGGTCGCCGCTCCAGCGCCATTCCTGCTCGACGTCGAACAGGTCGGGGAAGCAGCGGATGAGTCCGTGGCTGGGCATGATGCCGCCGGTGAAGAAATGCTGGGCGATGAAGTCGCTGCGGTCCTCCGAATTGAACCGGTAGGGCGTCGAGCGGTGGGTGAAGACGTGCAGGAACATGCGCCCGTCCGGCTCAAGCCAGCCCCGGGCGCGCGACAGCAGGGCGCGCCAGTTGGCCATGTGCTCGAACATCTCCACCGAGACGATGCGGTCGAAGCGGCAGTCGATGGTGAAGTCATTCATGTCGGCGGTGATGACCGTCAGGTTGGCGAGGCCGCGCCGCGCCGCCTCGCCCTCGATGTAGGCGCGCTGCGACGCCGAGTTGGACACCGCCGTGATGCGCGCCGCCGGCATCCGTTCGGCCATCCACAGCGACAGCGAACCCCAGCCGCAGCCCAGTTCCAGAATCTGCTGACCATCTTGAAGGTCGGCGTGCCGGCAGGTTTCCGCGAGCGCCGCCTCCTCCGCCTGGGCCAGGGTTTCGTTCCCCGTGGGATAGAGGCAGGACGAATATTTGCGCCGGGGCCCCAGGATCATCCCGAAGAAGGCGGCCGGCAGCTCGTAATGCTGGGCGTTGGCGGCGTCGGCGTGCTCGGCGACCGGGCGCTCGACCATGGCGCGGGCGAAGTCCGCCTCGGCGTTCGGATCGCCGACCAGGCGCTTGCGGGCGCTGGACACCAGCATGGCGATGGCCGGCCGGGTCACGAAATCCGGCATGGGTTGGTCCTGGAAGGCGTGGATGGCGGACTTCACGAGGCTCATGCCCAGGCTCCTGTCGAACTGACCTCGATACGGCGCGCGGGCGCTCGCGGTTCATCCGATCCGGCGCGAACTGCGTAGAGGCTGGCGAATGCAAGGAGCCCGACCATGCCGACCACCGCCCTGCGCACCGCGCTTTCGGCGCTTGGCCTTGCCGCCCTGATCGCCCTGCCTGCCTCCGCCTCGGCGCCCGAGCCGGTCAAGCCGCTCGACCTGAACCGCTTCATGGGCCGCTGGTACGAGATCCTGCGCACCCCCAACGACCGGCAGAAGAACTGCTTCGCCGCCTATCAGGTGTGGTCGAAGAAGGGGCCCGGCCGCTTCGCCATCGCCCAGCACTGCCACAAGGGCTCGCGCACCGGCCCGGACGACACGGTGCAGACCGACGCACGGCTGCTCAACCACCCGTCCAACGCCAAGTTCGAGGCCAGTTTCTTCGCCGGGCTGATCCGCAAGGACTACTGGGTCATCGACCACGCCGACGACTACAGCTGGATGATCGCCACCTCGGCGGACGGCAAGTTCCCCGCCGTCCTGGCCCGAAGCCCGGGCCTGCCGGCGGCCAAGCAGGCGGAGCTGAAACGGCGCATGGCCCAGCTGGGCCTGCCGACGAGCAAGCTGCAGCCGGTCGGCGCCTGACTTATCCTGCAAGGGGCGCCGGGCCCGCGGCCCCGACGTAGCCGTGCTGGCGCTCGCTCAGCGTCCGAACGATGCGCACCAGGATCAGGGTCAGCGGAACGCCCAGGGCGTCCGAGAGGAATTCGAAGACGTCCGAGGCCTGCATCATGCCCACGCTCGGCTCCATCATCTCCAGCCGGAAGGCGATGTTGCCGGCGATCGAGGACGCGACCCACAGGCCCCACCACCAACGCAGCACGGAAGGCGTGTAAACCTGGGCCGGCGAGGCCGGGTTGTGGCTGACCTCCCAGGCCGCCTTGAAATACTCGAAGGGTTTGAACCAGCAGGCCAGGGGTACGAAATACCAGCCCACCGCCCAGCCGGGGGTGAAGCGCATAGCCGGGTTCAGCGTGCGGGCATTGGCGACGACCCGATAGACCCACTTCAGGAACAGGAAACCGGAGACGAGAAACAACAGCCCCTCCGCCCCGCGCGTCAGGCTCGCCATCATCTCGATCCGAAGCGCGCCCGGGCCAGCCGTGAAGGCGGCCGCCGGCGACTGGCCGCCGAGCTGCTCGAACTCCAGCGCCACCATGGCCAGGTTGGCGATCACCCCCATCAGATAGAGATAGAGCCACACCACCACCGCGCCGCCGAGGGGCTTGGGGTCGCGAAGGGTGAAAGGGGTTGTGTCGGTCATGGCCGCCTCCCGTCGAAACGAACCTAGCCGCACGCGGGCGGGCTCGCCAAGCAAGACGCTGGCGCGCCCGCAATCGGAGGGATAACGTCGCTCTCGATGCCCTGCGCGACGCGGCCGGGAAGTCATCCCGACCTCGCCTCGTCCCCGCCAGGGGCGATGGGGGAGGAGTTCGGCTTGGAGCCTACGAACACCGAAGCGCCCGAGTACTTCCACAAGGTGGTCGACTGCCAGTGGGCGTGCCCGGCGCATACGCCGGTTCCGGAGTACATCCGGATGATCGCCGAGGGGCGCCACGCCGACGCCTACATGCTGAACTGGAAGTCCAACGTCTTTCCCGGAATCCTGGGCCGGACCTGCGACCGCCCCTGTGAACCGGCCTGCAGGCGCGGCCGGGTCGAGGAGCAGCCGGTCGCCATCTGCCGGCTGAAGCGCGTCGCCGCCGACAACAAAGGCGATGTCTCCGCCCGCATGCCCGGACCGGCCGCCCAGAAAAACGGCTACAAGGTCGCCTGCGTCGGCGCCGGGCCAGCCTCGCTGACCGTGGCGCGCGACCTCGCGCCGCTGGGCTACGAGATCACCATCTATGACGGGGACCACCGCGCGGGCGGCATGATCCGTAGCCAGATCCCCCGCTTCCGCCTGCCCGAGAGCGTCATCGACGAGGAGGTGGCCTGGATCACCAACCTCGGGCCGGAGATGAAGCTGGGCCAACGCGTCGACAGCCTCAAGGCGCTGCTCGACATGGACTACGACGCCATCTTCGTGGGCACCGGCGCGCCGCGCGGCCGCGACCTGAAGGTTCCCGGGCGCGACGAAGCCGCCGCCAACATCCACATCGGCATCGACTGGCTGTCGTCGGTGTCGTTCGAGCACATCGACAAGATCGGCAAGCGGGTCATCATCCTGGGCGGCGGCAATACCGCCATGGACTGCTGCCGCACCTCGCGCCGCCTGGGCGGCGAGGACGTGAAGGTCGTCGTCCGCTCCGGCTACGACGAAATGAAGGCCTCGCCCTGGGAGAAGGAGGACGCCCAGCACGAGGGCATCCCGATTCTCAACTTCCTGGCCCCCAAGGCCTTCACCCACGAAGGCGGCAAATTGACCGGCGTGGTGTTCGAGCCCATGGCCTGGCAGGTCGACGAGAAGGGCAGGAAGAAGCTGCTGCCCACCGGCGAACCGGACCAGCACATCGAATGCGACGACGTGCTCGTGGCCATCGGTCAGGAGAACTCCTTCCCCTGGATCGAGCGCGACATCGGCCTCGACTTCGACGAATGGGGCATGCCGGTCGTCGACGATGTCACCTTCCAGTCGACCAACCCCAAGGTGTTCTTCGGCGGCGACGCGGCCTTCGGACCCAAGAACATCATCTGGGCGGTGGCGCACGGCCATGAGGCGGCCGTCTCCATCGACCGCTGGCGGCGCGGCCAGGACGTGCTGCTGCGGCCGCCGCCCGGCGTGACCCTGGTCAGCCAGAAGATGGGCATCCACGAGTGGAGCTTCGACAACGACATCTCCAACGACGTGCGCCAGCGCGTGCCGCTGATGGAGACCAAGAAGGCGCTGGCGGACGTGAAGGCCGAGGTCGAGCTGGGCTTCGACCTGACGCTGGCCATGGCCGAGACCCAGCGCTGTCTGAACTGCGATGTGCAGACGGTCTTCGCAGCCCCCCTGTGCATCGAGTGCGACGCCTGCATGGACGTGTGCCCCACCGACTGCATCTCCTTCGTCCCCAACGGCGCGGAGGAGGACTTGCGAACACGGCTGAAGGCGCCAGCGCAGAATGAGGAGCAGGCGCTCTACGTCTCGGGATCGCTGAAGACCGGGCGGGTAATGGTCAAGGACGAGGACGTCTGCCTGCACTGCGGCCTGTGCGCCGAACGCTGCCCGACCGGAGCCTGGGACATGCAGAAGTTCCTACTGGAAATCACGCATGCGGGGGGTGGCGCATGTCACTCCAAGTAGGTCAGCCCCTGCGGGCCACGAACGACTTCGTGGTCAAGTTCGCCAATGTGAACGGCTCGGGTTCGGCCTCGGCCAATTCGCTGTTCGCCCGCTCGATCCTGCGCATGGGCGTGCCGGTGGCCGCGCGCAACATCTTCCCCTCCAACATCCAGGGCCTGCCGACCTGGTACGAGGTGCGCATCTCCGAGGAAGGCTGGCTGGGCCGGCGCGGCGGCGTCGACCTGATGGTGGCCATGAACCCGCAGACCTGGGATCGCGACGTGGCCGAGATCGAGCCGGGCGGCTACCTGTTCTACGACTCCACCAAGCCCATGCCGCCGGCCAAGTTCCGCCCCGACATCACCGTGCTGGGCGTGCCGCTGACGCAGCTGACCAACGCGGCCTATTCCGACCCGCGCCAGCGCCAGCTGTTCAAGAACATCATCTATGTCGGCGCCATCGCCCAGATCCTGGGCATGGAAACGGCGGCCATCGAACAGCTGCTGTCCGAGCAGTTCGAGAGCAAGCCCAAGCTGATCCCCGCCAACGTCGAGGCCTTGAAGATGGGCCGCGAGTGGGCGGCCGCGAACCTGCCGGAAATCGGGCTGAAGGTGGTGCGCGCCGACAAGGTCGGCGACCGCATCTTCGTGGAGGGCAACAACGCCGCGGCGCTCGGCGCCGTCTATGGCGGGGCGACCGTCTGCGCCTGGTATCCCATCACGCCCTCGACCTCGCTGGCGGAGGCCTTCACCGAGCACTGCCAGGCGCTGCGCCTGGACGCCGACGGCGCGGCCAATTTCGCCATCGTCCAGGCCGAGGACGAGATCGCCTCCATCGGCATGGTGGTGGGCGCCGGCTGGAACGGCGCGCGGGCCTTCACCTGCACGTCGGGGCCTGGCGTGTCGCTGATGCAGGAGTTCATCGGCCTTTCCTATTTCGCCGAGATCCCGGCGGTGATCTTCGATGTGCAGCGTGGCGGGCCCTCGACCGGCATGCCGACGCGCACCCAGCAGTCGGACATCCTTAGCGCCGCCTACGCCAGCCACGGCGACACCAAGCACCCGCTGCTCCTGCCCATGGATCCGGGGGAATGTTTCGAGTTTGGGGCCATCGCCTTCGACCTGTCCGACCGGCTGCAGACCGTCATCTTCGTCATGCTCGACCTCGACATCGGCATGAACGACTGGCTGACCGAACCCTTCACCTGGGACGACAAGCGGCGCATCGACCGGGGCAAGGTGATGACCGCCGAGATGCTCGAGGCCGGCGCCGACTTCGGCCGCTACAAGGACGTCGACGGTGACGGCATTCCCTTCCGCACCTATCCCGGCACGCACCCCTCAAAAGGCGCCTATTTCACCCGCGGCACCTCGCGCGATCCCTATGCGCGCTACTCCGAAGAAGGCGCGGTCTATCAGGCCAACATGCTGCGGCTGCTGAAGAAGTTTGAGACGGCGCGGGACCTGGTCCCCGGGCCGGTGATCCGCGAGGCGAAAAAGAAGACCCGGTTGGGCGTGATCTATTACGGCTCCACCACCCCGGCCATGGACGAAGCCCTGGCGGAACTGGGCGAGGACGGCATCCAGCTGGACGCCATGCGCCTGCGCGCCTTCCCCTTCCCCGACAGTGTCTTCGACTTCATCGCCGGCCACGAGCAGCTGTTCGTGGTCGAGCAGAACCGCGACGGGCAACTGCGCTCTCTGCTGATCAATGAGGGCGAGATCGATCCCGCCAAACTGACCGCGGTGCTACACTTCGAGGGCGCGCCGATCACCGCCCGCTTCATCATCGAACGCATCTCGGCGCTGCTGTCCGCGCCCGCGCGTGAGGCTGCCGAATGACCTACATCGCCAAACCCCAGTTCCATCACCCGGACCTGCCCAAGAACGCGCTGGGCTTCACGCGCCGCGACTACGAAGGCCGTGTCTCGACCCTGTGCGCCGGGTGCGGCCACGACTCCATCTCGGCCGCGATCGTTCAGGCGGCGTTCGAGCTGGACCTCGAGCCGCATCGTCTGGCGAAACTGTCGGGCATCGGCTGCAGCTCGAAGACGCCGGACTATTTCCTGGGCGCCAGCCACGGCTTCAACACGGTGCACGGCCGCATGCCGTCGGTGCTGACCGGCGCCAACCTGGCCAACCGCGAGCTGATCTACCTGGGGGTCTCCGGCGACGGAGACTCGGCGTCCATCGGGCTGGGCCAGTTCGCCCACGCCATCCGGCGCGGCGTCAACATGGCCTATATCGTCGAGAACAACGGCGTCTATGGCCTGACCAAGGGGCAGTTCTCCGCCACCGCCGACGCCGGCTCGAAGTCCAAGCGCGGCATCGTCAACCATGACAGCCCCATCGACATGGTGGGCCTGGCCCTGCAGCTGGGCGCCTCCTACGTCGGGCGCGGCTTCTCGGGCGACAAGACCCAGCTGACGCCGCTGATCAAGGGCGCGATCCTGCACAAGGGCGCGGCCTTCATCGACGTGATCAGCCCCTGCGTGGCCTTCAACAATCACACCGGCTCGACCAAGAGCTTCGACTATGTGCGCGAACACAACGAGGCGGTGAACCGGCTGGACGTGATCCTCAGCCGCGAGCCGATCCACGCCGATTACGAGCCCGGCACGGTCACCGACGTGACCCAGCACGACGGCAGCGTGCTCAAGCTGCGCAAGCTGGCGGCCGACTACGACGCCTCGGACCGCAACCGGGCCATGGCCTATCTGCAGGAGCGCCAGTCGGCGGGCGAGATTGTCACCGGGCTGCTCTACGTCGATCCGGAATCGCGCGACCTGCACGACCACCTGCACACGACGGGACGCCCGCTGAACCAGTTGGGTGACCGCGAGCTGACGCCGGGGTCGAGCGCGCTGAACGCCATCAACGCCGCGCTCCGCTAGCCCGGTTCGGCCAGGCCCAGCCGGGTTCGCAGCGCCGCCAGATAGGCTCGCCCCACCGGGGCCTCCGCGCCCGAGGCCAGGAGCGCGACGATCGATCCCGTCATGCGCCGGCGCAGCCCGTGCACCGACGACAGCCGCACCGCCGCGGAACGGTGGATGCGGATGAACTGGGCGCTGTCCAGCTTGTCGCAGAGGGATTGCAGGGTGGCGCGTATCAGGTAGGCGCGCTCGCCGACGTGGATGCGCACATAGTCGCGGTCGGCTTCGAGGCGTTCGACGGCGGCCAGATCCAGGCGCGTGCGGCCGCGGCCGTCAGTGACCCAGAGACTGCTGATCGGTCCGTCGCCCTCCGCCTGCGGATGGGTCATGGCGTGCAGCGCCAGTTGCAGCCGGCCGGCCCGCTCCTCGGCGCTGGAGGCGCGGATGCGGGCCCGCGTCCGTTCGATGGCCGAGGCCACCCGGTCGGCCTCGACGGGCTTGAGCACATAGTCGACGGCTGACAGGTCGAAGGCCTGCACAGCGAATTCGGCGTGCGCGGTGGCGAAGACGATTTCGGGACCGTGGCCCTGACTGAGCGCGCGGGCCACGCCGATGCCGTCCAGGCCGGGCATGGAGATGTCCAGGAACACCGCGTCGGGTTTCAGGTCCCGAACCATATGCAGACCGCTTTGGCCATCGGCGGCCACGCCAACCAGGTCGATCCCGGGCATGGCCTGCAACAGCGATTGCAGGCGGCGCACGCTGGCGGCCTCGTCCTCGACGATGGCGACGCGCAAGGACTGCATCAGGCGGCCTCGGCGGGAATATAGATGCGCGACATGTAGCCGCCGCCGGGACGCGGGCCATGCTCGAACTCGGCAAGCTCGCCATAGGTCACCGCCAGACGTCGGCGAACGTTGGTCAAGCCAAGCCCCATCCCCGGCGAAACCGCGCCAATGGCCTTGCCATCGTCGGTGACGGAGATTTCCAGGCGGCCATCGACGCGGCGCACGATCAGTTCGATGGTCGTTGGTTCGGTGGAGGCGGCGACGGCGTACTTCACGGCGTTTTCGATCAACGGCTGCAGGATCAGGCTGGGCACCATCAGCCGCTCGGCCTCCGGTTCGATACGCTTTTCGAAACGCAGACGATCGCCAAAGCGCTCCTGTTCGATGCCGAGGTATTGCTCCTGGGCCTCGACCTCGCCGCGGATCGGCACGCGATCCTCGGGCGAGCGGACCAGCGAGTGGCGCAGGAACCGCGACAGCGCCATGACCATGCGCTCGGCGCGCTCGTTCTCGCGATCCAGGATCAGGGTGGAGAGCGCGGTCAGGGTATTGAACAGGAAGTGCGGCTGGATCTGGTAGCGCAGCATGCGGTTCTCGGCGTCGGCGGCCAACGCCTGCAGCTCGACCATGCGCAGCTCGTTGTTGCGGAGCCGCTCGTTGTAATCGAGCGCCAGGAAACCGCAGCACCAGGCCAGGAACACCCAGGGCGACGCCTGGGTGCGGTCGAGCAGCAAGTCTACATAGCTCCGGTCCGGTTCGGGCGGCGGCTGGGTGACGAACTCGATCACCTCCTGCGACAGCACGCCGAAGACGACCGCGGCGGTCATCGACAGGATCAGGGCCTCGGCCAGCAGGATGACGAAGCGCCGGTGAGCCTGGGAGCGCAGGAACAAATAGATGGCGTAGGACAGCAGGCCGCCGACGAAGCAATTGACCAGCCGCGCGACCGCCAGCAGCCAGATCTCGTCGACCTGGAAGAATGAGCGCACCGTGAACACCACCCACACACAGGCCCAGAGGCCGGCGGTCAGCAGCAAAACCGGGCGAGAGCCCACATGCGTCGGCCGATCGATGTTCAACTCCATCAGACAGCCCCCCAGCCGTACCCTAAGCCCCTGAGATTAACCGCAAATGCGGCGTTCGTCGCTCCCCATCCGCCGTTTGTCGAAGGACTCTCGGAAAACGCATTCGTGTCGCTATCCACCGACTGGGCGCATCCAACTGGCCTGCCGCGCATTGGGTGGGGATGTGGGAGCTGTCCGCAGTGCAAGAACATCCAGGGTTATTGAGTAATGCAATTGTCGGCGTGGGTGCAGACCGCCCTTCCGGGGGCCCGCTGGCTCACCTCTCCATACCTGATCGCATGACCGACACTGCGTCAGATTCTCCGACCGCGACGATGCGCCGCCGCAATACCGGTCTGGACATCATGGAGCGCATGCGCGCCCAGGGTGAAGGCATGACCTTCAACGCCATGCTGGTGTTCATGTATGTCGCCGAAAACGAAGGCATCAACGTCACCGACCTGGCGCGCGTCTGCCGGCTGACCGAAGCCACCGCTTCACGCTCGGCCCGCTCGCTGGCCGCGCCCGGCTCGCAAGGCGCCCTGCCGCCTTCCCTGGGCCTGCTGGACCTGCGCGCCGATCCGCTCGATGGTCGCGGCCGTCAGCTTTACCTCAGCGTCACGGGCCGCAAGCTGCGCGACGTGATCGACACGGCCATCCACGCCGCCATCCCGATCGTCGCCTGAGGCGAAGACGCCGTCCTAGTGCTTGACCCGGACGTAGGAGCCGGGCGCGGCCTCGCCGGCCTTCAGCTTGCCTGAACCGACCTTGCGCGCCGCGACCTTGTCGTCGGCGGCGGCGGCGTCGAGCCAGCCCTGCCATTCCGGCCACCAGGAGCCGTCCTTCTTGGTGGCGCCGGCGAGCCAGGCCTCGGCGTCCTGGCCATCGGGGCCATCGACCCAGTAGCCGTGCTTGTTGGCCGCGGGCGGATTGATCATGCCGGCATTGTGGCCCGAGCCGCCCAGCAGGAATCGCGTCGGCCCGCCAAACAGCGCGCGCCCCGCATAGGTCTCCTTCCACGCCGAGACGTGGTCATCCTTCAGCGCCACCACGAATACCGGCGTCTCGATCTTGCCCAGGTCGATGGGCGCGCCGTCGATCACAACGCCCCCGGGCTCGCGCAGACGGTTCTGCTGCAGCACCAGGCGGCCGTATTGCTTGAGCAGGGCCGCGGGAATGCGCGATCCGTCGTCGAACCACCACAGCAGATCTGATGGGCGGGCTTCCTCGCCGAGCAGGTAATGGTTCACCACCGACGACCAGATCAGGTCGTTGGCGCGCACGGTCGAGAACAGCTTGGCCAGGTCGTGGGCTTCGACATAGCCCTTGCCGTCGAGGTAGCGGTCGAAGGCGCTCAGGTCGTCCTCGCCCAGGAACACCGACCACTCGCCGATGTTCTTGAAGTCCACCAGGGTGGCGATCAGGGTCGCCGAAGCGATGCGGTCGGCCTCGCCGCGCGCGGCCAGCAGCCCCATGGTGATGGCCGACAGCGTGCCGCCCAGGCAGTAGGACACCAGATCCACCTCGCGCTCGCCGGTGGCCAGTTCGATGGCGTCCAGCGAGGCCAGCACGCCGTCCTTGACGTAGTCCGCCAGATCCTTGGCGGCATGCTGCTCCGTGGGATTGACCCAGGAGATGACGAAGACCGTGTGGCCCTGGTCGACCAGCCACTTCAGGTACGAGGCCTTGGGCGTCAGGTCGAAGAGGTAGAACTTGTTGACCAGCGGCGGCACGAACAGCAGCGGACGCCGGTACACCTTGTCCGTGGACGGCGCGTACTGGATGAGCTGCATCAGCTCGTTTTCGAACACCACCGCGCCGGGCGTGGCGGCGATGTTGACGCCCAGTTCGAAGTCCGACGGCGCGCGGCGTTTCACCAGCCCCTGCCCCTGGGCCAGGTCCTCCAGCAGGTTGGAAAAACCGGTCATCAGGTTCAGCCCGCCGGTCTCCAGCGTCTTGCGCACCACGTCCGGATTGGTGTGGGCGTAGTTGGAGGGCGAAAGCGCGTTGAGGAACTGCTTGGAGAAAAAGTCGACCTGGGCGCGGGTCTTCTCATCCAGGTTGGTCTCGGCGACCAGGTCCTGGAGCTGCTGGGATCCCAGCAAATAGGCTTGCTTCAGGTAGTCGAAGACCGGTTCGTCGGACCAGGCGGCGGAGGAAAAGCGGCGGTCGCCCTTCACCGGCTCGACCACCGGCGCGACCGTATCGCCCGAGGCGCGCGCAGCCATGACGCCCCACAGGGCCGCCCAGTCCCGCCAGCCGCGCGCCTGAGCCTCGGCCAGCCGGGTCGGATCGGACCACAGGCCCATGGAAAAGGCGCCGAAGGCCTTGGCCACGGCGAACGGATCGTAGGGGAGCGGATCGGCCTTCACGGCGCGCTGGGCGGCGGAGCGCACCGCCGCGTCGGCATTCAGAGCCAGCTTCATCAGCTGCTCGGCCGCCGCGGTCGGGTCGGGAAACTGGGGGGTCGTCTGGAAGACGGACTGGGGGGAAGCAGGCTTGTCCGTCATCGGTAGTCCTTTGGGCGGGTTTAGTTGGCCAGCAGTTGGTCCACGGCGGCGCAATCGCGCGGGGCCACGAACAGGAACGCCAGCATACGGTCCGGGTTGCTCTGCGCCCAGTGGGGTTCGGGGTCGCGCGCGGTTTCGATCAGCTTGGCGATCGAGACGAAGTTGCCGGCGGTGTCTGCGGTCGGGGTGGGGAGCGCGTCGAAGGCCATGGCGGTTTGTCCTCTTGAACGACGCCGTTATCTCATTGAGATTTGTCGCAGACGATGAGATAGATTGCGCATTCATTGTGCGGAAATGCGCATACACTCATGGCCGAATTCGACTGGAACAATCTCAGGGCCTTCCTGGCGGTGGCGCGGACAGGCCGGTTGACGGCGGCGGCTGCGCGCCTGGGGGCCGACCACGCCACCATCTCGCGTCGGGTCACCGCGCTGGAGACGACGTTGCGGGCGCGTCTCTTCGATCGCTCGCCCACCGGCTACACCCTCACCGCCCATGGCGAGACGCTGATGCCGCGGGCCGAAGCCATGGAGAGCCTCGCGCTGGCCGCCCAGGCGGAGGTCGGCGAAGCCGACATGGCCATCACCGGAGCGGTGCGCATCGGCGCGCCCGAGGGCTTCGGCAGCTATTTCCTCGCCCCGCGCATGGCCGCCCTGGCCGACCGACACCCGGAACTGGAAATCCAGCTTGTCGCCATCCCGGGACTGGTCAGCCTGTCCAAGCGCGAAGCCGACATCGCGGTCACCCTCAGCCCGCCCCGCGAGGGCCGGCTGCTGACCCGCAAACTCACCGACTACCGCCTCGGCCTCTATGGCGCGCCGGCCTACCTCGACGCGCGTACGCCCATCGAGACCCGCGCCGACCTCGGGCGCGAGCGCTTCATCGGCTACATCGAGGACCTGCTGTACGCCCCCGAGCTCGACTACATGGAGGCCCCGGACGTGGAGATCCACGTGCGGCTCAAGAGTTCCAACCTGATCGCCCAGCTGCAGGCGACCCTGGCAGGGGCGGGCCTCTGCGTCCTGCCGGACTTCATCGCCGCCAAGGAGCCGGGTCTGCGGCGCGTCCTGCCCGATCTGGTGGGCCTGACCCGAAGCCTGTGGCTGGTCACCCACCAGGATCTCAAGGCCCTGGCCCGCATCCGCACGGTGACCGACTTCATGGTCGAGCAGGTGAAGGGCGCCCGCGCCGTGTTCGAGGGCGAGGCGGCCTAGTTGTACGGGTCGAAGTTGTCGGGCGGCGGTTCGTCCTCGACCGGCGGCGCGGGATCGACTTCGGGCTCCTGCAGGGTTGGCGGTTCGGGCTCAGGCGTCACTTCCACTCTGGCCTGGGCGGCGACGGAGGGAATTTCGCCGGTGACGACCACATCCAGGGGCGCGGCTTTCGGCTTGGGCGCAACCGGCACGACCGGCACCGGCTCGGCCTCGGGCGGGATCAGGGTGTCGACGCCGGCGGCGACGGCCGGCAGGGCGGTGGCGGCGCGCGGGCTGTAGGCGTCGGCCGCCGGGGCGTCGGGGCCGCCGATGCGTTCGGCGGCGAATTCGTGGGCGAATCCGCGCCACAGGCCAAAGATGGCGACCGCGGCCAGCATGGCCACCGCGGCCTTGGGGGTGTCGCGATCGGGCGAGTAGTCCGCAGGCGCCAGGGTGTGGGCGGCCATGGGGGTCTCCGCAAGCTTACTGGAGACAAAACGCCCCGAGGCGAGATCCGTTCGGTCCAGGGCCGGTCAGCGCAGTTTCAGGCGCACGATCACCGCCGGTCCGGGCGGGTTGTGGGCGAGCGTGCCGTCGTCCTTGAAATCGCTCCACTGGCTGCGGCCGATGAACACCAGATCGTTGCCCACCACCACGCCAGACGTCGGCTCTTCGAGGTTGGGCAGATTGGCGGCCAGCACGCTCCAATGCTCCACGCGGGTGAAGTCGGCGTCCATCCGCGCCCGCACCACCCGCTGCGGCGTCAGCCCGTTCTGGAAGGCGATCAGGTCATTGCCGTCGCGGATCAGTCCGTCCGTGCCCACGAAGGTGGAATCGGCGGGCGTGGGCAGGCTGGTCACAGCGCCGGTCGCCAGATCGACCACATGCAGGCCCGAGGTGTAGTCCGCCACGATCAGCCGCTTGCCGTCCGGCGTGACCACCAGGCTCTGCGGCGAACCCAGCGGCCCGGGCCCAACCAGACGCTCCAGCCCGGTTGCGCCGGGGCTGAGCCGCCAGATTTCGCCGGCGAGGCTGTCGGAGACATAGACGGTTCCGTCCGGTCCGACCGTCAGGTCCCCGAAGGCGCGGGTCTTGCCGGCCGGCGCGTCATAGCGGGCCAGCAGCCGGCCCGTGGCCAGGTCGATCTTGAGCAGGCCCCCGCGACCCAGGTGGCCGGGCTGCAGGTCCCTGGCCTGGGGCAGGCCGGAACTGCCGGCCCAAAGCAGCTTGTGGGTCGGATCGATGGCGATGCCCTGCACCCCGTCGGCGTCGGCTCCGGCTTCGAGGAAGCGCGACAGGGTGCGGTCGTTCTTCACCGCCACAACGGTGCGCTCATGCACGCCGGAAATGAGCCAGCGGTTACGGGCCGCATCCCAGGCGATGCCCTCGGCGATGAAGGCGCCCTCGATCGACCCGACGATCTCCAGCTTGCCGATGGGGGCGGCGTTGGCGTTGAGCTGGCGAAGAACCGGAGCGAAGTCGTTCTCGATGGAGATGCGCTGCAAGAGTTCGTCGGTGGTGACGTCGATGCTCAGGCCGAAGGCGGCATAGCGCTCCATGAAGGCGACGGCGGCGGCAATGTGGCCCTGGGCGGCCTCGACCTTGGCGCGCAGCACCACCAGGCCGGGATGATTGGGCACCGCAGTGTCGGCCAGCGCCAGCTTGGCGGCGGCGGCGGCCATGTCGCCCTTGTTGATCGCGGCGACGCCTTCGCTGCGCAGGCGACGGAACGCCTCTATCGGCGCTTCGGGCGCGGCCTGGGCCCAGGCGGCGGCGGCGATGAGCGCCAGGGCGGCGCCGATCAGCCAGCTACGAACGGTCATGCGCGGCGACTCCCCAGGGCGGGCTCGGCTTTAGCGCGCGCATATGACAGTAGGCTGACAAATCCCGAAAGGGAGTGATTGCGAGGTCGCGGCCAATTCGTCAGGCGTGCAGGTCGACGTCGCGGCGATCCTTCACCAGCAGCGCGCCCACGACCACGGTCACCAGGGCCACCCCGATCGGGTACCAGAGGCCTTTGTATATATCGCCCGTCGCCGCCACGATGGCGAAGGCGGTGGTGGGCAGGAATCCGCCGAACCAGCCGTTGCCGATGTGATAGGGCAGGCTCATCGAGGTGTAGCGGATGTTGGTGGGGAACATCTCCACCAGGGCCGCGGCGATCGGGCCGTAGACCATGGTCACGAACAGCACGAGCAGGAACAGCAATCCCACCACCAGCGGCTTGTTGACGTCGGCGCTGTCGGCCTTGGCGGGGTAGTGGGCGACCGCAAGGGCCGTGGCCATCTCCGCCTCCCAGGCGGTCTTGCGGGCGGTAAATTCCGGCTTGGCCAGGTGCTCGCCATGGAAGCTGGCTACGACCGCATCACCGATGCGGACTTGCGCCAGCGACCCCGCCGGGGCGCTGACATTGGCGTAGTTGATCCCGGCCTTGGCCAGGTAGGTCTTGGCGAGATCGCAGGATGAGTTGAAGGCGGCCTTGCCCACCGGATCGAACTGCAGCGAGCAGTCGGCCGGGTCGGCCACGACAGTGACCGGCGAAACGGCGACGGCGTGGGCCAGGCGCGGATTGGCCGCCGCGGTCAGGGACTCGAAGATCGGGAAATAGGTCGCCGCCGCCAGCAGGCAGCCCAGCAGGATGATCGGCTTGCGCCCCACCTTGTCCGACAGCCAGCCGAAGACCACGAAGAAGGGCGTGGCCAGCAGCAGCGCCACCGCCACCAGGATGTTGGCCAGCGCTGACTCGACCTTGAGCAGTTTCTCCAGGAAGAACAGGGCGTAGAACTGGCCCGTGTACCAGACCACCGCCTGGCCGGCGGTCAGGCCAAACAGCGCGATCAGCACCAGTTTCAGGTTGGGCCATTTGCCGAAGCTGTCGCTCAGCGGCGCCTTGGAGGCCTTGCCCTCGGCCTTCATGCGCTGAAATGCGGGGCTTTCGGCCAGCTTCAGCCGGATCCACAGAGAGACGCCCAGCAGCAGCACCGAGACCATGAACGGGATGCGCCAGCCCCAGTCCTTGAAGGCGTCCTCGCCGATGGCCAGGCGCGTGCCCACGATGACCAGCAGGCTCAGCATCAGGCCGAAGGTGGCGGTGATCTGGATGAACGAGGTGTAGAAGCCGCGCTTGCCGTGCGGCGCATGCTCGGCGACGTAGGTGGCCGCCCCGCCATATTCGCCGCCCAGCGCCAGGCCCTGCAGGAGGCGCATGGCCACCAGCAGGATCGGCGCGGCCACGCCGATGGCGGCATAGCTGGGCAAGAGGCCGACCACGAAGGTCGACAGCCCCATCAGCAGCATGGTGACCAGGAAGGTATTCTTGCGGCCCCACAGGTCGCCGAGGCGTCCGAACACGATCGCCCCGAAGGGCCGCACCGCGAAGCCCGCGGCGAAGGCCAGCAGGGCGAAGATGTAGCCGGTGGTCTCGTTCACCCCGGAGAAGAACTGGGCGGTGATCACCGCCGCCAGCGAGCCGTAGAGGTAGAAGTCGTACCACTCGATGACGGTGCCGACCGACGAGGCCAGGATGACCAGGCGGTCGTCGCGGCCGATGGGCCGCTCGGCGGCAAGTGTGGCGGCGTCCGACATGACTCAACCCTCCCCAGGGAGGATCGAGCCTAGTCGATTCCGCAGACGCGCGTCAGGCTTCCGTGACCTTCGCCGGGATGTTCAGCATGGCGACGATGAAGGCGATGGCGGAGATGATGTTGATCGCCACGCCGACCACGGCCAGCGACGTCGCGAGGTGCTGCTCGCCGCCCAGCAGCAGGCTGCCGTAGCTGACCAGCGACGGCGCGAGGCCGAGTCCGACCAGGGCTCCAGCCACGATGAACGCCCCCAGGCAGACGCCGCGCACTTCGTTGGGCACTTTCACCGCGATGGTGGTGGCGGTCACGAGGCCCGCGGCCGCGCCCGTGAGCAGCAGGAGGCCAAGCGCCAGCATGGCCGTGGTGACATCGGGCATGACCGGGAAAAGGGCCGCGGGGATGGCGAACAGCGCCATGATCACCGCGCCGACCAGGATGCCGCCCTTGAATTTGGCCTTCTGACCCATGTCCGCGGCGAAACCGCCGATGATCGAGCCGACGATGCCGGAGACGAGGATCGCCAGACCGATCGGCAGGCCGGCGTCGGCTTCCTTCATGTGGAAGGTGCGCACCAGGACCGGGCTGGCCCAGACCATGGCGGCGTAATCGGCCATGACCACGCCCACCTGGCCGAGGAACAGCGGGAAGAGGAAGCTGCGGCGGTCCCAGATGGCCTTCAGCGCCGTCACGGTCGATGCGCTGGGGGCTCCGAGCTCGAGGCGGGCGGGTTCGTGCAGGAACAGCAGCGGAAGGGCCAGAACCAGGCTGGCGGCGCCGAAGACGAACTGCACCGCGCGCCAGGGCTCCAGCCCCAGGAGCGACTGGCCTGACTGGGCGAAGACGCCCAGCAGCGGGGCCGCGATCATGAAGGCGGCGGCGGCGCCGATCTTGTTGCCGAGAGACAGCAGCATCACCGAGCGGCCACGCTGTTCCGGGGCGCACAGGTCCGCGGCCAACGAGATGCCCACGGGAACAGAACTGAACATGCCAAACGCGGCCAGCATGCGGGCCACGAAAAGCAACTCAAAGGTCTGGGCAAAGGCGGTCATCAGGGCGCCGGCAGACCAGATCAGGGCCAGCACGAACAGGATTCGCACCCGCGACGTGCGGTCGATCAGTCGGCCCATGGGCACCGCCAGGATCCCCGTCGGCAGGGCGGCGGCCAAGCCGGCGACAAGGCCGAGCTGGACATCGGAGAGCTCCATCGACCGCTTGGCGGCCTCGAGCATAGGCGCCATCGCCCCGGCCACCGCCGTCGCCATGAACATGGCGAAGGCGATCAGCGACAGGTTTGCGAACCCGCCGGCGCGGCGGTCGGGGCTGGCCGCTTCAGCGAGCGGCAGTGCATCAGTCGTCATTGGAGCCTTTCGCGGCGGCCATGCCCTCGAGCAGGTCGCCGATGGAGGTGTCGAAGTGCGCGTCCATGGCGAACACCGCCCCGGCCGGATCGCGGCGCAGGATGGCGTCGGCCACCGCCTTGTGGCGTCGCACCATCACTTCGCGCTGGGTCGCGGCGATGCGGGTGCCCCAGGCGGTCGGCACGGCCACCTGCATCAGGTGGGAGAAGGACGAAACGATCTGCACGAACAGCGCATTGTGGCTGGCGCGGGCGATGGCGTCATGGAAGGCGATGTCATTACGGGTGAGCGCGGCCAGATCGTTCTGCGAGGCCGCCATTGCGTCGGCCAGGGCGACGATCTCGGCGGCTTCGGCATCGGTGCGCTGCTCGGCGGCCAGGGCGGCGGTGCGCGACTCAATCGTGCGGCGCACGTCCCAGACCTGCGGCACGGTGATCTGGGCGGTGTTGACGGCGTGGTTGAGAGACGAGGCGATGACGGAGCCGTCGATGGCGCCGACACGCGGCTTGCGGCCATTGCCGACGTCGATGAGCTTGAGCGCGGCGAGCGCGCCAAAGGCTTCGCGCATGACCGGGCGGCTGACCCCCAGCTCGGTGGCGAAGGTCGCCTCCCCGGGCAGGCTGTCGCCGACGCGCAGGTCGGCGGAGCGGATGTATTCGGTGACCGCGTTCATGGCCCGCTGAACCAGGGTGCCGCCGTTGTCGATCTTTTGCGTCTGGGGGTTCATGTTCAGGCCGCCATGCCGAAGGCGCGGTAGTGGGACGGGGTGCGGCCGAAGTGGCGGCCGAAGGCGCGGGCGAAGCTGGCATTGTTCATGTAGCCAGCCTCGTAGCCGACCAGCGACACCGGCAGGTCGGTGGTCAGAAGCAGTTTGGAAGCCTGGCTCAGCCGGCACTCTGCGATGGCCTCGGAGACCGAGCAGTCGAACAGTTCACGGAAGCCGCGGGTCAGCTTGGCCCGGTTGAGGCCACAGGCGCGGGCGATGCCGTCCAGCGTCAACTTCTCGTTCCAGCGCGCGTCGATCAGTTTGCGCGCCGCCATCACCCGGCGCGTGTCAGCCGCGGAGAGGCCGCCCTCGCCGGCCAGCGGCGCCAATGCATCGGCGTCGAATAGCCGGATGACCTCGCAAAGCAGTTCAATCGACTTGGCCAGGCGATAGGTGGAGACGGCGGCGGGCGAGACCGGCGCATCGCGCAAGGCGATGGCGATGCCGCGCAACTCGCTGGGCAGGTGGAAGGCGGCCTGTTCAACGCCGAGAATTCGGTCGCCGCCGATGCGTGCGACGGCCTGGCGCGAGACCAGGAAAACCAGCTTGCAGACCTCGCCGGGAATGGACTCGACGGGGATGTCGGGCCGAGTGTCGAGGTGCAGGGTCGGGGTCGAATCGCCGCCACCGAAATTGAAGCTGAGCGCGATGGGATCGGCCGGCGCCGGATGGTCGCCGCAGGGGCCGAAGCCCAGCAGCGCCGTCATTTCCGGCGAGACCTCGATGGCGCACACCGGCGCCGCGCATGCGGTGAGTAGCTGGCCCATGGTTCCTCCCGCCCTGTATTCGGGCTTGAGGTGAGCATGCCACCTATCTGATAGGTTGGCAATAACCTGTAAGATAGGTCGCATTGTCGCAGGCATCACGGCGTTCCGCGAACGATCGCCGGGTGGCCGCCTCACTGGGTGAAGATCTTGCCGGGATTGAACAGATTGTCCGGGTCGATGGCCTTCTTGATAGCGCGCATCATGTCGACCGCATCGCCCAGTTCACGCACCAGCCAGTCCTGCTTGCCGATGCCGATGCCGTGCTCGCCGGTGCAGGTGCCGTCCATCTGCAGCGCGCGTTCGACCATGCGGGTGTTGAGGCGCTGGGCCTCGGCGGCTTCTTCCGGGCGGGCCGGATCGATGACGAAGACGACGTGGAAATTGCCGTCGCCGACGTGGCCAAGGATCGGGGCCGGGATCGAGGCGGTCTCAAGATCCTTCTTCGTCTCGGTGATGCATTCCGCCAGGCGCGAGATCGGGACGCAGACGTCGGTGGGCCAGCCTACGCAGCCGGGACGCAGGCCCACGGCGGCATAGTAGGCCTCGTGGCGCGCCTTCCAGAGTTTGGCGCGCTCCTCGGGCAGGTTCGACCACTTGAACTCGCCGCCGCCGTTGGCCTCCGCCAGCTCGCGCACGGTCTCCACCTGCTCGGCGACGTAGCGCTCCGAACCGTGGAACTCGAAGAAGAGGGTCGTCACTTCCGGATAGTCGAGTTTGGACCAGCGGTTAACCGCGCGCATCTGCACGTCGTCGAGGATCTCCACGCGGGCCAGCGGGATGCCCAGCTGGATGGCCTGGACCACCGTCGCGACGGCGCCGTCCAGGGTTTCGAAGCCGCAAACGGCCGAGGAGATGGTCTCGGGGATGCCGTGCAGGCGCAGGGTCACCTCGGTGATGATGCCCAAGGTGCCTTCCGATCCGATCATCAGCCGGGTCAGGTCATAGCCCGCGGCCGACTTGCGGGCCCGCTTGGAGGTCAGGATGACCTTGCCGTCGGGCGTCACCACCTTCAGCGCCAACACCGCCTCGCGCATGGTGCCGTAGCGAACCGCGTTGGTGCCGGAGGCGCGCGTCGAGGCCATGCCGCCGATGGTGGCGTTGGCGCCGGGATCGATGGGGAAGAACAGCCCCTTGTCGCGCAGGTGTTCGTTGAGTTGCTCGCGCCGCACGCCGGCCTCGACGGTGCAGTCGGCGTCCTCGGCGTTGACCTCGACGATGCGGGTCATCTCCGAAAGGTCGAGCGATACGCCGCCGCGGACCGCCAGTGCATTGCCCTCGACCGAGGTGCCCGCGCCGTAGGGGGTGATGGGGATCCGGTGCTCGCGGCACAGGTTGACGACGGCAACGACCTCTTCAGTCGTGTGCGGCCAGACGACCGCGTCCGGCAGGGCGGTCTCGAAATGGGTCTCGTTCTGCCCGTGCTGCTGACGCGCGGCCGACGACATCGAGAAGCGCTCGCCCAGCAACCCCCTGAGCGCGGAAGCCAGGCTGTCGGGAAGGACGGCGGGGCGGTCGGCGTGGGGGGCGCTCACGGGTGGGATCCTCACGCGGAAGAGGGAAAAAAGGTGGGCGGGACGACGGAGGGACGTCCCGCCCAGTGCACTCAGGACAGATTCTAGAAGCGCAGACGCGCGCGTACGCCAACCCGACGGCCGTCACCGATGAGGCCAAGGCTGCCCAGCGCGGGCAAGCCGGCGACCGTCAGCGTCGAGCTGTCGATGTAGGAGTCGTAGTACTTCTCGTCGAAGAGGTTATTGGCGAACAGCGAGACCTGCCAGTCGTTGTAGTTCCAGGTCACCGAGGCGTTCGTCAGCATGTAGTCCGACAGCACCGGCGCGAAGGTCTCCGAAAGACCCGCTCCGATCCGGTCGCCCTTGCCCACGAGGCTGGCGTTGAGGTCGACGCTGCCCATCTCGCCCAGTTCGACGGTGTAGGTGGTCTGGACGTTGAAGTTGTAGTCCGGAACGAACGGGATGCGGTCCGAAGCCAGGAGGCGGCCGGTGACGGCGGTATATTCGCTGTCGTCGGTGATGCGCGCATGCTGGATGTTGAAGCCGGCGCCGAAGGTCCAGTTGTCCAGGATGCGGTAGGTGAACTCGGCTTCGAAGCCGTAGGCCTCGACCTTGCCCGTGTTCAGGTTGATGCCGACGATGCCGCCGCCGCCAACCTTGGGCGCCAGGGAGTTCTGGCCGATGAAGTCGGAGTAATCGTTGTAGTAGACGGCCGCGGTGGCGGTCAGGCGGCGGTCGAACGCCTTGAACTTCGTGCCCAATTCATAGGTCCACACCGAGTCGCCCTTGTAGGTGGGGTTCGGCGCGCCGGGACCGTTGGTGCCGCCGCCGCGGAATCCGCGGGCGATCGACGCATAGGTCATGACGTCTTCGTTCCAGTGGTAGGTCAAGGCGACGCGGGGCTGCCATTCCTGGGCGCTGTAGGTGGAGTCGATCGCCGAGTGGAAGTCGATGTCCTGGCTGTCGTAACGCAGGCCGGCCGACAGCTCGAGGTCAGGCGTGATGTTCCAGAAAATGTTGCCGAAGATGGCCCAGAGGTTGGCTTCCGACTGCGCGAAGGCAGGGATGCTGACGCCCAGCGGCACGATGGTGGTGAAGCTGGTCTGGTCGTTGGTCTGGCGGCTGGCGAAGACGCCGACCAGGGTCGAGAAGCTGTCAGTCCACTTGGTGTCCAGGCGGCCTTCGGCCGAGCTGGTCTCCAGCACGCCCTGGCCGCCGGAAACGAACAGCGGGATGGGCTGGAAGTCGCCGTCGCCGAGCAGCTGCTGCTCGCGGCGATCGTAGGACACGATGCCGGTGAAATCGGTGTTGTCGCTGACCGGCATGACCAGCTTGGCGTTGACGCCGGAGTAGTCGTACGAGGCGCGGCTGGGGACGTTGTACTGAACGTCGTCGTTGTAGACCGTGGGACCCGTGGTCAGGGCGTACATGGGGCCCGTGCCGTCGACGGACTCGAAGTAGCCGTTGACCGACAGGACGGCGCTGTGCGGCAATTCGATGCGCAGCGAACCGCGCACCGAGCGCTGGTCCAGCGGGTTGAAGTCATCGATGCCCAGCAGCGAGTTCTTGATGAACCCGTCGCGGTGCTGGATGCCGGCCGAAAGGCGGCCCGACACGCCATCGATCGGCAGCGGGCCGGCGATCGTTCCGCCGACGATGTAATAGTTGTCCGGCCCGGCGTAGGTGCCGGTGAGCTGGCCCTCGACGTCCTCCGTCGGCTGGCGGGTGGTGACGTTGATGGCGCCGCCCAGGGTGTTCTGGCCGAACAGCGTCGACTGCGGGCCGCGCAGCACTTCGATCTGCGCGACGTCCAGCGTCGAGTTGTTCAGATAGGAGGTGTTCTGCTGGTAGATGCCGTCGACGAAGATGCCCACGCCCGGCTGCACGGAGTCGAGCAAGGTGGTGCCGATGCCGCGGATCGAGATGAAGGCGCGGCCGGCGGCGTCGGAGTTGATGTTTAGGCCGGGCGTGATGGCCGCGACATCGCGGATGGACGTCAGCTGACGCGCTTCGATGGTGTCGGCGGTCACGGCGGTGACGGCGACCGGAACGTCGAAGAGCCGTTCCTCGCGCTTACGGGCGGTGACGATAACCTCGTCGACGTCGGTGGCGGAGTCGCCCGTGGCGCCCGCGGGAGCCGGCTGCGCCGTGGCGGCTGCCGGGATCATCAGCGCGGCGAATACCGTGCCTAGAAGAAGCGTCTTGATCCGCATTGAGTGAAGTCCCCTGTTCGCCGGGCCGGTCCGTGCCGAGCCTCGGTCTCTAGGATTGCAACGCTACCTGTCTACGGACCTATCTGACAGGTCGACGGCTGTGCAGAGCGGATCGTTCGCTTAGCCGCAGCCTTGGCTATTTCGCCGCAAACCCCAATGCCCGTTGGGCTACCGCCAAGGCGCCAAGCGGCCCCACGCGGGCGCCCAGCTGGGGTGCTGTCAGGTAGGTCTCGATATTCTCGGCGGCGCGGGCGCCCGAATAGTAGCCCGCCAGGCTCTTCACCAGGGCGGCGCGGATGCGCGGCAAGAGGTGCGGCTGGCCCTCGATCACCCCCCCGCCGACGGCGATGCGCTGGGGCGCGGTGGTGAAGACCAGGTTGTGGAAGAGAAGGGTCAGGACCTCGACCACCTCGTCCCAGGCGGGATCGTCGGGAGGGATCTGGCTGGGCGTCCTGCCAGTGCGCGCCTTGATGGCGGCGCCCGACGCCAGGCCTTCGACGCAGGCGCCGTGGTAGGGGCAGCAGCCGGGCCAGTCCGGGTTGCTGCGCGGCGGCAGCATGTGGCCGGCCTCGGAATGACCGATGCCGTTGACGCTGCGCCCGTCGATGACGCCGCCGACGCCCAGGCCCGTGCCCACGGTAACGTAGGCATAGGAGCTCAGGCCCTGGAAGCCGCCCCAGGTCGCCTCGGCCAGGCCCGCCCCATTGACGTCGGTGTCGATGTCGACCGGAACGCCGAAACCGACCACGGCGCCCAGCACATCGGCCCCGCTCCAGTTCGGCTTTGGCGTGCCGGCCATGTGGCCGAAGCCGGCGAAACGGCGGTCAAGATCGAGCGGGCCGAAGCTGCTGACCCCGATGGCGGCGAACCCCGGCCCGGCCTGCCAGCGACCGAACACCTCGTGGATCTCGGCGAAAGTCTCGGCAGGTGTCCGCGTCGGAATCTGCACCTGCTCGCGCACGTCGTCGGGCCCCGTCCCCAGGATGCAGATGGTCTTGGTGCCGCCCAGTTCGAGGCCGGCGAGGGGCAGGTCCTGGCTCATCTCACCAACAGCTATAGCCGCCATCGGCGAGCACGACAGAGCCGGTCATGAGGCTGGAGGCGTCGCTGGCCAGGAAGAGCACCACCGAAGCCACCTCCTCCGCCTCGCCCAGGCGCGCCATCGGCGTGCCGTCGATCCAGCGCCGGTACATCTCGCCCTCGCGGTCGGCGAAGGCGTTCAGCGGGGTGGCGATATAGGTCGGGGCCACGGCGTTGACGCGCACCCCTCGCGGAGCCCACTCCGCCGCCAGCGATTTGGTCAGCTGGTGCACCGCGGCCTTGGAGGCGTTGTAATAGCTCTGCGGCTGGGGCCGGTTGACGATGAAGCCGGACATCGAGCCGACGTTGACTATGACGCCCGAGCCCTGGGCCAGCATGTGCCGGCCGGCGGCGCGGGCGCACCAGAAGGTCCCGTTCAGGTTCACGTCCAGGACGTTCAGCCAGTGCTCGTCGGCGACGTCCTCGGCGGCCGTCTCGCTGCGCGCGATGCCGGCGTTGTTGACCAGGATGTCGAGGCGGCCGTGCCGGGCCTGGACCCCATCCATGACCAGGTCGACCCGGGGGGAGTCGGTGACGTCCATCACCTCGGCCGAGACGGCGTAGCCCCTCAGCGTCATGGCCTCGACGGCGGCGTCGATCAGCTCGGGCGAGCGGTCGGCGATGACCACCTGGGCTCCGGCCTCGCACAGCGCCTCGACGCAGGCCAGGCCAATGCCCTGCGCCCCGCCGGTGACGACGGCGACGCGGCCGTCGACGCGAAATTTCTCCAGATACATCGCGGCCTCCCTCTTACTTGGGGAGGAAGGCGACGGCGGGCATGGGCGGCTCGGCGACCGCGCGGCCGGCGCTCAACTGGTAGACCTGCCGGCTCTCGGCGGTGAACTCATCGGACGGAAAGCTGCCGTCGCGGGCGAAGTCGACCCACAGCTTCACGACCCGGTCGGCCAGGGCCTGGGGCGTGTCGGGCCCCGCGATGCCGCGCTCGCCCGTGCAGGTCGCGATGGTGTTGAAGACGAACGGCAGCTCCAGCCCATGGCAGGCGCCCATCTCACCCCCGAAGGCGGTCGAGCGGTAGTCGAGCTCGTACATGTGAGTGCGGCCCTGGTGGGCCTGCGCCATGGCGCGGGCCGGCGCGCGGAACACCAGATCGGTCATGGCGTCGGTCAGGGCCTGGCCGCCGTTCTTGACCTTGCCCCCTGCCCGTCGGCCCATGCCGTAGGCCTTGAGGATTTCCCACGGCTTGCGGATCGACTTGCCCAGCAGGATCCAGGCGAGGACGCCATTGACCTTCTTCGGCACCTCGAGCGGCACGAAGTAGATGTTCATCTCCTCGGCGTTGGTGCCGATGAGCAGGTCGACGCCCTTGCCCACGCCCTTGCGCAGCAGCGCGATGGGCGCTTCGGGCAGGATGCTGTCACCGATAACCGGCGCGTATTTCGACAGGCCGAAAGTCGGCTCCAGCCCTGTGTCGGGGTCGCGCAGGTCGATCTTGAAGGTCGGTTGCTGGGTCTGTTCAAGCGCCGCGACGGCCTGCTCGAGGGTGGTCGAGCGGAAGCCCTTCACGTCCGGCTTCACCCCCAGCATGCGGGCCACCTTCTTGACCATGCGCAGGGCGACCGAGGGCTTGCGCACCATGGCGCAATGGCCGGACTGGATGATGGCGCGGCGGAAGAGGCCCTCGGCCAGGGGCGAGGCGACGAGGTTGGCGATGGTCATCGCGCCGGCGCTCTCGCCGTGGATGGTGATGTTGTCCGGATCGCCGCCGAAGGCGCGCGCATTGGCCTTCACCCAGCGGAAGGCCTCCAGTTGGTCATGCAGGCCCAGGTTCGCCGGCGCGCCCGGGATGGGCAGGAAGCCTTCGATGCCGAGGCGGTAGTTGATGGCGATGGAAACCACGCCGGCGCGCGCCAGCCCGGTTCCGTCGTTCACCGGCGCGTCCTTGGACCCGACGCAGAAGGCGCCGCCGTGGACGAAGACCATGACCGGCAGGCCTGTGGCCTTCTCGTCCGGGGTCCAGACGTTGACGCTGAGGAAGTCGTCGCCCTTGACCCAGCCGTCGCCGACCAGGGGCACGGGATCGAGCGGACCCAGGTCGCGCACCACCTGCGGCGCATTGGGGCCGGGCTGGGTGGCGTCGCGCACCTGCGTCCAGGGCGCGTGCGGCCCGGGCAGGGCGAAACGGCGCGGGCCGGTGGGCGAGGCCGCATAGGGCACCCCCAGGAAGCGGGAGACGCCGTCGGCGCGAACGCCGCGGATGGGACCGGAGGTGATGCTGACGATGCGCTCTTCCATGCCCGGACTTGTAGCGCGCGGGCGGGGGCGCGCGCGCCGTGACGCAATGTGCCGCGCGGCGCTTTCGTCTTGCCGCGCATCGGGGCGGCGGGCCTGTTCCGTGCGAACAGGCGGGGCGGCGGGGATGGGGCTCATCGGCGTGTTGAAATCCTGCGGCGTTGGTTGGGCGGCGGCCGGCGACGCCTTGCGGAAAGGGTTGTCCGGCAAGGGATTGCGCGCCGTCGATCCCCTAGGGTCCATTGATCCGGGGGGCGGGGTCAAATGGGCGGAATCCGCGCGGGTCGGGGCCTGCCGATAACAGGGCCATAACAGGGGCCGGAAACAGGCCTTTCGTTCTCGATACAGGCGCCCGCATCAGGCCCAAGGGGGACGGACCGGCGTGTTTCCGGGCGGCGAAACGGTCTTGGGGACGCGGCGCGCATGGCCGGGGACGCAGTCGCCATCTTCGGGGACGCAGCGCGCATGGCCGCGGCGGCCCTGCGCGTCGCCGCCGGCTAGCGCACCGCGCTCCAGGGCCTGCTGAGCAGCACCGCGCAGTTGATCAGCCCGACCAGGGAGTAGGTCTGCGGGTAGTTGCCCCACAGCTCGCCGTCCTCCAGCCCGATGTCCTCGCTGAGCAGGCCCGCGTGGGTGCGGCGGTCGAGCATCTGGCGGAACAGGTCGCGGGCCTCGGCGTCGCGGCCGGCCTCGTGCAGCGCCTCGATGAACCAGAAGGTGCAGAAATTGAAGGCGGTCCTGGGGACGCCGAAGTCGTCGGGATCGGTGTAGCGGAACATGTAGGAGCCGCGCCGCAGGTCGCGCTCGACGGCCTCGATGGTCGCCGCCATGCGCGGATCGGAGGCCGGGAGAAAGCCCAGGTCGATGAGCTGGAGCAAGGACGCGTCCAGTTCCGAGCCGCCGAAGGAGCCGACGAAATGGCCCAGTTCGGCGTTGAAGGATTCGGCCTCGATGCGGGCGCGGATGATCCCGGCCCGCTCCTTCCAGACGGCGGCGCGGTCGGCCAGGCCGAGCTGGCCGGCCGCATTGGCCAGCCGCCCGCAGGCGGCCCAGCACAGTAGCGCTGAATAGGTGTGCACCCGCGCCATGGTGCGGAACTCCCACAGCCCGGCGTCCGGCTTGTCGTACATCTCGAAGGCCCGTTCGCCGACCTTCTCCAGGGCGTGGAAGTCCTCGAAGGTGCCCGGCCGCAGCAGCCGTTCGTCGAAGAAGGACTGCACCAGCGGCAGCACGATCTGGCCGTAGACGTCGTGCTGCAGGTGCTCGTGCGCCTGGTTGCCGACCCGCACCGGCCCCATGCCGCGGTAGCCCGGCAGGTTGGGCGCGAAGCGTTCGGTCAGCGCCGGCTCCAGCCCCACGCCATAGACCGGCTGCACGTGTCCCCCCTGGGACAGGTCCACCAGGTTGCGCAGGTAGCCGAGGTAGTTTTCCAGCAGGTCCGCCGCCCCCAGCCGGTTGAGCGCCCGCACCACGTAATAGGCGTCGCGGATCCAGCAGTAGCGGTAGTCCCAGTTGCGCCCGGAGTCGGCGTGTTCGGGAATGGAGGTGGTCAGGGCCGCGACGATCGCGCCGGTCTCCTCATAGGCGCAGAGCTTCAGCGTAATGGCGGCCCGGATCACCGGCCCCTGCCAGTCCAGCGGCAGGCTCAGGGTGCGCACCCATTCGCGCCAGTAGGTGCTGGTGTTGGAGAGGTTTTTTTCGGCCACCTGGGCCACGTCCTCGGTCAGCTTCTCGTCCGGCCCCAGGAAGAAGGCCAGGGGCTGTTCCAGGCGGAAAGTGCGCTCCTCCTGGATGTGCGAGACCGGACAGTCGGTGGTCAGCCGCAGGGTCACGTCCGGGCACAGGTAGCGGATGTGGTTGGAGCCCGAGGTCGTGGCCGCCAGCGCCTTGCCCCAGTCGGCCGCCGGCCGCAGGCGGATGGTGATGCGCGGCGAGCCCGAGATCGGACGCACCATGCGCACGAAGGCGATGGGCCGGTAGTTGCGCCCGTAGTGGCGGTAGCGGGGCGCGAAATCGAGGATCTCCACCGCCCCGCCGCGTTCGTCCTCCAGCACGGTGCGCAGGATGGCGGTGTTGCGCAGGTAGGATTGCTGCACCGCCGACTGGCCCTCCAGCTCGATGCTCCAGAACCCCTTGGCGTCGGGCGCGTCGAAATCGGCGGTGTCGAGCAGGGCGGAAAACACGGGATCGCCGTCCACCCGGGGCGCGCAGGCCCAGACATAGCGGCCCGCCCGATCGATCAGGGCCGATACGGTGCAGTTGCCGATGGGAGCGAGATCGACGGTGCGCAGGTTGGCTGCGGTCATGGGCGCGTAGTGGTTCCCCGGTTGCGGGGGTTGAACGCGCCAGAGCCGCCGAGGCTTCACCGGATCGTCATGTTGCGGCGCAGCAAAAGACCGGCCCGGGGCGGAACCCCAGCGTCCCGGATCGGTTCTGACTCGTCGTGAGGGCGGGCGTCGGGGCGGCGGCGCATGTCCGGATCGCAACCGTTTGCCCTGGAGTAAAGTGAGTTCGCGTCATGAAGATCGCCCAGATTTCCCCGCTGTACGAAGCCGTTCCCCCGCGCCTGTACGGCGGCACCGAGCGGGTGGTGGCGCACCTCACCGACGCCCTGGTCGAGCTGGGCCACGACGTCACCCTGTTCGCCTCGGGCGACGCCCAGACGCGCGCGCGTCTGGTGTCGGTTCGGGAACAGGCGCTGCGGCTGGACCCCGCGCCGCTGAAGTCCGACCTCGCGGCGCACATGGCGCTGCTGGGTGAGTTGCAGGACCGGGCCGCCGAGTTCGACATCATCCACTTCCACACCGACCTCATCCACTTCCCCTTCTTCGAGCGGATGGCCGAGCGCACGGTGACTACCTTGCACGGCCGTCTGGATCTGAAGGACCTCCCCGCGGCCTATGAGCGATGGAGCGACTTCCCGCTGGTCTCGATCTCGCAGGACCAGCGCCGGCCGATGCCGCTGGCCAACTGGGCCGCGACCGTGTTCCACGGGTTCCCGCCCGAGCTGTACCGTTTCAGCCCCCGTTCGGAGGGTTACCTCGCGTTCCTGGGCCGCATGTCGCCGGAGAAGCGCCCCGATCGCGCCATCGAGATCGCCACCCGCTTGGGCAAGCCGCTGAAGATGGCCGCCAAGGTCGACGCCGCCGACCTGGCCTATTTCGAGGACGTCATCGAGCCGATGATCCTGAACAACCCGCTGATCGAATTCATCGGCGAGATCGGCGACGCCGAGAAATCCGCCTTCCTGGGCGGCGCCGACGCCCTGCTCTTCCCCATCGACTGGCCCGAACCCTTCGGCCTGGTGATGATCGAGGCCATGGCCTGCGGCACGCCGGTGGTGGCCTTCCGCTGCGGCTCCTGCGCCGAAGTCGTCGAGGACGGCGCCACAGGCTTCCTGGTCGACGACATGGAGCAGGCGGTGGCGGCCACGGCCCGCGTCGGCGAGCTGGACCGCGCCGCGGTGCGGGCGCGCTTCGAGCTGCGCTTCTCGGCCATGGCCATGGCGCGGCGCTATCTGGACGTCTATCGCGACATCCTGGCCGAGCTGCCCTACGCCGCCGATGTCGCCCTGGCTCCTGACGCCTCGGCGCCCGGCGTCATCGTCCCCGGCGAACCGAAGAGTTTCGCCGCCGGCCTCTGAGGGAGGCGCCATGCTCGATCCTGAATCCGCCCCGCCTGGCCAGTCGTCCGAGCAGGCCGTGGAGGGTCTTGCCCAGCTGTTGTCGCTGAAAAGCGGCGCGGCGTTCCTGGTCTGCAATCCGCGCGGCGACGTCACCGGCGGGGCGGACGGCCTGTTCGTCGACGACACCCGGCTGTTGTCGAAGTTCGTCATGGGCACGGCGGGCGTGCTGCCCTCGCGGCTGAATTCCGGGGTCTCGCGCGACAACGTCTTCTTCGTCTGCCACGCCACCAACCGACCGCTGCCGCCGATGGGCGGCAAGGCCGCGCCCGCCGGCACCCTGCACATCGAACGGCGGCGGCTGATGTGGAGCAACCGGGTCTATGAGCGCGTGCGGCTGGCCAACTTCGGCGCCGAGACGGTGTTGCTGCCCCTGACCTTCGATTTCGAGGCCGACTTCCGCGACATCTTCGAGGTGCGTGGCGCGGTGCGCGCCGCGCGTGGCGAAACCCGCCCCCCCGTGGTCGACGGCCGCTGGGTGAAATTCGGCTACCTGGGCCTGGACAAGGTGGAGCGGTCCTCGGTGATCCAGTTCTCCGCCCCGCCGGGGCGCCTCACCGCCAACCACGCGCGCTTCCTGTGGAGCCTCGACCGCGGCGAGTCCGAAGAGCTCTATCTCGAGATCGGCGCCGACCTGGACGAGACGCCCTCGGCGGAGCGGTTCCGCCGCGCGGCGACCGGGGCGAGGCTGGAGCGGCGGGTGCGCCGGCGCGCGGGCGCCTCGGTCTGCGCCGATCGCGGCTCTCCATTCCAGGCCTGGATCGACCAGGCCCGCTCGGACGTGGCGTTGCTGAGCGAGAACCTGCCGACCGGCCCATACCCCTTCGCCGGCATCCCGTGGTTCTGCACGCCGTTCGGGCGCGACGGCATCCTGACCGCCTGGCAGATGCTGTGGCTGGAGCCGGGACTGGCGGCCGGGGTGCTGCGCTACCTGGCGCGGCGCCAGGCAACGCGCACCGACGCCTTCGCCGACAGCGCGCCGGGCAAGATCATGCACGAGACCCGCGGCGGCGAGATGTGCGCGCTCGGCGAGATGCCCTTCGGCCTCTATTACGGCGGCGTCGACACCACCTGCCTGTTCGTGGCGCTGGCCGGCGCCTACTGGCGGCGCACCGGCGACCTCGATCTGGTCGGCGAGATCTGGCCCAACCTGATGGCGGCGGCCGGCTGGATGGCGGGCGCGGGCGATTCCAACGGCGATGGGCTGATCGACTATGCGCGCGCCGCCGCGACCGGCCTGGCCAACCAGGGCTGGAAGGATTCCGGCGACTCCATCTTCCACGCCGACGGGCGCTTCCCCGTCGGCCCCATCGCGCTGGTGGAGGTGCAGGGCTACGCCTTCGCCGCCTGGACCGCCCTGGCCGACCTGGCGGAGGCGCGCGGCGAGGCGGGCGCGGACTGGCGCCGGCGCGCCGAGCGCGTGCGCGAACTGGTCGAGGAACGCTTCTGGATGGAGGACGAGGGCTTCTACGCCGTGGCCCTCGACGGCGAGGGGAAGCCCTGCCGGGCCATCACCTCCAACCCCGGTCACCTGTTGTTCTCGGGCCTGCCGGCGGCGGACCGCGCGGCGCGGGTGAGCGAACGCCTGCTGGGGTCGGACTTCCGCACCGGGTGGGGCGTGCGGACCCTGGCCAAGGGGCAGGCGCGCTACAATCCCATGGCCTATCACAACGGGTCGGTATGGCCCCATGACACGGCGCTCGCGGCGGCCGGCATGGCGCGCTACGGCGAGCGCGACGCGGCGCGATTGCTGTTGGGCGAGCTGTTCGACGCCGCCACCCATTTCCAGATGCGCCTGCCGGAACTCTTCTGCGGCTTCGACCGCTGGCCGGGCGAGCCGCCGGTGGCCTATCCCGTGGCCTGCATGCCGCAGGCCTGGGCGGCCGGCTCGGTGTTCATGCTGCTGCAGGCGGCGCTGGGGGTCGAGATCGACGCGCCCGCGGGCCAACTGTCGGTCACCGCCCCGCGCATGCCGCGCGGCATCAGCAGCGTCGAGATCGGGCGGCTGTGGCTGCCGGGCGGCAGCACGGCGCTGAAGTTCCGCGAGCAGGAGGGCGGGGCCGTGGCGACCGCGGCCAATCTGCCGGACGGCTTTGTGCTGCGCGGCGACGTGCGGGCCGCGGCCGTGCCGGTGGCGATCCGGCGCAGCGCCGGGCGCGTCTGACCCTGACCCCCTATGGCCCGAAGGCCGGCCCTTTCGGACCGGCCTTCAAAGCGATGAGGCGCGCGAGGGGAGCGAGCCCCGACGCAAGTCTTACCAGCGCCAGCGAGCACCCAGGCGGATCGCGCCGCCGTCCTGGTTGTCGCCGCCGAAGTTCCACTCACCCTTCATGAAGCCCTCGAAGCCCCACATGGTCTGGGCGGTCAGGCCGAAGTCCACCATGCCGTAGGCGTCGCGCGGCTGGTCGGTGATGACCAGGCTGGCGGGACCGGTGGTCATGACCATCGCATTGTCGCCCTCGAACTCGTTGACGGCGTAGACGCCGACGTACGGGGTGAAGACCACGTTGCCCTCGCCGAACACGCCGCCGATGCGGGCGCCGGCGCGGCCGACCATGCTGGTGTTGTCGTCGAAGTGGATGTCGGCGCCGAGCAGGCTGAAATCGTCCAGGCGCGTCGTCGTCCAGTTGATGGACGCGATGGGCTCGAGGAAGAAGTGCTCGGTGCCCCAACGGAACCCGGCCTCACCCTGCACGCCGTAGGTGGCGCCATCCAGGCCGAACTGGCCGGGGATGGTGGTGAAGTCGGCGTCGGCGGTGAACCAGTCGGCCTTGGCCAGGCCGTTGATGAAGAAGCCGTGGCCTTCCCATCCGACGTAGGCCCCCACGTTCCAGCCGGAGAAGTCGATCGAGTTGTGGCTGAAGTCGTAGCGGGTTTCCTGCTGGTTGAAGCCGAAGGTCACGCCCCAGAGCATGCCGCCCGCCGTCAGGTCGTCGATGCCGACCTGCAGGCCACGCCAATCGGACTGCTGCGACAGGTCCTGGGTGATGGTCATGCCCGGAGGCGTGAAGGTGAAGTCGGTGACCGCTTCGTAGCCTTCCTTGCCGCCGTGGGCCTGCATCCACATTTCCCAGCCCTGCGAGCGGCCGGTGTCTTCCATGCCCTCGCCGGCGCTCATGCCCCAGTAGCCGTTGCCGGAGTCGCGGATCTCCTGCATGCGGGCCGTCCAGGCGTCCGAGCCGCGACGCCACAGCTGCTGGGCGCCGGACGCGAAGCCGAGGAACTCGAACACCTCGTCGGCGGGCCGGCCGACGATCAGCCAGTTGTCGTTCGGGGCGTCGAAGAACAGGTCGTAGGTCACCAGGCCCTTGGTGATGCTGTCCATCTGGAACTCGCTGCCCACTTCGCCGGCGAAGGCGGAGTCGACGACGAGAATGCCCGCCATGTTCAGCACGCCGGGGCTGCCGGCCAGCAGATCGGTCGGGATCAGGTCGGTCACGCCTTCGGCGGAACCGATGATGATCCGGTCGGCCACCGAGCCCGGCCCGCCCAGCTGGACGTCGAAGTCGAACTCGGAGTCCGCGTCACCGATGAAGTTCGTCGAGGTCATCGACAGAACGTCGCCGGCCTGGCCGTCGGTCGCCGTCAGCACCCCGTCGTTCTCGAAGGTCTGCAGGCTCGAGAACGTGGTCGTCGAGGCCGGGCCGTGGAAGCGGCTGAACTCGACCGTGCCGTCGTTGAACAGCTTGTCGGAGCCGGCGCCGAAGTTGGACGTCCCGTAGGCGTCCCAGGTGCCGGAGTTGTTGAAGGTGTCGGCGTTGTCGGTGAGGTCGACGTAGCCGGTGATCGAGGCGCCGGCGTAGTTCTCGATGCGGACCGCGCCGCCGTCGGCGTCGATGGCGAAGCCGTTGCCGCCGTAGATGTCGCCGTCGTTGTAGATGAACGATCCCAGCTGCGCGTAGACCTGGATGCCGACGTTGCCGCCGTACACATAGGCGCCGTCGTCGATGGTGACGGTGGCGTAGGCGTCGGCGTTGATGTTGACCGCATCGCCGCTCAGCGAGAAGGCTTCCGACCCGACCTCGACGTAGACGCTGTTGAAGCCGCCCGCGCCGTTGCCGGTGTAGGCGTAGATGGCGTCGGCGCCGTAGCCGAGGGCCTCCACGAAGTCAGCGTAGATGTCGACGTCGCCGCCGTCCGAGAAGCCCTGGATGGCGTCGGCGAAGGTGCCTTCGGTGAAGGTGTAGTCGGCCACGATCCGCACGCCCTCGTAGCCGGTGGCGGAGATGCCGTACGAGTAATCGCCGAAGGTGACCACGTCGCCGGAGAAGACGCCCGAGTAGCCCTCGTCGGAGAAGGCCTCGATGCCGCTGGAGTCGTAGCCGTAGGTCGTGACGCTGTTGGAGACGATGTAGATGTCGCCGGCGTCGGCGTAGGCGTCGATGCCCTCGGCGAAGTCGCCGCCGGTGGTCACCGTGCCCGACAGGACCGTCACATAATCGGACGAGTCGGCGCCGAAGCTCTCGGCCAGGATGCCGTCCGAGAAGTCGCCGGACGTGTGCACCGTGCCGGAGTCGACGAAGACGTAGCCGTCGGCCGAGAAGGCCGCGATGCCGTCCGAGTCGTAGCCCGAGGTCACCACCGTGGTGGCGGCGTTGTAGACGTGCGCGCCGTCTTCGCCGCTGGCGTAGATGCCGTAGCTGTCGTCGCCGGTCGTTTCCACGTGGCCGTAGTTCAGCACGGTGGCGATGCCGTTGTCGGCGTAGGCCGCCAGGCCGTCGGAGAAGTCGCCGGTGGTCGAGACCTCGAAGTCGCTGACGATGGTGGCGTCGCCGTTGAGGGACTCGGCGTAGGCGCCGTCGGAGTTGTCGCCGGCGGTGGTGATGTCGGCGTTGACGTTCACCGTGGCGTCGCCGTTGTAGCTGAAGGCTTCGGCGCCGGTGGAGTTGTCGCCGGTGGTGAGGATGTCCCCGTTGGCGTTGACCACCGCATCGCCGTTGTAGGCCCCGGCGTAGGCGCCGGTGGAGCCGTCGCCGGCGGTCGAGATGGTGTTCACGTTCACCGTGGCGTTGTCGAAGGCGTAGGCGATGACGCCGTCGGCGTTGTCGCCGTCGGTGTCGATGTTGCCGGTGACGTTCACGGTGATGTCGCCATAGGCGTAGGCGTCGATGCCCTGGCTGTTGTCGCCGGTGGTCGAGAGGTTGACCACGTCGATCGTGGTGTCGCCGCCATGGGAGTAGATGCCGTCCACGCCATCACCGGTGGTGTCGACCTGGATGGCGTCGATGTCGACGGTCCCGCCGGTGGTGTAGGCGTAGATGCCGGCGCCGGAGAAGTAGCCGTGGACGTCCACGTAGGTGGCGTCGATCGAGATCGCGCCGATGTCGCTGATGGCGTCGATGCCGTAGACGTAGTCGCCGGTGGCCGAGACCGGCCCGTCGGCGTTCACGTCGATGTCGCCGCCGTAGGCGAAGGCCAGGATGCCCACGGCCGTTTCGGCGAAGCCGTCGGCGATGGTGGTCACCGAGCCGTCCAGGTTGACCGTGACGTTGTTGCCGCTGGCGCCGAGGCCGGTGGAGTCGTTGTAGCCGTGCACATAGGCGTCGCCGGTGAAGCTCACCGAGGTGTCGCCGTTGAACGAGTAGGCCTGGATCCCGTAGGCGTTGTAGTAGGCTTCGACCGTCAGGTCGCCGGTCAGGGACACGGTGACCGCGTCGTTGCCGCCGGCGTCGATCCCGGTGGCGTCCCCTTCACCGGAGTAGACGTCGATGTCGCCAACCGCGGTGACGTCGTCCGAGGTCTCGGCGAAGGTGTCGATGCCGTAGGCGTCTTCGTTGTCGGAATCGACGTCGATGTCGCCGGTCATGTCGACCGTGACCGAGCCGCTGTCGGAGATGACGTACATGCCGTAGGCGTCGTTGTTGGCGTAGGTGGTGATGTCGCCGGCCACGGTGACGGAGGCGTCGAGGTAGGAGCGGACGTAGGCGCCGTAGGCGTCGGAGTCGTTCGATTCGACCAGTACGTCGCCGGTGATGTCGACCGTCGCCCCGCCCAGCGACGAGTAGGCGGCCACGCCGTCGGCCTCGAACTGGTTGGAATAGATGTCGAGATCGCCCACCACGGTGACGTTGACGTCGCCGGTCGAATTGGCGTCGGCGAAGACGCCGAAGGCGGTGTAGTCGCCGGTGGCGCTGATGTCGCCGGTCACGTCCACGGTCACGTCGCCGAGGTTCGAGCTGGCCGACACCCCGAAGGCGTCTTCCTGGTTCGATTCAACGACCGTGTCGCCGGTGACGGTGACCGAGCTGTCGCCCGACCCCGCGATCGACAGAATGCCGAAGGCGTCGTCGGCGTTGGCGTAGATGTTCAGGTCGCCGGCCTGGACCACGGTCGAGTCGACCGCGCCGTTGACGTACTGGCCGAAGGCGAAGCTGTTGCCCGCGCTGACCGTGATGTCGCCGGTGACGCTGGAGGAGGCCGACCCGGTCGTGGAGGTCGCGCTGACGCCCCACGCGTCGTTGGCGTCGGCGATGGCGGTGATGTCGCCGGTCACAGACACCGTCGTGTCGAGGTAGCCCTCCGCCAGCACGCCGAAGGCGTAACCGATGGCCGAATAGGCCCCGACGTCGCCTTCGATGTCGACGCTGGCCGCGCCCGTGTAGGCGTGGGCCAGGGCGCCGTAGGCGTTGTCGCCGCCGGCCGAGGCGTAGATGTCGCCGGTCACGTCGATCGTGGCGTCGCCGAGAGCCACGGCGCCCACCGCCGCCGCGGTGTCGAAGGCTTCCACATGCACGCCGCCGTCGACGATCACTTCGGCGTCGCCGCCGATGGAGGTCGCCGCCACGCCGTAGGCGTCGCCTTCGCCGGAGTAGACGTCGGCGTAGCCGTAGAGATGCGCCGAGCTGTCGTCGCCGCCCTGGGCCACGACGCCCAGGGCCTGGCCGAACGCATCGACTTCCAGATCGCCCGTCAGGCTGGCGTCGGCGTAGCCGAGGCCGCTGGCGGCGACCCCGATCGCCTGGCCGGTGACCGACTCGACGTCGACGTCGCCGGTGACGTTCGCCGAAGCGTCGCCGCCGATGGCCAGCGAGCCTGCGCCGGCCGCGTCCCCGCCGAGGGAGTAGGCGTCGATGTCGCCGGTGATGGTCGTGTCGGCGTCGCCGGTGAGCGAGTAGGCGTAGCTGCCGAACGCGTCACCCGTGCCGGCGTCGGCCGAGACGTCCCCGGTGATGGTCACGCTGACGTCGCCAAAGGCCTGGGCGTTGACGCCGTAGGCGTAGGTGGCGCCTTCGGCGCTGACGTCGCCGCCGGTGACAGTGGCGTCGCCGGTGAAGGCATAGGCCAGGATCCCCGTCGCGCCCGAGGTCTGCGAATAGGCGTCGACCGAGCCGGCCGCATCGACGGTGGCGTCGTTGAAGCCCACCGCGCCAATGCCCGTCGCCTCGGTGAGGGCTTCGACATAGACGTCCGCATCCACGGTCGCTGAGGCGTCGCCCGTGTTGCTGTAGGCGCCGACGCCGATGGCGTAGCCGGCGCTCGATCTGACATCGGCGCTGCCGTACAGGTAGGCCGAGGCGTCCCCGCCGCCGGAGGTGGCGCCGACCCCGATGGCGACATTGACGCCGCTGATGTCGAGATCCCCGCTCGCGTAGGCATAGGCGCCCAGCGCGCCGTCGGCGACCACGCCATAGGCGCCGTCCACGTTGGAGGTGACGGTGACGTCGCCGTAGACGCCGGCGAACGCATAGCCGGCCACGGCGTAGGCTACCGCGCCGTAGGCGTCGTCCGCGGCGGCCGTGGCGCTGATGTCGCCATACACGCCGACGTAGGCGTCGCCGTTGGCGGAGACCGCATAGGCGCCGAAGGCCAGCCCGGTGTCCGAGTTCACGTCGATGTCGACGTAACCCACCGCGGTCGCATCCCCATCCGCCTGGGCCGCCAGGCCGTGGGCGTCATCCAGCGAGTCGACCGAAATGCTGCCATAGGCGTAGGCCAGGGCGTCGCCCGTGGCGGAAGCCGCCGCGACGCCGAGGCCTGCGCCGCCATCCGAGGTCACCTCCATGGCGCCGTAGAAGTAGGCGGCGGAGTCATCTTCGCCGAACGCCACCACGCCTTGGGCGCCCGCGAAACCATCCACCGTGACGTCTCCCGCCACGTTGGCGTAGGCGTAGCCGTTGTCGGCCAGGGCGGCGGCGCCGAAGGCCGCGCCCACGCCCGCCGTCACGTCGATATCGCCCGTCGAGTAGAGGTGGGCGTCGCCGTTGTCGGATTCAGCGTAGATGCCCACGGCCAAGGCTCCGGACACCGAGGTGACATCGACGTCGCCGTAGACGTAGACCGAGGCGTAGCCGTCGGCCTGGGCCGCGACGCCGCCCGAGGTGTCATCGCCGTAGGCCGTGACGTCGCCCACCACGAAGGCGTTGGCGTCGCCGCTGGCGGAGGAGGCGACCACGCCAAGCGCGCCGCCGGTGTTCCCGTCGACGTCCATGGTTCCGTAGAAGTAGGTGCTGGCGCCCAGATCACCGGTAGCCGCGACGCCGGCGGCGCCCAGCTGGCCATCCACCGTCACCGTGCCGGCGACGTTCGCGTAGGCGTAGCCGTTGTCGGCCAGGGCTTCCGCCCCGAACGCCGCGCCGGCCGCCGCCGTGGAGTCGATATCACCCGTCGAATAGATGTGCGCATCGCCGTTGTCGGACGTCGCATAAAGGCCGACGACGACCGCGCCGTTCTGGCCGTAGACATCCACATCGCCGGTGGCGTTGATCGAGGCGTAGTCGTCCGCACCCACGGCGACGCCGACGGCGGTGTCGTCGGCGGTGACGGTGATGTCGCCGTAGATATAGGCATAGGCGTCGCCGCTCGCCGACACCGCGGTCACACCCACGCCCGCGTCGGTGTCGGAATTCACCGTCATGACGCCATAGAAGTAGGCGTCCGCGCCCGCGTCGCCCTGGACGCTGACGCCCGCGGCGCCGAGTTCGGCGTCCACGTCGACCGTGCCCGCGACGTTGGCGTAGGCATAGCCGTCGCCGGCGATCGCCGACGCGCCAAAGGCCGTCCCCGCATCCGCCTCAACCGTAATGTCGCCGGTCGTGTAGATGTGGGCGTCGTCGTTGTCGGAGCCCGCATAGACGCCGACGGCCAGGGTTCCCGTGTCGGAATAAACCGCCACGTCGCCGGTCACCGTCACGCTGGCGTACTGATCGGCCGAGGCCACGACGCCATAGGCGGAATCGTCGGCCTGGACGGTGATGTCGCCCGTGGCGTCCACGGTGGCGTCGCCGTCGCTGGCCGAAGCAGTGATGCCCGTGCCCACGCCGTTATCGGCGGTGATGTCGATATCGCCGTTGGTGGTGACGTAGGTCCCTTCCACCGAATAGGCGTAGATGCCGGTGGCGTTGTCGAAGGCATCGACCGTCATGTCGCCCGTCACCGAGACGGTGGCGGTCGTGTTGTTGGACGTGGCGCTGACGCCGTAGGCCGAGGTGTTGTCGGACTGGATGTCGAAGTCGCCGGTGACATCGACGGAGGCGTCGTTGTCGGCGTCGGCGATCACGCCGTAGGCGTTGTTGTAGGCCTCGACGGAGATGTCGCCGGTGCCGGTGACCGAGGCGTTGCCGTCGGTCGAGGTAGCCACCACGCCATAGCCGCCCGCGTCCTCGGAGACGATGTTCACATCGTCAACCGTGACCTGCACCTCGTCCTCGCCGTAGGCGTAGACGCCGGTGGCGTAGCCATAGGCCTGGACGTCGATGACGCCGTCGGCGGCGGTGACGTACACGTCCTCGCCGCTGGTGGCGTAGATGCCGTAGCCGGCGTCGTTGTTGGCTTCCACGTAGATGTCGCCGGTCACGTCCACCGTGGCGGTGTCGTTGCTGCCGGCCTCGGCGTCGATGCCGGTGGCGTAGTTGTAGCCGTAGACGTCGATCGAGCCGTCCAGGGTCACCGAGACATCGCCGGTGTTGGAGAGGGCCTCGATGCCGTAGCCGCTTTCCGTGGAGGCATAGACCGCCAGGTCGCCGGTTGCGTCCACGGTCACGTTGTCCTGCGCCGTGGCCTGGATGCCGTAGGCGTAGGTGTAGCCGTAGATGTCCATGTCACCGTCGGTGGTGACCGAGACGCTGTCGGTGTCCGACGTGGCGATCACGCCCGCGCCGACATTGTCGTAGGAGTAGGAGTCGATGTCTCCGGTCATGTCGACGGTCACGGCGTCGTCACCGTAGGCGTAGATGCCGACCGCATAGTCGTAGCCGTCGACGTCGATGTCGCCGTCGACCGTGACGTCCGTCGTGCCGTGGTTCGAGGTGGCGAAGACGCCGTAGGCGTCGCCGTTGTAGGCATAAACCGTGATGTCGCCGGTCGCGTCCACATTGGCGGAATCGTCGGCTTCAACGAATATGCCCGTGGCGTCCACGTAGCCGTAGATATCCAGGCTGCCGTCCAGCGCGCCGTAGGCGTCGCCCGACTGCGAGGTCACCGAAATCCCGTAGGCGCTGGCGGTCTCGGAGGTCACCTCCGCGTCGCCGTTGATCGTGCCGGAGGCCGTATCGTCGGCGTTGACCGAAACGCCGTAGGCGTAGGTCGAGCCCTGGATGTCGAGGTCGCCGTTGACCGTGGCCGAGGCATCGCTGTCGTCCGACACGGCCGAGACGCCGACGGCGTCTGCCTGGTTGGATTCAACGGTCAGGTCGCCGGTGACATCAACCGTGGTGACCCCGTGGTTGGCGTAGGCATAGACGCCAAAAGCGTTTTCGCTGTTGGCGTAGACGTCCATGTCGCCGGTCGTGGTCACGGTCGCGTCGTCGTCGGCGCTGACGTAGATCCCGTAGGCCAGGCTGTTGGGCGCGTTGACGTCGATATCGCCGTCCATGGTCACGTCGACGCTGCCGTCGGTGGAGGTGACGTTCATGCCCCAGGCGTCAGTGCCCGACGAATAGACGTCGATGTCGCCGGTCATGTCGACCGAGACGTCCTCCTCGGCATAGACGTAGATGCCGGTGACGTAGCCCTCGGCCTCCACGGTGATATCGCCGTCGACGGTGATGTCGGCGCCGCCGTCGGCGGAATAGGCCGCGATGCCGTAGGCGTTGGCGTCGCCCGCGTCGACGTCGATGTCGCCGGTCGCGTCGATGGTGATGTCTTCGTTGGCGTAAACGCCGATGCCGGTCGCGCCGAGGTAGGCGTCCACCTCGATATCGCCGTCAGTGGTGACGTAGGCGTTGTTTCCGGCCGAAACGGCGATGCCGAGGGCGTAGCCGTCATAGGATTCCACGTCGATGTCGGTGGTGGCGTCGACCGTGGCGTTCTCGTCCGCGTCGGCTTCGATCCCGACGGCGTCGTCAAAGGCGTCGACCTGGATGTCGCCGCCGCCATTGACGGTTACGCTGGCGTCGCCGTCGCCGGCGTAGGCGTAGATGCCGACGCCGTCGCCGTTGTCGGCTTCGATGTCCATGTCGCCTTCGAAGGTGACGTCGGCGCCGCCGGTCACGGAATAGGCGTAGATGCCGTAGGCGCTGGCCAGGCCCGCCGTGGCGTCGATGTCGCCGGTGACGTCGACGGTGACGTCCTCATCCGCGTAGGCCAGCACGCCGAAGGCGTAACCGAACGCCTCGGAGCTGATGTCGCCCGCGACCGTCACATTGACGTTGTCGCTGTCGGAGACGGAGAGCACGCCGTAGGCGCT
>Ga0209023_10000341_pt1 | contig 74818 bp, 74 predicted proteins | sample LakOneMetagenome_FD_187468 | JGI IMG/M metagenome (GOLD analysis project Ga0209023, IMG submission 187468) | Freshwater and sediment microbial communities from Lake Erie, Canada (SPAdes) (version 2) | ecosystem: Environmental > Aquatic > Freshwater > Lentic | place: Lake Erie, Canada... | reverse complement strand
CAGCGCGCCGCGCAGATGCGTGAAGGCGGCCGCGGGATCGCCGAAGAACATCACGCCGAAACGCGAGAACATGCGGTCGAACCGCGCCTCGCCGAAATCGTCGCGCGAGGCGTCGGCGACGCGGAATTCGACTTGTCCGATATTGCGCGACACGCGCCGCGCCTCGGCAATCATGGCGTGGGAAATATCGACGCCCACGACGCGCCCCGTCGCGCCCGCACGTGCCGCAATGGCGAGCGTCGAACCGCCGCAACCGCAGCCGATGTCGAGCACGCGGGCGCCTGCGCGGATGTCTGCGGCCTCGATCGCGGCCTTCTGCGCCGGCGCGACATTGATATCCACGTCCGCTGCGCGACGAATCCATTTGTCGCCGCCCGCGCCGTCCCAATAGACGCGCTGTGCATCGTGATTCTCGTTTGCCGTCGCCACGATTTTGCTCCCGCTTGGCCGCCCGTTGCAGCGATCATAGGATGCGCGGCGCAAAACCAGAAAGGTTCACGATGCCCCGCCTGCCCGATCTCGATCCCGCAACGCTCGACGCCGAACAGAAGCGCATTCACGACGAGATCGTCTCCGGTCCGCGCGGCAAGGTCGAGGGACCGCTGCGCGTGTGGCTGACCAGCGCGGGCCTGGCCGACAAGGCGCAGGCGCTGGGCGCGTTCTGCCGCTACGGCACGAGCCTGCCGACTCGCCTCTCGGAACTCGCGATCCTCGTGACAGGCGCCCATTGGCAGGCGGGTTTCGAATGGCATGTCCATGCGCCGATCGCGCTGGCTGCCGGGCTCGATCCGGTCGCGGTCGAAAAAATCCGCGTCGGCGAAGATCCGGAATTTGCGAATGACGATGAGAAAGCCGTTTACTCCTTCTCGCGCGAATTGCTGACGAAGCGCCGCGTGTCGGATGCGACCTACGCCTATGCCGACAAAATTCTCGGGTCGCGCGCGCTGGTGGATCTCGTCGGCGTGCTCGGCTATTACGGCCTGATCTCGATGACCATCAACGCCTTCGACGTGCCGCTGCCGCCGGGCGCGAAAGAGCCGTTTGCGTAACTGGACGGCGAGCCTTCGGGCTCGCTCTTGGTCTGCGAGCCTGAAGGCTCGCGGTCCAATCAATCCAAAATCACATGCGGCACGAAGCGCGAGCGGTTCGACGTGATCGCGCTTCTGTCCTCGCGAATGCCCATGCCTGCCGGTTCGTCGCCGACGAGCCACGAGCCGATCACTGGCCGGAACCCGTCGAAATCCGGCAGCGGGCAAAGCGCCTGCCGCACATAACCTTCCGCGCCATAGTCGCCTGACGTGCGCGCCAGAATATGCGCGCCTTCGTAGAGCGTGACATTCGCGCCCTCGCGCGACAGCAGCGGTTTTCGCGCATAACGCTCCCCGAGCGCATCAGCGCGATGATCGCTTTCGAAGAAAGTCGGCAGAAGATTGGGATGGTTCGGCACGGCCTCCCACAGCAGCGCGAGAAAACCCTTGTTCGACAGGATCGCTTTCCACGGCGGCTCGAAGAAGCGCGTCATCTTCATCGCCGGCGACTTCCCGAATTCGTCGGCGAACATCCACTCCCAGGGATAGAGCTTGAACAGATTTTCGATCGCGCGGTCTTCGCGGTCGGCGAAGCGATCCATCAGGAAGCCGATATCGCCCATGCCGATCTGCATCGTGTCGAGACCGGCCTGGATCGCGCAATCCGCGAGATAGGCGATCGTGCCGGAATCCTCGATCGAATCCTTCATACACGCCAGATGCAGGAAGGCGCCCGGCGCGAGATCCTTCCAGCGCGCGATCAGTTTTTCATGCAGCGAATTGAACTGGTCGGCATCGTCAGGCATTGCGCCGCGATCGACGAGGTCGCGCAGCCATTGCCATTGCACGATGGCGCTTTCGAACAGGCTTGTCGGCGTATCCGCATTATATTCGAGCAGCTTCGCCGGCCCCGCGCCGCCATAGGATAAATCGAAGCGGCCGTAGAGGCTCTCGTCGCCGCGTTTCCAGCTCTCGGCGATCAGATCCCACGCATGTTGCGGAATGGCGAGCTTGCGCAACACCGCCTCATCGCGCACGGCGTTGCCGACGAGGTCGCGGCAGAGCGCGCCGAGTTCTTGCGTCGGCGCCTCGATATCGTCTTCGATCTCGCGCAGCGTGAATGCGTAATGCGCGCTTTCGTCCCAATAGGTTTCGCCGTCGATTTCCGCGAATTCAAATCCGATCTCGGCGGCGCGTTGCGCAAAGTCGGGACGCTTCTGGCTGGCGACGCGGCGCATTCACGACCCCGCGCTATGCGCGGCCCCGGCATGGCCGAAACCGCCGAACGCGCCATGCGGCGCGCTCGTCGATCCCGCATGATCGGATGTCGAATGGCCCGAGCCCGAACCGCCGGAGAAAAACCAGCTGCGCCCGCTGCTGCCGCCGTGCGATCCGCTGGAACTGGACCCGCTCGGGCAATGGTCGGCAGGTAATCCGCGTTGCGCCGCCTCCGCGCGGCAGGCCTCGGCCTGCGCACGGCCCTGACGCGCTTCGTACCAGGCGCCGCCGGCAAGCGCCGCTGCGCCGATCGACACGAGCCCGACCGTGACAGACATCTTGCGGCGCGGCGGCGGCGGCGCGCCCTTCCGCAGGCCGCCCGGCGCATGAAGCACCGCCGGCGGCGCATTCTTCAGGCCGAAAGGTTGGCGCGGCTTCTTCTTCATCGTCACGGGCTCATGCAGGCGGTCGTCACCAGACCGGCGGCGATGGCGACCGAGCCGGACCAGATGGCGGCCGCCAGCGCATTCTGCTCGATCGCTTCTGACAAGCCGGGATGCGCGAGATTGGCGAGGCCGTAGGCAGCAAATTGCGCGAGCATCGCCACCAGGCCCCAGATCAGGAATTCGACGATGCTGCGCGTATTGTGGATTGCGCCGGCAAGCGCGATCGCATAGCCGACCAGCGTCATGCCGAACGCGATTGCGGCGGACGCATTGTGCTCGCGCACGATCAGGCCGAACTCGTCGTGCCGCGTCAGCCGCGTGTAGATCGCGCAGAACACGGCGGCATAGGCGAGCGCGCCGAGAAAATAGATGGCGAACAACGCCAGTCCCTGAAGCAATTGCGCCGGCATGCCGGTCCCCCGCGAGCGACTCGTGCACTCTAGCAAGTGCGCGTGCGCCCGTCAGTGCGTTATGGCGCCGACCGCAATCACCCCAGATATTGCTTCAGGTCCAGCGTGCCCGTCTCGCCGATATCGTCGAAATTGTCGGCGATGAACTTTTCGCCTGCGCTGCGGCCAAGCTCGAACAGCTTCTTGAACAGGCCGAAGTCCGCCTGCATTTTCGTGTCGGCCGTATAGGCCGCCAGCGCCTTGCCGCCTTCGATCAGGTGCATGCGGATTTTCTTGTAGTGCGTGTCCTTCAGCCGTCCCTGATCGACCAGGCGCGCGACGAAATCGATCGCGCGGAATTCGCCGATGAGCGGCGCGTTGAACGTGATCTCATTCATGCGCTGCATGATCTCGACCGCCGTATCCGGCGTGCCCGGCCGCTCGATCGGATCGAGCTGGATCAGGATGACGTCGAGACAATCCGTCTCGCTGAAGAACGGAAAAAGCGGCGGATTGCCGGAATATCCGCCGTCCCAATAAGGCGCGCCGTCGATCACGACCGCCTTGAACAAGGTCGGCAGGCAGGCAGACGCCATCACCATGTCGGCTGTCAGCTCGTTGCGATGGAAGACCTTGATCCGTCCCGTCGTGACATTGGTCGCCGAGATGAACAGTTTCACATGGTCGCTCGCGCGCACGGCGTCGAAATCGACGAGCTTAGTCAGCGCCGAGCGGAGCGGATTGATGTCGAGCGGATTGAAATCGTAGGGCGACAGGAAGGTCGACGCGCTCTGCCACATGCGTTCGCTGAATTTCAGCGGATCGAACGCCGAAAGATAGGCGTCGAACAGGCCGCGCTGGGTCGCGTTGAGTTGCCCGTCGAGACTGACCGCGCGCCAGAATTGCTCGAGCTGTTTGCGCGCGCCTTCCGGCCCATCCTCGCGCAATCCATCGGCCAGCACGACCGCGTTCATCGCGCCGGCGCTCGCCCCGCTCAGGCCCGCGATCTCGAAGCGCCCGTCGGCGAGCAGCGCATCGAGCGCGCCCCAGGTGAAGGCGCCATGCGCGCCGCCGCCCTGCAGCGCGAGATTGATGCGTTTCTTTTTCGGCGCGTCGCCTTGCGCGCTCACGCTGCGGTCCAGCCGCCATCCATCGAAATATTCGTGCCGGTGATCTGCGAGGCCGCGTCCGAACACAGGAAGACCGCGAGCGCGGCAACCTGTTCAACCGTCACGAACTGCTTGGTCGGCTGCGCAGCCAGAAGCACGTCGTTCATCACCTGCTCCTTGGTCATGTTGCGCGCCTTCATCGTATCGGGAATCTGCTTTTCGACGAGCGGCGTCCAGACATAGCCGGGCGAGATGCAATTGACCGTCACGCCAAATGTCGCGACTTCCAGCGCCACCGTCTTGGTCAGGCCGGCGATGCCGTGCTTGGCCGAGACATAGGCGGACTTGAAGGGCGAGGCGACGAGCGAATGCGCGGACGCCGTGTTGATGATGCGGCCCCACTTGCGCGCCTTCATGCCGGCCACCGCCGCGCGCGTCGTGTGGAAGGCGGACGACAGGTTGATGGCGATGATCTGGTCCCACTTCTCGACCGGGAAATCCTCGATCGGCGAGACGAACTGGATGCCGGCGTTGTTGATGAGAATATCGACCGACCCCAGCGCCTTCTCGGCATTGCCGATCATGGCGGCGATCTCGGCGGGCTTGGACATGTCGGCGCCGTCGTAGAGGCACTTCACGCCAAAATCCTTTTCGATGGACGCACGCTCGGTCTCGATCGCATCCTTGTCGCCGAAGCCGTTGATCACGACATTCGCGCCTTCCTTGGCCAGCGCGCGGGCATAGGCGAGGCCGATGCCCGAGGTGGAGCCGGTGACGACGGCGTTGCGCTTGGCGAGGGACATGGGCGATCTCCGGGAATCCATCGAGGAATGATGCGGCGCAATATACGCCCCCACCGGCCCGAAAGCGATGGTTCGAAAAGCCGCCATGTCACGCTATAATGGCTCGATGACGCGCCGCACGGGGCAGGCAGACGCCCAAATGCACAACCACGATCAGGCCCACAGCCACGATCACGCCCACCCGCACGATCATGCGCACCGGCAAGAGTCGGCGGCGGTCGTGCGGCTGACGCCGGGCCGCAAGGCGGTTCTCGACATTCTGGAGCAGGCGCATCGACCGATCGGCGCCTATGAAATGATCGACCTGCTGGCCGGCCCCGCCGGGCGCCGCCCCGCGCCGACGCAAGTCTATCGCGCGCTGGATTTTCTTGTAGAACAAGGACTTGTCCACCGCCTCGCCTCCCGCAACGCCTACCTTGCCTGCGGGCACAAGCATGGCGCGAGCGAGCCCGTCGCCTTCCTGATCTGCGACGGCTGCGGCCAGGTCGACGAGGCCACCTCGCCCGCGCTTGCCGCCGATGTGGCGGCGGTGGCCGACAAGCGCGGATTTGCGCCGCGCGCCCAGATCATCGAAATAGCCGGGCGCTGCGCCGCCTGCGTCACAAAAGATGTGGCATGAAGCAGCCATACTGGACCAGATAGAGCCATGACCGACCTGACCGAAAACGCCTGCCTGCCCGATCCCATCGCCGCCGAACCCGCGGCCCGCCATCGCACGACGGGCGTTCTCGTCGGCGCCGGCAAGGGCGCCGTGCGCGTCGGCGGCGGCGCGCCCATCGTCGTGCAGTCCATGACCAACACGGATACTGCCGACATCGAGGGCACGGCGAAACAGGTGGCCGCGCTCGCGCAGGCCGGCTCCGAACTCGTGCGCATCACAGTCGACCGCGACGAAGCCGCCGCCGCCGTGCCGCACATCCGCGACCGCCTGCTGCAGATGGGCGTCGAAGTGCCGCTTGTCGGCGACTTCCACTACATCGGCCACAAGCTGCTGGCCGATCATCCGGCCTGCGCCGAGGCGCTCGACAAGTACCGCATCAATCCCGGCAATGTCGGCTTCAAGGAAAAGAAGGACCGGCAGTTCGCGGCCATCGTCGAAGCCGCGATCAAATACGGCAAGACCGTGCGCATCGGCGCCAACTGGGGTTCGCTCGATCAGGAAATGCTCACCGTCCTGATGGACCGCAACGCCAAGTCTTCGCGCCCGATCGATGCGCAGGCGGTGACGCGCGAAGCGCTGGTGCAGTCAGCGCTGATGTCCGCCGATCTCGCGCAGGAAATCGGCCTGCCGAAAGAGCGCATCATCCTCTCGGCGAAAGTCTCGGCCGTGCAGGGCCTGATTTCGGTCTACCGGATGCTGGCGCAACGCTCCGACTATGCGCTGCATCTCGGCCTCACCGAGGCCGGCATGGGCTCCAAGGGCGTCGTCGCCTCGTCCGCCGCGCTGGGCGTCCTGCTGCAGGAAGGCGTCGGCGACACGATCCGCGTTTCGCTCACGCCCGAACCCGGCGGCGACCGCACGGTTGAAGTGAAGGTCGCGCAAGAAATTTTACAGACCATGGGCTTCCGCACCTTCGTGCCGCTGGTCGCGGCATGCCCCGGCTGCGGCCGCACGACCTCGACCGTGTTCCAGGAACTCGCGCGCGACATCCAGACTCACATCCGGGTCTCGATGCCGGAATGGAAGAAGCGCTACGTCGGCGTCGAGACGCTCAACGTTGCGGTCATGGGCTGCATCGTCAACGGTCCGGGCGAGAGCAAGCACGCCGACATCGGCATTTCGCTGCCGGGCACCGGCGAGGCGCCGGCCGCGCCCGTCTTCATCGACGGCAAGAAGGCGATGACCCTGCGCGGCGCCGGCATCGCCGATGAATTCAAGCAGATCGTGGAAGATTACGTCGAGCGCCGGTTTGGCGCGGGCGCGAAGGCGGCGGAGTAAGGCTCAGAGAAGCCAGGCTGACGGCCCGAAGACGCAGCTCGACAGCGCGAGGCAATAGGCGATGATCGTGCCCGCGCCGATCTCCGACATGCGCCACTGCCGCCGCCACAAGGTAATCGTGGCGGCCAGCACGAGCCCATACCAGGCGAGTATACCGAGATTGGGCGACCAGCCCGACAGGACCGGCGCGCCGCCGACGCTGATGCGCGTGACATAGCGGTCCGCCCGCGCATTGCGCCGCCGGTCGCGTCCGGCGCAACGAAACTCGCTTGGCAGGATCCCCGAGCCTGAGCAGGACGTCGGATCGGAGAAGGCGTTGGTTTCGACCTGGATGCGCGCGCCCTGAGGAAACTCAGGCTTCACGCAGCGTTCGAAATGGCCAGGCGATCCCGGGCAGCTGCCGTGCAAGGCGATGAAATTGACCCATCGCCCATCATCCGTCCGGATCCTGAGGTCGAACTTGTCGGTGACATCCCAGGGGTAGTGGCGGGCAATCATTGAATCGACGACGCCTTCGACCACATAGGACGATCGCGCTGACCAGATTACGCTCCAGCCCCCCGCAAGCAGAAGGATCGACAGCAATGCGGCGAGGCGACGCTGGTCCATGTCGAACACGGGCGCGAACCACGCCCCGGCGCGGTCCAGAAACGTGGATGGACGCGCCGCGCTCTGCATCAGCGCTTCGCTTCGCCGGGCAGGCCGATACCGTAACCGCCGCAAGCCGCAAGCGGCAGAGCATCTCTTTTCGGAAAGAACACGATCGTCGCCCCCGTTGATCAGGAGCCGATGATCGCCCTCCACCGTATGACAAGCGTTGACTGCGCCGAACAACCTCGGGTCAGGGTTAACGGCCTCAAAACCGCTTCACATATTGTACGAACCCCGACTTGATCGCGATCTTGTCGTACAGAACCATCGCCTGCGCATTGGTCTCGTGTGTCAGCCACCACACGCGCGAGCAGTCATGCTTCCGCGCGATATCGTAGACCGCCTCGATCAACAGACGCCCCACGCCGCCGCCGCGAATGTCGGGCGCGACGAACAGGTCCTGCAGGTAGCAATAATCGCCCGTCGTCCAGCACGAGCGATGCATGATCCAGTGCACCATGCCGATCGCGCCCCCCGCATCGTCGCGCGCGAGAAAGGCGCCCATCGGCTCCTGCCCACCCGTCAGCCGCGCGAAGGTCGTACGCGTCGTCTCTTCGGCGATATCGACCTTGTAGAAAGTCTGGTAGCCGCGCCACAGCGGCAGCCATTCGTCGAAATCTGCGCCGGTCAGAGCAACGATGCGCGCCATGTTGCGCCTCCCTAGAAAAGCCCTGCCGCCAGATTGATCGTCAGCGCGAGGATCGTCGTGTTGAAGAAGAACGACAGGACGGAATGCGCGAGCACGACCTTGCGCATCGCGCGTGAGGAGATCGATACGTCCGCCGTCTGCGACGCCACGCCGATCGTGTAGGAGAAATAGGCGAAGTCGGCGTAGATCGGCCGCGTCGTATCCGGAAAGATCAGGCCGCCGCGCGTGTCGGACGAAGCCTCGGCCGCCTTGCACAGATCGTCCTCGTCGATATCGCCGTCGCCGTCGAAATCGACAGGCTCGCCGATGGTCTCGCCGCCCTCTGCGCCCGTCAGCGAGCGCTCGAGATAATATTCATGCGCGTAATGCAGCGCGAACGTCATGTGCATGAACATCCACGACGTGAGGATAGTGCACGCAGCCAGCCCCAGATGCAGCGCACGGGCGAGGCCCTGCATTTCCTTGGCGGCGCCCATTTCGACGACAATGGCGAAGATCGCGGCCATGGCCGCAATGGCCGAAAAGCCGAGAACGAAATAGCGGCCGTCATCGAGGAATTGCGCATCGAAACGGATGCGCCGGTGGTTGGACTGCCGCGTCATCACCAGAACGAACACGAGTTCGCAGACCGCTGCGACGTTCCAGCCGATCAGCGCGCGCGTCACCACGTCGAGCGAGTCAGGCGCCAAAAATCCCGCAAGCGCGCCTGCCGCGAAGGCGCAGAACAGCCGCGGTCGCGCCGCAATCACGCGGAAGGGCAGCAGCCGCGCGCGATGGCGCGTCAGCCGCTCGGCATGTTCGGCTTGCTGGCGGGCGAAATCCTGATCACTGTCCACCCGCGATCCTCAGCTGCGCCGTGCGGCGGTGAAGCGCGCGGCTTCCGCCAGCACGGCGGCCTTTTCGCCGAAGCCGCCTTCCTCCAGCGCCTCGATCGCGTCGATGGCGAGAGAATCGCGCCGCTCCCGCGCCGCGTCGAGGCCGAGCGCGGAGACGAGCGTCGCCTTGTTGCGGCCGGCGTCCTTGCCGGCCCGCTTGCCGAGTGCAGCCTCGTCGCCCTCGGCGTCGAGAATGTCGTCTGCCACCTGGAAACAGGCGCCGAGCGCGCGGCCATATTTCACCAGCGCCGCGCGTTGGTCGGCATTGGCGCCGCCGATGCGCGCGCCGGCTTCCACGCCGTAGAGCAGCAGCGCGCCGGTCTTCATCGCCTGCAGCGTCATGATCGCGTCGCGCTGATGCGGCGTCGTCGCCTTCTCGGCTTCGAGGTCGAGCGCCTGCCCGCCCACCATGCCGCCAAGACCGGCGGCGCGGGCCAAGCCCAGCACGAGATCGGCGCGCACCGAAGCGTCCTTGTGGGTGGCGGCATCGGCCAGAACATCGAAAGCGTAGGTCAGCAGGCCGTCGCCAGCCAGAATGGCGGTCGCCTCGTCATAAGCCTTGTGCGCGGTCGGCCGGCCTCGGCGCAGGTCGTCGTCGTCCATGGCGGGCAGGTCGTCGTGCACCAGCGAATAGCAATGGATCATTTCCAACGCGGCGGCAGCGCGAAAAACGCCTTCGCCATCGGCGCCGAACAGCCGCGCGCTTTCAACCACCAGAAACGGCCGCAGCCGCTTGCCGCCGCCCAGGCTCGCATAGCGCATGGCTTCCAGAAGCCTAGCCGGCCGCTCGATCTCGCCGGGGCGCACCAGCGGCGACAGCAACGTGTCGAGCATGGCCTCGGTGGCGGCGGCGACCTCGTCCAGCCGCGAACGGAAGAGATTTGCGGTCGCGCGCTCGATCATTTCGCCCTCGGCAACGTGGTGTCGGCCTCGCTTGCCCCATCGCCCTCCTTCGGTCAAGGCTGGGCCGGAGGTGCGAATGCCGCGGATTTTCTCGCGCATCTGGCGGCTGGCGCTGGCGCTGCTGATTTCGGCCGCGATCGTTCTGGTCGCGCTGCTGGCGCTATGGCGCGTCGCCCCGCCCGTCTCGACCCTCATGCTGGCCCGCTACGTCAGCGGGCGACCCGTGGTGCGCGACTACGTTCCCCTGGCCCAGATTTCGCCCAACCTGATCGCCGCCGTCGTCATGTCCGAGGACGCGAAATTCTGCCGCCACGGGGGCGTGGACTGGCAGGCGCTGAGCGACGTTCTGGAGGACGCCGACGAGGACGGGCCTTCGCGCGGCGCCTCCACCATCACCATGCAGCTGGTCAAGAACCTGTTTCTGTGGCCCTCGCGCTCGACCATCCGCAAGGGGCTGGAAATCCCGCTGGCGATGACGCTGGACCTGGTCTGGCCCAAGAGCCGGATCATGGAAGTCTATCTGAACGTCGCCGAATGGGGCCCCAACGGCATTTTCGGCGCGGAGGCGTCCGCCCAGGAGAATTTCGGCAAGTCGGCCGCGGCCCTGACGCTTGTACAGGCGGCCCTGATGGCGGCGGCCCTGCCCAATCCCATCCTGCGGCGGCCGGCAAAGCCCACCGCGGTTCAGGCCCGCCGCGCCCGCCGCATCTCCGCCCGGACGGGCGATGCGGCGCAATGGCTGGATTGCCTGAAATGACAATTGGTCGCTAATTCGGGCCTTCGGGGTGGCGCACCCCGAGTTTTTGGGCTATGAGCCCGCCACGCGTTCCGCCTGTGCGCGACGCCCGCCTTGTCCGAAGGCTGGTTTCGATGCGCAAGTCCGGCAGGTCTCGACCAGCCGACCGCGCGGGACAATGGAGTTTCAAATGGCTGTTCCGAAGAGAAAAACCTCCCCGATGAAGCGCGGCTTCCGCCGTTCGGCCGACGCGCTCGCCGCCCCGACCTATGTCGAGGACAAGGATTCCGGCGAACTGCGCCGCCCGCACCATGTCGATCTGAAGACCGGCATGTATCGCGGTCGCCAGATCCTGAAGCCCAAGGCTGCTCAGGAAGCCTGAGGCTTTCACCGGCGCATGTTTGAAGCAGCCGGCGGGCTCCGCCGGCTGTTTTCGTTCGTCCGCAGTCCCACCTGTCACGCCACGCTGGCGTCCGGCACCAGCACCCGGCGCAGCCGGATCGCCTCGCGCGATCCCGTGTCGAGCTTGTCGTAATATTTCTGGATCAGCTCGACGAAGCCCGATCCGTCGATCAGCTTCAGATTGCCCTTCGAGCGCGCGAAGGTCGATGCGCTCGACGTATAGTCGCCGGTCGTGATGAAGATGCCGACGTCGCGTTCTTGCACCATGGCGTAGAACGCCTTGACGTGATCGGCGCAGATGTTGGCGTCGTTCGACTTCACCTGGATCTTGATGATCGGCGGCTCGATGCCGAGTTCGTCGCGATGCGCGATCACGTCAATGCCGTCGTCGCGCACAGCGCGGGTCGCGCGGGCATTGTACCCCATCGCCCGGAACAGCGCGGCCACGAAAGGTTCGAGCGCGCTGCCCTTCAGATCGGTCTTCAATCGCTTCGAGATGAAGTCGCGCGTCGTCTCTTCGATATCGCGCAGCACGCTATTCTCGGTCTCGTCCTGCGCCGGCGACGTCTGCGTATCCGCGACATTGTCGGGATCGGCGAACTTCTCACGGAACTCCTCGGCGAAGGACTTCACCTCGAAGAAGGTGAGCGCTGAGCCCAATTCATAGAGCGCCCCCTGGGAGAAGGCGTCGCGCGAGAGCTTGCCGAGCCAACGCACGCCGCGCCTGTGCCCGAACTCGGGCATGTCCTCGGAATCGTAGACATAGGGCTCGACCACTTCGCCCCAGCGCACGGTGCGGTCTGACTTGCGCGGATAAAGCACGTTGTCGCCGATCCGCATCTCGTGCACGAACCGGTAGAGTTGGCCCGCCGAAATGGGAATCGAGCCGGGGCGCGCGGCAGGCGCCGCCCGCGCGAAAGCCTCCTTGAACGCGTCGCGCGCAGCCGGCAGGAGACCGGCGTCGTCGCCGATGTCGCCGGACGACATGGCGACGCGATTGCGCTTCATGAAAAGAAAATCGGCTTCGCCGCTCGCGCCTGCGCGAACGCACCAAATATGTCTTGCTTCCATCGCCGCCAGCCCCCGCTAAAGCGTACGGCGACTAGCCCGCAAATGACGGGCGGCGCCAGTACACGGCGTTAAGGAGGCAATCTAGAGCAATGGCTGCAGCCTCGCTATTGCGAACGTCTTTTAGTGTCAAAGCGTGACGAAGGAATTACTCAAAATCTATTCAGACGTGCGCGCCGTCGAAGTAAGGAAATGAAAACGCCGGCGCACAGGCGCCGGCGTAAGGTGTCTCGTCCTCGGTGCGCCGAAGGGTCAGGTCATCGTCTGGCCGCCGTTGGCCGAGATCGTTGAACCGGTGATGAAGCCGGCATCGTCTGCGGCCAGGAACACGACCGCGCGTGCGATTTCCTCGGGCTCGCCGAGACGGCCAACCGGGATGTAGGGCAGGATCGCCTTGGCGAGCACGTCCGGGTTGATCGCCTTAACCATTTCCGTGCCGATATAGCCCGGGCAGATGGCGTTTGCGGTGATGCCGAACTTGGCGCCTTCCTGGGCGATCGCCTTCACGAAGCCGATCTCGCCGGCCTTGGCGGCGGAATAGTTGGCCTGGCCGGCCTGGCCCTTCTGGCCGTTGATCGAGGAGATGCAGATCACGCGGCCGAACTTGCGCTCGCGCATGCCTTCCCAGAGCGGGCGGGTCATGTTGAACAGCGAGTTCAGGTTGGTGTTGATGACCGCGTTCCACTGGTCCTTGGTCATCTTGTGGAACATGCCGTCCTTGGTGATGCCGGCATTGTTGACGAGCACGTCGACCGGGCCGAGATCGGCCTCGACCTGCTTCAGGCCAGCCGCGCAGGCGTCGTAGTCGGACACGTCCCACTTGTAGACGTTGATGCCCGTGTCGGCTTTAAACTTGGCGGCCGCCTCGTCGTTGCCGGCATAGCTCGCCGCAACCTTGTAGCCCGCCGCCTTGAGCGCCTTCGAAATCGCCTCGCCAATACCGCGCGTACCACCTGTAACTACTGCAACTCTGGACATTGCCAGCTCCCTGTTCGTTCCCGCTTGAAGTGAAGTTCGAAACGCGGGCGGCCAGGCCGCCCGCGTCATGTCATGGGTCGTTGGACGACCTTCGTTGTTAGCGCTCGACCGTCAGGGCGACGCCCATGCCGCCGCCGATGCACAACGTGGCGAGGCCCTTCTTCGAGCCGCGCTTCTGCATCTCGAACAGCAGCGTGTTGAGAATGCGCGCGCCCGAGGCGCCGATCGGATGGCCGATGGCGATCGCGCCGCCATTGACGTTCACGATGGACGGATCCCAGCCCATGTCCTTGTTGACCGCAAGCGCCTGCGCCGCGAAGGCTTCATTGGCCTCGACGAGATCGAGGTCCTTCACCTTCCAGCCGGCCTTCTCGAGCGCCTTGCGCGACGCCGGGATCGGGCCGGAGCCCATGACCTTCGGATCGACGCCGGCGGTCGCCCAGGAGGCGATGCGCGCGAGTGGGGTGAGGCCGCGCCTGGCGGCTTCATCGGCGCTCATCAGCACGAAGGCCGCGGCGCCGTCGTTGATGCCCGAGGCGTTACCGGCCGTAACCGTGCCTTCCTTGTTGAAGGCGGGCTTCAGCTTGGCCATCTGGTCGAGCGTCGCGCCGTGGCGGATGTATTCGTCCTGGTCGACGACGACATCGCCCTTGCGGGTCTTGACGGTCACCGGAACGATCTCGTCCTTGAACTTGCCAGCCTTTTGCGCGGCCTCGGCCTTGTTCTGCGAGCCGACGGCGAACTTGTCCTGCTCATCGCGGCTGATCTGCCACTGCGCCGCGACGTTCTCCGCCGTCACGCCCATGTGATAGCCGTGGAAGGCGTCGAACAGGCCGTCGCGCAGCATCGAGTCCAGGAACTTGATGTCGCCCATCTTGGTGCCGGCGCGCATATACGCCAGGTGCGGGGACATCGACATGGATTCCATGCCGCCGGCCACGATCACCTTGGCGTCGCCATTGGCGATCTGCTGCATGCCGATGGCGGCCGTGCGCAAGCCAGAGCCGCAGAGCTGGTTGAGGCCCCAGGCCGTCTTTTCCTGAGGGATGCCGGAATGGATCGCCGCCTGACGCGCGGGATTCTGACCGCCGCCACCCGCCAAAACCTGACCGAGAATGACCTCGTCGACATCTTCCGCGGAAACCTTGGCGCGCTCCAGCGCCGCCTTGATGGCGATTGCGCCGAGTTCCTGCGCCTGCATCGAGCCGAACGCGCCGTTGAAAGAGCCGACCGGCGTACGCGCGGCGGATACGATAACTACGTCTTTGGACATCTAGACCTCCTTCGGGCCGGGTGGGCCATTCTTGCGCCAGTCGCGCCGGCTCCCGTTCTGCCCGGACCTTCTTTGAACTACTTGCCGGAAAACAGGTCAAGGACCGCTCGGCGGGCCCGGCGCGGTCCATTCGTCTTACGACCGTTGAGTTTGCGGGCCCCTCGCATTCAAATTCGCACTTGCGAGAACGCGCAAAGGGGCTATCGTTCCTTGTGCGCACCGCACAAAGAATGGGCGCGGAGGAGATGCCGCGGCGCGGCTGAACAGGGCAGGCGACATGGCCAACGAAAAACAACCGACGACGATCAAGAAATACGCCAACCGTCGTCTCTACAATACCGGCACCTCCGCCTACGTGACGCTCGAAGACCTCGCCGAAATGGTCAAGAAGGGCGAGGATTTCCAGGTTTTCGACGCCAAGACCAGCGACGACATCACCCGCTCCGTCCTCACCCAGATCATTTTCGAGCAGGAGGGCAAGGTCGGCCAGGCCATGCTGCCGGTCGCCTTTCTCCGCCAGCTCATCCGCTTCTACGGCGACAGCATGCAGGCGCTCGTGCCGAGTTACCTGGAGTTCACCCTCGACCGGCTGACCAGCGAGCAGCAGAAATTCCGCGACCAGTTCACCAATGTGCTGGGCAGCGGCCCGCTGGCTGAGCCGACCCGTCAGATGTTCCAGGCGATGGACGAGCAGACGCGCAAGAACATGACGGTCTTCCGTCAGGCGCTCTCCATGTTCAACCCGTTCGTGCCCGGCGCGATGGCGCCGACAGCGCCGCGCACGGGCGCCGTCGTGGAAGAGGGCAAGGAACTGGATGAATTGCGCAAGCAGGTCGGCGACCTGCAGAAGCGGATCGACGGGCTCTCGACCGACCGCAGCTGAACGCTCTTTTCTGAAAGATAGCGCGGGCGCCTCTGGCGCCCGTTCGCGTTTCAGGCCGCAGCGGCTTCCGAGACGGGCCCCAGATTTTCCACGATACGGGCATCTGCAAAGTGGATGCCCTGCATGTATTCCACGCCCCATTCGGTCAGGAGCTTGGCCGTCTCGGCATCCTCGACCCATTCCGCCACGACCGGCATGTTCATGTGGTGGGCGAGATCGACCAGCGTCCGCACGAAGAAACGATCATCCGGCGAGCGGGCGATATTCTGCACGAAGGCGCCGTCCATCTTGATCAGATCGAACGGCAGGCGCCGGAGATTGCGGAACGACGTGTGGCCCGCGCCGAAATCGTCCATCGCAACGCGCACGCCGAGCGCGCGCGCGCAGGAAATGGCGGCGTGCGTCGCCTCGACATCGGCGATGGCGCTGGTCTCGGTGATCTCGACGATCAGGCGCGGCGCGATCGACGGATTTTGCGCGATCATCGCCTTGAAACGCTCGGGCCAGTCGGGATCGTGGATCGTCGCCCCTGAAACGTTCACCGATAGCGACAGCTGTGGATCAGCATTGAGACGCGCCACCGCGAGTTCGAGCACGCGCTGGTCGAGAAGATGCACCAACCCGGCTTTCTCGGCGATCGGCAGGATCGCGCCCGGCGACACGATGGACCCGTCGGGCTGGCGCAGGCGGATCAGCGCCTCGCTGAAGGCGGGACGGCGCGTGCGGGAATCGATGATCGGCTGCAGCGCGAGCGTCACGCGCCCGTCGTTGAGCGCGCTGACGATTTCGTCCGCCATGCGCGCGGCCTGCACGCGCGTATCGTTGAGCGCCAGCGAGGGCTCGTAGGCGACGAGGCGCGTCGCGCCGGACGAACGCGCGAGATCGAGCGCTTCTTCGGCGTGCTGAAACAGGAGATTGGGCGTGCGTCCGTCGCGCGGCGCGGCGACGCCCCCAATGCGCAGCGCGATCGGAATGGGGCCGGAACTCGTCTCGAACGGCTCGCGGCTCGTTTCGTTCAGAAAGCGCTGCGCCGCGATCATCATCTGGTCGCGGTCGCAATTGTCGAGCACCAGCGCGAATTTTGCGCCCGCGTAGCGGCCGATGGAATCGGGCGCCCGCATCGTGCCGCGCAGGCGCTTCGAGACGGCGGCGATCACTTCGTCGGCGACGTCATAGCCATAGGTGCGGTTGAGGACGAACAGGTTCTCGACGCTGGCGAGCAGGATGCAGAAGTGCGTCTGCCGGCCCGGCGTGCGCGAGAGGTTGCGCGACACGATCTCGAGGATATGCGCGCGATTGTAGCAATTGGTGAGCGCGTCGAAGCGCGACCGGAATTCCAGTTCGCGCTCGGCCTCGTAATGGCTGGTAATGACGCGAATGACGCCGTGCGCGCGCGCCGGCTTGCCGTCGGGGCCGGCGAACCAGCGCCCGGTATCCTCGATCCAGGTTGTCTGCTTCACCCGGCCGCCGCCAAGGACAATGCCGTAGCGGGCGCGATAGGACACGCCCGTCCCGCCGTCCACCGCCGTCGAGCCGGTGATCGCGGCATAGCGCGAGGCGACGCTGTCGGATGTGATGAGTTCGCTGAAAGCGCGTCCGCTGGAAATCTGCTCCAGATTGCCGACGCCGAGCACCGTGACCGCATTCGGGCCCCAGGTCAGGCGGTCGCTGACGACGTCCCAGTCGTAGACCGTCTCCCCGATGGAATCGAGAATGACGCGCGGGTCCGGCCCGGCGCCGCTGATCGCAGCCGGCGCGGCAGGACCAGGCGCCCCCGGCTGCGGCGCAACTTGCGCGTCCGACCGAAGCGGACGCTGAACCATTTTACGAATATCCAAGGCTGCACCCGCGCAGAAATCTGCTCATCCGGCATCGTGGCGGGCGCGGGTAATCTTTCCTTTAACGGCAGGCGGCGAGCACGCGGCGGAAATGGGGCCTGAGAACTCCCCCGTCGCCGAAAAACATGCGAAAAGAGGGCGATGCGCCTCGATGTCGTGGATCTCAGAACTTTCTACGCCTCGCCTCTCGGCGTGGTTACCCACAGGTTTCTCAACCAGACGATCCGGACCCGCTGGGCCAATTGCGGCGGCATGGCCGTCATGGGGATCGGTTACGCCACCCCTTATCTCCATCAATTCAAGGACGAAGCGGTCCGCGTCATCGCCTTCATGCCCGCCGAGCAGGGCGTCGTGAACTGGCCGACATCCGGCCCCTCCGCCTCGGCGCTGGTCGAGCCGACCGCCCTGCCCCTGCCGGATTCCTGCATGGACCGCGTTCTGGTCGTCCATGCGCTTGAGGTCAGCGAGCACGCCCGCGAATTGCTCGCCGAGGTCTGGCGCATTCTCACGCCGGGCGGCCGCATGATCCTGATCGCCCCCAACCGCGGCGGCCTGTGGTCGCGCGTCGACACCACGCCTTTCGGCCACGGCCAGCCGTTTTCGCGCGGCCAGCTGCGCGAACTCATGCGCGAGACCATGTTCTCGCCGATCCACTGGGGCGAGGCGCTATACGGCGCGCCGTTCCAGCGGCGCTTCCTGCTCCGGCTCGCGCCCTTTCTCGAAAAGATCGGCGCGCGGCTGTCGCTGCCCGGCGCCGGAACTTTGGTGGTGGAGGCGACCAAGCAGCTCTACCGGCCCGTCGGCCTGCGCCGCGCCGCGCGCCGGACCCTGCCCCTGCCGGCGGAGCCGGTGCTCGCGCCGGGTGGCGCCAGCGTCATGCCCCGCGAGGAGACGAGATGAGCAAGCTGATGGTGATTGCCGGCGCAACCGGCCTGATCGGCGCCGCCGCCGTCGATATCGCGATCGCGCGCGGCTGGCGGGTGATCGCGCTGGTGCGCAACCCGGCCAAGCTGAAGCCGCGCGACGGGCTCGACGCCTGGGCCGCCGATTTCGACGATCTTGGCGCGCTCGCGGAGCGCCTGAAGGCGCTCGCGCCGAAAGCCTTCCTCTGTGCGCTCGGCACAACGATCAAGATCGCAGGCTCGCAGGAGGCCTTCGCCAGGGTGGATCTCGATTATGTCACAGCCTTCGCGCGCCTCGGGATTGCATGCGGCGCGACCTCCTTCGGCATCGTCACAGCCGTCGGATCGAGCGAAGCATCCAGCAATTTCTACCTGCGCACCAAGGGCAAGGCCGAAGCTGCGGTGCGCGCGGCGGGCTACGAGCATGTCGAAATTGCGCAGCCGAGTTTCCTGGTCGGCGAACGCGCCGAACAGCGCGCAGGCGAAGGCATGGCGACCGCCGTCTCGCAGGCGCTGGCGCCGCTGCTGCTCGGGCCGCTCGCCAAATATCGTCCCATCTCCGGCGTCAATGTCGCCCGCGCATTGGTCGCCGGGCTCGAACAGCCGCAACGCGGGGTATTCGTGCGGCGATACGCAGACCTGCGCGCAATGGCGCAAGCCTGACATTGCCGCGCTTCCCCGCGCGAACTAGCATGTCAAAACACTCCCCGGGAGGAACAGATGACTGCAAGCGCGCCGCTCGCGCCCCTGTCGCGCCGACTGCGCGCTGGCGAGACGATTTTCATGTCCTGGTGCGGCGCAAACGACGCCTCGATCGCCGAAGCCACAGCGCGCGAAGATTTCGACGCCGCGCTGATCGACATGCAGCACGGCATCGTCGATTTCTCGACCACGGTTCAGGCGATCGCGCTCGTCGGCCTCGCCGGCAAACCCGCCATCGCGCGCATTCCGGTCGGGGATTTCGCCACCGCCTCGCGCCTGCTGGACGCAGGCGCCGCGGCCATCGTCGCGCCGATGATCAACAGCGAGGCGGACGCAAAGAAATTCGCGAGCTTCACGAAATTCCCGCCCGTCGGCGAGCGCAGCTGGGGCCCACACCGCGCGTTCGGCCTGTCCGGTCTCGACGGCGAGGCCTATTTCCGCCAGGCCAACGACCTGCAGCTCGCCATCGCCATGATCGAGACGCGCGAGGCGCTGGACGCGCTGGATTCCATTCTCGACGTGCCCGGCATCGACGGCGTCTTCGTCGGCCCGTCTGATCTGTCGATTGCGCTGACCAAGGGCGCCGTCGTCGACGCCGGCCATCCGGAAGTCGACAAGGCGCTCGACCACATTGCCGCGCGCTGCAAGGCCAAGGGCAAGGTAGCCGGCGCCTTCTGCATGACCGGCAAGCGCGCGAAGGAAGTCGCCGCCAAGGGTTTCCGCCTCTGCTCGATCTCGACCGACGGCATGATGATGCGGCTCGGCGCGCGGCTGGAGCTGAAGGCCGCACGCAGCTAGTATCGCCTCCAGAGCGAGGCGACATGGCGGACGATCCCAACATGTTCGAGATGCGGCGTCTCGAACAACTTTCCAATACCGTGTTCGGCGTCGCGATGACGCTGCTCGCCTATGACCTGCCGCGCGGCGTCGCGGCAGGCGCGGCGCCAACCTGGGGCTCGCTCGCCGACGTCTATGCGCGGCCCCTGATCGCGCTGGCGCTAAGCTTCATGATCGCCGGCGTCTTCTGGATCAGCCACCATCGCCGCCTGCAACGCGCGCCCTATGCGTCGCGTCCGGTCGTGACGCTGAACCTCGTCTTCCTCATGACCATCGTCGCCCTGCCCGCGACCAACGGCCTCTACGGCGCCTACCGCCACAACGGCCCCGTCGCGATCCTGTACTTCAGCCACATGACGCTGATCGCATCGCTCAACATGCTGCTCTGGTACATCGCGCTCGGCCGCGATGCGCGTGGCCGCCCGTTCCTGGCGGCGCTGGTGCCGGTGACGCTCGGCGTAGCCGCGGTCATCCTCGCAAATATCAATCCGGACTATGCATCCTATCCGATGCTGCTCGCCTTCGCCGCGCCGCTGGTCACATGGCGCTGGACAAAGGCCGAGGAGACGCTGCCAGCGAAAGACGAGAGCTGACGTGCGCGCTCCGGGGATCCCTTGGCCGACAGGCGATTGCAACGCAATCGCCGTTAGGCGCGGCGTTCGCGTCCTGCCGTGTCGCGAGGGCTGGGACGTCAACATCAAGAACGCCCACCGGATGTATCGCGAGCTGGGCCTGCAGTTGCGCAACAGGACGCCGAAGCGGCGGGTGAAAGCGAAATTGCGGGACGATCGGAAGTTGGCAACGCAGCCAAACGAGACGTGGGCGATGGATTTTGTCCACGACCAGTTGGCGACCGGCAAGAGTACCCGCGTGTTCACTGTCGTCGACACGTTCTCGCGCTTCTCCCCCGGTCGTCGATCCTCGCTTCAGCTGTCGCGCTGAAGACGTGGTAGGAGCGCTGAAGCGTGCCTGTGCGAGCATCTGTTTCCGAAGACGATCCGCGTAGACCAGGGCTCGGGGTTTGTCTTACGCGACATGGACCTGTGGGCCATACTCGCGGCGTCACGCTGGACTTCTCACGGCCTGGCAAGCCGACCGGCAACGCCTTCTTCGAAGCCTTCAATGGGCGGTTGCGGGCAGAATGCCTGAACGCCCACTGGTTCCTGACGCCTGACGACTCCCGGCTGAAAATGGAGGAATGGCGCAGATATTACAACGAGGATCGCCCGCACGGGGCAATCGGCGACAAGTGCCCGATCGCGTAGCAACTTCCCGATGGCGCAGCCAGCCCGTCATCGTGACAAAGGCCCGAAAACTCGACCTTCGGGCGGCCTAGAACATTGGGGGAAGAACAGGCCTCAATGAACCAACATTGAAATCGGACCACGCAGTCGGGGCCGATCACTGACGGCAAGCTTCATCATGAGCTCGCACACGCAATGCTCACAGTCCTCCCAGAGAATGCGGAGCGCGCTTTGCCGGGTCGGTTCAGCCAGAGCGGTGAGAACAGCGACTGTATTTTCCATGGTGCATGGATATGCGGCGGAACGCGTATGCGTCATGCCGCATGACGTCATCGCGACAGTCTGCCGCAGCGCCGATCGCCTTTCGCGCTTGACCTTCCCACCGTTGGAACCGGAATTGTTTTCTTTGGCGCCAGGTTGAGCGGCAGCTGGCCGCGGAGCTGTCTTGTTGGAAGACGAGACGCTGGGCGAGCGCATGGGGCGTAGCGTGATATTGCACCCTTGGCGCGAAAGCCGACGAGGCGGACCCGCTGCTTCCAAGGCGAGCGGTCGAGGACGACGATGAAAAAACGCTGGCTGGTAATTCTGACGTGCGCTGCGTTCGTCGCCGCGGCTGTCGCCGTCGTCTACATGCGGGCATTCAGACCGCTCCAGGTGCGCGTGGCGGAGGTGGAGCGGAACGTGGAGGCGCGCGTCTTCGGCGTCGGCACGGTCGAAGCGCAGATCGTTTCCAGAATCGGCTTCCAGACTGCGGGGCGGATTGTGTCGCTGTTCGCCGACCAGGGCGACCTCGTCCGGGCGAATGCGGAGCTGGCGGCGCTCGACGACAGTGCGCAGCGTGCGCGATTTGCCAAGGCGCAGGTGGCCAATGCCCAGTCGGAAGCAGCTCTGACCAAAGCGCAGGCTGGCCTACACCGCTCGGAAGTCTCCGTGCAGCAGAAGGCGACGACCAATCAGCGTCGGCAATCGCTGGTCAGCAGCGGCGCCGTCACGCGCGAAGCGGCCGACGACGCGCAGGCCAACGAGGCCTACGCCCGTTCCGACAATGAGGTCGCCAAGGCCGATATTCTGGTGGCCGAGGCCGCGCGCAAGGACACAGCGGCGAGCCTGACCATCGAACGCGTGACGCTGGACCAGCACAAGCTTCAGGCGCCCTTCGACGGCCGCATCCTGTCGCGATTGAAGGAAATCGGAACGATCGTCGCGCCGGGCGAGGCTGTCTTCTCTATCGTGGATCCGCGCTCGATCTGGGTGCGCGCCTATGTCGACGAATCGCTGGCGGGCGGCATCGCTGTCGGGCAGACTGCCTATGTGCGGCTGCGCTCCGAACCGACGCAGCCCGTCGAGGCCGAAGTGGTGCGCATCGACGGCGAGAACGACCGTGTGACGGAGGAGCGCCGCCTCTACGTCCGCTGCCGCGCCTGCAATCCGCAACACCAGATTCGCTTTCTCGGCGAGCAGGCGGAGGTCGAGATCGTCAAGGGCGTCATCTCGCAGGGCCTGTTCGTGCCGCTGCGCGCGACCAAGGGTTTCGATGGCCGCTCCGCATTGGTCTGGACGCTGAAGGACCGCCGTCTGGCCAGTCGCCGCGTTGCGCTAGGCCAACGTCTGCTGGATGGACGTATTGCGCTCGACGAGCCGCTCCCCGAGGGCGAAAGGCTCGTCGTCTCCCCCGATGACGGGTTCCGAGAGGGACGCGCGGCTCGCGCTGTCGAGAGCGCAAAGAAATGAATCTGGCCTGGCGCGATATTCGTCACAGCCCCGGGCGGTTCCTGCTCACATGCATCGGGCTGAGTCTGCTGCTCGGCGTGGTTATGGGAATGACCGCGATCTATCGGGGGCTCGTCGCCGAGGCGCTCGGCCTGATCGAGTCCGCGCAGGCGGATGTCTGGGTCGTCGAGGGCGGCAAGCGCGGCCCGTTTGCGGAGAGCTCGCGTATCCCGCGTGACACGCGCAACGCCATCGTGGCGCATTGGGGCGTCGCGGCCGCCGGCGCTATCGTCTACCAGAATGTCGAAATTCCCCATCGCGGAAAGGTTCTGCGCGTTTTCGTCATTGGCGCCGAAATGGGACGGCCGGGCGGCGAATTCGAACTGACGCAAGGCAGGCAGATTCTGAAGTCGCGTTACGAACTGCTCGCAGATCCGCGCGCGGGGCTGGCGCTTGGTGAACAGGTCCGCATTGGTCGCAGCGACTATGTCGTGGTTGGGCTTCTCAAGGAATTGTCGAGTTCGGGCGGCGATCCGGTTGTCGTCATGACACTGCGCGACGCGCAGGCCGTGCAGTCCCAGTTCGATCCGCCCGCCGTTCACCGGGACGCCGCGCGTCAGACCTCGGCCGCGGGAACGACCGATCTCGTCAATGCTGTCGTCGTTCGCCTGGCGCCGGCAAGTGCGCCGGACGACGTCATCGCCTCAATTCGGCGCTGGAAGCACCTCAGCGCCATATCGGGTCCGGAGCAGGAGGCAATCCTCACGCGCTCCGTCGTGGATCGTGCGCGCAAGCAGATCGGCATGTTCACCGCCATCCTGCTTGTCGTCACGACCGTCGTGATCGGTCTCATCATCTACACGATGACGCTCGACAAGAAGAAGGCGATAGCGACGCTCAAACTGATCGGGGCGCCGGACTCCGTCATCGTCAAGCTCGTCCTGCAGCAAGCGCTGGCGCTGGGCGGCATCGGCTTCGTTCTCGGGGCGGCGTTCATTCGCCTTGCCAAGGACTACTTCCCGCGACGGCTGGTGTTCGAGCCTTCAGACACGGCGCTCCTGTTCTGCATCGTCGCCGTGGTCGCCCTTCTGGCGAGCGTCATCGGCATTCGAACCGCGCTGAAGATCGATCCCGCTTCGGCGCTGAGCGGCTGACATGTCCAGGCATCCCGTCATCGAGATCGCGAACCTGTCGAAATCCTTCGGCGCCGGCGAGGCGCGCGTGACCGCGCTTTCGGACGTCGACGTGACGATCTCGACCGGCGAGGTGGTCGGCCTGATCGGCCCGTCGGGTTCGGGCAAGAGTACGCTGCTCAACTGCATCGGCTGCATCACTGAACCGGATTCGGGCACGATCCGGCTTGCCGGCCGCGAGGTCTACGCGAACGGCTACACGACCTCAGACCTGCGCCGTCTGCGCCTCGAATTGATCGGGTTCATTTTCCAGTCCCACAACCTGCTGCCATTCATGCCGGCATGGGAGAATGTCGCGCTCGTCTGCACCATGCTCGGTCAGAGCGTTGCCGAGGCGCGCGAGCGCACAATGGAACTGCTCGACTATCTGGACGTCTCGCGCCGTGCACGCGCATATCCTTCGGAACTGTCGGGCGGCGAAGCGCAGCGCGTGGCAATCGCCCGCGCGCTCGCCAACCGACCGAAGATCATTCTCGCGGACGAGCCGACGGCGGCCCTTGATTCTGAGCGCGCAGCCATAGTCATGGATTTGCTGCGCCGTGTCGCGCGCGAACAGGAGACGGCGATCGTGGTTGTCAGCCACGACGAGAAGGTCTTCTCCCTTTTCGACAGGATGCTTCATCTGCGGGATGGACGTTTGCAGCCGCGGGGATAGAAGGACTGATGCAATGCCTGTTCGCCGCTCGGGCAAGGGAAGATCGCGTGTGATTTGCGCTAAGCCCAAGCGCGCGAGCGCAAAGCAGGAAATCGAATACGCCTCTAAAAGGAGGCGGACCAATGAACAATAGACATTTGGCCACAATCACGGTCGCACTTGGCCTCATCGTGACAACGTCCGCATTTGCCCAGCGGCCCGAACCGGGAACAGGTCCCGTGGCATCGGCTTGCCAACAGGACATCGAGAGATTGTGCTCTGGAAAGGAGCATGGTGCAGGCGCGGTGCGCGATTGTCTGGAGACCAACAAAAGCAAGGTTAGCGCTGCTTGCGCCGTCGCGCTTGACTCAACCGGAGGTGGGCGGGGCCGAGGGCAATAACTCGAACACGCTCGAGGATCGGTGATGGCAGGGTGGCAGCACTCGGCTTAAGCGAGTTCGCAGGCCATCCAGCAAGGGGCACAAACAGAGTCTGCTCGGGCAGTTAGCGAACCTTCCCTGTCCGCCGGGACAACCTATTGTTGGTTGATGTCGCCCGCTCCACACCGGCCGTTCTTGGCGGCGCGCGCGTGCGTGTTTATCGCTGCTGCGGCAGCGTCTGCGCGTAGGCGAGCAATCCGGCTGCGAGTTCGTGCGGAAATGCGGCGAGGGCCGGCATTGCTTCACCGGGATGGCCGTTGACTATGCCGTGCAACGCGCGCCAGGGGTCCTGGTTCGCGATCCTCCCGACAGGCTGCATCATCCTGATCTCGCGTCCGTCCGCGCCGTGGCAGGGCGCGCAGATCGTCTGGAAATGCGCTTCATATCCGGCAGAATCTGAGCGCGCCTTCTTCGTCGCGCGGTCGATGTAGCGATCCATATCAGTCTGCCCCTTCACCAGGAAATTCCCGAGGTCGACGAGGTCGCGCTCCGACAGGCGGCCCTTCAAGTCGTGGCGCTCGTCGCGCAGGGCCGCGATCACGCGCGCCGGATCCCCGACCTTCAGCGTCTCGACGCCCGGAAACGAGCGTTCACGGCCATCGACGCGTCCCGTCACGCCGCGATAGTCCCAGCCGTGGCATTCCTTGCAGCGCCAGGTCGTGCGGGGCTCGATCTCGCCGGCCGTTGTGGCCCAGACCGGATGCAAGGATTTTGGCGCGTCGCTGCGATTCTCCTTGTACCAAGTGTCATAGAGGCGCCCACCGCGGACAATCGAGGCGAGCAGGTTGCGGCTGGGCAGGCCCTGCGCGGCCGCGAGCATGTCCTGCACGAAGGGAGCGCCCATCACGCGCAGCGAGGGCATGTTTCCACTCGGATGCCCGTTGAGCAACGTATGCAACGCACGCCAAGGATTGGCGCGCGCCGTATCGCCAAGCGGCGGAGCTTCGACGATCTGCTGCCCATCGTTGCCATGACAATTGGCGCAGATTGTCTGGAACACGACATCGCCGCGGCGGGCATCGCCGCGCGCGCGCGCCGTCACGGGGTCTATCGCCGCATCCATGTCGAGCTGTCCGGCGACGACGAAATTGGCGAGATCGTCGATATCCCTGTCCTTGAGAAACTCGGAATAGCCATGGCGGCTGTCGGCGAGCACCGCCTTCACGCCGGCCTTGTCGCCACCCTGCCGCCCCGCAATTTCGCCCGCCATACGGGGGGCGGCCGTGCGGCCAGCTTTTCCGCGATAGTCCCAGCCGTGGCAGTCGACGCAGCGGCCGGGACGCCCTTTGCTTCGCTCGCCCGCTCGCTCGTAGGTTCGGGGCCCTACCATGGAAACTTCCTTGCCCCAGTCCTCGTACAGACGGCCGCCGCGCGCGATCGAGGCGAGGTCGGTCTCCGCCAGGCCCGCTCCTGCGGCGCCGAGCAGAAGGACCATTGCGAGCGGCAGAAGCGATCGGTTTCGCGCCATCGTCAGTCGCCTTCGAAATCCTTGGGTAATTCGTGCGCGACGCCCTTGTGGCAGCTGATGCATTGCTTGCCTTCCATCTTGGCCTGCGGATGCTTCAGTTTGGCGCGCCGGCCCTGTTCGTCGAGCTTCATGGCGTCGAAGTCATGGCACGACCTGCAGCCCGCAGAATTGGTCTTCTCCATGTAGGACCAGACATTGCGCGCAAGATGCAGACGACGGGCCTCGAATTTTTCCGGCGTGTCGATCGTGCCGGCCAGTTCGTGATAGACGTCCTTCGCGGCCCAGACCTTCGCAGCGAACTTGGGGACGAAATCCTTCGGCACATGACAATCGGAACACGCCGCGCGAACGCCGGTACGATTGCTGAAATGGATCGTCTTCTTGTACTCGGCGTACGGACCGCGCTCCATCGTATGGCAGGAGATGCAGAACTCCGTGCGGTTCGTATAGGCAGCGAACAGGTTGAACCCGCCCACGAAGACAGCGACGCCGATCGCTCCGACCAGCAGGAGCATCAGGCCGCCGGCGGCAGTCGCCGGCGTGAGCGAACGTCGAAGTCGTGCAAGCACGCGAAAAGTCCGTGAGAGAACAGGAGCCGGGGATCGCGCCCCGGCCCGCTCGATTGGTCGCTGTCAGCCCCAGCTGTCGGCGCGGATATTGGCGAACCAGCTGTGCGCATACATGAGCTCGCGCTTCCGGTCCGCCTCGGAGGCGTCCATCTTCGAAAGTCCGCCCGCGCCCTGCACTTCGGCGATGGCGTTCTTTTCCCTGTCGTAGACATACACGCCCGCCACCGAGAACGCGTGATCGGGCCCCGCGACCGAATAGCAGGTGTTAATATAGGCAGGCTCCGGCGCCGCCTGCCCCTTCAGGAGGGCGATGACAGCGGCCGCCGCGACCTTGGCCTGCGAATTCGCCGAGTAACCGGACTTCGGCATGGTCGCGGCGTCGGAGGCGTCGCCAAGCACATGGATGCCCGGCGCCTTCTTCGACTCCATCGTGTCCTTGCTGACCGGCGCCCAGGCGCCTTCCACCAAGCCAGCGTCGAAGGCGATCTTACCGGCCTTCTGCGGCGGGATCACGTTGAGCACATCGGCCTTGAACTTGTCGAACTCGGTTTCGACGGTCATCGTCGAGATGTCGACCTTCTGGACTTTGCCGCCCTTCGAGCCGCCGACCCATTGGATCATGCTGTCGGGCGTGCCGAAACCGTAGAACTTCGTCCAGGCTTGCTGGAACAGGCCCTGCTTCGAGAAGGCGTCCTTGGGATCGAGAATGATGACCTTGGACTTCGGCTTGTGCTTCTTGAAGTAACTCGCCACGAGACTCGCGCGCTCATAGGGCCCCGGCGGGCAGCGGAACGGATTTGGCGGCGCGACGATGACGAAATTGCCGCCGTCCGGCATGGCTTCGAGCTGCTTGCGCAGCAAGGCTGTCTGCGGTCCGGCCTTCCAGGCGTGCGGCGCCTTCTCGATGTCCGCTTCGCTGTAGCCGGGCACGCCGCCGAAATTGAAATCGATGCCGGGCGCGACGACGCAGCGATCGTAGGCGAGTTTCTGGCCGCCCTTGGTGGACACGATCTTGCTCGCGGCGTCGATGCCGGTCACCAGATCGTGCACGACCTTCACGCCGCGCCTGGCAAGCCCATCATAGCCGACCTTGAGCGAATCCAGATTACGGTCGCCGCCGATCACCTCATTGCTCATGAAGCAGGTGTAATATTCGGGGTTCGCCTCGATCAGCGTGACCTCGAGAGAAGGATCGCCGATCTTCAGATATTTCGCGGCCGTGGCGCCGGCCGGCCCGCCGCCGACGACGACGACTTTCTGTCCAGCCGCCCGTGCGACGTGAGGCGCGGCGATGACGCCGCCGAGAGTGAGCGCTGCGCCGCTGTACTGAAGAAAGCCGCGGCGGTCGATCGAATGAGTCATGGTCGTTCTCCCGCTCACTTCACGCTGGCGTAATAGTGCAGAATGTCGATGAAGGCGGCGTCGCCCTTGTCGCGGATCAGTTCGTCGAATTTCGCTTTCTGACGACGCTCCATCTGCCGTTTGCCGGCGAGAAAATCCTGTGTCGAATATTCCATGTACGGCAGCCATTGGCCGGCAAGCATGCCCACACCCTCGGCGACGCGGCCTTCGTCCTCGTGACAGGACTCGCAATATTTCTTGGCCAACGCCTTGCCGGACTTCACCTTGTCGGGGTCCGTCTGCTGCGGATGACGGACAAAGGTTTGTTTCTGGAAATATTTCGCCATCTCGGCGATATCGTTATCGCTATAACCCTTCGCGATGCGGTCCATCACCGTCGCGGGCCTCTTGCCATCGCGATAGTCCTTCATCGACATCACGAAATAATCGACTGACAGGGATGCGATGGACGGTGTGACCGGGCCGAAACTGGAACCGCTGGGCCCATGACAGCCGGCGCAGGTTGCTGCGATCGACTCGCCGCTCGGCCCTGCGAACGCAGGCGCGCCTGCGCCGAGCGCGACAGCAAGCATAGCTGCTGCAAGCAAACGTGATTCAGCCTTCATGCGCTCCCTCCCCGATTTCGACGTGTCGATTTTCCTGCGAAATCGCCGCCGAAAGCCTTTCCCGGACCTTGCTGAGCGGGCTCTTGGCGGCCCATCTCAATCAATAATATTCGCGGATGATAATATGTTAAGAGTGACGACCGTCAAGCTCGAGACACGCGTGGCTCGCAAAAAAGCAGGCCGCGCTTTGTAAGACTTAAGAGGGGGTATCGGGATAGTTCATCCCTCCCGCCCCCAACCGCCGATCACAAGGAACTTGTCCGGTTGCGCCCGGCTCGCCGCGATCGCGCGTCGGGGATGCAGGCGCGGATGATCCTAGCCTGCGCGCGGCCGGTGCGCAGCGCGATCAGGACGTTCTCCATTGGAAACCCGGTTCCGACCAGCGCGCCAGAACGATCCGGCGATAGGCCGAGATCTCCATTTCGCGCCAAAGTGTCTGAAAGCCGACCAACGCCTGCCGTGAGACCGCCGCGACAACGAGACCTCAAAGTTCGGTCCGTGACGTTTAAACTTTATCGCGCGCTGCAGCGCAGGCCAGTCCCTCGGTCGACCTCTGGGCCGGCAGGCAAGAGTGCATGCGCCCTGGCCAGCGCACAGCCCGGCTTGCACATTCATACATTCGAATGATACTATATGTTAGTTCTGGATTCCGACACCAAAAACTCAGGGAGGCATAGATGGCTCAGGCTCGCCTGTCGCGGCGCTCGTTTGCATTAGGTTCGATTTTGGCAGCCGCCGTTGCGCTTCACGCGGCGCCGTTGCTCGCCCAGACAGCCTTGCCCGGCCCGCTGGTGACCGCGCAATGGTTGAGCGAGAATCTCGACAAGGTGCAAGTTATCGACGTCGGCGACGACAAGACGCGTCTCGCGACGCCGCCCAAATTTGCTGTCGATCCCAAGAGCGGCGCGAAGCGGCTGATCGAGGCCGGCGGCCATATCGCCGGCGCACGCTACATCGATTTCGGCCTGATCCGCGAGGAGCAGGTCGTCGAGGGCGTGAAGCTGAAATCGATGATGCCGACGAAGGAGTCCTTCGAAAAGGTCATGAGCAACGCCGGCGTCGACAAAGACAAGGCGATCGTCATCCTGTCCCCGGCCGACAATATCTCGTCACTCGACATGGCGACGCGGCTCTACTTCCAGCTGAAATATTTCGGAGAGGACAAGATTGCGGTTCTCAACGGCGGCCTGACCGCCTGGGTCGCCGCCGGCTATGCCGTCACGATCGATCCGATCGTGACCAAGCAGGGCGACTGGAAGGCGACGGCCGAGCGCCGCGAGATTCTCGCGACCACAGAGGACGTGAAGGCGGCGCTCAAGACCCGCTCAGTCGAACTCGTGGATGGCCGGCCGGTCGCGCAATATTTCGGCATCTCCAAGAGCTCGGTCGTGAAGGCCGGCGGTCATCTGGAAGGCGCAAAGCTCCTGCCGGCCGAAGCGATTGCGGCATCCGTCGGCCCCGCGACGCAGTTCATGGGCGCAAAGCAATATACCGCGATCTACAAGGCGCAGGGCATCGACTCGTCCATGCCCTCGATCGCCTACTGCAATACCGGGCATTACGCGTCCGGCGCCTGGTTCGTCGCCAGCGAGATCATGGGCCTGAAGAACGCGAAAATGTACGCGGGCTCCATGAACGAATGGACCAATCTCGGGAACCCTGTCGTCGGCCTGCCGCGGTAAGCGGCCGCATTCAGTGGAGCACATGACATGAACGCGACCATCCGGCCATTCTGGCCGCCGCTCGCTGCAGGCCTGGCGCTTGGCGCTGTCCTTCTGGCGACGTTCTTTGTGACCGGCCACGGGCTCGGCGCCAGCGGATCATTCACTGGCGCGACCGCCTGGCTCGGCGGCAAGATCGCGCCAGAAGTCGCGCGCGAGAACGGCTATCTCGGCCCGATGCTCACGGGCAATCCGCTGGCCGCCTGGATCAGCTGGGAAGTGCTGGGCGCTCTGATCGGCGGCCTGCTGTCTGCGGCGACGAGCGGACGGTTCCGTGTGCGTGTTGATGGCCCCACGCGCGTGACCCCGGCCGGCCGCCTGGCTTTCGCGCTCGCGGGTGGCCTGCTGTCGGGCTTCGGTGCGCGTCTGGCGCGCGGCTGCACGAGCGGTCTTGGTCTTTCCGGCGGCGCCCCGCTCGCGGTTGCAGCCTTCCTCTTCCTTATCGGCTTCTTCGTCGTCGGCATTGTTGCCGGCTTTCTGCTCCGGAGGACCTGGGCATGACCTTCCCGATCTTCGATGATGGTGTGGCCTCCGGCCTCCTGTTCGGCATTCTGTTCGGCTACGTGCTGGAAAGCGCCGGGTTCAGCAGCCCGCGCAAGCTGACCGCGCAATTCCGCTTCACCGACTGGTCGGTGTTCAAGGTCATGTTCACCGCCATCATCGTCGCGGCGGCTGGCCTGGTCGCTGCCGACGCAGCCGGCGTGATGAAACTCGCGGACATTTTCATCCCCACCACCTTCTTCTGGGCCACGCTGGTCGGCGGCGGCCTGGTCGGCGCGGGCATGGCCATCGGGGGCTATTGCCCGGGCACATCCGCTGCGGCTTTTGCGAGCGGACGACTCGACGCCTTCGTCTTCATGATCGGCATGGTGATCGGCACTGGCGTCTTCGCGGGCGCCTTCGACATGATCAAGCCGTTCTATCTCGCCGCTCAAGGCCCGGAGGGACAGACGTTGCAGGAATTGTTCGGCGTCTCCGGCTGGATCATTCTCGCCGTTCTCGTCGTCGTTGCGATCGCAGGCTTCCTGCTCGGCGCGATGCTGGAGAAGAAGGCGGGCGGCGTGCTCACTGCCGAGACTATCGATGCCGACGCGAGCGGCGAAGCAAACTTTGCCCCGCCGCTCGGCCAGTTCCAGACCAACCCGGGAAGCAACCTCTGATGTCGTCCTCAGCGATCGAACGCGCCCGGCGCGCGCGCCGACTTTCCGCCGTCGCCGCGGCTCTCGCCGTCACGACGGCCGCGCCCGCAGCAATGGCCGCCGCGCGCATCCAGGTGGCGCAGGCCGCGCGCAATCCCTGCGCGCCCAACCCCTGTGGTCCGGCGCGAGCACGATCGAACCCCTGCGCTCCATCTGGTCAAAAGACCAACCCTTGCGCGCCATCTGCGCGCAACGCGAACCCCTGCGCACCGTCTGCGAAGAGCGCCAACCCATGTGCGCCTGCCGCGAAAAGCGCGAACCCCTGCGCCCCCGCGCCGGCACGATCCAGGAACCCCTGCGCGCCGTCGCGGTAGAGACAGGGGTTTCCAACATGGAGCGGGCGCGCGACAATCTTGAAACTTGTCTGCGCGCATTGCGGCCTGACGAACTGGACACGATCTACGATGCGGCGGCCGAAGCTCTTGCCGCGCTCGAACGCATGGCCGCAAGCGGCCGCAATCCGGTGACGTCGGCGCTCGACGGCGCGAACGTTGTAGAGGAATGGTCGCACTACCCCGAAGGGGATTCCCGCGGCGTGGCCGGGCGTTACTATTATCATTCCCATCCGGCCGACGAGCGTGACGCGGACGAGCACGGGCACTTCCACATTTTCCTTGAGCCACCGCCCGCGGAGGCGGCGTCCCAACCAACACATGTCGTCGGCCTTGCTATGGACGCGGGCGGCCGTCCGCTGCGCCTGTTCTCGACAAACGGTTGGGTGACGGGCGAGACGTGGCGCGCGGCGGAATGGGTCGCCGAACGTCTTCCCGGATTCCGCATGACGAGCGATCCGGCGCGGCCCGATCTCGACCGATGGATTGCCGCGATCGTGCGGCTGTTCCGGCCGCAGATCGAAGCTCTGCTGCACGCGCGCGACGCAGCCCTTGCGATCTTGCTTGAGCAAGACGCGGTTGCGCTGGAAGACCGCTCGGTGCGCATCCTGTCCGAGACGCCGGTCGATCTTCACGCACAAGTGCGCGCAATCGAACGCGCGATGGACGAAGCCGCGCGCGTCAGTCCTGCCTGACCTGCTTCAGCTTGGAAATGCCAAGCATGTTTAGCGCGGCAGCCTCATAGAACGGTTCGCTCGTTCCCTTGCGCATCTTGCGCAAGAAATATTTCTCGAAGCCGATCTTGGCGGCATGCACCCATTTGCCCGATGACGACCAGTTGACGTTGCGTGGCGGGATCTGGGGCTGCGCGACGAAGGCGATGCCACTGTCGCCGAAATCCGCAAGGCATATCGCATTCCAGGTGCCCTGATGCGTCGGCGCCTTGCCGCGCAAGATCTGGCCGATGTTGAGCGCGGTGGCCGTCACCATGCTCTCGATCATGAAGCCCGTCTTCGGAACGCCACAGGGCACGGGCGTTGGCCCCATCGGCGGAATAGCGACGCAGACGCCGACCGAAAAGATATTTTTGAATGTTGGGTTCTGCTGGTGCTTGTCGACGATGACGAAGCCACGCGGATTGACGAGACCGTCGATGCCGCGCAGCGGCTTCACGCCACGAAAGGCCGGCAGCAGCATGGAGAAGCCGAAGGGCATTTCATGCGTTGCCTTCACCGAACCGTCGTCGGCGATTTCCTCGACATGCATCTTGCCGTCCTCGACCTTCTTGATGCGCGAAGACGTCATCCACTTGATGTGATGCTCGCGCATCTCGCCTTCGAGCAGGCCTTTTGTGTCGCCGACGCCGTCGAGGCCGAGGTGGCCTACATAGGGCTCCGAGGTCACGAAGGTCATGGGCACGCGGTCGCGGATCTTGCGGCGTCGCAACTCGGTGTCGAGAATAAACGTATATTCGTATGCGGGCCCGTAGCAGGATGCGCCCTGGACGGCGCCTGTAATGATCGGGCGGGGATTCTTGCAGAATTCCTCGAAGCTGACCGAGGCCGACAGCGCATGGTCGACGTGGCAGATGGACGAAGTAAAGCCGCCGTTCGGCCCAAGTCCCTCAATCTCGTCGAAGGCGAGTTCGGGCCCGGTGGCGACGATGAGGTAATCATAGTCCAGCATGCTGCCGTCTTCGAGCTCAAGGCGGTTGGCCTGCGGGTCGATTTTGACGACGGGAACAGGTTTGAAATTGATGCCGCGGCGCGCGAACGTCGGCGCCAGATCTACCGATACGGACTCACGGGTCCGCCAGCCGACGGCGACCCAGGGATTGGACGGCACGAAGTGATAGACGGGATCCTTTGTGACGACCGTGAGGCTATCCTCCGGCCGCATCTGACCCTTCATCTCGTAGGCCATGATCGTGCCTGCGAGCCCGGCGCCCATGATGACGATATGTGCCATGGAATTCTGTTCTCCCGTGTCGCCCAGTTGGGCAAGGCGCTGAACGCTCTTGACAGGCATAATATACAGATATTCGTATTTGTCTATATATGTGTAGCAGGTCGGTCGGGGGCTTCTTTAGGCCTCACGTACTGCCCATCCTTGTTCAGTCACCACTTTGGAGAACCGCGATGACAGAAGTCATCGGCGAAGTGGCGAAGCGCATCCGTATTCGAGAACTCAATGACCCACTGCGTACCACGTTCCCTGGCGGCGGCGTCGTGTGTTCGGCTGGCGTGGCCGTGATGCCCGACGCGCCCCGAGGCGCCGCGCTTCAAGCCGTGCGCACTTTCAATCGGTTTGATAGCGCCGCCGATCCGTACGGCGAGCAGGATTCTGGGGAAGGCATTTCCGGTCACCGGCTGACCTTGCCCCCGGAATGCCCTCGTTCATAACCAGACTCCGTTCTGGTTATGGTCCTTGCGGGACCGGGCTGCGAACTCGGCAGGCGTGAGACCGCCGAGGCTCGTGTGGGGGCGGTGGGCGTTGTAGTCCCGCCGCCATTCTTCGATGATCCGACGGGCTTCTGGCAAGCTGCGGAACATGTGCTCGTTCAGGCATTCGTCGCGGAAGCGACCGTTGAGGCTTTCCACGAAGGCGTTCTGCACCGGTTTGCCCGGCGCGATGTAGTGCCATTCGACGCCGGCGTCCTCCTGCCATTGCAGGACGGCGCGCGAGGTAAGTTTCGTCCCATTGTCGCTGACGATCATCAGAGGACGACCGCGCAGACCGATGATTGCGTCCAACGCACGCACGACCCGTGCGCCGGAGAGCGATGTGTCGACGACCAACGTCAGGCACCCCGCTGTGTGCAGCCTTTCTCGTCGATCGCCCGGCTCACGAGCTTCCTCCGCGCTCTGGGCGTCAGAAGTTTTTTCCGAGCGCCTCGCGGAGCGTGGAAACGTCCAGCATCGATTCCGCCAGCAGCTTCTTCAGACGACGGTTCTCGTCCTCGAGCGCTTTCAGCCGCCGAGCGTCGGACACTTCCATTCCGCCGTACTTCGATCGCCAGGTGTAGAACGTGGCATCGCTGATCCCGTGCTTGCGGCAGATCTCGGCGAGCGCGATGCCCGCTGATGCTCCTTCAAGATCGCGATGATCTGTTCCTCAGAAGAACGGCTCTTCCTCATATCCATCTCCTGCGAGACGGAGCTTAGTTCAGAACGAGGGCGTCCGGAGGGGCAAGGTCACACGGACTCCAAGTAGGCCCGCTTCCGCTCGCCAGGACTGCGAACGTTGCCGTCATTTCGCAAGGAACCCGATAGTGGTCTTTCGCATGACGGTGCCTGGCAATTGACATCTGTTGCTTCGTTGATCTGCCGGTCGCGCGCCATCAATTCAATTCCAGCATCAATCGATACAGCCTTGGTTTTGGACTGTACGTCGGCGGGCGCCTAGGACTCTACCCGGAGGATTTCGATCCAAGGGAGGGTTAAATGAGCGCGATTGCTTCGGCCGTCGACATGAAGAAATCACGCGTCCGGCTTTTCATCGTGGCGATGTTATTCTTCGTCACCACCATTAACTACGCAGACCGCGCGACGCTTTCGATCGCGGGGCCTTCGCTGTCGAAAGAGTTGGGACTCGACTCCATTTCGATGGGTTATGTCTTCTCAGCTTTCGGCTGGTCCTATGTCGCAGCGCAGATTCCCGGCGGCTGGCTGCTCGATCGCTACGGCTCCAAATGGGTCTACGCGTTCAGCATCATCATCTGGTCGATTTTCACCGTCATGCAGGGCTGGGTCGGCTTCTTCGGCGCGGGCACGGCGGTAGTCACACTCTTTGCGCTTCGCCTGCTTGTAGGACTCGCTGAAGCGCCTTCGTTTCCGGCCAATGCGCGCATCGTCGCCGCTTGGTTTCCCAGCAACGAGCGTGGCACGGCGTCGGCCTTCTTCAATTCCGGGCAATATTTCGCCACGGTGATGTTCGCGCCGCTGATGGGCTGGATAGCCCATGATTTTGGCTGGCGGTATGTCTTCTACGTCATGGGCGTCATCGGCATTCTGGTTGGCCTGGTTTGGATCAAGACGATCTATGGGCCGAAGGAACACCCCAGCATCAACAAAGCGGAGTTCGACTACATCAAGGACGGCGGCGCGATGGTCGATCTCGACACGCCGGCCGATGCGAACGCCACCGCCGGTCCGAAGTGGGATTACATAAAGCAGCTGCTGGGCAATCGCATGTTGCTCGGCGTTTACATCGGTCAGTATTGCATCACCACGCTGACGTACTTCTTCCTTACGTGGTTCCCGGTCTATCTGGTGAAGCAGAAAGGCCTGACCATTCTGCAGGCGGGCTTCGTGGCCACTATCCCGGCGCTCGCGGGCTTTGTCGGTGGCGTGCTCGGCGGCGTTATCTCCGACGCAATTCTGCGCAAGACAGGGTCGCTGACGCTTGCCCGCAAAATCCCTATCGTCGGCGGCATGTTGCTCTCGATGGTCATTATCGGCTGCAATTACGTCGATACACCTGCCTTCGTTGTCGGCCTGATGGCGCTCGCGTTCTTCGGGAAGGGCATCGGCGCTCTCGGCTGGGCGGTCGTATCGGATACCTCGCCGAAAGAAGCCGGCGGCGTGTCAGGCGGCCTGTTTAACACTTTCGGCAACACGGCAGGCATTACGACCCCGATCGTGATCGGCTACATCGTCCAGTCGACGGGCTCCTTCAACGGCGCACTCGTGTTCGTCGGCATCAACGCGCTGATCGCGGTCCTGTCTTACCTGGTGATCGTCGGCAAGATCGAGCGCTTCCAGCTCAAGACCTCCTGAGCGATCTCCCTCGACTCAGCAACTTCAGCGGCGGCCTCGGCCGCCGCCTTTGTCTGAGGAAACAGCGATGCTAGAATTGGCTGAGAAACGGCTGATCGTTTCCGGACCGGTATCGATGTTCGATCTGAGCCAATTGCGCTGCTTTGTGACCGTGGCGGAAGAACTGCATTTTGGTCGCGCTGCCGCGCGGCTCAACATGACGCAGCCGCCGCTGAGCCGGCAGATCCAGGTTCTTGAACACATCGTCGACGCGACGTTGCTCGAGCGCTCCAGCCGGTCCGTCCGGCTGACTCCGGCCGGGCGCAGCTTCCTGCCAGAAGCCAAGCGCATCCTGAAGCTAGCTGAAAGCGCCTCTCAGGTCGCGCGCCGTATCGCGCAGGGCAAGACTGGCTCATTGAAAATCGGCTTTACCGCCGCTGCCGCTTACGGATTTCTGCCTGATCTGGTCGCCGCGTGTCGCGCTCGGCTGCCTGATGTCGATTTGTCTCTGAAGGAGATGGTGTCGGGCGACCAGATGGAGGCGCTGACTTCGGGACAGATCGACGCTGGCCTTCTGCGCCCTCCAATTGCCCGGCCAGAGCTCGCTATCAAGCGCGTTGTTGCAGAGCCGCTAGTCGCCGCGCTGCCAAAATCACATCCACTGGCCAAGGCGGCAAACGTCTCGATCAAGGATTTCGACGATCAGCCATTCATCATGTATTCGCCCTACGAGTCCCGCTATTTTCATGACCTCCTTGTGGCGCAGTTTTCGCGAGCCAACGTTCTGCCGCGATACGAGCAGCATCTGAGCCAAATCCATTCGGTGCTCTCGATGGTGCGTGCAGGCCTCGGTTCTGCGATCGTACCTGAAGCGGCGAAGCGGTTGCAATTCGACGGCGTGGTCCTCAAACCGCTCACGCTAAAGATGCCAGCAGCCGTTGAATTGTTCATGGTTTGGCGGCGGGAGTTCGACAATCCCCTTACGCCCACACTGGTCCAGATTGCCGAAAGTCTCGCCCCAGAAGAAGCAGAGCAGGATTGATGCAGAACAAGCATCATTCAATGCAGTGATTGGCTTGGACGCGCATCGCTCTCGCACCTAGAAATCCTCAGCGGACACGGGCATCGCCCGTATCGTTCTCGCACTAGAGGAACATGGCGATGAGCAAGATGACCCCGAAAGAAATGGCGCAAAAGATCGGCAGCGGCCTGCTGTCCTTTCCTGTGACGCCCTTTAAGGCCGACCAGTCTTTCGACGAGACGACGTACCGCTCCAACATGGACTGGCTTTGTGGCTATGATGTCGCGGGCTTGTTTGCGGCCGGCGGCACTGGAGAATTCTTCTCGCTGACCGCAGCCGAGGTTCCGCAGGTCGTGAAAGTTGCCGTCGAGGAGACCAAGGGCCGTGTTCCGGTGCTGGCCGGCACGGGATATGGCACGGCGATCGCGCGCGAGATCGCAATTGGCGCCGAAAGCGCTGGCGCCGACGGCCTGCTGCTTCTTCCCCCCTATCTAACGAACGCCGAGCAGGATGGTCTCGCGGCGCATGTCGAAACCGTGTGCCGCGCGGTCAAGATCGGCGTCATCGTCTACAACAGGGACAATGCGATCTTGCAGCCGGAAACTCTGGCGAGGCTCGCCGAGCGCAACCCGAACCTCGTCGGCTACAAGGACGGCGTCGGCGATATCGAGCTGATGCAGCGCGTCTACTCGCGGCTTGGCGACCGTCTCGTCTATGTCGGCGGACTGCCGACGGCAGAGACTTTCGCGCTGCCCTATCTCGACATGGGCGTGACCACCTATTCGTCGGCCGTCTTCAATTTCGTGCCGGAATTTGCGACCGATTTCTACGCAGCCGTACGCCGACGCGACCACGCTGCTATCAACGCCGGCCTGAAGGATTTTATCTTGCCGCTGATCGAAATCCGTAATCGCAAGAAGGGCTATGCTGTCTCGATAATAAAGGCGGGCATGAAGGTCATCGGTCGCGATTCCGGTCCGGTGCGTTCGCCGCTGACCGATCTGACGGAAGCTGAAATTTCGGAACTCGCTGCGCTCGTTGCGAAACTGTCCACCAGCCTCAAGCACGCGGCGGAATAAGATCGTTTAAAGCCATGCCCGGCGAACGGCCGGGCATGCTCAACGAAAAACGGGAGGACAACATGATCCAGCAGGAAATCCGCACCGGCTTCTCCGGCGCCCCTGTCGTGACGAAGATGGAAGTCGTGCCCGTTGCCGGCCGCGATTCCATGCTGCTGAACTTGAGCGGCGCGCACGCGCCGTTCTTCACGCGCAATGTCGTAATCTTAACCGACAACGCGGGCCATGTCGGCTTGGGCGAAGTGCCCGGCGGGGAGAAGATTCGCCAGACGCTCGAAGATGCCCGCGAACTCGTTGTCGGCAAGACCGTCGGCGCCATGAACGACATTCTGCGCACCATGCGCGACAAGTTCGCGGATCGGGACGCTGCCGGGCGCGGCAAGCAGACGTTCGATTTGCGTGTCACCATCCACGCGGTGACGGCGGTCGAATCCGCGCTGCTCGATCTGCTCGGCCATCACCTCAACCTGCCGGTGGCGGCGCTGCTCGGCGAAGGTCAGCAGCGGGCCGAGGTCGAGACGCTCGGCTATCTCTTCTTCGTCGGCGACCGTCGCAAGACCAACCTGCCTTATGACGACGGCGCACGCGAGAAAGACGGCTGGTTCAAGCTGCGCCATCAGGAGGCCATGACCCCCGAGGCAATCGTGCGCCTGGCCGAAGCCACGCAGGAGCACTACGGCTTTGCCGATTTCAAGCTGAAGGGCGGCGCCCTGAGAGGCGAGCACGAAATCGAGGCCGTCACCGCGATCGCCAAGCGATTTCCGAATGCGCGCGTCACGCTCGATCCGAATGGTGCCTGGTCGCTTGATGAAGCGATCCGACTCTGCAAGAACATGCACGGCATCCTTGCCTATGCCGAAGATCCTTGCGGCGCCGAACAGGGCTTCTCGGGCCGCGAGATCATGGCCGAGTTCCGTCGCGCCACCGGCCTGCCCACGGCCACCAACATGATCGCGACCGACTGGCGTCAGCTCAGCCATGCGATCAAGCTCGGCGCGGTCGACATTCCGCTCGCCGATCCCCATTTCTGGACGATGCAGGGTTCGACCCGCGTCGCCCAGACCTGCCGCGACAATGGCCTGACCTGGGGCTCTCATTCGAACAACCATTTCGACATTTCGCTCGCCATGTTCACGCATGTCGGCGCGGCCGCGCCTGGCAAGGCCACGGCGATTGACACGCACTGGATCTGGCAGGACGGACAGGCGCTGACCAAGGATCCGATGCAGATCAGGGGCGGCAAGATCGCGATCCCCGACCGTCCGGGCCTCGGGATCGAAATCGATCGCGCCGCGCTCGAAAAGGCGAACGCGCTTTACCAGCAACACGGTCTCGGCGCCCGCGATGACGCCATTGCCATGCAATTCCTCATCCCCGGCTGGACCTTCGACGACAAGCGTCCCTGCCTCGTGCGCTGAGGCGCCACGGAGAAACACATGACTGCGCATTTCAAGAATTTCGTTGGCGGCGCGTGGGTCGACGGCGCGGGGCTTTGCCGCAACATCAACCCGTCCAACACGAATGATTTGGTCGGCGAATATGCCAAGGCCGATCGCGCGCAGACCGAGCAGGCGAATGCGGCGGCCAAGGCCGCTTCCCCCGCCTGGTCGCGGTCGACGCCGCAGGAGCGCTACGATGCGCTGAACCGCATCTCGACGGAAATTCTGGCGCGCAAGGAAGAGCTCGGAAGGCTGCTCGCTCGCGAGGAAGGCAAGACGCTGCCAGAAGGCATCGGCGAAGTCGCGCGCGCCGGCCAGATCTTCGGATTCTTCGCCGGAGAGGCGTTGCGCCTGACCGGCGAGAAGGGCGCTTCCGTGCGGCCGGGTCTCGACGTCGAACTTACTCGCGAGGCGATCGGCGTCGTCGGACTGATCACGCCGTGGAACTTCCCGATCGCCATACCCGCCTGGAAGATCGCGCCGGCGCTCTGCTACGGCAACACGGTCGTCTTCAAGCCGGCCGAACTCGTGCCCGGTTCGGCGCATGCGCTCGCCGACATTATCGCGCGCGCGGGATTGCCAGCTGGCGTCTTCAACCTGGTGATCGGCGCGGGCTCGGTCGTCGGTCAGACCATGATCGACAGTCCCGACGTGGCGGCCATTTCTTTCACTGGTTCGGTTGGCACCGGTCGACGCATTGCGCAGGCCTGCGTCGGCGCAATGCCGATGAAGAAGTTCCAGCTGGAGATGGGCGGCAAGAATCCGCTCATCGTACTGGACGACGCCGACCTCAAGGTCGCCGTCGAAGCCGCGGTCAACGGCGCTTATTTTTCGACAGGCCAGCGCTGCACAGCGTCCTCGCGCTTCATCGTGACGGCGGGCATTCACGACCGCTTCGTTGAGGCCATGACGGATCGGCTGAAGGGGCTGGTAGTGGACGACGCCCTGAAAGCCGGCGTGCATATCGGGCCCGTAGTCGATCAGGCGCAGCTTGACCAGGACATGAAATACATCGCGATCGGCAAGAGCGAGGGCGCCAAGTTGCATTGGGGCGGCGAATTGCTCAACCGCGAGACGCCTGGCTTCTATCTGCAGCCGGCCCTGTTTACGGAGGCGTCGAACGCCATGCGCATTTCGCGCGAGGAAGTCTTCGGCCCCGTCGCCACCGTGATCCGGGTAAAGGATTACGACGAGGCGTTGGCTGTCGCCAACGATACCGAATTCGGTCTGGCGGCGGGCATCTGCACCACCAGCCTGAAATACGCCTCGCATTTCAAGCGCAACAGCGAGGCCGGCATGGTGATGGTCAACTTGCCGACCGCCGGCGTCGATTATCACGTCCCCTTCGGTGGGCGGAAGGGATCGAGCTACGGGGCGCGCGAGCAGGGTTCGTACGCGCGGGAATTCTATACGACTGTCAAGACGGCCTATACTTTCCCGGGCTGAGGCCGGGCAGCGGGAGAAGCGACATGGGACATATGCAAGCCGTCGGCGAGCCTCGCTACATCAAGCTCCATCCGCAGGACAATGTCGCAATCGTCGTCAATGATTTCGGTCTGCCGGCAGGGTCGCGCTTTTCGTGCGGCCTTGTGCTGAAGGCCTTTGTCCCGCAAGGGCACAAGACCGCGCTCGTCGATATCGCCGAGGGCGCGCCGATTGTCCGCTACAGCGAGATCATCGGCCATGCGCTCTCGCAAATCGCTGCCGGCGAGTGGGTGGACGAGGCGCGGATTCAAATGCCCGACGCGCCAGCTCTCGACGCGCTCGAAATCGCCACAGCGACGCCTGCGCCGCAGCCGCCGCTCGAGGGCTTCACCTTCGAGGGATACCGCAACGCAGACGGCTCTGTCGGCACGAAGAACATTCTGGCGATCAGCACATCCGTGCAATGCGTGAAGGGCACGCTGGAATTTGCCATCAAGCGTATCCGCAGCGAGCTTCTACCGCGATACCCCAATGTCGACGACGTCGTCGCTCTCACGCACGCTTACGGCTGCGGCGTCGCGATCAATGCGCCGGATGCCATTGTCCCCATACGCACCCTTCAGAACCTCGCGCTCAATCCGAATTTCGGCGGCGAAGTTCTCGTTGTCGGCCTCGGCTGCGAGAAGCTCGCGCCGGAGCGGCTCATACCGGAAGGCGTGGATGACGCCATAGTGCGCATGCAGGATGAAGCGCTCGAAGGCTTCGGCGCTATCATCGAGCGCATCATGACCATGGCCGATGCGCGGCTTGCCGAATTGAACAAGCGCCGTCGCGAGACCTGTCCGGCGTCCGCTCTCGTGGTCGGTCTGCAATGCGGCGGCTCGGACGCCTTTTCTGGCGTGACGGCCAATCCGGCCCTCGGCTTCGCGGCGGACTTGCTCGTTCGCGCCGGCGCCACTGTCATGTTCTCGGAAGTGACCGAAGTGCGCGGCGCCATCAATCTGCTGACGCGGCGCGCTGCGAACGAAGACGTCGGCCGCGCGCTGATGCGCGAAATGGCGTGGTACGACTCTTATCTCGCGCGCGGCGGCGCGGATCGTTCGGCCAATACGACACCCGGCAACAAGAAGGGCGGCCTCGCCAACATCGTGGAAAAATCGCTGGGCTCGATCGTCAAGTCCGGCACAAGCGCCATTGCAGGCGTTCTGTCGCCCGGAGAGAAGGCGCGCACTAAGGGACTGCTCTTTGCAGCTACGCCTGCGAGCGATTTCATCTGCGGCACGCTGCAACTGGCCTCGGGTATCACGCTGCAGGTGTTCACGACCGGTCGCGGAACACCCTACGGCCTGGCAGCGGCGCCGGTCATCAAGGTCGCGACACGCACCGAGCTCGCGCGCCGCTGGAAAGACCTGATCGATTTCGATGCCGGCCGCATCGCCACCGGCGAGATGACGATTGAGGAGGCCGGGTGGGATCTGTTCCGCCTCATCCTGGATGTGGCGAGCGGCCGCGTTAAGCCTTGGTCGGATCGCTGGGGCCTTTTCAACGATCTCACGCTGTTCAATCCGGCTCCTGTGACGTGAGGCGCGGCTAACGCAAGTATAAACGCCGCCAGCGGTTGCTGGCGGCGTTGTGTTGTGCACGCGCGTCGCGAAAGCGATGCTCTTGCACAGACGCCTTAGGTCGCGCCGTGCGACTCAACGTAAAGGGCGTAGATCGAGTGACATGAAGCCATATACAAGCGATTGTTCTTTGGCCCGCCGAAGGTCAAATTTGCGCAACGTTCCGGCAAATGGATGAACGCCAGCGGCTTGCCCTGCGCATTGAAAACCTTGACCCCGTCCAAATCTTCCGACTTGCCCTTGAGCTGATAAATCTTGCGGCCATTCACATCCACCGGCTCCGGCTGTAGCGCCCCGTTGGAGCCCCAGCCGCACCAAAGATTGCCGTCGCGATCGACCCGGAAGCCATCGAGTGCGCCTTGATCGTCGGCGTCGATCAGCTTCGTCTTGTTCGACAGGCTGAAGCCGTCTGTTCCAACATCGTAAGACCAGATGCTGCGGTTCGGTGTGCCCTTCCACTCGATGACATAGAGTTTTTTTTCGTCCGGCGAAAATGCCAGTCCATTCGGATTGACGAGGTCGGTGATAACCGCTGTGAGCTTGCCGTCTGTTCCGATGCGGAAGACATTTGTGTTCTCCTGCTCCCGCTTGGCCTTGGCTCCCTCCCATTCGCCATTGATGCCGAAGAGCGGATCGCTAAACCAGATCGAGTCGTCGGATTTGACAATGATGTCGTTGGGCGCATTCAGGCGCTTGCCCTGGAAACTATCAGCGAGAACTGTGATCTTGCCGTTCTTCTCGGTGCGCGTGATGCGCCGCGTGACGGAATGTTCGCAGGTTACCAGCCGCCCCTGGCGGTCGCGCGTATTCCCATTGGCGTAATTCGCCGGGCTGCGAAAAACGCTGAGGCATTGGTCTTTTCGTCAAATTTCATGATGCGGTTGTTGGGAATATCCGACCAGAGAAGATATCCGCCCTCTGGAAAATAGACCGGGCCCTCTGCCCAGCGCATGCCGGTCGCAATCTGCTCGATCGTGCTGGAATAAAGCCGGTACTTGGTGAAGCTCGGGTCCAGAATATCGATTGAGGGATCGGGATACCTCTGGTTGGGCTTGAATGGAAAGGACTGAGCCGAAGCGCGATGCGCGGCAACGCTGGCAGCGACCGCGCCGCCGCCAGCCAGAAGATGACGTCGAGAAATATTCATGCTTGCCTCCCGTGAACGCCATTGTGCGGCGATCTTAAGGGAAACGTAGAAGCGGCAACGCTCACGGTCTATTTTTCATTCGGTATCAATCAATGCATTTTGCGCATCGATGCTGTACCTTTGGAAAGCGGAGTTAACGCTCCCGACGGCGCAAGCGTGATCTGGCCATAGCAGCGGGACATCGACTGCATCGACCTCGTCTGGCAACGCTGTAGACAGATCGACATGAGGCGAAATCGCCAACGCGCGTGACTATCACGGAGCGTTTAGAGGATCGGAATGTCCGAACCGCGGCTGACGCCGAGACTGGTTCTTCTTTGCAAGCCAGGATTTGTGATGAGCTTGACGATGAGATCCGACAGGCTATCGAGAGAAACCTCGCGCCCGTCGAAACGCTCTCCCTTCTGCGTGATTCGATAGCCGATCACGGGCTCCGTCGTGAACCATGCAGGCCGCAGAATTGTGAAGTCGAGGTCCGACTGCTCGATCAGGGCTGAAGAATCGCGATAGGGGTCCAGAACGCTCCGATAGCGCTCGCCGGGAACTTCGTCGTAAATTCCCATAGAACTGATGAAGATCAGACGCTTCACCCCCGTAGCGTGCATGGCGTCTATGATCGCGCTAGCCTGACGAGGCATCTCGCCAGCGAGATTTGCATAGACTACATCTTGCCCCTGCATTGCGGCCCGCAAACTAGCAACGTCTAGGACGTCGCCTTCCACAATTGAGACGCGCGTCACGTCCGGATTTGAAAGCCGCTCTGCGTTGCGCAAATATAACGTCAGTCGCGAGTCCGTCCTGGCCAGCAAGACCCGCGTCGTGTTGCGGGCGAGCTGACCATTCGCGCCGAGGATGAGGACAGAGACGGGCATGCCGCTATCGTCCAACACGCGCCGCGAATTGCGCGGGATATCTTGCGCCTTGCACAGGGATTTGCGAGACGCTTTCGTCGATCCGACTAAGCTCGGCGGGCGTTAGCTCCAAACTAGCGGCGCCAAGGTTCTCTTCTAGGCGGTGAAGCTTGGTCGTTCCGGGAATCGGCACGATCCATGGCTTTTGCGCTAGCAGCCAGGCCAGCGCGATCTGCGCGCGGGTTACGTTTTTATCTGTTGCGATTCCGCCCAAGACCTCGACCAGTGGCAGGTTCGCTTTGCGGTTCTCTTCCGAGAAGCGCGGGAAAACCTTGCCACGATAGTCAGTGCTGTCAAATTTCGTATTCTCGTCTATCGCGCCCGTTAGAAAGCCTTTCCCCAGCGGGCTGAATGGGACGAAACCGATGCCGAGTTCCTCGAGCAAAGGCAGGATCTCTTTTTCCGGCTCCCGCCACCACAGCGAATATTCGCTCTGCAAAGCGGCTACGGGCTGCACTGCATGAGCGCGTCGAATGGTCTGGGCGCCGGCTTCCGACAAGCCGAAATGTTTTACCTTGCCAGCCGCGATCAAATCGCTGACCGTTCCTGCGACGTCCTCGATTGGCACTTCGGGATCGCTACGGTGTTGATAGAAAAGATCGATGCGATCGGTCCTGAGACGCTGCAGCGAGGAGTCGCAGACAGCGCGAATGCGCTCAGGTCGACTGTCTAAACCGGAGGAAGAATCTCCGTCACGGAAGCCGAACTTCGTCGCGATTGTGACCTGATCGCGAATAGGGGCGAGCGCTTCGCCGACAACTGTCTCGTTGATGAAGGGGCCATAGGCCTCCGCGGTATCGAAGAAAGTGACGCCGCGCTCGTAGGCTGCGCGGATCAATTTGACGGCCTCACCAAGGTCTGTTGCCGGACCATAGCCGTAGCTCAAGCCCATGCAGCCGAGCCCGAGAGCGGAAACTTCCAGCCCGCTCCTACCGAGAATACGCTTCTGCATCTTGTTACTCCGTCTTGAGTGGGGGTGACATTAACGTTCGATCGCTGCGTCAAGCGCGTCGGGCAGCGGCGCGCCTGTGATCGTCAACGCTGAAAACGCATGATCGATCTCCGACAGATCATTGAAGGTCAATTCGACCTCCGCTGCGGGGACGTTGTCGTCGATGTGCTCCAGCCTAGTGCCGCCCGGGATCGGAACGATCCAGGGCTTTTGCGCTAGCAGCCAGGCAAGTGCGACCTGTGCGGGCGTAGTTTTTTTGCGCGCGGCAAATCGCTTCAGGAAATCGACGATTTCGAAATTGGCAGCCAGGGCCTGCGGCGTAAAGCGCGGGAAAGCGCTACGAAGATCGGTGGGATCGTCGAATTTCATATCCGGCGAAATTTGGCCGGTCAGAAATCCTTGACCGAGCGGGCCCCAGGCGACGAGGCCGATGCCTAGTTCTTCGCAGACAGCAAACTTGGTCCTTTCAGGCTCACGCATCCACATCGAATAATGATCCTGGATGGCGGCGAGCGGTTGCACCGCATGGGCCTTGCGGATACTAGCGGCGCTCGCCTCGGAAAGGCCAAAGTGTGCGACCTTTCCCGCGCCAATCAAATCCTTCACTGCCCCCGCGACCTCGTCCATCGGCACTGACGGATCGACCCGGTGCTGGTAGAGCAAGTCGATGCGATCCGTCCGCAGTCGCCTTAAAGAGGCATCGACCACCGCACGGATATGGTCGGGGCGGCTGTTCAAGCCGACCATCTGGCCGGTCGCATCAATCTCGAAGCCGAATTTGGTGCAGATGTGGACGTGAGCGCGAACTGGCTGGAGCGCTTCGCCAACCAAGTCTTCGTTGATGTAGGGCCCATAGGCCTCAGCGGTGTCAAAGAGAGTAACGCCGCGATCGACCGCCGATCTGATGACGGCTATTGCCTCCTTCCGATCAGTTGCTGGGCCAAGACCAAAGCTCAGGCCCATGCAGCCTAGGCCGATTGCCGATACTTCGAGATTGTCGCCGAGTTTGCGCTTCCGCACTTTTTTGCTCCGCTATAGCTGAACCGGTTGGGCCTGGATGGCTCACGCCGCTCACTGGACGGAAACTAGCGTACGAGGCATCATCCGATTAGACGCAATGATCTGCATGCGGTTATGAGCAGGATTCAGCAATGGCGCGGGAGCCAACCAGCGACTTGTCTGCGTTTCTAGCGGTAGCACGAGCGCGGAGCTTCACACGGGGTGCGGCGTTCATAGGCGTTTCGCCCTCAGCCTTGAGCCACACGATCCGCGGGCTTGAAGAGCGCCTGGGCCTCCAGCTGTTAACGCGTACGACACGCAAGGTGGCGCTTACCGAGGCGGGCGAACGGCTCTTGCAAATGATCGGTCCGCATTTCGACGGCATTGAAGATGCGCTCGCTGCGATGAGCGCGCTCCGCGAAAAACCGGCTGGCGCAATTCGACTGGTCGCGGGAGAGCACGCAGCAGAGACGATCCTGTGGCCTGCGGTGCAACAGCTTAGGGGCGCATATCCCGATATCGCGGTGGAGATCGACGTGGATAACGGCATGACCGACATCGTTTCGGAGCGCTATCACGCGGGCGTCAGACTCGGCGAACAGGTCGACAAGGACATGATTGCTATCCCCATCAGTCCTGCCCAGCGTATGGCTGTCGTCGGCGCGCCGTCCTATTTCGCGCAGCGGCCGATGCCGCGCGTACCGCAGGATCTGACAAATCATTCCTGCATCAACCTGCGGCTGCCTACCTACGGCGGCTTCTACGTATGGGAGTTCGAGCGTGGCGGACGAGAATTGAAGGTGCGCGTTCAGGGCCCGCTTGCATTCAACGTCACGCATCTGGCCATCAAGGCCGCACTTTCAGGCGCAGGGCTCGCGTTCATGCTAGAGGATCATGTACGAGACGAGATTGCAGAGGGTCGTCTTGTCCGTACGCTTGCAGACTGGTGTCCTAAATTTTCTGGCTACCACCTGTATTACCCGAGCCGACGTAACCAATCGCCGGCTTTTGCGTTGCTCATCGAACAACTGCGCCAAACTAAGAAGAAAGCGAGAAGGCAGACGGGAGCAACGTAGCGCTGTGGCTCAGGGGAGGAGCCTTGCAAGCGCAACGGAGAGTCTGCCTTCGGTTCACCTTCGCAGAGAGCTCCACGTCTGGAAGCAGCCGTTGGAAGGCTGGTCGCGAATGTCCGGATCATGACCGGGAGCCGATCGCCGCTTATAGCTCAAAGCGGCGAACCGTTGCTGACCGTGAAGGCGCGAACTAACGGCACGTATCAAGTCATCTGTGTCGAGCGTGGGGTTCGACCTGAACGGCTGAACTTGCCTGCTGTTTTCGATTCAGAAATTGACCTGAAGTGGTGCCCCTGGCCGGGATCGAACCAGCACTCCTTGCGGAACTCGATTTTGAGTCGAGCGCGTCTACCAATTCCGCCACAGGGGCGTTTCCGGGGTCCGGAAAGCGCGCGGATCATAGCCGCGCGCGGGCGCCCGTCAACCGCGGGCGGAAAACTGGCCTAAACTGCCCCGCAATGCTATTGCGGCCTCGAGATTCGCCGCGGCCCGGCTGCCGCGGCCGGCCTGTCCCGCCTTCGTTTTCCGCGTCTTTCCCGCGCCGTCGCGCCCTGCCCGGACCCGAGCCAGAAGATCGATGTTCAAGAAAATCTACCAATGGACGCTCTCGCTGGCCGAATCGCCGCGCGCGACCTGGGCGCTCGGCATCATCGCCTTCGCCGAAAGCTCCTTCTTCCCGCTGCCGCCCGATCTCATCCTGGTGCCGATGTCGCTCGCCAAGCCGAAGAAGGCCTGGTTCTACGCGGGCCTCTGCACGATCGCCTCGGTGGCCGGCGGCGTGCTCGGCTACCTCATCGGCTCGGTGCTGTATGAATCCGTCGGCAAGTGGGTGATCCACTTCTACGGCTACGACGAAAAGGCGCTGGTGCTGCGCGCCTGCTACGACAAATACGGCTGGCTGATCATCCTGCTGAAGGGCCTGACGCCCATTCCCTACAAGCTGGTGACGATCGTCTCGGGTTTTGCGGGCTACAACATATTCCTGTTCATCGCGCTCTCGCTGCTCACGCGCGGCGCGCGCTTCTTCATCCTGGCCGGCATCCTCAACCGCTTCGGCGAGCCGATCAAACGCCTGCTCGACCGTCATTTCGCCACCTTTATGATCTTGATCCTGGTCATGATCGTCGGCGGCTTCTGGGCAGTTTCGAGAATGGGCGGCGGCGGAGGCGCGTGCTGATGCTGGCGCGTCTGGATGCGCGCACGATCGCGCTTCTGATCTTCGGCGTTGTCGCGGCAACGCTCGCCGGCGCGTGGATTTCGCAATGGCTGGGCTATCTGCCCTGCGAACTCTGCCTCAAGCAGCGCTATGCCTATTACCTCGGCCTGCCGCTGGCGCTGGCGGCGTGGTTTGCCGCGCCGGTCAATGCACGCGGCGCGCGATTCCTGTTCGCGCTGATCGCGCTCGCCTTTGCAGCCAACGCCGTGCTGGCCGCGTACCATTCCGGCGTCGAGTTCAAATGGTGGCCTGGCCCCGCCGATTGCACCGGCGCATATGCTGGCGCGGGCAATGTCGCCGATTTCATGAAGCAGCTGCAGCAGACCAAAGTCGTGCGCTGCGACGAGGTTTCCCTAAGGATCTTCGGCTTCTCGCTCGCCAATGCGAATATCTTCATTTCGGCGGCTATCGCCGCGCTGGCGTCGATGGGCGCCGGGCGTGTGATGCGGCGGGGATAGAGCAAATACAACGGCCCTCATGCTGAGGAGCGGGCGAAGTCCGCGTCTCGAAGCATGGGGAATGCGGCCATCCTTCGAGACGCAATGCTGTTCATTGCTCCTCAGGATGAAGACTGCGGGGTCTACTCCGCCGCCAGCCTTGCCCGCGCGCGCAGCTTCTCCGTCTCGCTCTTCAGCTGCCCGCAGGCCGCCAGAATGTCGCGGCCGCGCGGCGTGCGTACCGGGCTCGCGTAGCCAGCGTTGAAGACAATGTCGGAAAACTGCTCGATCCGTCCCCAACCCGAGCACTCGTAGGGCGCGCCGGGCCACGGGTTGAACGGGATGAGATTGATCTTGGCCGGAATGCCCTTCAGCAGCCGCACCAGTTCGCGCGCATCGGCGTCCGTGTCGTTCACGCCCTTGAGCATGACGTATTCGAACGTGATGCGCCGCGCATTGCTTGCGCCGGGATAGTCGCGGCAAGCCTGCAGCAATTCGGCGATATCGTATTTCTTGTTGAGCGGGACGAGCTTGTTGCGCAAATCGTCGCGCACCGCATGCAGCGAAATCGCCAGCATGGCGCCGGAGCGCTCGCCGAGCGCGCTGATCTCCGGCACGACGCCCGACGTCGAGACCGTGATGCGCCGTCGTGACAGCGACAGGCCGTCGCCGTCAGTCATGATGGCGAGCGCATCGCAGACATTGTCGAGATTATAGAGCGGCTCGCCCATGCCCATGAACACGACATTGGACACCGCGCGCACGCCTTCGCCCGAGGGGATCAGGCCATCGTCCGGCGGCGTCAGGCCCGGGAAGTCGCCGAGTTTTTCACGCGCCACGACAAGTTGCGCGACGATCTCCTGCGTCGTCAGATTGCGCACCAGTTTCTGCGTACCGGTGTGGCAAAAGGTGCAGGTCAGCGTGCAGCCGACCTGGCTCGACACGCACAGCGTGCCGCGGTCCGCCTCTGGAATGTAGACGCACTCGATCTCGGCACCCTTGTCCTTGGCGTCCCGATTCTTTGAATCAACTTGCGGCATCCGTATCAGCCATTTACGCGTGCCGTCGTTCGAGACCTGCTCGCTGACGATTTCGGGCCGCGCCAGCGTGAAATGGTCGGCCAGCCGGGCGCGCAGGACCTTCGAGACGTTCAACATGGCGTCGAAGTCGCGCACGCCGTGGAAATAGATCCAGTTCCACAACTGGTTGACCCGCATACGGATTTCGCGCTCGGGAAGGTCGAGCGTCTGCAATTGCGCGGCAAGCTGGGCGCGCGTCAGACCGAGCAGCGAGGGCTTGGCCGGAGGGGTTTCCAGCGCCGGTTCGGCGGAAAAGGCGGTCATGGCCGCCCTTTTACACCCAAAGTCGGCAAAACTGCGAGTGTCTACATCCCATTCGCCAGCCGCCACACCACTTCCGGCGTCGCGGGCATATTCACATGCGTCACGCCGCGCGGGGCGAGCGCATTCACCAGCGCGTTCATGACCGACGGCAGGCCGCCGGCGCAGCCGGCCTCGCCGCAGCCCTTCGCGCCCAGCGGGTTCAGCTTCGTGATCGTCGGCCGATTGTGCACGACGAACGGCGGCGCCTCTTCCGCGCGCGGCATGGCGTAATCGGTGAAGGAGCCGGTGATGAGCTGGCCCTCGGAGTCGAACACGACACGTTCGAGCAGCGCCTGCCCGATCGCCTGCATCACGCCGCCATGGCCCTGGCCTTCCACGATCATCGGATTCACCACCGTGCCGAAATCATTCATCAGCGTGTAGCGCACGACCTCGACCACGCCGGTATCCGGATCGACCTCGACTTCCGCGACATGACAGCCGTTCGGGTAGGCCGACGGCGAGGCCTTGTGCACATGGCTGACGTCCAGAGACTTCGGGCAATCCTCCGGCAGGCTCGTCGCGGTGCGCAAGCGCTGCGCGAGTTCGATCACCCCGATCGAACGATCCGTGCCGGCCACCGAAAATGCGCCGCGTGAAAACTCGATGTCGCCGACTGCGGCTTCGAGCAGATGCGAGGCGGCGCGCTTGCCGATCTCGATTACCTGGTCACTCGCCTCGATGAAGGCCGAGCCCGACGCCATCGTCGACTTGGAGCCGCCGGTGCCGCCGCCGATCTTGATCTGGTCGCTGTCGCCCTGAACCATTCGGATGCGATCGAAGGGCAGGCCGAGCTTACTGACCAGCACCTGCGCGAATGTCGTCGCATGGCCCTGCCCGAAGTCGAGCGTGCCGGTGCGCATCAGCACGCCGCCATCTTCCTCGAAGATGATCTCGCCGAGTTCGTTGGTCGGCGGCGCCGTGATCTCAAGATATTGCCCGACGCCGATTCCACGCAGCTTGCCGCGTGAAAGGCTCTCGGCCTTGCGCGCGCCAAAACCCTTGTAGTCCGAGGCGTCCAGCGTCGCGTCGAGCAACGCGGAAAATTCGCCGCTGTCATAGATTGAGCCGACGCCGGTCGTGAACGGCAGTTCTTCGGGACGAATGTGATTGCGCTTGCGCAGCGTGATCTCATCGATGCCGCTGACCCGCGCGGCCTCCGCCATCATGCGCTCCATCACATAATTGCCCTCGGGCCGGCCCGCGCCGCGATAGGCGCCGATTGGCGGCGTATTCGTCAGCACGCAGGTGACCTTGGTCGCGATGACGGGCGTGCGATAGACGCTCTGCGCGTTGCGATGAATGTTGATCGCGCCGATCAACACGCCGAACGGCGTCATATAGGCGCCGAGATTGGCGTAGCCCGTCATGCGCAGCGCAAGAATATTGCCGTCGGCGTCGAGGGCGAGTTCGCCATCGACATCGTGGTCGCGCCCCTGATGATCGCTGACGAAACTCTCCGAGCGCATTTCGGTGAACTTGATGGAGCGCTTGAGGTCGCGCGCCGCGTGCAGCAGCGAGATATATTCGGGGAAGACCGAGCCCTTCATGCCGAAGGAGCCGCCGACCTGCGTCGTCAGCACATGCATCTTGTCGGGCGTGACGCCCATGGCGGCGGCAAGCCCGTTGCGCATGCCGAACACGCCCTGCGACTGCATATGCGCGGTGAAGCGCTCGCTCGCGGAATCATATTCGAACAGCGCCGCGCGCGGCTCCATCGCTGCAACCATCACGCGATTGTCGACAATGCGCAGGCGCGCGACATGTTTCGCGCCCGCGATGATCTCCTGCGCCTTCGCCATGTCGCCGAGCGTATGGTCGAGCGCGATATTATTCGGCACATCGGCATAAACCTGCGGCGCGCCGGGCTGTGCCGCATCGCGCGCATCGACGGCGGCCGGCAGCGGCTCGATGTCGAGCACGATGGCTTCGGCGGCCTCGCGCGCCTGGAATTCCGTCTCGGCGACAACGAGCGCGATTGCGTCGCCGACGTAACGCACTTTCTCCGTCGCGAAGAACATCGTCCCATTGCCGCGCATCGGCGAGCCATCGTCGCTCTTCAGCGGAAACGGGCTGCGCGCAGGCGTGTAGGCGGCAAGATCAGCGCCGGTGTAGATCGCCGCAACGCCCGGCATGGCGCGCGCGTCGGCCGTGTCGATCGCGTTGATCATGCCGTGCGAATAACGGCTGCGCAGGACGACGCCGTAGAGTTGGCCCGCAACCGCCACATCGTCGGAATAGCAGCCCTTGCCCTGCACCAGCGCAGGGTCTTCCGCGCGCCGCACAGGCTTGCCGATGGAAAATTCGGGAATATCGGTGAAAGGCGCGTTCATCAACAAACTCGCTGACATCTGGCGCGGGGCGCCGCGGAAGGAGAGCTGGCTGGCATTATAGCGTCATAGCGACGGGTTTGAAGGCTGCCGCGATCATGGCTGCCCGTCGGCACGCGCCCTTGCCATGTGCGCAACGAAACATCGGCCGCACTGCTGCCGTGAGATCTGGCCGCACGCAAGGAGGCCGAGATGAGCCAGTCCGACAAGCTGCACTTTCCGTGGGAAGACGATGCGCGCGCCGCCGCCTGCAACATGGCGTTCGGCGACCTCTTCAACAATCTGCCCTCGCTCGCCGTCTTCGACGAGCGCCTGCACTTGCCGACGTTGCTGGCCGCAGCCGGCGCAATCGCCGGGTTCTCGGCGCAGCGCGCGCTCCTTGCCGAGACCGGCGCATGGCCCGCAGGCACGCAGGTGGCGACGACGAAAGCCGGCCAGACGTTCTATTTCGGCGATCCCCTCAACCACATGCTCGTGCCGGCTTTGGCAGCCGACGCGCCGCTACGCATCTGGCCGGTCGCCGCCGGCGCCGCACAGGCGGCAGGCGTGACCCCGCCGGACGTCAACGCCATGTTCGCGCATGTCTCGCGCACGATCGGACAGGATCTCGATTTCTTTCCCACCCCCGCCGACGCGCAGCCGAAGATGGGCGGCCTCGCGCTGCTCAAGCATGTCTGGCCCTTCGCGCGCGACTGCTTCGACGGGAAACTGTCCGGCAAGGTCCTGCGCGACGAGGGCGACGTGCCGCAGCGCTGGCGCCCCGTCGTCGCGGCCTATGTCGCGCATTTCGGCCTGCGCCAGTCGCAATCGACGCTGGACGCAGCGACCGGCGTCACGCTGGTGATGGAATCGGCGATCTACGGGTCCAAGGTGGACCCCAAGCTGATCGAGGTTTGAGCTGCAGTCCACACGCCGAGTCTTCATCCTGAGGAGCCCGCACAGCGGGCGTCTCGAAGGATGGCTGAGGCAGGATTGCTGATGACGCCATCCTTCGAGACGCGGGCTTGCGCCCGCTCCTCAGGATGAAGGTGGTAGAGCAGCCCTTACCCCGCACGCTTCTGCGGCCGCATGTCCTTCGGGTCGATGCCCGCCACCACCACCGGCTTCTTCATCGCATCGCGCCGGAAGGGTTCGCCGAGTTCCTGGTTGAGCACGATCTCGATGAAGGTCGTGACGCCGTTCTTCTGCTCCTCGCAGGATTTGGCGATAGCTTCCGTCAGCTCTTGCTGCGTCTTCACGGCCACGCCCTTCAGCCCGCAGGCGACCGCCACACGCGCGTAGGACAGATGCGGATCGAGCTCCGTGCCGACGAAATTGTCGTCGTACCACAGCGTCGAATTGCGCTTCTCCGCGCCCCATTGATAGTTGCGGAAAATCACCATCGTAATCGCCGGCCATTCCTCGCGGCCGATCGACGACATTTCGCTCATCGAGATGCCGAAGGCGCCGTCGCCCGCAAAACCGACGACCGGCGTATCGGGGTTGCCGATCTTGGCGCCGATGATCGAAGGAAAGCCGTAGCCGCACGGGCCGAACAGGCCGGGCGCGAGATATTTGCGGCCCTGCTCGAACGTCGGATAGGCATTGCCGATCGCGCAATTGTTGCCGATGTCGGACGAGATGATCGCGTCGCGCGGCAGGCCCGCCTGGATGGCGCGCCACGCCTGGCGCGGCGACATCCGCTCGGGATCGCGCTTGCGGGCGCGATCGTTCCAGCTCGTGCCCGGATCGTCATCCTCGTGGTCCATGCCGGACAACTGCTGCAACCACGCCGACTTGGTCGTGTGGATCAGCGCCTTGCGTTCATCGCGCCCCTTGTCGCCCGCGCTGCCGGAGAGTTGCGCGAGAATCTGTTGCGCCACCTGCTTCGCGTCGCCGCAGATCGCGACGCTCACCGGCTTGGTGAGGCCGATGCGGTCGGGATTGATATCGACCTGGATGATTTTCGCATCCTTCGGCCAATAGTCGATGCCGTAGCCCGGCAGCGTCGAGAACGGATTGAGCCGCGTCCCGAGCGCCAGCACGACGTCGGCTTTCGCGATCAGTTCCATCGCGGCCTTCGAACCGTTGTAACCGAGCGGACCGCAGGCCAGCGGGTGCGAGCCGGGGAAGGAATCGTTGTGCTGATAACCCGAGCATACCGGCGCCGACAGACGCTCGGCCAAGGCCGCGCAATCCGGGATGGCCTCGCCGATCACCACGCCCGCGCCGGACAGGATGACGGGGAAGGACGCGTCCGACAGCAGCTTCGCGGCTTGCGCAATTGCGTTGGCGCCGCCGGCGGGACGCTCGAACTCGATCGGAACCGGCAGGTTGATGTCGATCACCTGCGTCCAGAAGTCTCGCGGGACATTGATCTGCGCCGGCGCGGAAAGACGATGCGCCTTGAGGATCACGCGGTTCAGCGTCTCGGCGATGCGCGAGGGATCGCGCACTTCTTCCTGATAGCAGACGCAGTCGCGGAACATCGCCATCTGCTCGACTTCCTGGAAGCCGCCCTGGCCGATCGTCTTGTTGGCGGCCTGCGGCGTCACCAGCAGCATCGGCGTGTGGTTCCAGTAGGCCGTCTTGATCGACGTCACGAAATTGGTGATGCCCGGCCCGTTCTGCGCGATGCACATGGCCATCTTGCCGGTCGTGCGCGTATAGCCGTCGGCGATCAGCGCGCCATTGCCCTCGTGCGCGCAATCCCAGAACGTGATGCCGGCCTTGGGGAAATTGTCGGAGATCGGCATGAAGGCCGAGCCGATGATGCCGAAGGCGTGCTCGATGCCATGCATCTGCAGCACTTTCACGAAGGCTTCCTCGGTCGTCATTTTCATTTTTCGGTCCTCGGTCTTTGAATCACAGAAAGTTTCCGCAGCAATCAGAAAGATGGCAGCGCAAACTCCCTCCCCCCTTGCGGGGGAGGGTTGGGGTGGGGGGTCGCGAAATCCTGCGACATTGCGCGACCCCCTCCCCTAGCCCTTCCCCACAAGGGGGAAGGGAACATCATGTCTTCAGCGCGCCTTGCGCTCGCGTGCGCCGATCGCCAGCGCGCTCACCATGCTCACCAATGCCGCAAAGACGACGTAACCGACAAGATACCACGGCTGCTTGCCGTTTGCCTCGAGCAGGTAGGTCGCGATGATCGGTGTGATGCCGGAAGCGAAAATCCCCGAGAATTGATAGACGAAGGAAATGCCGCTGTAGCGCACGCGGGGATCGAAGAGATCGGCGAACAGCGCCGCCTCCGGCCCGTAGCAGATCGCGTAGATGACGCCGAAGGCGACGATCATCGACGCGAAGATCAGCAGCGGATTGCCCGTCGCCATCAGCCAGAAGGCGGGATATGCGACGATGGCGAGCAGCGCCGAGCCGATCGCATAGGTCTTCGGACGCCCGAGCTTGTCACTGAGCTTTCCGAACACCGGAATGGCGACGACCATCACCAGCGCCGCGGCGGCGACCGCCCAGAGCGCTGTCGGGCGCGACACCTTTACCGGCGCCATTTGCGTCAGGTAGGCGATCGAGAATACCGCGAAGACGTTGAAGAACACGCCATCGATGTAGCGCGCGCCCATGCCCAGCAGGATGCTGACGGGATAGCCCTTGATCATTTCGACGAAGGGCATTTTCGCGACTTCGTTCTTCTCCTTTACCGCCTGGAATTCCGGCGTCTCGATAATCTTCAGGCGGATGTAGAGGCCAACGATCACCAGCAGGATCGAGGCGATGAAGGCGACGCGCCAGCCCCACGAGAGAAAGTCCGCGTCCGGCAACGAGGCCAGCAGAGCGACCACGCCCGACGACAGGCAGAGCCCGATGGCGAGGCCGACTTGCGGCAGGCTCGCGTAGAAGCCTTTCTCCTTTTCACCGGCATATTCATACGCCATCAGCACCGCGCCGCCCCATTCGCCGCCAAGTCCGATGCCCTGCAGGATACGCAGCAGGACGAGCAGGATCGGCGCCGTGATGCCGATCTGCTGGTAGGTCGGCAACAGGCCGATCAGCACGGTCGCCACGCCCATGATCAGCAGTGTCGCGACCAGCACGCTCTTGCGGCCGATGCGGTCGCCGAGATGGCCGAAGATCAGGCCGCCGAGCGGACGCGCGACGAAGCCGATCGCAAACGTCGTATAGGCGAGCAGCGTCGAGACGAAGGGATCGTTGCCCGGAAAATAGAGCTTGTTGAAGACGAGGCCCGCGACCGCCCCATAGAGGAAGAAGTCATACCACTCGATCGTCGCCCCGATGACCGAGGCCGCGACGACGCGACGGACGTCGTCCCTTGATGCTTGAGCCATGTTCGCCTCCCGTGCCCTTGTTATATCCTGCGGCTCAGCCGCCGGTCGCGTCGGCCAGGATCATCTCCGCCGCTCTCTCGCCGATCATGATCGCCGGCAGATTCGTATTTCCCGAAACAAGCCGCGGCATGACAGAACAATCGGCGACCCACAGACCCTCGACGCCGCGCACCTTCAGGCGCGGATCGACCACGGAATTTGCATCGTCGCCCATCCGGCATGTGCCCGAGGGATGAAAGATCGTCGCGCCATTGCCGCGCGCAAAATCGAGAATCTCTTCGTCGCTCTGCGTCGCAGCGCCCGGCTTGATCTCTTCGGCCACCAGACCTTTGAGCGGTTCTGTCGCGGCAAGCTTGCGCGCAAACGAGATCGCGCGCACCGCGCATTCGCGATCCTTCGCCGCATCGAGATAATTGGCGAACATCTTTGGCGCCGCCATCGGGTCGCTGGACGCCAGTTCGACATGCCCGCGGCTTTCGGGACGAAGCTGGCACACAGACAGCGTGAAGCCGGAGAAGGGATGCGGCTTGGCGCCGGCCATATCCGCGCTCAGCGTTGCAATGTGGAACTGGATGTCGGGCGTCTTCGATTCTGGCAGCACGCGCGTAAAAAGACCGCCCTGGTTGATGCCGATGGCGAGCGGCCCGGTGCGTGAGAAAAACCATTGCGCGCCGATTCGGATGCGCCCGGCGAGGCTGCGCAATTGATCGTTGGTGGTGATCGGTTTGGTTGCGCGATAGATCAGGCGGAATTGCAGATGGTCCTGCAGATTGCGCCCGACGTTTGCGCGATCGAGAGCGACGGTCACGCCTTTCGCACGCAGATGCTCCGCAGGCCCGATGCCCGACAGCATCAGCAATTGCGGCGTCTGCAATGCGCCCGCCGACAGCACCACGCCGCGCAAACACCGCATCTCCGCATCGACGCCATTGCGCCTGTAGCGCACGCCAACAGCGCGACCCTGCTCGAAGATGATCCCGGTCGCCTGCGCATCCGTCACAATGTCGAGATTGGCGCGGCCGCGCGCCGGTTTCAGATAGGCTTTCGCCGCGCTGGTACGCAGGCCGTTCTTCGTCGTCAGCTGGTAATAGCCGACGCCCTCCTGCCGCGCGCCGTTGAAATCCCTGTTCGCGGGTACGCCGAGTTTGCCGGCGGCGGCGATCGTCGCCTCGATCAATTCGTGCTTCCCGGCAATCGACGTCACGCTCACCGGCCCATGCGCGCCATGCAGCTGGTCGTCGCCGAATTCGGAATTGTTCTCGATCCTGCGGAAATATGGCAGGACGTTCGCCCACGACCAGCCGCGCGCGCCGAGCTGCTCCCAGCTATCGTAATCTTCCGCCTGCCCTCGGATCGCGATCAGCCCGTTGATGGAGGACGATCCGCCGAGAACCTTGCCGCGCGGCCAGTAGATCGCGCGGTTGTGCATGTTGGGCTCGGGCTCGGTGGAAAAGGCCCAGTTGACCTTTTTGTCCCACATCGTCTTGCCGTAGCCGATCGGCAGATGGATCCACGGGTTCCAGTCGCGCGGGCCGGCTTCCAGCAGCGCGACGCGAGTACGCCCATTCTCGGACAGACGCGCCGCGACGGCGCAGCCCGACGAGCCCGCGCCGACGACGATGAAATCCGCTTGTGCCTGCGCTGCGCCCAATCCCGGCTCCCGTAGGTGCGAAATGAGCCATCGATCCCGATTGCGGTCAACTCAGGATTGGAATAATTTATTCCGTTCAACGAAATTGCTGCCGCGCAGCATTCGCCTAACGGCTTGAATGGAATGAAACCCGCGATCCCGCAAAAAAAGCCGCGCCGCGCCGCCGCGCAGGCATCGCCGGCAGAGGCGCAGCGGCGGGCGGCCGGCGGCCAGTCGCGGCCCGCGACTGAACGCGCGCTCGCCTTGCTCGAGGCCGTTGCCGCAGCGGACCGCCCCCGCACGCTGAAGGAACTGGAACTCGCCTGCGGCCTTCCTTCGGCGACGACATTCCGTCTCTGCGCGCGATTGCAGGAGCAGGGCTATCTGATGCGCGACGCCGATCCGCGCCGCTTTTCGGTCGGCCCGCGCCTCATGCGCCTTGGGCTGGAAATCGTGCGCTCGGCCGGGCCCGCGCATGCGCGCCGCACGGTTTTGTCCGAACTCGTCGAGGCCATCGGCGAGACTTGCAATCTGACCTGTCCGTCGCGCAGCGAAGTGCTTTATCTCGACCGCGTCGAAACCAAATGGCCGCTGCGCATGGCGCTCGAGCCCGGCTCGCGCGTGCCGATCCACTGCACGGCGAGCGGTAAGTTGTTTCTGGCCCACATGCCGGACGACGAGCGCGACCGTCTGCTGGCGGCCATCCAACTCCAGCGCCACGCGCCGAAGACGATTGTGACGAAGAAGGGCCTTTTGCAGGATCTGAAAAAAATCGCGCGCCGCGGCTACAGCGCCGACAATGAGGAATTTCTCGCGGGCCTCGTCGCGATCGCCGTCCCGGTCCGCGACTCGCGCGGTCGTGTGGTCGCAGCCGTCGCCTGCCACGCGCCCGCCGCGCGCACCAGTCTCGCCAAGCTGGTGGAGCGCAGGCCGCTGCTCGAAGCCGCCGCCGCGCGCATGGCGCAGACATTCGCGTAGATCGCAGAACCCCGAATCCTTAATCCTGAAGGCGTGGCCCACGACCGGAATTCTTCATCCTGAGGAGCCGCGAAGCGGCGTCTCGAAGGATGGCGAAGCCCCAAGAGATTCCACACCGGTCATCCTTCGAGACGCGCCTGCGGCGCTCCTCAAGATGGGGATTGTTGAACCCCTACATCGCCACCAGCGTCTTGCGCGAAATATCGATCATCTGGTCGATGTGATCGGTCGACATCACGAACGGCGGCGCGAGAATGCCGGTGTCGCCGGTCGTCTTGATGTGCAGGCCATTGTCGTAGAGTTTCTTCTGCAACATGTGCCCGCGTTCGCCGGGGATCTGCGTCGGCGCAACGTCGATGCCGCCGCCCATGCCGTAACCACGGATATCCGTGACGATGGGAATGTCCTTCAGCGAGAACAGACCTTCGAGGAAATAAGCCGACATCTGGCTCGCGCGCTCGAACAGCCGCTCCTTCTCGTAGATGTCGATTGTCGCGATCGCCGCCGCGCAGGCCGCCGGATGCGCCGACCATGTGTAGCCGTGGAAAAATTCGTTCGCGGCGCGCGGATTGGGCGAATCCTCGACGATCGTCTTGTAGACGGAATTGTCGACCGCCACCGCCGACATCGGCTGCACGCCGTTGGTGATCGCCTTCGCCATCGTGATGATGTCGGGCTTCACGCCGAAACTCTGCGACGCAAACGCCTTGCCGGTGCGGCCGAAGCCGGTAATGACTTCGTCGAACACGAGCAGGATGCCGTTCGCCGAGCAGATTTCGCGCAGGCGCTTCAGATAGCCCTTCGGCGGGACCAGCATGCCCGTCGAACCCGCGATCGGCTCGACGAAACAGGCCGCGATATTTTCCGCGCCATGCAATTGCACGATGCGCAGCAGGTCTTCGGCGAGTTCGACGCCTGTTTCCGGTTCGCCCATGTGATAGCGCGTGTCGGGCAGATGCGTGTGGCGCATGTGCACCGTGGTCGGCAGGCCCGGCCCGAAGGTGCGCCTGTTGTTGACGAGGCCCGACAGCGCCACGCCGCCGAAGCCGACGCCGTGATAGGCGCGCTCGCGCGACACGAACATGGTGCGCGACGATTGCCCGCGCGCGCGATGATAGGCCATCGCGATCTTCATCGCCGTATCGACCGCTTCCGAACCCGAATTGCAGAAGAACACCTTGTCGATGCCATCGGGCGTCAGCCGCGCGACGCGCTCGGCAGCCTCGAAAGCCTTGGGGTGGGAGCGCTGGAAGCTCGACACGAAATCGAGTTCGAGCAGCTGCTTGTAGACGGCTTCCGCAATGTCCTTGCGCCCATGGCCGACCGGCGTCGTGAACAGGCCCGAGCATCCGTCGAGCACGGCGCGGCCATCCGGCGTGTAATAGTGCACACCCTCTGCGCGCGAAAAGAGTTTCGGCTCGTCGTGGAAATCGCGGTTGGGCGTGAACGGCAGCCAGTGATGGTCGAGATTGGGTGTCGCGGCGGCCATGTGAATCTCCCGGCGAATGTCTGGGGCGCTCTGGTTCGTGAGTGTGCCACCAGTTCGGCTATATACAAGTCCCGACCGCCCGCCGCGCGAGATCCTGAATGTCGCTCCTCGTTCTGAACATCGGCTCCTCCAGCGTGAAATATGCGACTTACCTGCGCGACGGCGGGCGCTGGAACGAAGGCGCGCGGGCGCAGCAGGCCCGCGCCGCAGGCCTCGGCGAGGGCGATGCGATAGCGCCGGAGGACCTGGCGCTCGTCGCCGGAATTCTCGAGGCCGCCGAACGCGGCCGCGGCGCGCTCGAGGCCGTCGGCCATCGCGTCGTGCATGGCGGGCGCGCGTTTTTGGCGCCTGTCGTGGTCGACAGCGGGACGCTCGCGCAGATAGCCGCGCTGGCGCCGCTCGCGCCCCTGCATCAGCCGCACAATCTCATGGGCATGCGCGCAGTGGCGAAGCTCAGGCCGGGGCTGAAGCAGGTCGCCTGTTTCGACACCGCCTTCCACCGCACGCAACCCGAACTGCACCGCCGCCTGCCGCTGCCGGAAAGTTTCTTTGAGGACGGCGTCGAGCGCTACGGCTTTCACGGCCTGTCCTACGGCTGGCTTGCGCAGGAGATCGTCCGGCTGCGCGGCGCGTTGCCGCGGCGCATGCTCGCCTTCCATCTCGGCGCAGGCTCCAGCGCCTGCGCAATTCTGGACGGCCGCTCGCACGACACGTCCATGGGCTTTTCGACCATCGACGGCTTGATGATGGCGACGCGGCCGGGCGCGCTCGATCCCGGCGTGATCCTGCATCTGCTCGGACAGGGCGCGACGCTGAAGGAACTGACCGATCTTTTCTACACGAACGCCGGCCTGCGCGGCGTCTCCGGCCAGAGCGCCGACATGAAGACATTGCTGGCGACGGACAAGGAGGCGGCGCAGCGCGCAGTCGACATGTTCTGCCGCCGCGCAGCGATCGTCGGCGCGGGGCTTGCGGTCAGTCTCGGCGGCCTCGACGCCATCGTCTTCACCGGCGGCATTGGCGAGCACGCAGCCATCGTGCGCGAAAGGATCGTCGCGCAACTTGCGCTGCTCGGCGCGTCGATCGAGGCAGCGCGAAACGCGGGGAACGAGGCGCGGATTTCTCCGGATGGCGCGGCCGTCGAATGCTGGATCGTGAAGGCGGATGAAGAGCGCGTGATCGCCGAAGCGACGGCGGCGCTCATCTGACATCGGCTCCGCCGTCATTGCGAGGATTCCGAGTGAAACCGCGAAGCGGTTTCACGGGGGCGACGCGGCAATCCATCCCGCAATTATGCCCGAAGTCAGCTGGATGGATTGCTTCGCTACGCTCGCAATGACGGGTGTGGTTCTACTCCCGCAAAAAGCGCCGGATGACCTTGCCGCTCGTCGTCAGCGGCAGTGAATCGACGAAGGCGATCTCGCGCGGATATTCATAGGCCGCGAGCCGCGCGCGCACGAAAGATTGCAGGTCGGCCGTCAGCGCATCCGAGGCTGAGAAACCGCTGCGAAGAACCACGAAGGCCTTCACGATCTCCGTGCGCAATTCATCCTTCTTGCCAACGGCGGCGGCGTTCGCCACGGCGGGATGGCGCAACAGGCAATCCTCGATTTCGCCCGGGCCGATGCGATAGCCCGACGAGGTGATCACGTCATCGTCGCGCCCGACGAAGCGGACATAGCCCTCCGCATCCATCACGCCTTGGTCGCCGGTCACCATCCAGTCGCCGATGAATTTGTCTTTTGTGGCCTGGGGCTGGTTCCAGTATTCCAGAAACATCACGGGGTCGGGCCGCTGCACGGCGATCTGCCCGAGTTCCTCCGCATCACAGCGCGAGCCATCCTCGCGGATGATCGCGACCGTGTGACCCGGTATAGCCTTGCCGATGAAGCCCGCCTTGCTGACGCCGAGCAGGGCGCACGAGCCGAGCACGAGATTGCACTCGGTCTGGCCGTAATATTCGTTGATCGGCATATCGAGTTCGCGCCGCGCCCATTCGTAGGGCTCGACGCCGAGCGCCTCGCCGGCCGAGCCGAGCGTGCGCAGATGCAGATCGTATTTTTCACGCGGACGTTCGACCGTGCGCAACATGCGCAGCGCCGTCGGCGGAAAGAAGGCGTTGCGCACTTTCATCCGCGCCATCAGGTCGAAGGCGGCGTCCGGATCGAATTTTTCCCAGCCGCGCGACACGACCGGAACGCCGAAATGCAGCGCCGGCAGCATGGCGTTGAGCAGACCGCCGGCCCAGGCCCAGTCGGCGGGCGTCCACATCAGGTCGCCCGACTGCGGAAAGAATTCGTGCGGAACCTGGATGCCCGGCAGATGGCCGGGCAACACGCGGTGCCCATGCAACGCGCCCTTTGGATTTCCCGTCGTGCCCGATGTGTAGATCATCAGCGCCGGATCATCGGGCGTCGTATCGACGGCGGTGAAGTCGGGCGACGCGTCGGCAATCAGTTGGTGAAAATCGAGCGCGCCCGCGTCCGCGCCTTCGGTCGAGATCAGCAATTCGAGCGACGGCGGCGCGATGCTGAGCGCGCGTGTCTTGCGCACGCCGGCGCCCGTCGCGATCAGCGCACGAACGCCGGCATCGTTCAGACGATAGGCGAGCGCATCGTCGCCGAACAAGAGCGCCAGCGGTACAGCGATGGCGCCGAGCTTGTAGATCGCCGCATGCGCGATCGTGACCTCGGGCGATTGCGGCAGCAAAATACCGACGCGATCTCCACGACGAATACCGTGTGAGAAAAGCGCGTTGGCGAGACGGTTGGACTTTTCCGAGAGCTCGCTGAAGGTGACTGTGCGAACAGAGCCGTCGGCACGCACATCGAAGATCGCGGGGCGCGCGGGCGCGATCCGCGCCCATTTGTCCGTGACATCGACGCCGATGTTGTAGCGCGCGGGAATGTTCCAGCGGAAGACGCAGGAGAGGCGGTCGAAATCGCGGATGTCGGGGATCACGGGCGAGCAACGCTCGCAGAGGCAAGATCGGTGCGGCTGAAGTCATTGCCCGTGAACAGGATGGGCGCCCCTGCTGCCTTCGCAACGGCGTACCCAAAGCAGTCGCCGAGGTTGAGGGCAGCGGGATGTCGTCCCTTCCCGAACCGGGCAAGGGCGTCAACGGCGAGCTCTCCATGTCGTTCGCTGATCGGGACGATCTCGACATCCGCCTCGCGCAGAAAATCCTGTACGAGCGCTCTCGCGTCGGCGAGCGGGCAATCCCGGATGCGCGCGATCCCGGCCGCCGCCTCGAACACGGCTATCGGCGCGGTGATCCTTACCCCCTCTGCAGCATCAAGGCTCTCGAGCAGGCGGCCGTACCCCTGTTCCGCAACGATGATGGCGACGATCGCTGAAGCGTCGACGTACATCAGGGCTCACCGGAGAGTTCGTCGTAGAAAGCTTTGTCAGCCGCTGCGCCGGTCGGCGGGTAGGCTCGCGCGCGTTCCTGAATGGGCGCGATTCGCTCTGCGATTGGCCTTTCAGACCTCTCGATCCGGCGCAGTTCGTTCTCGGCTGCCTGACGAACGGCGTCGGTCAGGCTTTGGCCAGTTCGCGCAGCAAGAGCGCGCACAGCGCGGTCTGTCGCAATGTCTCTGATATGAAACGGCATGCGCTCCTCGCGTATGCCGATCTAGATACGATGGGCGCTTGTCTAGATCAAGACCGTCGGGCTCACAGCCCCAGCGCGGCCTTCAACTCGGTGAGCTGGTCCAGCTTCTCGCTGGCGGCGCGCTTGCCTTCGTCGCTCGCGGCGTCGGCCAGATCTTCCTGCGCGTTCTTGATTTCCAGCGCGAGCTTGGCGGCGTCGAGCTGCTCGACCGGCAGCGCCACTTCGGCCAGGATCGTCAGGCCGCCGGTCGCAACGTCGGCGAAACCGCCGCGCACGAAAATGCGGCTGGTCTTGGAAGCGCTCTCCTGCACTTCGACCACGCCGGGCTTCAGCGTCGTCATGATCGGCGCATGATCCTTCAGGATCGTCATCTGGCCTTCGATGCCGGGGATGGCGACGGATTCGACTTCGCCCGAGAACAGGAGCTGTTCGGGCGAGACGAGTTCGAAATGAAAGGCGGCCATGTTTCGATCCGGTCTGGACCGCGGGCCTTCAGGCCCGCAGCTTTGTCAACGAGGAAGCGAGCCTGAAGGCTCGCGGTCCAGTCTTACGCGGCTTCGGCGGCGAGCTTCTGCGCCTTCTCGACGGCCTGCTCGATCGTGCCAACCATGTAGAAGGCGGCTTCCGGCAGGTGGTCGTACTTGCCTTCGACCAGGCCCTTGAAGCCCTTGATCGTGTCGGCGAGCGCGACGAGAACGCCGGGCGAACCCGTGAACACTTCCGCAACGTGGAACGGTTGCGACAGGAAGCGCTCGATCTTGCGGGCGCGCGCCACGGTCAGCTTGTCCTCTTCGGACAGTTCGTCCATGCCGAGAATCGCGATGATGTCCTGCAGCGACTTGTAGCGCTGCAGCGTCGACTGCACGCGACGGGCGACGTCGTAGTGCTCTTCGCCGACGACGAGCGGGGAGAGCATGCGCGAGGTCGAGTCGAGCGGATCGACCGCCGGATAGATGCCCTTTTCCGCAATCGAGCGCGACAGCACGGTCGTCGCGTCAAGATGCGCGAACGAGGTCGCGGGCGCGGGATCGGTCAAGTCGTCGGCGGGCACGTAAATCGCCTGCACCGAGGTGATTGAACCCTTGTTGGTGGTGGTGATGCGCTCCTGCAGCGCGCCCATGTCGGTGGCCAGCGTCGGCTGATAACCCACCGCCGAAGGAATACGGCCCAGAAGCGCCGAAACCTCAGAGCCCGCCTGCGTAAAACGGAAGATGTTGTCGACGAAGAACAGCACGTCCTGGCCGCGATCGCGGAAATCTTCCGCAACCGTCAGACCCGACAGCGCGACGCGCATGCGGGCGCCCGGGGGCTCGTTCATCTGGCCGTACACCAGCGCGCACTTGGAGCCTTCGCCGCCGCCGGCCTTGTTCACGCCGCCTTCGATCATCTCGTGATAGAGATCGTTGCCTTCGCGCGTACGCTCGCCGACGCCGGCGAACACGGAATAACCGCCGTGCGCCTTCGCGACGTTGTTGATCAGTTCCATGATGAGCACGGTCTTGCCGACGCCCGCGCCGCCGAACAGGCCGATCTTTCCGCCCTTGGCGTAAGGCGCGAGCAGGTCGACGACCTTGATGCCCGTTTCGAGAATCTGCGCTTCCGTCGCCTGTTCGGCGTAGGAGGGCGCGGGCTGATGGATCGCGCGGCGCGCCGTGGTCTTCATCGGGCCGGCTTCGTCGACCGGCTCGCCGATGACGTTGATGATGCGGCCGAGCGTGCCGTCGCCGACGGGCACGGAGATCGGGGCGCCGGTGTCGGTCACTTCCTGGCCGCGCACGAGACCTTCCGACGTGTCCATCGCGATGCAGCGCACCGAGGATTCGCCGAGATGCTGCGCAACTTCGAGAACGAGGCGCTGGCCCTGGTTGGTCGTCTCCAGAGCGTTCAGGATCTCCGGCAGATGGTCGTCGAACTTCACGTCGACGACGGCGCCGATGACCTGGGTGATGCGGCCCGTGGCAGTGTTCGCCATGTTCACGTTCCTCTTTGCTGTTCGGTCAGGACGCTCGCGCGTCGCTATTTCGGTTCGAGCGCTCGCGCGCCCCTTGTTCAGTGTGGATGCTTGCGCATCCCGCGGGTCAGAGCGCCTCGGCGCCCGAGATGATTTCGATCAGTTCCTTGGTGATCATCGCCTGGCGAGATCTGTTGTAGAGCGTCGTCTGCTTCTTGATCATGTCGCCGGCGTTGCGCGTGGCATTGTCCATCGCGCTCATCTGCGAGCCGTAGAACGACGCCATGTTCTCCAGCAGCGCCGTGAACACCTGCACCGAAATGTTGCGCGGCAGCAGCGTGGTCAGGATCTCGTCCTGGCCGGGCTCGGCCTCGTAAGCGGCCGTCGCGCCGCCGGCTGCATTGTCGTTCACCGCGATCTGCGCGGGGATCAGCTGCGTCGCGGTCGGGATCTGCGCGATAACGGAACGGAAGCGCGAGAAGAACAGCGTGCACACATCGTACTCGCCGGCCTCGAACATCGAGATGATCTTCTTGCCGATCGCATCTGCATTGACGAAGCCCAGCGTGCGGACCGCGCGCAGGTCTTCGACGCCGATGATCTGCTTCTCGTACTGGCGACGCAGCTGGTCGTAGCCCTTCTTGCCGACGCAGAGAATCTTGACCGTCTTGCCCTGCGCCATCAGCGAATTGATGTGGTCGCGCGCCAGACGCACGATCGCCGTGTTGAAGGCGCCGCACAGGCCGCGTTCGCCGGTGCAGACGACGAGCAGATGAACCTGATCCTTGCCGGTGCCGGCCAGGAGCGCGGGGCCCGTGCCCGCGGCGACGCCGCCCGCGACATTGGTCAGAACCGTCGCCATGCGCTGCGCATAGGGGCGCGCGGCTTCCGCAGCGCTCTGGGCGCGACGCAGCTTGGCGGCGGCGACCATCTGCATGGCCTTGGTGATCTTCTGCGTCGCCTTCACCGAGGCGATGCGATTGCGCAGATCTTTCAACGACGGCATGGGCTGGTCGCCTTAAGTCCCGGTTTTGGGGCCCTCTCCCCGCGAACGGGGAGAGAAAACTGATTGCTTACGCGAAGCTCGTCTCGCTTAAGCGAAGCTCTTCGCGAAGCCTTCGACCGCGCCCTTGAGCGTGGCTTCGTCGGCCGACGAGAGATCCTTGGAGTCGCGGATCGAGGAGAGCAGCGCGGCATGGCTGGTGCGCAGCAGCGACAGCAGGCCGTCCTCGAACGCCTTCACCCGGTTGACCGGCAGCGTGTCGAGATAGCCGTTGACGCCGGCGTAGATCACCGCGACCTGTTCTTCCATCTTCAGCGGCGAGAACTGGTCCTGCTTGAGCAGTTCCGTCAGGCGCGCGCCGCGGTTGAGCAGACGCTGCGTGACCGCATCGAGATCGGAGCCGAACTGCGCGAAGGCGGCCATTTCGCGATACTGCGCGAGCTCGCCCTTGATCTTGCCCGCGACCTTCTTCGTCGCCTTGGTCTGCGCGGACGAACCCACGCGCGACACGCTGAGGCCGACGTTCACCGCCGGGCGGATGCCCTGGTAGAACAGGTCGGTCTCGAGGAAGATCTGGCCGTCGGTGATCGAGATCACGTTGGTCGGGATATAGGCCGACACGTCGTTGGCCTGCGTTTCGATGACGGGCAGCGCGGTCAGCGAACCAGCGCCCTGCGCGTCATTCAGCTTGGCGGCGCGCTCGAGCAGGCGGCTGTGGAGATAGAACACGTCGCCGGGATAGGCTTCGCGGCCCGGCGGGCGGCGCAGCAGCAGCGACATCTGGCGATAGGCGACGGCCTGCTTCGACAGATCGTCATAGATGATGACGGCATGCATGCCGTTGTCGCGGAAATACTCGCCCATGGCGCAGCCGGCGAAGGGCGCCAGGAACTGCATCGGCGCCGGGTCTGACGCGGTCGCCGCCACGATGATCGAATATTCGAGCGCGCCACGCTCTTCGAGCACCTTCACGAACTGCGCGACGGTCGAACGCTTCTGGCCGATCGCGACATAGACGCAATAGAGCTTCTGGCCTTCCGGCGCGCCTTCGACGTTCAGGGCCTTCTGGTTGAGGATCGTGTCGAGCGCGACGGCCGTCTTGCCGGTCTGGCGATCGCCGATGATCAGTTCGCGCTGGCCGCGGCCGACCGGGATCAGCGCGTCGATCGCCTTCAGGCCGGTCGCCATCGGCTCATGCACCGACTTGCGCGGGATGATGCCGGGGGCCTTCACGTCCACGCGGGCGCGCTTGGCGCCCTTGATCGGGCCCTTGCCGTCGATCGGATTGCCCAGCGCGTCGACAACGCGGCCGAGCATTTCCTTGCCGACCGGCACGTCCACGATCGCGCCGGTGCGCTTGACCGTCTGGCCTTCCTTGATGTTCTGGTCGGAGCCGAAGATCACGACGCCGACGTTGTCGCTCTCGAGATTGAGCGCCATGCCGCGGATGCCGTTCTCGAACTCGACCATCTCGCCCGCCTGGACGTTGTCGAGACCGTAGCAGCGGGCGATGCCGTCGCCGACGGACAGAACCTGACCGACTTCGGTGACCTGGGCTTCGTTTCCGAAATTCGCGATCTCGTTCTTCAGGATCGCGGAAATCTCAGCGGCGCGGATATCCATCAGCCGACCTCTTTCATGCGTGTGCGAATGGCGTTGAGTTTGGTTCTCAGCGAAGAATCGACCATGCGCGAGCCGACCTTGACGACAAGGCCGCCGATGATGGCGGGATCGATCTTCACATCGACGTCTACGGACTTGGCGCCGGCGACAGCGGCGAGCTGTTCGCGCAGGGCCTTGGTCTGCTGGTCGTTGAGCGGGGCGGCGGCCGTCACTTCGGCGCGTGTGACGCCGTTGGCGGCGTCTTCGAGCTTGCGATAGCCCGCGATCATGTCGGAGATCGCGAACAGGCGGCGCTTGGCCGTCACGAGCTTGATGAAATTGGCGGCGACGCCGGAAATGCCGGCCTTGTCGAGAATGGCCGACAGGGCCTTCGACTGATCTTCAACGGAGAAGACCGGGCTCTTCACCAGACGCTGCAGATCGACGCTCTCGTCGATCAGCTTCTGGAAGGAGGACAGCGCAGCGCCGACCGCGGCGGTGGCGCCGGTTTCGGCGGCCAGGGCATGCAGCGCGGAGGCGTAACGCCCCGCCATGCCGGATACGATCGTTTCCTCTTTGGCCAACGCTGATCCCTCGAGCGGTCGACAACAGATCGAAACCGGGTCTTCCCGGCTTCGCAAAACCATTCCTGCCCGGACAGGCGCGCGTTATCGCGGTTTTCGCCGCAAGACCACGGAAATCCGGGCAGTTTGCTGAGACGGAGCGCAGGCGCGCGGACGCGGCGCTCCGAAGGCGCGCGTGAACTAACATATGGCTTTTTTGTGCGCAACCCTGAGCAGACGCTGCGGGATACGGCTTTGGGAGGGGGCGCCGAAATTACGCGCGTTGCCCACGGAACCCGGCCGCCCCATATCGGTTGAGCTTCCTGCCGCCCTTATGCCCGGAGTGCCCATGCGCCTGTCAGTCAACGGCAAGACCGTCGAGGTCTCCGCCGACCCCTCCACGCCCCTGCTCTGGGTGCTGCGGGACGAACTGAAACTCACCGGAACGAAATTCGGCTGCGGCATGGCCCAGTGCGGCGCCTGCACCGTCCATGTCGACGGCATCGCCCGGCGCTCCTGCGTCACACCGATTTCGGCGGTGGGCGACAGCGATATCGTCACCATCGAGGCGGTCTCCGGCAAGGAGGCCGACGCCGTCCGCAAGGCTTGGGTCGCGCACGATGTTCCCCAATGCGGCTATTGCCAGTCCGGCCAGATCATGTCGGCGGTCGCGCTTCTGGCCGCCGCTCCCAAGCTGGACGACAAGGCGATCGACGAGGGCATGGCCGGCAATATCTGCCGCTGCGCCACCTACGTCCGCATCCGCGCCGCCATCCACGACGCCGCCAAGAGCCTGGAGGGTTGAGCATGACCCTGCATGCGCCCTTGGCCTCGCGCCGCTTCTTTCTGGCCGGCTCCGCCGGCCTCGTGCTCGCCGTTACCCTGCCGCGCTTCGGACGCGCCGCCGAATCCGCGCCGAAGCCGGTCGTCCTGACGCCCAACGCCTTCGTCGTGATCGGCGCGGACGACACGGTGACCATCCTCTCGAAACACCTCGAAATGGGCCAGGGCCCGTGGACCGGGCTTGCGACGTTGGTAGCGGAGGAACTGGACGCCGACTGGGCCCAGATTCGCGTCGCCCATGCGCCGGGCGATGCCAAACTCTACGCAAACCTCCTGTTCGGCGCGCAATTGACCGGCGGCTCCTCGGCCATCGCCAACAGCTACATGCAGATGCGCCGCACCGGGGCAGCCGCGCGCGCCATGATCGTGAAGGCGGCCGCGACCGCCTGGAACGTGGGCGAGGGCGATATCACGGTCGAAAAGGGGCGGCTCACCCACGCCGCATCGGGCCGCAACTCCGGCTTCGGCGCCTGTGCCGCGGCAGCCGCAAAGCTCCCCGTCCCGCAGGATGTGAAGCTCAAGGACCCCAAAAATTTCCGCCTGATTGGCACGAACCTGCCCAAGCCCGACACGCTGGCGAAATCCACTGGCGCAGCAATCTTCACGCAGGATCTCCACGACGACGGCATGGTCGTCGCCGTCGTCGCCCATCCCCCGCGCTTCGGCGGCAAGGCGGCGTCGGTGGATGATTCGGCGGCGAAATCGATTGCGGGCTATCTCGGCCATGCCGTCATCCCGCAAGGCGTCGCCGTCTACGCGCAATCGACCTGGCCCGCGATTTCCGCGCGCAACGCGCTGAAGATCGACTGGGACGAGACAGCGGCTTTTAAAAAGGGCACGAAGGCGATCGAGGCCGAATACCGCTCGCTTTCCGAAAAGCCCGGCGCGAGCGCCGCGAAACGCGGCGACGCCACGGGCAAACTCGCCAAGGCCGCCGACGTCATCGAGCAAGTCTTCGTCTTCCCCTATCTCGCCCACGCGCCGATGGAGCCGCTGGACGCCGTCGTGACATTCGACGGCCAGAGCGCGTCCTGCCATTTCGGCAGCCAAGGCCCGACCATCGACCAGATGGCCATCGCCAAGACGCTGGGCATCGCGCCCGACAAGGTGAAGATCGACGTGGCGCTGGCCGGCGGCAGTTTCGGCCGGCGCGCCACCGCAGGCGGCGATTTCGCGGTCGAGGCGGCCGCCTGCGCCAAGGCTTTTGGCAAGCCCGTGCCGGTGAAACTCGTCTGGACCCGCGAGGACGACATTCGCGGCGGCTTTTATCGCCCCTTCTACGTCCATCGCGCGCGCGCCGCCGTCGCGCCGGACGGTTCGATCGTCGGCTGGCGCCATACGATCGTCGGCCAGTCGATCATGTCGGGAACGCCGTTCGAGAAGGAATCGGTTGAGACCGGCGTCGACGAGAGCTCGGTCGAGGGCATCGGGGACATCCCCTACAAAATCGCGGACTTCCAGTGCGACCTGCACTCGCCGAAACAGGGCGTGCCCGTGTTGTGGTGGCGCTCCGTCGGCCACACGCATACGGCCTTCGCCAAGGAGACGATGATCGACCTTCTGCTGGAAAAGGCCGGCAAGGACCCGATCGAAGGCCGTCTTGCGCTACTCGATCCGAAATCCCGCGAGGCCGGCGTGCTGCGCGCCGTGAAGGAGCTCTCGAAATGGAAGGGCCGCCGCGACGGCGACAAGGCCTACGGCGTGGCGATGCACAAGTCCTTCAACACCTATGTCGCGCAGGTCGCCGAAGTCGAAAAAGATTCCGAAGGCGGCCCGAAGGTCACGCGCGTGTGGTGCGCGGTCGATTGCGGCGTGGCAGTCAATCCCAACGTCATCCGCGCGCAGATGGAAAGCGGCATCGGCTTCGGTCTCGGCGCCGCGCTGTTCTCGTCCATCGACCTCGACGACACCGGCCACGTCATCCAGTCGAATTTCGACGCCTACCGTTCGCTGCGCATCAATGAAATGCCGGCGGTGGACGTGACGATCGTCAAGTCGGACGCAGCGCCGACCGGCGTCGGCGAGCCCGGCGTCCCGCCGCTCGCGCCGGCTGTCGCCAATGCCTGGCGCGCGCTGACCGGAATCGTCGCGACAAGATTGCCATTCGGCAAGGGAGGCTATGCCTGATGCGCAATTTTCTCGTCGCAGCCGTGGCGCTGTTCGCCATCGGCGCAGCCCATGCGGACGATCTGCGCGCGCCCGCAGACTTCCAGACAATCCAGGACAATGCGGCCCGCTCTGCGGCGCTGTTTCAGGAGGCCGGCAAGGTCATCCAGCATCCGCGCTGCATGAACTGCCATCCCGCAGGCGACCGCCCGAGCCAAGGTGACAACGCCCATCCGCACCAGCCGCCCGTCGTGCGCGGCGCGGCGGATTTCGGCGCGCCCGGCATGCAGTGCATCGCGTGCCATCAAAGCCGCAACACGCCGATCGCCACCGAATCGATCAGGAGCGTGCCCGGCAATCCCGCGTGGAAACTCGCGCCGCTGAACATGGCCTGGCAGGGCCGGCCGCTCGGCGACATCTGCCGGCAGATCAAGGACCCCGCCCGCAACGGCGGCCGCGATCTCGAGAAAATCTACCACCATATGGCCGAGGACGATCTCGTCGGCTGGGGCTGGAAGCCGGGCGCGGGCCGCACGCCGGCGCCGGGCACGCAGAAGAAGTTCGGCGAACTGATCCGCGCCTGGATCGATTCTGGCGCAGCCTGTCCGGGCTGAAAGACGGAAGGCGTAAGCTTGCCGATACCCTTCTCCCCGCACGCGGGGAGAAGGTGGCCGAAGGCCGGATGAAGGGCCGGGGCGCAGCAAGCGAACGCGATGACGCCCCGGCCCCTCACCCCAGCCCTCTCCCCGCAGGCGGGAGGAGGGAAATATCCCCTCAGCCGCCATCGATCACGCTGCGCAGGAAGGCGACGTGTTTTTCAAAAGCGCGCCGCCCTTCGCCCGTCGCCGTCACCGTCGT
>Ga0209023_10000339_pt1 | contig 75000 bp, 76 predicted proteins | sample LakOneMetagenome_FD_187468 | JGI IMG/M metagenome (GOLD analysis project Ga0209023, IMG submission 187468) | Freshwater and sediment microbial communities from Lake Erie, Canada (SPAdes) (version 2) | ecosystem: Environmental > Aquatic > Freshwater > Lentic | place: Lake Erie, Canada... | reverse complement strand
CGATCTCTGGGGCGGCGAGGTGGGGCTGGCCGGCGACCTTGTCGCCCGGCTCGGCCGCGCGGGGCTCAGCGTGCAGCACGCGCTGGCCGAAACGCCGGATCGGGCGCGGGCGCTGGCGCGATACGGCAATGAACTGCCCATCGTTGCGCTCGACCTCAATGAAGAGCGAACGACGGCACTTCGCCGCGCCGGGCTCACCACGATTGCCGATCTCGCCACGCGCCCGCGCACACCTCTTGCCGCGCGGTTCGGGGCGGAGATGGTGGCCAAGCTCGCGCGCGTGCTGGGCGAGGAGGATATCCGGATCACGCCGCGCCGGGTGCCACCCGCACTCTTCGTCCTGCGCCGCTTTGCCGAGCCGATTGCCGTGACCGATTATATTTTGGCGGCGCTCGAAGCGCTGACTTGCGAAGCGCAAACCGCCTTGCGCGAACGGGGCGAAGGCGGGCGGCGCTTTGCTGCCAGCCTGTTTCGCAGCGATGGCGATATCAGGCGGCTCTTCATCGAAACCGGTGCGCCGACCCGCGATCCGGCGCTGCTCATGCGGTTGTTCCGCGAACGGATCGAGGCGTTGGTCGACCCACTCGATCCCGGCTTCGGCTATGATGCGCTGCGGCTCGACATTGCCGTCACCGAACCGCTTGGCCCGGTGCAACCGGGGCTTGAAGGGCAAGCGGCGGATGAAGAGGATGTGGCAGGACTGGTCGACCGGCTGGTGACCCGGCTCGGGGCCCATCGGGTGCAGCGCCTTGCCAGCCGGGACACGCATATTCCCGAGCAGGCCTGTTTTGCCTTTCCGGCAAATGCAATGCCCGATCCCATGCCCTGGCCGAAGCCCGAGGCGAGCGAGCCGCCGCTCAGGCCGCTACACCTCTTCGATCCGCCCCAACCGATCCTGGCGATTGCCGAAGTGCCGGACGGCCCGCCGCGTCGTTTCCAGTGGCGGCGCAGGACGCATATCGTGGTGCGGTACGAAGGGCCCGAGCGGATCGCTTCCGAATGGTGGCGCCGCACCGAAGGCTATGAACCCGGCAAGGGCGGGCTGACCCGGGATTATTTCCGCGTCGAGGATGAGCGTGGCCGCCGCTTCTGGCTGTTCCGGCACGGGCTTTATGGCAGCGAGGCCCCGTCTCCCGGCTGGTATCTGCACGGGCTTTTCGCGTGACGCCTCCGGCCTTTGCCGAACTGGTGGCAACCACCAGCTATTCCTTCCTGCGCGGGGCATCGCTACCGGCGGACATGGTCGCACGGGCGATCGCTCTTGGCCTTCACACGATCGGCATTGCCGACCGCAACAGCGTGGCGGGCGTGGTCCGCGCCTGGGCTGCGCTGGGCGATGCGCCCGCCCGCAAAGGCTTGCGCCTCATCACCGGGACCCGGCTGGTCTTCGTCGATGGCACGCCCGACATCATTGCCTATCCCGCGACGCGCCATGGTTGGGGCCGGCTGACAAGGCTCCTGACCCGGGGCAACATGAAAGCGGTCAAGGGCAGCTGCATCCTGACCTTTGACGACCTGCTCGATTTTCTCGACGACCTGCTCCTGATCGTCCTGCCCTATGCGAGCGGCGGCGGGGAAGAGGCGCACAAGGCCCCTCCCGACTATGCGTTCGAAGATGACAAGGTGCCGCTTCCGAATCGGGAAAGCATCTCTTCCGATCTTGCGGGAACGCTCGCGCAGCTGGCCAAGGTCGCACCGGGGCGGATCTGGCTGGGCGTTTCAATGGGCTATGCGGGCTCTGACGCTCGGCGCCTGGCACAGTATCGGGAGCTTGCCGCCGGGATTGGTATCCAGCTGCTCGCCACCAATGATGCGCTCTATGCCCAGCCGGAGGACCGGCCGCTTCATGACATCATGACCTGCATCCGCTTTGGCACGACGATCCACAAGGCCGGGCGGCTGTTGGAGGCCAATGCCGAACGCCACCTGAAACCCCCGGCCGAAATGGCCCGGCTGTTTGCGGCCTGTCCTGAGGCGGTTGAAGAGACGGTTCGCTTCTCCGAGAGGATAGATTTCGATCTGGGGCAGTTGCGTTACGAATATCCGCACGAGCCGGTGCCGCAGGGCTGGTCGGCCGATGCGTGGCTGGCGCATCTCGCCTGGCAGGGCGCGCTCAGGCGGCATCCGACGGGAATACCGCCAAAGCTGCGCCAGATGGTGCTGGAGGAACTGAAGTTCATCAAGGCGGAGGGCTTCGCCTATTATTTCCTGACTGTGCACGACCTGGTGAAGTTCGCGCGCGACCAGGACCCTCCGATCCTCTGTCAGGGGCGCGGCTCGGCGGCCAATTCGGCGGTCTGCTTCTTGCTCGGCGTAACTTCGGTCGATCCGATGCAGTACGACCTGCTCTTCTCGCGCTTCGTTTCGTCGGACCGCAAGGAGCCCCCCGATATCGATGTCGATTTCGAGCATGAGCGGCGCGAGGAAGTGATGCAGCATGTCTACAGGCGCTATGGCCGCCATCGCGCCGGCATTGCCGCGACCGTCATCCATTATCGCCCCCGAAGTGCGGTGCGCGAAGTGGGCAAGGCGCTTGGCCTCACCGAAGATGTGACCGCGCGGCTCGCGGGGACGGTCTGGGGGAGTTTCGGCAGCAAGCCCGATGAGAAGCGCCTGAGGGAAGCCGGTTTCGATCCCGGTAATCCCGAGATTGCCCGGCTGAAGGCGCTTTCGGAGCGTATCCTCCAGTTTCCCCGCCATCTTTCGCAGCATGTCGGCGGCTTCGTCCTGACCGAGGACCGGCTCGATGAAACCGTCCCGATTCACAATGCAGCGATGGCGGATCGCAGCTTCATCGAATGGGACAAGGACGATATCGATGCGCTGCGGCTGATGAAGGTCGATGTGCTGGCGCTCGGCATGCTGACCTGCATCCGCAAGGCCTATGACCTGATGCGTGCGAACGGCCTTGGCGATCATGATCTGACCGTCGATATCGATTCAAGCGATCCGGCGGTTTACGACATGCTGTGCGAGGGAGATAGTATCGGTGTCTTCCAGGTCGAAAGCCGGGCGCAGATCAATATGCTCCCGCGCCTGAGGCCGCGCACGCTTTATGATTTGACCATCCAGGTCGCGATCGTCCGGCCCGGGCCGATCCAGGGCGATATGGTCCATCCCTATCTGCGCAGGCGGGGCGGCAAGGAGAAAGTCTCCTTCCCCGCGCCGCGCCTGCCGCATCCGCCCGATGAGCTGAAGGACGTGCTGGGCAAGACAATGGGTGTGCCGCTGTTCCAGGAGCAGGCGATGAAGCTGGCGATCGTTGCGGCCGAATTTACCGAAGCCGAAGCCAACCAGCTCCGCCGCGCGATGGCGACCTTCCGGCATGTCGGCGGGATGGACAAATTCCATGCAAAGCTGGTCGGCGGGATGGTCGGGCGCGGCTATGAGGCCGATTTTGCCGAACGCTGCTATCGCCAGATTGAAGGGTTCGGGAGCTATGGCTTTCCCGAAAGCCACGCCTTGTCCTTTGCGCGGCTGGTCTATGTCTCCGCCTGGATCAAATGCCATTATCCCGCGATTTTCGCCGCTGCGTTGCTCAATTCGCAGCCGATGGGATTTTACGCCCCGGCCCAGATCGTCCGCGATGCGCGAGAGCATGGGGTGGAGGTTCTGGCCGCCGATGCGAATGCGAGCGATTGGAATAGCGGCGTTGAAGGTGGTGTGCTTCGCCTCGGCCTCAGGCAGATTGACGGGTTTCGCGAGGCATGGGCTGAGACCATGCTTGCCGCGCGCCCTTTCGTTTCGATCGAGGATATGGCGCGCCGGGCGAGCCTTCCACCGCGCGCGCTTCGCCTGCTGGCCGATGCCGATGCGTTGCGCTCGCTGGGCTTCGACCGGCGCGAAGGGGCTTGGGAAGCGCGACGGACCCCAGTGAACGAACTACCGCTCTTTGCGGCGGCGCGCGCGCGCGAACTGGGTGTGGAACCCGATGCGAACCTGCCCGCCATGCACCTGGGCGAACATGTCGCGGCCGACTACCAGACGGTCCGGCTGTCATTGAAGGCCCATCCGATGCAGATACTGCGGCCGCTCTTCGCGGCCGAAGGCATTTCCAGTTGCGCCCAGATCTGCGCGGCCCGCAACGGCGCGCGCGGGCGGGTGGCCGGGATCGTCCTCGTTCGCCAGCGGCCGGGCAATGGCAAGGCGATCTTCGTCACACTGGAGGATGAAAGCGGCATCACCAATATCATCATGTGGGCACGCACGTTCGAGCGTTTCCGCCTTGCCGTTATGTCGGCGCGGCTGATGCAGGTCGAAGGCGAAGTGCAGAAAAGCCCCGAAGGCGTGGTCCATCTGATGGCGCACCGGATCATCGACCGCTCCGACACCCTTGCGACACTCTCCGAAGTCCACAAGGCCAATCCGGAGATCAGCCGTGCCGATGTCTTCACCCATCCTCAGCCGCCGCGTCATGCCCGAACCGGCGGGCATCCGAGGAACGTTCGCACGTTCCCGAAATCTCGCGATTTTCACTGAACCGCTGTTGCAACCCGGCTGTTGTGCGCTATCCCTTGCGCAAGGCCGCCGTCAAAGAGCGGAACAGGCCGGAAGAGGGAGGAAATGATGATCTTGCTTGCGCGCATTCTTGCGGCGTTGGCCGCACTGTTCGGCATTGTCCTGGGGCTCGGATTTCTTGTCCATCCGGTCAACGCCGGTGCCATGTTCTTCCTCTCGCCGAATGGCATTCCCGGGCTTGCCGTCCTGCGCGCAGACATGACCGCCTTCTTCCTGACCGGGGGCATCCTCTCCGCTGTTGCGGCCTGGCGCCAGGACCCGGCGCTACTGATCGCGCCGATCCTGCTCTTTGCCATCGCGATCACTGGACGAACGGTCAGCCTGTTTGCCGACGGGATCACTTCCGGTGCCTTCGTCCCGATGGCCGTCGAGGCCTTTTTTGTCATAAGCCTGCTGTTCGCGCGCCGTGCCTTTTCTGGGAACGCGTCCAATGGCTGATACGCTTGCTGGAAAGACCGCCTTCGTTGCGGGTGCATCGAGCGGGATCAACCTCGAAATCGCCCGACACTTTGCCGCCCATGGTGCGAAGGTCGCCATCCTCAGCCGTTCGCCCGAAAAGATCGCGGCGGCGGCAAAATCGCTCGGCGATGAGGGGCATCAGGTCATCGGCATTGCCGGTGATGTGCGCGATTATGCTGGGCTCGAAGCCGCCTATGCACAGACTGTCGCTGCCTTCGGGAAGATCGATGTCGTCCTGTCGGGTGCGGCAGGCAATTTCCTCGCGCCCGCGCTGGGGATGAGCGCAAATGCCTTCAAGACAGTGGTCGATATCGACCTGCTCGGAACCTTCAATGTCTTTCGCGCGAGCTTCGAGCATCTCAACCGCCCCGGCGCGTCGCTGATCACGATCACGGCGGGGCAGGCGGTCAGGCCGATGATGTTCCAGGCCCATGTTTGCGCGGCCAAGGCCGGGGTCAACATGGTGACGAAATGCCTTGCCATGGAATGGGGACCGGCAGGCGTCCGGGTCAATGCAATCTCGCCGGGGCCGATTGCCGACACCGAAGGCATGGCAAGGCTCGCACCCGACCCCGATATGGAAGCCCGGACCAAGGCCCGCATTGCGCTCCGCGATTACGGGACCAAGCGCGACATTGCCGAAATGGCGCTTTACCTTGCCAGTGATCGCGCGCGCTACATCACTGGATCGATCTTCAACGTCGATGGAGGCTCCGAACTGGGCGATGCGGCGGCCGATGCGATACCGGAGTCGTTCAGATGAGCGCCGCGCTTGCAGGCTGGCATGCCTATATGAAAAGTGGGGATCCACAGGCGCTTTCGGATCTGCTTGACGATGATGTCGTTTTCGAATCGCCCGTCGTTCATACGCCTCAGCGCGGCAAGGAGATCACCTTCAAATATCTCATGGCCGCAGCGAAGGTTCTTGGTGGGCCGGGCTTCACCTATCTGGGCGAATGGCATGGCAAGGATTCGGCCATCCTCGAATTCGAAACCCAGATCGATGGTATCCTGATCAATGGCATCGACATGATCTGGTGGAACAAGGACGGGCGGATCACGCGCTTCAAGGTGATGGTGCGTCCGCTCAAGGCCATCAACCTTCTGCACCAGATGATGGGGGCCCGGCTCGCCCGAGGCTGAGAGCGCTCACGCTATTCGCAGCGCACGACGCGGAAGGGAAGTTTTTCGCCGTCGGTTTCGGTGATGGTGACAAATTCTCCCAGCCGGACCGGATGAGTCTCAAGGTGGAAAAGGGCTTCGTCGTCCTCGTCTCCGGGGGCATAGGAAAAGACCCAGTTACGGCGTTTGCGGATGACATAGCCTTCCTTGTCCCGCTCATTGGGCCAATAGCGGCGCACCGTTGCCAGCTGCGGATCCTTTTCGAACGCAGGAGTGTCGACCATGCCTGCGGCATCGAGCGGCAGTCGCAACAGGTACGCGCGCGCAGCCGAACCCTCCGGAAATTCCGGCGTTCGGGCAAGCTCCAGGCGGATTACGGTCCAGACCATGTGCCGATCATGTTCGATGGCTGCAATCGGGCCAATAAGGGTTGATACGGATAGAGCGGCGTTGGCCTTGGAGCTAGTGTCGACGCTGGCAGTCTGCGGAGAGGACATTGGCAGCGCATTCGTCTTCTCCGGCTGGCAGGTAAGTCGAACGACCGGGGACATATGGACGCTTTTGTGAAGGACAGGTCTGATGCGGCGCATCTTCGCTCGATCCTCGCGACTGTTCCCGATGCAATGGTGGTGATCGATGAACGCGGCCATATCCTGTCGTTCAGCGCAGCGGCGGAGCAGATGTTCGGCTTCACCCAGGCCGAAGTGGTCGGGGAAAATGTCAGCATCCTGATGCCCTCGCCCGATCGCGAGCGCCACGACGGCTATATCGAACGCTATCGGGAGACGGGCACGAAGAAAATCATTGGTACCGGCCGCGTGACGACCGCGCGGCGCCGCGACGGCTCGACTTTCCCGATCGAACTGTCGGTGGGCGAGGCCATGACCCCGGAAGGGCGCGTTTTTACTGGGTTCATCAGGGATCTCACTGAAAGCCAAACGGCCGAACGGCGCCTGCACCAGCTTCAGGACGAATTGGCCCATGTGGCCCGGGTAAGCGCGGTCGGGTCGCTGGCCACGGCGCTGGCACATGAACTCAACCAGCCGCTTGCGGCCATTACCAACTATATGGAGGCCGCGCAGGGGCTGGTCGATGACGATGCCCTTGATCCCGAACTGCTCCGCGAGGCGGTTTCCGGAGCGGCCGAACAATCATTGAGGGCAGCAAAGATTGTCCGCCGCCTGCGCGATTTCATCGCGCGCGGTGAAACAATGCGGCAGGTTGAAAGCCTCAAGAAGCTGGTCCGCGAAGCGAGCGCGCTGGCACTGCTTGGCGCGGGCAAGAATGAGATCGAGGTCCGTGTTGCGCTCGATCCCACGGCCGACCTCGTCAATGTCGATGCGATCCATGTGCAGCAAATATTGTTCAACCTGATCCGCAATGCGCTCGAGGCAATGGAAGAGGCACGGGTCAAGCGGCTCGAAATCCAGTCAACGCGCCTTCCCGATGGCATGGTTGAACTCTCGGTTTCGGATAGCGGAGCCGGGCTTTCTCCAGATGTCGCCGCCAACCTGTTCGAGCCCTTCCGGACGACCAAGGGCAGCGGCATGGGGCTGGGGCTATCGATCTGCCGCACTCTGGTCGAAGCGCAAGGAGGGCGGATCCGGGCAAAGCCGTCCGCAATCGGAGGCTCGACCTTTGCCTTTACCCTTCCGCTGGCAGAGACCGTGTCGGCCTGAATACAGCGCGACGGATCAGGCCTCGGGCGCTATCGCGGGCGCATCGCCCAGCCCCGCAGCGAAAGCGATCCGCAGCGCTTCGGAAAGGCTGCGAACGTTGAGCTTCGTCATCAGGTTCGCGCGGTGGATTTCGACCGTCCGCGCACTGATGCCCAAGTCATAAGCGATCGTCTTGTTGGGATGGCCGCGGACAAGGCCTTCAAGCACGTCATGCTCGCGCGTCGTCAGTACGTTCAGGCGCGTTGCCGCTTCGGCGGCGCGTGCCCTGTTCCGGTCGGAGCGCTCGATCTGTGCAAACCCTTCTTCGAGGGCGGCAAGAAGCACGGCCTTTTCGAAGGGCTTTTCGATAAAGTCGATGGCGCCGCCCTTCATTGCGCTCACCGCGACATTGACATCGCCATGTCCGGTCAGGACGATCACCGGGAATGTGATGCCGCGTTCTCCAAGGGCTCGCTGCACTTCAAGGCCGTCCATTACCGGCATGCGAACGTCGAGCAGGATGCAGCCGGGCTCAAGCGTGGCTACACCTTTCAGGAACTCGACGCCCGATGCGTAGGATTCTACCGCGAAGCCGGCGGTCTTGAGCAGGAATCCGGCCGATCGCCGGACGGCATCATCATCGTCAACAAGGTAGATCTGACGCCGGTCCGTCATCATTGTCCTCCGTGTCTGCGCTCAACAGGGTGAAATTGAATGTCATGCCGCCCGCATCCGGTTCGGCCCAGATCGACCCGCCCAGCGATTCGATGATTGTCCGGCAGATCGAAAGCCCCAACCCCATGCCATCCCCCTTGGTGCTGAAGAAGGGTTCAAACAAGCGGTCTATGGTTTCGGCGTCAAGCCCCTGACCGCTATCGCTGACGCTGACCTGCACCATTTCCTGGGAAAGCCGCCGCGTCCGGATCTCAAGCCGGCGCGTGCTGGAGGCCGCCATGGCTTCGACCGCGTTGCGGATCAGATTGACCAGGACCTGCTGGACCTGGACCCCGGCTGCAAAGACCGTTTCGGCCCGTGAATCGAGCGCGACGTCTACTTCGATTCCCTGCTCGCGCGCGCCGATCAGGGCCAGGGCGTTTGCTTCGCTGATCAGGCGCGGCAGGCTTTCGACGCGCCTTTCAGTCTCGCCCCGTCCAATAAATTCGCGCAACCCGCGCACAATCTGCCCCGCGCGCACCGATTCGCGTGCCGCATCGTCAAGCGCTTCGCGGACCGTTTCGATATTTTCCGGCACGGGATCGCCAAGCAGATCCCGCGCGGCCTCGACATAATTGGCGATCGCCGTCAGCGGCTGGTTAAGCTCGTGCGCGAGCGACGAGGCCATGGTCCCCATCGCGCTGACCCGCGAGACATGGACAAGCTCGTTCTGCAGTTCCTCAAGATGGACGCGCGCCTCTTCACGTTCGGTCAGGTCGCGGACAAAGCCCGCGAAAACGCGCCCATGATCGGTGCGCGCTTCGCCGATGGAAAGCTGCATCGGAAATATCTCCCCGTTGCGGCGGCGGCCAACGGTGAAACGCCCGATCCCGATGATCCGCGCCTGGCCGGTTTCGAGATAGCGGCGGATATAGTCATCGTGCCGCTCGCGGTCCGGAGATGGCATGAGGATGCTGATATTCTGTCCGCGAACCTCTTCGCTGGCATATCCGAACATCCGCTCCGCAGCAGCGCTGAAATAGGTGATTGCACCCTGGGTATCGATGATGATCATCGCGTCGGGCACGGTCGCGAGGATCGACCGCAGCAGCGCTTCGCTGGCTGCTATGTCGGGGGCACCATCGAGGGTAAGAGACGGGATCGACTGCGCTTTTCTGGTTCCCATTCCCCCTTTCTACACAAGCGCGCGCGTTCGGCAATCTTGGGTAGCCGGACGTCAGCCTTCCTCGTTGGTCGATTCTTGCAGGGCCGCGCGCTTGCGCTGGCACAGGGCATGGCATCCCTTGACGCAATCGTCGCGCTTCTGCGGATCGGCGGGTGAAGGAATCTCGATGAGCTTTGGCCCCGAAGCCGAACAGATGCTGATCATGTTCGGCATCGCCCAAGCCTGCGCGACTGGATCAAGAACTCCGAACCCGGCCAGCGCAAGCCAGGCAACCGGCGCGACTGCGGGCAGCCTAGATCGCATTGCTGAACCGGCTCGATCCCGGCTGGCGATAGGCATCGAAGGCCGAGGCGACGACGCGGGCATATGGAAGGGCACATCGGCTGAGACGCAAGTCGCGATCCTCCCATTGTACAAGTCCCAATGCCTCAAGCGGGCGGAGCTTCGTCCGCGCGCTGGCAACGATCTGTTCGGGGATATCGCGTGCTTCGCGCTGGCACAAGATACGTTCGATAATGGCAGAGCGGGTCCGGTCCTCATCGCTGCGGAACACTCCGCGTGCCGAAGCCAGCGCGCCGCTTGCGATGCATTCCCGGTATCGCCCCGGATTCTTCTCGTTCTGGATCATTACATGCGGAAAGCTGCTGATCGCACTGGCGCCGAACCCGAGCAGGACCGGGCTGTCATCGTCGGTAAATCCCTGAAAATTTCGATAGAGCTTCCCGCGCGCGGTTGCTTCGGCAAGGCCATCTCCGGCCAGGGCGAAATGATCGAACCCCACGGACCGATAGCCCGCACCGGTGAGGAGCGCATGACCGAGCGCGGCCATTTCGAACCGTGCCTCCGAACCCGGCAGCGCACTCGCATCGATCCTGCGCTGCCGCGGAACGAGGTCCGGCAGATGGGCATAGCCGAACAATGCGATCCGGCTCGGCGCGAGTTCGATCGCCTGCGCCAGCGTATCCTCCAGATCCTCGAGCGTCTGGCCCGGCAGGCCATACATCAGGTCGAAATTGATGTTCTCGATCCCATGCCGTCTGAGCGAAGCCATGCAGGTCTCGATCATGTGGCGGGGCTGGATCCGGCCGATCGCTTTCTGGATCGTTTCGGAAAAGCTTTGCACGCCAAGGCTGACGCGTGTGACGCCGCACGAAGCCAGCGCCATTGCCCAGTCGTCCGAAAAGATGCGCGGATCGATTTCGACCGACATGTCTGCCTTTTCGCAGTCGAGCGCGAGGACCAGCCGGTCGACCAAGCGGACAAAGTCCACAGGCGCGATCGCATTCGGGCTCCCGCCGCCAAAGGCGATGTGCCGGACGCGACCCCGGCCGCCCAACAGGCTGCCGACCCGCTCGATTTCGGATTCGAGCGCCGCAAGGTAGCTGGAAAGCCGGTGTGTGCGGTTCGCGGCCCCGGTGTTGCAGCCGCAATACCAGCAGATCGACTGGCAATAGGGAATGTGAACATAGACAGAGAGCGGCGTGTCTCGCTCGACCGTGCCGAGCGCTTGCGCCATGTCGACCGCGCCGACACAGTCGCTGAATTCGACGGCCGTCGGATAGCTCGTATAGCGCGGGACTGGCCGTTCGAGCAGCTCGGGATAGTATCTCCACATATGCTCGAAACTAGCATCGGGCCGCCTTCCCATCCTTGATCCGAATCAAGGAGTTTGTTGCGGCGGATCAAGGTGCGATGCAGCGGACCGACTATTCTGGCCACAATCCCAAAGAGGAGTTGGGCCCATGAAGTCGGTACTTCTACACGTCTATGACGATGATGCGCTGGATGACAGGCTGCAGGTTGCGCTCGACATCTGCCGGACGTTCGACGCCCATCTGACCTGCCTGCAAGTCACGCCCTACAATGCCTATGTTTCCTTCGAGCCGCTGGGCGGGGTCTATACCCAGACAGCCGTGCTTGAAAGCGTGCGCGAGCGCGAGGACGAGGTCCGCAAGCGGGTAGAAGGGCGGCTTGTTCAGGACGACGTCCGCTGGGACTGGATTGCCGCCGACGGACCGGTCATCCAGACACTCGTGAGCGCCTCCGCGCTCAGTGACTTGCTCGTCATCGGGCAATATCCCGGAGCTGGCGATGCTGTCTCGCAGCCTCTGCCGATCGTCGATGAGGTGGCGGTTCATGCAGCCTGCGCCGTGTTGCTTGTCCCCGCTGGCGTCGCAACCTTCGACGCGGGCCGTCCGGCCGTGATCGGCTGGAACGCGTCACCTGAAGCGGCCAACGCGATCCGCAACGCGCTGCCCATCCTGCGCGCGGCGTCTGCGGTCCATATCGTTTCGGTCGGTGAGGACGGGGAAGCTTTTCCCCAGACGTCGGCAAGCAGCTATCTTTCTCGCCACAATGTGGCGTCTGAGCTCCACACGCTTCCCGGCAACCCCAAAGGTGCCGGGGTCGTGCTTGAGGATTTTGCCACGAAGCACGGGGCAGGGTGCCTGGTCATCGGCGCCTATGGCCGGTCGCGGTTCCGCGAAACGCTTCTGGGCGGAGCCACGCGCGACCTGCTGCGCACTTCTCGCATTCCACTTCTGCTCGGACATTGAGCGGATTCATTTCAACGTCAGAACCACAGGGAGACTTTATGATGAAATACACACCTTACATCGCGGGCCTTGCATTGGCCTGCGGGTTTGCCGTCCCCGCCAATGCGGCGGCTGGCGACACGCTCATCCGGGTGCGCGGCATTATCGTTGCCCCCAATGAATCGTCGGGCGGGATTACGCCGACTTTCCCGACCGAACAGGTCAAGATCAACAATAGCGGCGCGCCCGAAGTCGATTTCACCTATATGGCGTCGGACAATATCGGCTTCGAGCTGATCGCCGCGACGACCAAGCACCATGCGACCGGAACGACAGGCACTACTGGCACCATCGGCCGGCTGGCCTCGACCTGGGTGCTTCCGCCTACGCTGACCGTGCAATATCATCTTGCGCCGGAGGGCAAGATCCGGCCCTATGTCGGCGCGGGCGTCAATTACACCATCTTCTATTCGGAAAAGCCCTCGGCAGCGCTTGAAACGGCCGTCGGCCCGACCAAGGTCAGCATGAAAAGCAGCTTCGGCTGGGCCGCACAGGCCGGGTTCGATGTCGATCTGAACAAGAAGATGTTCCTCAATTTCGACGTCAAATATATCGACATCCGGACAACTGCGCGCCTGTCGACCACTGCAATTGGCGTCCAGAACGTGAAGATCAATCTCAACCCGCTTGTCTTCGGGGTGGGGCTCGGTTTCCGCCTCTAGCAATATTCAAGGCTCCTCAACCTGGCGGGGCAAGCCTAAGGGCTTGTCCCGTCTTTCTTTTCGGGAGCAGGGCGATCCTCGTCGATCAGGATGCGCATCGACGCCCCGTCAAGATCGTCATACTGTCCGCTACCCAGCGACCAGAAGAAGGTCGCAAGCCCGGCAAGCCCCAACAGCAGCGCGATGGGAATAAGAAAGGCGATCCCGTTCATCTTGCCGCGTTCCGCAAGCGCAAGGCATTGCCCACGACGATCAGCGAGGATCCGGACATGGCGAGCGCAGCAATCAGCGGCGTCACCAGCCCCATGATCGCCAGCGGGACGGCAATCGCATTATAGCCGATCGCCAGCACGAAGTTCTGCCGCACGATGCGCTGCGTCGCGCGGGCCGTACGGATCGCCATTGCCACCGGTGCGATACTGTCCCCCAGGAACACGGCGTCGGCGGCATTCTGCCCTGCATCGCTTGCCGATCCGGGGGCGATCGAAACATAGCCCGCAGCCAGCGCTGGCCCGTCATTCAAACCATCGCCGACCATCAGGACCTTTTCTCCGCGCGCTTTCAGCCGGGCAATCGTATCGAGCTTGTCCTGAGGCAGCATGCCGGTTTGCGCCGTCAGCCCCAGCGCGCGCGCGACGGGCGCGACGGCGGCGGGGCGATCGCCTGAAAGGATTGTCGCAGGCAGGCCCAGCTCGGCAAGCGCATGGATCGTTTCGGAGGCATCGGGCCTGATCTGGTCGCTGAAGAGGATCGTGGCCGGCGGAAGCTCGGGCATGACCAGCATCGTCGCCAGGCCGTTGTCGGGAACGTGGCCTTCGGGGCGGCGCAGCGCAACCGTGCTCCCCTCATAAGTCCCGAACAGTCCGGCGCCTGCATCCTCGCGGATGCCGACAACGTCTGCCGCCACGACCCCCTCACGCTCGAGGGCGTGGCGCAGGGCTTCGCTCAGCGGATGCCGGCTGGTTCTTGCAAGCGCCAGTGCCACGGCCTTCTGCCGGGTGCCGAGCATTGCGAGCGTAACCGGCTCGGGCCGGCCCAGCGTCAATGTGCCGGTCTTGTCGAAAAGCGCGTGATCGGCCTCGGCCAGCCGTTCGAGCGCAGACCCGTCCTTGATCAGGATTCCCTTTCGCATCAGCGCACCGGCCGCAACGATCTGCGCGGCCGGAACTGCAAGACCGAGCGCGCAGGGGCAGGTAATGATCAGAACCGCCACCGCGATCAGTAGCGATTGGTGCCAGCCAGCCCCGGCAATCATCCAGCCCGCAAAACTTGCAGCTGCCAGCGTATGCACGGCCGGCGCATAAAGCCGTGCAGCACGATCCGCGACCCGGACATAGCGCGATTTCGACTGGGCGGCCTCGTCCATAAGCCGGGCAATATCGGCAATGACCGTCTCTTCGCCGGTTGCCGTCACGCGTATCTTGACCGGGGCGTCGAGGTTGAGCGTGCCTGCATGGACTTGCGCGCCCGGATCGACCGCCACGGGCGTGCTTTCCCCCGTGAGCAGCCCAAGGTCGATTCGCGACTGCCCCTCGACAATCTCCCCATCGGCTGCCAGCCGCTCGCCCGCCGCGACGAGCATCGTCATGCCCGGCCGCAGCGCCGATGCGTCGACCCAATCTGTCTTTCCGTCCAGGCCGATGAGCAGCGCACCCGGCGGCGCGTGTTTGAGCAGCGCCGTAACACCGTCGCGTGCGCGGTCCCGCATCACGCTGTCGAGCCAGCGCCCCGTGAGCAGAAAGAATAGCAGCATGACCGCGCCGTCGAAATAGGCGTGCGGGCCATGAGCGATGGTCTCGAACAGGCTCAGCCCGCTGGCGAGAACAACGCCGATCGAGATTGGCACATCCATATTGGTCCGGCCGTGCCTCAGCGCCGTCCAGGCCGATTTGAAGAAGGGTCGGCCGGCATAGGCGATGGCGGGCAGCGCGATGCCCGCCGAAAGCCAGTGGAACAGATCGCGCGTCGCGCCTTCCGCCCCGGACCAGACCGAGACCGAAAGCAGCATGATGTTCATCGCCGCAAAACCAGCGACGGCCATGGCCTTGAGCAGGGCGGTACTGTTCGCATCATCGGATGTGGCAAGCGCCGAACCCAGCGGCTGGGCCTCGAACCCGAGCGTTGCGATGGCCTGCTGCAGATCGGGCAGCTTCATGTCGGGCATGTGCGTCAGCGCGACGCGCTTGGCCGTGAAATTCACGCGCGCCGCAACGATGCCAGGCACTTTTGGAAGTCCGTCTTCCAGTTTGGCGATGCACCCCGCGCAACGCATCCCGGGAACCGAAAACAGCGTTTCGGGAAGAAGCGCTCCGGCTGCCGTCCCGGTCGGGGCGTTCATTGAAGGTCCGTTGCCAGCTTGGCGCTATCGGTTCCGCGGCGCAGCGAAACATGAATGAGCCACCGCCCCTGAGGCAGGGCCTGCGCCGATGTCAGCGACCCGTCAGGCGCCTGCGAAAAATCGAGCTTGATCGGAGGGGTGGCTCCGAGCGGGTGGCTGGCAAGCCCGGTTCCGGTCAGTCCTGCCAGTGCCGCGCCGGCCTTTGTCGCCTCGATCCGCACATGCCGCCCCGCCACCAGCGAAAGCCGGGTATCCCAGCCAAGCCGTTCCTGCTTGTGCGCGGCCGCCAGCCAGCCATTGAATTCCTGACTTGCGACGTAGGAATTGTCGACGACCGTCCCGCCGAAGGTCGTGATCGCGGCACGGGCCATATAGACGTTCACAGCAATCACGATGCCGAAGAAACCCACCAGGATTGTAGCCATGTGCCAACCGGTAAAGGGTTTGGTCATTCGTCATGCTCCTCGTTTTCGGGCCGCTCGAACTGGGTCGTATCGCTGTCGCCCTTTTCGTTCGTGCCTGATGCCTGCGCCGAAATCTCGAATGGCTGCCGCTGTGGCCCCTTGTGCGGCGCGGCAACGAACAGTCTTACCTTCAGGACGCTGTCGGGGTCGACATTGACTTCAACCTGATGCGAGGCGGTCTCGCGGCTGCCGTCCTGCGTCCACATTTTTGCGTCTTCAAGGCCCGAAACCCTGAGCACGACTTTGCGCGGTCGGGCTTCCATGTTGCGGACCTTGACAGTGTAATTGTTGCGTATCGCGCCGTCGGACAATTGGACGTAGATCGGATTGCGGTCCTGCTGGACGCTCAGGTCGAGCCGGGTCCGTGCCCCAAGCGAGAAGAGCATTGCCAGCCCGATCGCGGTCCAGATCGAAAGATAGGCAAGCGTGCGGGGGCGGAGCAGCGTCTTGATCAGAGGCTTCGCAGTGCCTCCGGCCTTCTCGATGGCCGCATCGTCGAGCGTACAATAGTCGATCAGACCGCGAGGGCGGCCGATCTGCGCCATCACCTTGTCGCATGCGTCGATGCACAGCGCACACGTGATGCAGCCGATCTGCGGCCCTTCGCGAATGTCGATACCGGTCGGGCAGACCTGGACGCACTGGGTGCAATCGATGCAGTCGCCGGTCGTCAGCCCCTCATCGGCGGCCTTCTTGACCCCGTGTGTCCGCGGCTCGCCGCGCCAGTCCTTGTAGGTGACCATGAGCGATTTTTCATCGAGCATCGCCGTCTGGATGCGCGGCCAGGGGCACATATAGATGCAGACCTGCTCACGCATCAGCCCGCCGAAAATGTAGGTCGTCGCGGTCAGGATCGCCACGGTGCTATAGGCGACAAGCGGTGCATCGCCCCTCACGAAGCTGCGCATCAGCGCCGGGGCATCGGCGAAATAGAAGATCCAGGCGCCGCCGGTGAGCACGCCGATGGCAATCCAGATGGCATGTTTCGAAACCCGCTTGACGATCTTTTCGAAACCCCAACGGGCGTTGGCGAGCCGCACCTGCGCATTGCGATCGCCGTCGATGGCGCGCTCGACATGCTGGAACAGGTCGGTCCACACTGTCTGCGGGCATGCATAGCCACACCAGGCACGCCCCACTGCCGATGTGACAAGGAACAGGCCGATCCCGGCCATGACCAGCAGTCCGGCCACATAATAAAATTCGTGCGGCCAGATCTCGATCGCGAACATGTAGAATCGCCGATGCGCAAGGTCGATCAACACTGCCTGGTTGGGGGCATAGGGCCCGCGATCCCAGCGCAGCCAGGGCGTAACATAATAGATGGTCAGCGTGACGGCCATCACCGCCCATTTCAGGCGGCGGAAGAACCCGTCTACAGCCTTGGGGTAAACCCCCTTGCGCTTTTCATAGAGCGGGCTTCCAGGATCGATCAGGCCCTCAAGGTTTGACATTGGAGGCCGCCACCGCTGGCGCGGGAGTTGGCGCAGCCTCGCCACCGCCCAGCGAATGGACATAGGCCGCGAGCATCTTGATCGTCACCGGGTCGAGCCGGCTGTTCCAGCGCGGCATCACGCCGAACCGGCTCTTCCTGATCGTCTGGGTGATCGTCGCCCGATCCCCGCCATAGAGCCAGATGGCGTCGGTCAGGTTCGGCGCACCGAACTGCCGCCCGCCCTTGCCGTCGGGGCCGTGGCACTGGCTGCAATTGGCCGCAAACAATACCGCGCCACGCGCCGATGCCGCATTGGGCTTTTGCTGGCCGGAAATAGTCCGGACGAAGGAAACGGCCGAACTGATTTCAACCGGCGTCAGCACACCGTCAAAGGCCGGCATCTGCGAAAAGCGGGTTTCATTGTGGTCGGGATTCCGGACGCCATGCGTGATCGTATAATGAATGGTCGCAAGATCGCCGCCCCAGAGCCAGTCGTCATCGTTGAGGTTCGGATAGCCTTTCGATCCCGCCGCGCCCGATCCATGGCACTGCACGCAATGGACCTTGAATGCGGCACGACCGCCTTCGATGGCCGCCTGCAACAGCTTGTCATTGGCCGGAAGCTGCTCGATCGGCGTGGCGGCAATAGCCGCCGTGATCGGCGCCCGACGTTTCGCCTCGGCATTCATTGCGGACGCAAGCTGGCCGTGGCTGGTCCAACCCGTCATGCCCTTCGTCGCGCTGTGAAGCATCGGGATCGCCGGGAAGAATATGGCATAGCCGATCGCCCAGAGTATGCAGCCGTAAAAGGTCAGCAGCCACCAGCGCGGCAACGGGGTGTTCAGCTCCTCGATGCCGTCCCATTCATGGCCGACGGTCTGGGTGCCGGTTGCTTCATCGATACGTTTCTTCTCAACCATGATCTTCATCCTTGAAGATGATTCCGGCGGCGTTGCGGTGGTGGGTCGAGGACCCCTTGCGGAACGTCCAGCCGACAAAGGAGACGAACAGGAGCCCCATGAAAACCAGCCCCCAGCTGTCGGCGAAATGCCTGAAGCCGTCATAGGTCATTTTGGCTGCTCCTGGGCTTCGGCCGCCTTCAGGTCGACAAGCGTGCCGAGCATCTGGAGATAGGCGACAAGCGCGTCCATTTCGGTGATGCGGGTCGGGTCGCCGTCGAAATCGCGGACCTGGACCTTGGGATAGCGCTTCTTGAGATCGGTGCTGCTCCGGTCCGGGTCGGCCTGGGCCTGCAGATCGTCATTCGCCGCGTCGATGGCCGCCTTGGTATAGGGCACGCCAACCCGGTACAGCGCCTGGAGGTGCGTGCGCATATCGCCAGCGCTTAATTCGCGCTCGGCGAGGAAGGCATAGGGCGGCATGATCGATTCAGGGACGACTGCGCGCGGGTCCTTGAGATGCTGGACATGCCATTCGTCCGAATAGCGGCCGCCGACGCGGGCAAGGTCCGGCCCTGTCCGCTTCGAGCCCCACTGGAACGGGTGGTCATACATGCTCTCGGCGGCCAGGCTGTAATGGCCATAGCGTTCGACCTCGTCGCGGAACGGACGGATCATCTGGCTGTGGCAGTTGTAGCAGCCCTCACGCATGTAGATGTTGCGGCCCGCCAGTTCGAGCGGCGAATAGGGGCGCATTCCCGTCACCTTCTCGACCGTCGAGTCGATCCAGAAAAGCGGCGCGATCTCGACGATCCCGCCGATCGTGACGGTGATGAAAGCAAAGATGGCAAGCAGCGTGACATTGCGTTCCAGCCGCTTGTGGTCAAAAAAAGTTCCGGCCATGGTTCTGGCTCCTTCAGGCGGCGGAGGCTGGGACAAGGGGACGGTCGGCAGACGCGTCATACGGCGTTTCGGTCATCGGCTTTTCCTGCCGCTGCTTGCCGGCAATGGTCATCCAGACGTTCACGACCATGATCAGCGCGCCGGAGAGATACATCAGGCCTCCTGCCGCACGGATCAGATACATGGGGAACATGGCCGAGACGACTTCGGAAAAAGCGTAGACCAGATACCCATCCGACCCATATTCGCGCCACATCAACCCCTGCATGATACCCGCAACCCACATCGCGGCTGCGTAGAAGACGATGCCGATCGTCGCGAGCCAGAAGTGCCAGTTGACCATGCGGAGCGAATAGAGGCGCGGCTGGCCCCAGAGGCGCGGGACGAGGTAGTAGATCGACGCGAAGGTGATCATTCCGTTCCAGCCCAGGGCGCCTGAATGGACATGGCCGATCGTCCAGTCGGTATAATGCGACAGGCTGTTGACGGCCTTGATCGACAGCATCGGGCCTTCGAACGTGCTCATCCCGTAAAAGGCGAGCGCCATCACCATCATGCGGATGATCGGATCGGTGCGGATCTTGTCCCAGGCGCCATTCAAGGTCATCAGGCCGTTGATCATCCCGCCCCAACTCGGCATCCACAGCATGACCGAGAAGACCATGCCCAATGTCTGCGCCCAGTCGGGAAGCGCGGTATAATGAAGATGGTGCGGCCCCGCCCAGATATAGAGGAAAATCAGCGACCAGAAGTGGATGATCGACAGGCGGTAGCTGTAGACAGGGCGTTCAGCCTGCTTCGGCACGAAATAATACATCATGGCAAGGAAGCCCGCGGTCAGGAAGAAGCCCACCGCATTGTGGCCGTACCACCATTGGGTCAGCGCATCCTGGACTCCAGCAAAGGCGCTGTAGCTCTTCGATCCGAAGATCGAGGCCGGCATCGACAGGTTGTTGACGAGGTGGAGCATCGCCACGGTGATGATGAATGCCAGGTAGAACCAGTTGGCGACATAGATGTGCGGTTCCTTGCGGCGCACGATCGTGCCGATGAAGACAGCGCCGTAGGAGACCCAGACGATGGTCAGCCAGAGATCGACATACCATTCGGGCTCGGCATATTCACGCGCTTCGGTGATGCCCATGAGATAGCCGGTCGCGGCCAGTACGATGAACAGCTGGTAACCCCAGAAAACGAAGCGGGCGAGGCTCGGAAAGGCCAGCCGCGCGCGGCAGGTCCGCTGGACGATATAGAAGCTCGTTGCGATCAGCGCATTGCCGCCAAACGCGAAGATGACTGCCGAGGTGTGGAGCGGCCGGAGCCGCCCGAACGTCGTATATTCAAGATTGAAGTTGAGCGCGGGGAAGGCAAGCTGCAAGGCGATGAACAGGCCAACAAGGAAGCCCGCAACACCCCAGAAAACTGTGGCGATCACGCCCCAGCGAATCGGATCGTCGTCATAGCGCGACAGGTCCACCGGCGCCCGGGCCACGCCATTGGCGATGGCCGTGAAATCGGTGCCCCTGAGCGTCATCGCCGCAGCGAGAAGCGCCACGGCGCAGACAATGCCCATATGGACCGAAAAGCCCGGATCGACGCTTTGTGCAAATGCCGCAAAGGCCAACAACGCCACGACGAACCACGCGCCAGCGCGCATCACCATATTGTCCATCATTCTTCCCCGAAGCGCCGCAGCGCAATTATGTGCCCCTGTTGATGGCCGATCGTCAGCCTGCGTTCATTGACCCAAGTCAAACCTTCAGGCCGCGAGTGCCAAAGTCCGCAAACGCGCACGATCTTGAATTACGACTGTGCGCCGATTTGGCAAGTCGATCATGTCGGCTCCTTTGAGCTTGGTGAGCTGGCGGCTCACCGTTTCGATCGTCAGTCCAAGGACATCCCCCATCTGCTGGCGATCGAGCGGCATTTCGAACGCCTCGGGCAGCCCGGCCGCGGCCTTGGCCTCGCCATTACCCATCCGGTCGGACACTTCGAGGAGGAGCGAGGCAATCCGCTCGCTTGCCGTCTTCTTGCCCAAGAGCAACATCCAGTGTCGCGCCCGGTCGAGCTCGGTCAGTGTGCGCATCAAAAGCCGGTTCTGGAGATCGGGATGCTGGCGCGCAAAGCCATCGAACGCCGCGCGTGTAAAGACGCAGAGCTCGGCATCGGTCAGCGCCGTCACGCTGTGTGGGCTTTCCTTGCCGAACGGGCGCCCGATAAAGTCGGACGGGAAAACAACGCCGACAATCTGCTCGCGCCCATCTGCCGTGGAAATCGACAATTTGAGAACCCCGGTAATCACATTGGCGACCACCAGCGCCTCATCGCCTTCCCAGACAAGCGTCTGCCCGCGTTTCACCTTCTGCTTCCGCCCCAGATGACGAAGGGACTCAAGCGCTTCGGCCGGCAATCCGGCGCAAATGGCGCTGTTTCCAACCGGGCAGTGCGTACAATCGGTCATGCCCCCGCCCCTAGCGCGGGTCGTGCCTTGCGAAACTACGTGATTTCCACATGCACAAGGCTGCGCCGGGATTGCTCAATGGGTGCGCGCGCGGGGACCCTTGTGCCGGGGTGCGAAAGGCGGCTTTCCCGGGCGCGGGCCGGGCCGCCGCTGCGGAGGGCCTTCGCGCCGGTTGCGTCGGGCTTCGTCGCGTGGTGCCCCCTGGACCTGATCGATCCGGATTCCCCCTTCGCCATCTTCGCCCTCCACAGCCGTACGCCGCACAGCCGCTGCAAACCGACCGGCCGCCGCAGTCTGCACTTCGAACAGGGTTTCGTTCGCGGCAATGCGAATCGCGCCGATTTCGGTGCGGGTGATATGGCCGCGCCGGCAGAGAAGCGGCAGTAGCCAGCGTGGATCGGCGTTGTGCCGCCTGCCGATGTCCATCCGGAACCAAATGGTGTTCTCGAAACCCGGGCGCGGCCCGTCTTGCCGCTGCGCCGGGCCGGCCGCCGCATCGATCAGCTCTTCCGCCTCGGGCATCCGTGCGCGGTGGGCGCGGACAAGCGCCGCGGCGATCTCTTCGGGGCTGCGCTCGGCAAGGAGGCGTGCGGCGAGCGCCCGATCCTCGTCGTCGATTTCGACCGGTTCGAGCAGCGCGGTGAGCAGCCGCTCGCGATCGTTGCGGGCGATGTCCACGCGACCCGGCGCTGAAATCCATTCGGCATTGATCCGCGCGCCGCGTAGCATCGATTCGACACGTTTGCGCCGTGGATAGGGAACGAGGATGACCGCCGTCCCCTTCTTGCCGGCGCGACCGGTCCGGCCCGAGCGGTGCTGGAGCGCTTCGGCATCGCGCGGGATTTCGACATGGATGACAAGCGACAGCGTCGGCAGGTCGATCCCGCGCGCGGCGACATCGGTCGCGACGCAGACGCGGGCGCGGCGGTCGCGCAAGGCCTGGAGCGCATGGTTGCGCTCATTCTGGCTATGTTCGCCCGAAAGCGCGACGACCGAAAAGCCGCGCTCGGTCAGGCTCGCATGCAAGTGGCGGACATTGTCGCGCGTGGCGCAGAACAGCATCGCCGTGGTCGCCTCATGAAAGCGCAGCAGGTTGACGACCGCATTCTCGATATCGGCGGGCGCGACGGTCACTGCCTGATAGGAAATATCGCCATGCCCGCGATCCTCGCCGACCGTCGAGATGCGCAGCGCATCGCGCTGATAGCGCCGGGCAAGCGCGACAATCGGTTTGGGCATTGTCGCGGAGAACATGAAGGTGCGTCGCGCCGCGGGCGTCGCATCGAGGATTTCCTCGAGATCTTCGCGAAAACCCATGTCGAGCATTTCATCGGCTTCGTCGAGCACGGCGACGGTCAGGCTGTGGAGCAGGAGCGCACCGCGTTCGAGATGGTCGCGCAATCGGCCCGGCGTGCCGACAATGATATGCGCGCCTTGTGAAAGCGCACGGCGCTCTTTCGATGCGTCCATCCCGCCGACGCAGGTGGCGATGCGCACGCCCGCCTTGGCATAGAGCCAGGCCAGTTCACGCCCGACCTGGAGCGCCAGTTCGCGTGTCGGGGCAATGACCAGCGCCAGCGGCGCGCCGGGCGCTGCCGCCATTCCGGAGGAGCCCAGCAGCTGCGGCGCCATTGCCAGTCCGAACGCGACGGTCTTGCCCGAACCGGTCTGTGCCGAGACGATCAGGTCGCGCCCATCGGCTTCGGATTCGAGGACGGCAGCCTGCACCGGTGTCGGCGCGGCATAGCCATGGGCGGTGAGCGCTTCGGCAAGAAGCGGATGAATGTCTTGAAAAACCATGATCTCTCTAACGGGCGCGGTGCAAGGCAAGGGTCAGCGCCGATTTGACGGTTGCCGGGGCGCCCTAGTCGCAATGGGGGGAAAGCACAACTGGAGGGCGAATCAGCCGACCGACAATTCCTCCAGCGCCGCTGAGGCCTCCAGCCAGCGGGCTTCTGCGGCTTCGAGCTTTTTCTCGATCTCGGCGCGGCGGACCATCAGGTCGCTCATCTTGATGCCCTGTTCCTCGGGGCCTGCGGTATCGGGATCGAACATCGCCCGCTCGATCCGCGAACGATGTGCCGTGAGCGTTGCCATCTCCTTCTCGGCGGCGCTTGCTTCGGCCCGCAGAGCCTTGTTCTGCTCGCGCGCGGCGGCGGCAGCCTTGCGGTCTTCCTTCTTGTTGGCCTTGACCGGCTCAGCACCCTTGGGCTGGTTCTTGCCGAGGATCATGTCGGTATAGTCCTCAAGCGTGCCCGAATATTCTTGCGCCCGCCCGCCATCGACCAGCACCAGCCGGTCTGCCACCAGTTCGATCATGTGCCGGTCATGGCTGACGATCACGACCGCGCCGTCATAGGCATTGAGTGCCTGGACCAGTGCTTCGCGGGCGTCGACATCGAGATGGTTCGTCGGTTCGTCGAGGATCAGCATATGCGGCGCGTCACGCGTGATCAGCGCCAGCGCCAGTCGCGCGCGTTCGCCGCCCGAAAGCTTGGAGACCTGCGTCGTTGCCTTGGCACCCGAAAAGCCGAACCGACCAAGCTGCCCGCGTACCGCGCCCGGCGTCGCGCTTTTCATCTGGCGGGTCATATGCTCGAGCGGCGTATCGGCGCCATCGAGTTCCTCCACCTGATACTGGGTGAAATAGCCGACCCGCATCTTGCCCGAGGCGTTGATCGCGCCTTCCATCGCCGGAAGCTGCGCCGCGAGCAGCCGGGCAAGCGTGGTCTTGCCATTGCCATTGCGGCCAAGCAGCGCGATCCGGTCGTCCGGGTCGAGCCGGAGGTTGAGTTTCTGGAGGATCGGCTTGCCAGGTTCATAGCCGACGCTGGCCATGTCGAGCGTGACGAGCGGCGGCTTCAGTTCGTCGGGGCTCGGAAAATCGAAGCTCAAAGAGGGATCCTCGATCATCGCCAGCACAGGCTGCATCTTCGCCAGCGCCTTGGCGCGCGATTGCGCCTGCTTGGCGGTCGAGGCGCGCGCGCTGTTGCGCGCGATATAATCTTGCAGCTTGGCGCGCTGGGCATCCTGCGCGGCCTTGGCGGCGGCGAGTTGTGCTGCGCGTTCGGCGCGCTGGCGTTCGAAGCTGTCATAGCCGCCCGCGTAGAGCGTGGTCTGGCCGCCCTCGAGATGGAGGATATTGTCGACGACATTGTTGAGCAGGTCTCGCTCATGGCTGATCACGACCATCATCGCCGGATAGGATTTGAGGAAATTTTCCAGCCACAGCGTTGCTTCGAGATCGAGATGGTTCGACGGCTCGTCGAGCAGGAGCAGGTCGGGCTCGGAAAAGAGCAGCGCGGCGAGCGCGACGCGCATCTTCCAGCCGCCCGAGAAGCTGTCGAGCGGGCGGCCCTGCATCTCCTCGTCAAAGCCGAGGCCAACCAGAATGCGCGAGGCGCGGGCTGGCGCCGTATAGGCATCGATCGCGATCAGCCGCTCATGGATTTCGCCCAATATGTCGGGATTTTCGCAGGTCTCGCTGTCGTGGAGCAGGGTCGCGCGTTCGGTATCGGCGGCCAGCACGGTTTCGAACGGTGTTGCGTCGCCCGCGGGCGCCTCCTGCGCGATATAGCCGATCCGCGTCTTGCGCGGCATTTCAATCGATCCGTCGTCGGGATCGAGCTGGCCGATCATCACTTTCATCAAGGTCGACTTGCCCGCGCCGTTGCGGCCGATCAGCCCGACACGGCTCTTCGGCGGCAGCGCTGCGGTCGCGCGATCGAGGATAGTGCGCCCGCCAAGGCGCACGGTGATACCGTTCAGATTCAGCATGGCGGCGCCCCTAGCAGGAAAAGCGGCGCCCGGCCAGCGTGCCTGATCAGAGCGCGGCGGAGCGCTTCAGACGCACAAGCGCCTCGTCGAGCGACGACAGGAATCGTGAGCGGTCTGCCCTGGAAAATGGCGCCGGGCCGCCGATCGCATCGCCATTTGCGCGCAGGTCGGCCATGATCGCGCGGGTTGCAATCGCGCCACCGATCGAGGCGCCGGTGAAGGCTTTGCCGGTGGGGGCGATCACCTCCGCGCCGGATTTCAGGCAGCGGTCGGCGAGCAGGATGTCGGCTGTAACAACGATGATGCCGCGATGCGCGCGTTCGGCGATCCAGTCATCCGCGGCATCGAAGCGGGAGCCCACCACTTCGCGTGCGATCAGTGGATGAGCCGGCACACGGATCGGGCTGTTGCTGACGATCGTTACGGGGATTTCGTGCCGGAATGCGACCTTGTAGATTTCATCCTTGACCGGGCAAGCGTCGGCATCGACCAGGATGGCAGGCACCGGCCGGCTCTCAATCTTCCTGGGCGATCATGACCTTCAAGCCGTCGAGCGCATCGCTGAACGGGATCTGGCAGGACAGGCGCGATTGCTCGTTGCGGTGGTCGGAGCTTTCGAGCAGGTCATTCTCGTCCTCGCCCATCGGCTCGACCTTTTGGGCAAAGGAGGGGTCGACATGAACATGGCAGGTCGCGCACGAGCAGCAGCCGCCGCACAGCGCGAGCAGTTCGTCGAAGCCGGCATCGCGGATGATTTCCATCACCGACAGGCCGGCCTGCCCTTCGACTTCATGTTCGGTGCCGTCGCGTGTCGTGACGATCAGCTTTGCCATTTGCCCTATCCCTGCATCTTCGTTTAGCGATTGTTTGCGGGCTCGCTAAAGGCAAATCGAGGATTCGACAATGGGTTTATCGGCAGAGCAGTTGAAGGCGTCGCTCGATGCGCTGGCTGAGATCGAACCGCGCTTTGGCGTCGCGCTCTCTCAGGCCGGATATCCCGAGCCCAGAAAGCGCGATCGCGGCTACGAAACCCTTCTTCGCACGATCGTTGGCCAACAAGTTAGCTTTCAGGCAGCCGCATCGGTCTGGAGCAAACTCGAAGCCGCGCGCGGCGACATGACCGATCCGCACGCGATCATCGAAGCCTCGTTCGATGAATTGCGCGCCTGCGGCCTTTCGCGTCAGAAGCAGGGCTATGCCCGCAGCCTGGCAGAACTGGTCAAATCGGGCGCGCTTGACCTCCACAATCTGCCGGCAGACGATGAGAATGCGATTGCGCTCCTGACGCAGGTCAAGGGAATCGGGCGCTGGTCGGCCGAAGTCTATCTGCTCTTTGCAGAAGGCCGCCCCGATATCTGGCCGGCCGGCGATCTTGCCGTGCAGATCGATGTCGGCTTGATCATGGGTTTGCCCGAGCGGCCGGGCGAAAAGGAAGTGCGCGAAATTGGCGAAGCCTGGCGGCCGCATCGGGGTGCGGCCGCCGTCTTTGCCTGGCATCATTACAAGACGCCGGGGATTTAGAAAGTTCCGGTGGGCTCCGGGGGCGGGTTGGCAGGTGCAACCGGTGCGGGTGGCTCGGGACGCTCTGCCGAGGTGATTGCAGCCGCTTCGAGCAGGTCGAGCGCGCGATGTGCCTCTACATAGCGGCGCGCCATGACGATCCAGTCCCAAGCCTTGTTCCGGTTTGGCAGCCGGGCAATTTCGGCGAGCGCAAGATCGACCCGGCCTTCCTCGATCATCCGTGAGGCGCGGTCGATCCGGGACTGCGGATCGATGGGGAGCGTTCCCGCTTGCCGCGCGACAAACACGCCTGACAGCCCGTGCTTGAATTCGGACCACCAATCCTCGTCCGGGCCATTGCCGGCAAGGGCGGGCGCGACTGCGTCAAGACTGCCCTGCAATTGCTCAAGCGTCACGGGCTGCCGGGCGGCGGCAATGATCGCCGCGACGGCCCTTGGCTGGGTCGCACCGAATCGCTGGGTCAGCAGGCCTTCGACATATCCGAGGCCAATGCCCCGATCGATCGCGCGGCGCGCAGCGAAGGACACCAGCAACGCTTCGGCACGCGTCGAATTTCCGCCCCCGGCCGCCGCCCCTGCGGCTTCGACCTTCGCCAGCCGCGCTTCGACATCGGCGATGCGCGCGGTCAGGTCGGGCGCGGAGACAATGGGCGCGGGAAGCTGAACCGCCTTGGAGCCGGGGAAAGTTGCAAGAGTTGGCGCCTTTTCGGGCGTGGCCGTGCCGAACAACCATTGCCGCGCGCCGTCCCAGCGCGACAGGCCCCAGCCCATCGCCCCGATCCCGGCAAGAAAGGCCAGGCTGAAAAGCAGCAGGAGCGATCGCAATGATCGCGGCTTGTGCTGCCCCGGTGCTCCGGCGCGTGTTTCGAATTCCATCTGGCGGTCCCGCTCTTGTCTAGCGGCACAGATGCGCCGCAGCTTCCAACAGCGCTTCATCGCGCGGTTCGGCGGCAATCGCAACCTCTTCCCAGCTTGCTCCGGCCGCTTCCGCCGCATTGGCGCTGATTGCGACCAACGCAATGCGCGCGCGCGCCTCGGGCTCGACGAGTTCTGCGAGCCTTGCTGCGGCGCGCGGGGAATGGACGAGGACGACTGGGCCCTCTGCAATGGCTGACGCGAACGCAGGCGGAGGTTCGATTGTGTCCGCCGAATAGACGACGCAATGGTCGATCACGACGCCGTAAGGATCGAACGCCCGGATATCGTTGCCGCAAAAATGGAGAAGCCGGTGCAGGCCCAGCGTCGCAATCTTGCCGACCAGCCGCGTCACATCGCTATCGCCCTCGACGACAGAGACGAAGCCCGCCTCGCGCGCCAGTCGCGCCGTCACGCCGCCCACCGCAAATGCTGGCATGTGAGTATATCGCGCCAGCTGCGGACCTGCGGAACGGAGCGCACTCGCGCTGGTCAGGAGAATGCCGACATAGGGCTTGGGATCGGGCGGCTCCCAGGCAATCGGGCTGATCTTGAAAAGCGGAATGGCACGCGTGTCGAGTTCGAACGCCTTGGCGCGTGCGGCCGTATTCGCATTGCCGGGTTCGGGCCGGATGATGAGTAGTGGGCGGATCATGACGAAAATACGGCGCGAATTGCCGAATCGGCGCGCGCGAGCATGGCCCTGCCAAGCTCGAATGCGGCATCGGTTCCGGGCGTGAATTCGACGGTGCCCTTTTCGACGCAGCTGCCATCGGGGGCGTAGATTTCCGCACGCAGGCTGATCATGTTTCCATCCATCACCGCAAGGGCCGCCACAGGAGAACGACAGTCGCCCGCCAGTCCGGCCAGCAGCGCGCGCTCCGAGGATACACAAGCGAAGGTTGCATGATCATTAATCGCGGCAAGCCATTCGCGTACGCGCGCATTTTGCGCCAGTGCCTCGATTCCAACCGCACCCTGGGCCGGTGCCGGCAGGAGCAGCGTCACCGGCAAGCTGACGCCGATCCCGTGCATGCCCAGCCGATCGAGCCCTGCGGCCGCCAGCAATGTTGCATCGACCTCCCCTTTTTCAAGCTTGGCGAGCCGGGTCTGGACATTGCCGCGAAGCAGCACGATTTCAAGGTCGGGCCGCAACCTCAGGAGCTGGGCACGCCGCCGCGGCGCACTCGTGCCGAGCCGGGCGGCCTGCGGCAAGGCCTCAAGACCGGCCGCGCCGACCAGCCGGTCACGTACGTCGGCGCGCGGCAGCATGGCGGCGATCGCCAGGGCATGGGGCCGTATCGTCTCGACGTCCTTCATCGAATGGACGGCGAAATCGATTTCGCCCGACAGGAGCGCCGCATCGAGTTCCTTGGTCCAGAGCGCCTTGCCGCCGACTTCGGACAGCGCCCGGTCCTGGATCCGGTCTCCGGTTGCAACGACGGGAACGATTTCGATCGCGTCGCCACTCCAGCCATGCGCCGCCATCAAGGCATCGCGCACCATATGTGCTTGCGCAAGTGCAAGTGGGGAACCACGCGTCCCGAGGCGCAGCGGTCTGTCTGGATTGGCCATGGCGGCTTGTGCTAGCGGCACGGGCGGCTAGAGGGAAGCCCATGGCCGTCATCCTGGGCATAGAATCAAGTTGCGACGAAACCGCGGCGGCGCTCGTCACGAGCGAGCGGGTGGTGCTGTCGCACCGGCTTGCCGGGCAAGAGGCGGAACACCGGCCCTTTGGCGGCGTCGTCCCCGAAATTGCCGCGCGCGCGCATGTCGAGGCGCTGGCGCCGCTGGTCGAGGGCGCGCTTGCCGATGCAGGCATGCGGCTGGGCGATGTCGACGCGATTGCTGCAACGGCGGGGCCGGGACTCATCGGCGGCGTGATGGTCGGGCTGGTGACGGCAAAGGCGCTGTGCCATGCGGCGGGCAAGCCACTGATCGCCGTCAATCACCTCGAAGGCCATGCGCTTTCGCCGCGCCTTGCCGATCCTTCGCTGCATTTTCCCTACCTGCTCTTGCTGGTTTCGGGCGGCCATTGCCAGTTGTTGCTGGTTTCGGGTGTCGGGCGTTATCGCCGGCTCGCGACGACGATCGACGATGCAGCGGGCGAAGCCTTCGACAAGACCGCGAAGCTGCTTGGCCTTGGCTTTCCGGGCGGGCCGGCAGTCGAGGCTGCCGCGGCGAGCGGCGATCCGCGCGCCGTTCCCCTGCCGCGCCCCCTGCTTGGCAGTGCAGAGCCGCATTTTTCTTTTGCCGGCCTCAAGAGCGCCGTCCTCAGGGCGCGCGATTCGGGGCTGCATGCGCCGGAGGATATTGCCGCATCGTTCCAGCAGGCGGTTGTCGATTGCCTGATCGACCGGACCGGGCGCGCGCTTGAGGCAGCTCCCGAAGCGACGGCGCTGGTCGTCGCTGGCGGTGTTGCTTCCAACCGGGCGATCCGCGCCGCACTTGAGGCCCTTGCCGCCACGCAGGGCTTGCCCTTTGTTGCGCCGCCGCTCTGGCTTTGCACCGATAATGCAGCAATGATCGGCTGGGCGGGGGCCGAACGGCTTGCCGCGGGGCTTGTCGACGGGCTCGATTTCGAGGCGCGGCCGCGCTGGCCGCTCGACCCGCAGGCGGAAAAGGTGCGTGGCGCAGGAGTGAAGGCATGAAGACGGGCGTGATCGGCGCGGGCGCCTGGGGCACCGCGCTTGCACAGGTGCTTGCCGGAGATGGTCGCGAGGTCATGCTCTGGGCGCGCGAGCCCGAAGTCGTGACCTCGATCAACGACGCGCACGAGAACCGCATGTTCCTCGCCGGCGTCCCGTTGGCTCCGGCGATCCGGGCCACCGGAACCTTCGCCGATCTTTCGGAATGCGACGCGCTGCTGCTGGTTACGCCTGCCCAGCATCTTCGCGCCGTTCTCGGTGACGTGCAGGGGGGCGAACGCCCGCTGATCCTCTGCGCCAAGGGCATCGAAGCGGGGACGATGCAGCTGATGTCAGAAGTCGCGCATCAAGCCTGCCCCGACGCGCCGATTGCCGTGCTGAGCGGGCCGACCTTCGCGCATGAAGTTGCGCGCGGACTGCCGACGGCGATCACGCTGGCCTGCGAAGACGCCGGGCTTGGCCAATCGCTTGCCAGGCGCCTCGCGCGAACCTGGTTCCGGCCCTATCTGTCGGACGACGTGATCGGCGCGGAAATCGGCGGCGCGGTCAAGAACGTCCTCGCCATTGCCTGTGGCGTGGTCGAGGGGCGCGGGCTGGGCCAGAATGCGCGCGCGGCGCTGATCGCACGCGGCTTTGCCGAAATGACCCGCTTTGGCCTCGCCAAGGGCGCGCGCGCTGAAACGCTGGCCGGGCTTTCGGGGCTTGGAGACCTTGTCCTGACCTGCTCGTCAACGGCCTCGCGCAATTTTTCGCTCGGCAAGGGGTTGGGCGAAGGCATTCGCTCTGCCGAATTGCTGGCCGGCAGCCGGACGATTGCCGAAGGCGCCTTCACGGCACCCGTCCTGCAACAGGCTGCGCGCGCGCTGAGCGTCGACATGCCGGTTGTCGATGCGGTCTGCACGCTGCTTGAGGGCACGGCGCCGGTGGATGAGGTTGTGGGCAGCCTGCTCGCCCGGCCGCTCCGCGCAGAATCCTAGGGCAGGCGGGTGTAGCGGCAAGGATTATTCATAAACATCACAGCCCTGCGCATCGCGAAACCGGTCAGATCAAGAACGGACCCCTTCACGCCATATTGTTGCGCGAACGCAACACTTCCCAGACAAGTCAGCTTCGCTGTCGCTTTTTTGTTGTGCGATGCAGCATATTTGGGCAGACGGAATGAGTCGCTGTCATGGCGGCCCCGCACGCTCATCCGGGTCCGGAGACGGCGTTGTCGAGAGGCCAACAACAGCAACGCAGGTGGGACGACGCAACCAACCCAAAGGGGAATATCATGCGCACGTCCTTCGGCCCGCTTCTGGGCCTTGCTCTCGCACTCATGTCCACACCTGCCCTCGCGCAGGATGAAACGCCCGCCGTCACGATTTCGGGTGGCGCCACGCTGGTCAGCGATTACCGCTTCCGCGGCATCTCGCAGACCGACAAGGGGTTTGCCGTCCAGGGCACGTTCACGGTCTCCCACAAGTCCGGCCTCTACGCGACGGTCTGGGGCAGCTCGGTCGACGAATATGTCGCGGCCGGCGGGGATCAGGAAATCGACCTGATCGCCGGGTTCAAGAAAACCTTCGGCGGCACGACCGTCGATGTTGGCGTCCTCTATTATTATTATCCGGGCGCCGAAGAGATTATCCCGGGCTATGCCAGCGACTTTTTCGAACCCTATATCGGCATTTCGCACACCTTCGGTCCGGCGACCGCCAAGGTGAGTGCGGCCTATGCGCCAAAGTCGAACGCGCTTTCGGTCGGCGCCGGCAAGGAAGACAATCTCTATCTTGCATTCGACCTGTCGGGTGGCATTCCGAACACGCCGCTCGCTTTGTCGGGGCATATCGGACACAGCTATGGCCCGAGCTATCTGACCATCGGCAAGGGCTATACCGACTGGAATGTCGGGGCGACCTATACCTGGAAAAACCTGACCTTCGGCGTCCAGTATGTTGACACCAACAAGGCCCTGGCCAACCCGATCTCGGGCAAGAACATCAGCAAGGGCGGAGTTGTGGGCTCGGTGGGCGTGGCGTTTTAACGACCAAGCGCGTCACACTTACCGGGGCAAGGCCGGGGCAGCGCCTGCTGCTCCGGCCTTTATTATTTGAGGTTTATTGAGGCGTTGACACCTTGGCGTTGGCGCCATCGCCTTCGGGCGCGGCGATGATGTCACGTGTGACCGAGCCCTTGTCGACGACATTGGTCTCCGGGTCTCCGGCATTGGCCCGAATCCCGGTCTGGGCGCGATTGGCCCCGGCCTGGGTAACGGTGGCGCCTTCGACAGCGCTGCGCGGCGCCTGCCCGCCGAACATGGCCTGGAGCGCCTGAGTCGAGGAATCGGCTTCCTGTGGGCGCGGCGCGCCGGGGGCCGGGGGCACCAGCGCAAAATCGGGCGGGACCACAAGCGGCGCGGCGCGCGATACCGCGAATTCGTCGGGCCGGTTGCGGCCGAACACGCCGCTTGACGTGCCGCAGGCGGACAGCAGGCTCAACATCGCGCCCGCAACAATCAATTTACGCATTCTCATTCTCCGCCTTGGGTTTGCCGTCCCGCGCGAACAGCGCCCGGGCAAGCAGGATCAATACACCTATCGTAATCGCCGCATCGCCAACATTGAAGACCAAAAAGGGCCTGAATTCGCCGAAATGCAGATCGGCAAAATCGACGACATGCCCGAAGCGCACCCGATCGAGCAGGTTGCCGGTCGCGCCGCCCAGCACCATACCAAGCGCGAGCACGTCGATCCGGTTCGTTTCGCGCCACAACCAGCCGCCGACAAACAGGCTGATCGCGCCCGTCATCGCGACAAGGCCCCAGCGCATCGCGTTGCTGTCGGCCGTCAACATGCCGAGAGACACGCCGAAATTGTGAACGAGCGTGAGGTTGAAGATCGGCAACAGTTCGATCGACTGACCCTCGATCGCCAGGCCGACAGGGCCCGTGACCAGATATTTGGCCAACTGGTCGAGAATGAAGATGGCGAAGGCAAGCATCAGCCCATTGCGTCTTGGAGAAGTGCCCATCAGCACAACCCTCTCTTCGCGTCTTCGCGTCTTCGCGCGAACCAAAAAAAGGGGGTCTCGCGCGAAGACGCGAAGACGCGAAGATGAAGCTCAACCATTCACGACCTCATCGCACCGCCCGCAGAGCGCGCCGTCTTCCGAAACTTCGGGAAGGTGCCGCCAGCAGCGACCGCATTTCTTGTTCTGGGTCTTTTCAACCCGAATGCCATCTGCACCTGCCAGCTTTGAAACATTGGACGTAATGAATACCTCGCCCAGGTCGACATCGGAATAGCCGCCAAGAATGCCGGGAAGATCAGATACGGTCACGGCAGCTTCGAGGCTCGATCCCAGCGACTTTTCTCGCCGTAATGGCTCGATGGCTTCCGTCACGCTCGCTCGAAGACCGCGCAGTTCGGTCCACGCGATACCCAAGTCGCGGTCAACCCACTCACCATCGACCTCAGGCCAATCCGAAAAATGTACGCTGCCAGCATCCGGAAACAGCGTCTGCCACACTTCCTCCGCCGTGAACACAAGCACCGGCGCGGCATAGCGGACCAGCGCGTGGAACAGCGTGTCGAGCACGGTCCGATAGGCACGGCGCTTGGGCGATGTCGGCGCGTCGCAATAGAGGCAGTCCTTGCGGATATCGAAGAAGAAGGCCGACAGGTCGTTGTTCGCGAAATCGCTGATCAGGCGGACATAGGTGTTGAAATCGAAGTCATTGACCGCTTGTTTGAGCTTTGCGTCCATGTCCGCGAGAAGGTGGAGCACATAACGCTCCAGCTCGGGCATATCGGCGGGCGCAACCCGCTCTTCCTCGCTGAACCCTTCAAGCGCGCCGAGCAGGTAGCGGAAGGTGTTCCTGAGCTTGCGATACTGGTCCGCCACGCCCGAAAGGATTTCCTTCCCGATCCGGTGATCCTCGGTGAAATCGACCGAAAGCGCCCAGAGCCGCAAGATATCCGCGCCATAATCGCGCATCAGGTCCAAGGGGTTGATCGTGTTGCCCAATGACTTGGACATTTTCATGCCCTTGGCGTCCATCGTGAAGCCGTGGGTCAGCACGGCCTTGTAAGGCGCCCGGCCGCGCGTGCCGCAGCTTTCGAGCAAGCTCGACTGGAACCAGCCGCGATGCTGGTCGCTGCCTTCGAGGTAAAGATCGGCGGGCGATTGCAGGTCCGGCCATTTGCCCGATTCAAGGACAAAGGCATGAGTGCAGCCGCTATCGAACCAGACGTCCAGAATGTCCGTCACGCGCTCATAGTCTTCGGCGCGATAGGCATGACCGAGCAGCTTCTGCGCAGCCTCGTCGCTCCACGCATCGACACCCTGTTCGCGCACCGCGGCGACGATCCGCGAGTTGACGGCCTCGTCGACCAGATAGTGGCCGGTCTTGCGATCGACGAAGAGTGTGATCGGCACGCCCCAGGCGCGCTGGCGGGAGAGCACCCAGTCGGGCCGCCCCTCGACCATCGCGCCGATCCGGTTGCGGCCCTTTTCAGGAACGAAGCGCGTATCGTCGATCGCGCGCAGCGCCGTGTTGCGCAGCGTTTCGCCATCGCCTTGCCGCGCGCGGATCTCGGCCTCCTCCGCGCAGCGCGGCATGTCGCGGTCGATCACCTTGTCCATCGGCACGAACCATTGCGGGGTGCAGCGATAGATGACCTTGGCCTTGGACCGCCACGAATGCGGGTAGCTGTGCTGGAAATCGGCGGATGCGGCGAGCAGCCCGCCCGCTTCGCGCAGGTCCGAACAGATCGGGCCGTCGGGTGCGTTGAACTTGGCGTTGATCACCGAGCCCTGCCCGCCGAGCCACGCCCAGTCCTCACGATATTTCCCATCGCCCTCGACCGCGAAGACCGGATCGATGCCGTGCGCCTTGCACAGCAGGAAATCGTCCTCGCCATGATCGGGCGACATATGGACAAGGCCGGTGCCTGCATCAGTGGTGACGAAATCGCCGGGCAGAAAGGGCCGGGGCTTGGCGAAGAATGCGATTGCACGTTCCCAAGCCGCGTCATCTCCATTTGTGTCGTCCCCGCGAAAGCGGGGATCCAGCGCCATGCTCGGTAATGGGTTCCCGCTTTCGCGGGAATGACAAAGAAGGCTGTGCATCGGGTGCCGGGCGAAGGTTCCGCCTAGATCGGAACCTTTGCCAGACCACAGCTCTTCCCAGCCACCAACCTTCACACGTCCACAGAAAGCGTCGAGTAATGCGCGCGCGACCAACACTTTGTTCGGGAAACTGCGCATTTCAACGCCGTCGCGTGCTGCCCAATTTAGCCGGAGAACAACATACTCAACATCCGGCCCATAAGCCAAAGCCTGGTTCACCGGGATCGTCCACGGCGTCGTCGTCCAGATCACCGCATGTGCGCCGATCAATTCGGGGATCGGGCTTTCGACGATCTCGAACGCCACGTCGATCTGGGTCGAGACGATATCCTCGTATTCGACTTCGGCCTCGGCCAGCGCCGTCTTTTCGACCGGCGACCACATCACCGGCTTCGCGCCGCGATACAGTTGGCCAGACTCCGCGAACTTCATCAGTTCGGCAACGATCGTCGCCTCTGCCTCGAAATCCATCGTCAGATAGGGATGATCCCAATCGCCATTGATGCCCAGCCGCTTCAACTGTTCGCGCTGGGTATCGACCCAGTGCTGCGCATAGGCGCGGCATTCGGCGCGGAATTCGTTCGGGGGAACCTCGTCCTTGTTGCGCTTCTTCTTCCTGTATTCCTCTTCGACCTTCCATTCGATCGGAAGGCCGTGGCAATCCCAGCCGGGAACATAGGGCGCATCCTTGCCGAGCAGGGTCTGCGTCCGGCAGACCATGTCCTTCAGGATATGGTTGAGCGCATGGCCGATATGCATGTCGCCATTGGCATAGGGTGGGCCATCGTGGAGGATGAACTTCTCGCGGCCGCGCCGCTGCTCGCGCAGGCGTTCGTAAAGGCCAATCTCCTGCCAGCGCGCGAGAATGCCCGGCTCCTTCTGGGGGAGGCCGGCCTTCATGGGGAAATCGGTCTTCGGCAGGAAGACCGTGTCTCTGTAATCGCGTGCGTCAGTCATATCGCCGCGGGCCTTAGGCGAGCGAGCGCGCCCTCGCAAGCTATCGCCGGATCGAGGGCCCGATCACCCCCGGTTCGTCAAGCCACAGCATCCCCGTATATTCGCGCGGCACTTGCGGGATCTGTTCGAGCTGGGTCAGGCCGGGAATGCTGTCTGCCGGTGCGCCGGGGCCGGTCAGAATCACATGCGTGCCCGCCGCCTGCATCCGCGCCTGGAAGCGGCGCGGCCAGCCCGCGACCTTCCATTTCTGGTCGAGCGGCACGAGAATCGTCCCGCCCTTGCAGCTTTTGGGGGTCACGCCGAACCAGCCGAGTTTCACATAATCATCGAAACAACTGCGGGCTCCGGCAATCGTCCAGGCCCAGGCACCAGGCACTTTTGCGCGGATGGCCGCAATGGTCGCGGCGTCGCCGATAAAGCCGTAACGGTCATCGATCGGCTCTTTCAGCCGTTCGAACATCGCGAGCGTCTTTGCCGCGTCGCTGACGTTCAGGATGAAGTGATAGCGCGGAAATTGCGCTATCGCCGTCTCGGCCGAAAGGCAGCCCTTCGCGCCCTCCGCGTCGAGAACGACACCTCCGCCCGCATCGATCAGGGCGCGCTGCACACCGCCGAACGTAGCGCACCCGCCCTTGTCCTCGCTGTGCGCGGCAACAAGCTGGAGCCCGCCTGCGGGATCGGGCGCGATCCAGGATGCATTGAGGAAGGACAGGACCACCAGCCCGATCGCGACGGCCCATTTGGCCAGATTGGCGATGCTCAACTCATGCTCCCGCCAGCGCTTCGCGCGCCTGTTCGCAATCCTGCTCGATCCGGCGCGCCAATGCCTCGAGGCTGTCGAATTTTTCTTCGTCACGAAGAAAGGCATGAAATTCGACCTCGATTGTTGCCCCGTAAAGATCGCCTTCGAAATCGAAGAAATGCGGTTCGAGCAGCTCCTTGGGCGGATGGAAGTGCGGGCGGATGCCAAGGCTTGCCGCGCCGTCGAGCAGGCGCCCGTCGGGCAGGCGGCCGCGCACCGCATAGATGCCGTAACGCGGGCGCAGATAGCTGCCTATGTCTATATTGGCGGTAGGAAAGCCAAGCTGCCGCCCATTCTTGTCGCCATGCTGGACGACGCCTTCGACGGCAAAGGGGCGCGTCAGGAGCTCGGTTGCGGTCGCGCAATCGCCGGCCTGGAGCGCGTCGCGAATCCGGCTGGAGGATATGGCCTCTCCCCCGTCCGCCACGGGTGAAACCGCTTCAGCGACAAAGCCATATTTCGCGCCGAGCGCTGCCAGCGTTTCGACATTGCCGCTCCGCCCCTTGCCGAAGGTGAAATCCTCCCCGGTCACGACGCCTGCCACGCCTTCAAGCCGCTGCGTCACGAACTCTTCTGCCGTCAGCCCGGCGAGCGCGGCGTTGAAGGGGAAAACAATCATCGCATCGGCGCCCGCTTCGGCAAAGAGCCGGGCGCGCTGATTGAGGCTGGTCAGGCGAAAAGGCGGCGTATCGGGCCGGAAAAAACGCACCGGGTGCGGATCGAATGTCGCGACGAGCGCGGGACGGCCTTCGGCGCGAGCGCGCTGGATCGCGCGTCCGACGACCGCCTGATGGCCCCTGTGAAACCCGTCAAAATTTCCCAGCGCGACGATCCCGCCGCGCAGGCGTTCCGGAACCGCCGAGCCGCCATCGAGCCGCTCCATTTGCCCGCTATAGGAAGCGCCTAGCGCGGCGGCAACACCTGCCCCAGAACGCGGAGCACATTGCCGCCCATGACCTTGGCGATATCGGCATCGCTGAATCCGCGATCGATCAGCGCCTGAGTGACCAGCACCAGTTTCGAAGAATCGAAACCGGTCGTCGTGGCCCCGTCAAAGTCCGAGCCGAGCCCGACATAGTCGATCCCCACAAGATCGCGGACATGGGCAATCGCTTCCGCCACCTTGGCCGGGGCGGTGCCGCAGACGGCCGCATCCCAATAACCGATGCCGACCACGCCGCCGGTCTTTGCGACGCCGCGAATCTCGTCATCGGTCAGGTTGCGGTTGACCTTGCATGTCGCCTGCACGCCGCCGTGCGAGGAAACCACCGGCCGCGTGGCCATCGCCAGCACATCGGCAACTGTCTTGTGGCTCGAATGGGCAATGTCCACGACAATGTGCCGCCGCTCGAGTTCCGCCACGACCTGCCGACCGAGCGGGGTCAGCCCGCCCTTCCTGATCCCGTGCATCGAGCCTGCAACTTCATTGTCGAAGAAATGCGTAAGCCCTGCCATCCGCATGCCCGCGGCCTGCAGCTTGTCGAGATTGGCAATCTTGCCTTCAAGATTCTGCAAGCCTTCGACCGAGAAGACCGCGCCCGTCACCTGCTTGCCGCTGGCCCGGTCTGCGAGAAGCTTCGACAGGTCGGCAGAGGTCTTGATGAAGCGCAGCCGCCCGTCCGAATTGTCCGCTGCACGCTGGAGCTTTTGCGCATGATAGAGCGAGCGCTCGAGAATCGACGTCCAGGTGCGCGGCGGCTGGAGCTGGGCGAAGGCCAGAAGGGTGATATTGTCGCTATCGCTGCCATTGGCATCGTAATTCTGCCCCTTCGGCGTCTTCGAGACCGAGGAGAAGACTTGTAGCGCGACATGCCCGTCCTCAAGGCGGGGCAGGTCGACATGGCCGCGACCCGCGCGGTCGAGCACATCCCGCTGCCACATCAGCGTGTCCGAATGCATGTCGGCAATGGCGAGCGTCTTGTGGAGCGCCAGCGCTTTCGGTCCGGCCTTGGCCGCAACCGGCACGACCTTGTTCATGCTGCGCTCGACAATGCCGGGCGCAAAAAGGAAGAAGCCCGCCAGCGCGATCGCCAGCAGGATCAGGAGCCATTTCAGGAAACGTCGCATCAGCCTCTCCGCTTGAGCGTCACGAAATCATGGGCGGGCGTGCCGTTCTCGGCATCGCAACGCACCCGCGCTGTTTCGGCCCATTCGGGTCCGAAGGCCTCAAGCACAGTGTCGCCCTCGGGCGACAGATGCACCTCGGTCAGTTCGATCCGGTCCGCCCGTGGCAGGAACAACCGGTAGATTTCCGCACCACCCACCACCGAGACATGCGGCGCATTGGCAAGCGCAAGCGCGCTCTCGACGCTGTGGACAACTTCCGCGCCGTCCTCCACCCAACTCCGGTCGCGGGTGAGGACAATATGGCGGCGCCCTGAAAGCAGGCCGGGCAGGCTCTCGAACGTCTTGCGCCCCATGATCATCGGCGCGCCGGTCGTCAGCTGCTTGAAACGCCTGAGGTCGGCGGGAACATGCCAGGGCATATGGCCATCGGCGCCGATCACGCCATTGTCTGCCCGCGCGACGATGAGGACGATCTCAGGCCGGTTCACACAGCCACCGGGGCAGCGATGTGCGGTTGCGCAACATAATCCTCGATCACGAAATCCTCATATTCATAGGCGTCGATAGCCGGCGCACGGCGCTTGATCGAGAGGCGAGGGAGCGGCCCCGGCTCGCGCGAGAGCTGGAGCCGCGTCTGGTCGAGATGGTTCGAATAGAGATGGCAGTCGCCGCCGGTCCACACGAAATCGCCCGGCTCGAGCCCGCACTGGTCGGCAAGCATGTGCGTCAGCAAAGCATAGGAGGCGATATTGAACGGCACGCCGAGGAAGACATCGCACGAGCGCTGGTAAAGCTGAAGGCTCAGCCTGCCATTGGCGACGTGCGTCTGGAACAGGCAGTGGCAGGGGGCCAGCGCCATCTGCCCGATTTCCGCCGGGTTCCAGGCCGTTACGATCTGGCGGCGCGAGGCCGGGTTGGCGTTGATCTGGTCGACAAGCATCGCAATCTGGTCGACCGTCACACCGTCAGCGCCTTCCCAGCGCCGCCACTGCTTCCCGTAGACGGGGCCAAGATCGCCCGAATCATCCGCCCATTCGTCCCAGATGCTCACCTTCCGGTCCTGAAGCCAGCGGACATTGGTTTCGCCGCGCAGGAACCAGAGCAGCTCGATGATGATCGAACGCAGGTGCAGTTTCTTGGTCGTGAGGAGCGGAAAGCCCTTCGACAGGTCGAAGCGCATCTGGTGCCCGAATACCGAAAGCGTGCCGACGCCTGTGCGATCCTGCTGCGCGACCCCCTCGTCGAGGATGCGTTGCATGAGATCGAGATAGGCGCGCATTGGAATGTCCTTATGCGCGGCTTTCGGATTTGGCTAGAGCGCAGCCTTCAGCGCATCGACCAGGTCGGTTTTTTCCCAGGGGAAGAAATCGCCCTCCGGCTTGCGGCCGAAATGGCCATAGGCCGCCGTCTTGCGATAGATCGGCTTGTTGAGTGCCAGATGCGTGCGGATGCCGCGCGGGGTAAGCCCGCCCAGGGCTTCGATCCGGCCGATTGCCTCTTCGAGCTTGTCATCGCCGACCGTGCCCGTGCCGTGCGTATCGACATAGAGCGACAGCGGCTTGGACACGCCGATCGCATAGGCCAGCTGGATCGTGCAGCGCTTGGCAAGGCCTGCCGCCACGATATTCTTGGCCAGATAGCGCGTGATGTAGGCGGCCGAACGGTCGACCTTGGTCGGGTCCTTGCCCGAAAAGGCGCCGCCTCCGTGCGGGGCCGCGCCGCCATAGGTGTCGACAATGATCTTGCGGCCAGTCAGCCCGGCGTCCCCGTCAGGCCCCCCAATCTCGAAGCTGCCGGTCGGGTTGATGTGATATTCGGTCTGGTCCGAAAGCAGCTCGGCCGGAAGGATATCGGCCACGACCTTTTTCACATAGGCGTGAAGCTCGGCTTCCTTGGCCCCCTGGTCATAGCCCGGCTTGTGCTGGGTCGAAACGACGATTGCAGTCGCGGCCACCGGCTTGCCATTCTCGAAACGCAGCGTGACCTGGCTCTTGGCGTCGGGCTCAAGGAAGGGGGCCGCGCCCGAATGGCGGTCTGCCGCCATCCGCTCGAGGATCTTGTGGCTGTAATAAAGCGTCGCCGGCATGAGGTCGGGCGTCTCATCGCAGGCAAAGCCGAACATGATGCCCTGATCGCCGGCGCCTTCATCCTTGTTGCCCGAGGCATCGACACCCTGCGCAATGTGCGCGGACTGGGCGTGGAGGTTGTTCGTGAATTCGAGCGTATCCCAGTGAAAGCCGGTCTGTTCGTAGCCGATGTCCTTGACAACGCCGCGCACCGTCCGTTCGATCTCTTCCTTCGCGCCCGGAGTCCAGTCGCCATTTTCGAACACGCCCTTGCAGCGGATTTCGCCGGCAAGCACGACCTTCTGGGTCGTCGTCAGCGTTTCGCAGGCCACGCGCGCTTCGGGATCCTTCGACAGGAACAGGTCGACGATCGCATCCGAAATCTGGTCGGACACCTTGTCGGGATGGCCTTCCGAAACGCTTTCCGAGGTGAAGAGGTAATTGGCACGCATGCGTTGATCCTGCTTGATATAAGGAATGCTTTATATGTGGCCCCGGCCCTTAGCGCCGGAATCGGCCAAGGGCAATTCCCAACGCTCCCAAGAAAAACGCGAAGCCCAGCGAGAGAATGTTTCCATAACGCGCAAAGAGCGTCGGCGGGTGCGGCGGTGGCAGGTGCGTCTCGATATAACCGGCCTTCCGGAAAGGCAGGCGGTGGAGCAGGTTGCCATCGGCATCGATCACGGCCGAAATTCCCGTGGGTGTCGAGCGGATGACGGGAATCCCCTCCTCGATCGCACGCAGTCGAGCTTGCGCCAGATGCTGCGGCGGCCCCCAGGATCCGAACCAGGCATCGTTCGAAGGGTTGAAGAGGAAATCGGGCCGGTTGTTCCTGTCGACCACATGGCCCGAAAAGATGATTTCGTAGCAGATTTGCACACCCATCCGGCCGAAGCCTGGAACGCCTGTGCTCTGCGGCCCCGGGCCTGGCCGGAAATCGAGGTCCCCCGGAACGAGCCGCGACAGGCCGAGCGCGGAAAGGATCGGCCGCATCGGCAGATATTCGCCATAGGGCACAAGATGCGCCTTGTCGTAGCGGGCGATGATCTCGGCGCCCGGGGTCAGGACAAAGCTCGAATTGCGCGCCGCGATGACATAGCCTTCCTTGTCTTCGACAAGCGCGACCCCGCCTGTCACCAGCATGTCCCTCGGTCCGATCAACCGCGCCAGCCGCTCGCGCGCCCATTCCTCTTCCTCGAGGAAATCGGGCACGGCGGCCTCGGGCCACAGGATAAGGCGCGGCTCGCGGCCCGGGGTGCCGGTAAGGTCGGCGAGCTTTTCGAAATTGACCTTGTCGAAGGCTTTGTCGTGCTTGTCCTGCTGGCCGATATTGGGCTGCACGACACGGATGAGGGGGCCCCTTGATGCCATGTCTGTTGGCTCAATCGGTCGAATCCAGGGCGCAACGGCGAAGCAGAGGAAAATAAAAATGCATGCCGCGACATACAGCTTTTGTTGAACGGTTGCCGTGCGGTTTCGTATTTTGCGGATCAGATAAATGGCGTCACCGGGCAGCCAGATGGCCAACCCCGACAAGCCATAGGTTCCGATCCACATTGCGAGCGCTGGGAGAACCAACGTGGGAAGGAACACCACACCCAGCGGATTCCAGGAAAAGCCTGTAAATATGGTCGCGCGGAGATATTCAGTCACGATCCAGGCGCCAGCAAAGAAGAGCGCGAATGAAGAGGGCCGCGTCCGTCCCCAGCGCCACGCCAGCCCTGCCGCCATCGCGGGATAGACAGCGAGGTAGAGCGACAGGAGCACGACCGCGATCCAGCCGAGCCATTTGGGCATCGCATCCTGATAGTGGAAGGCGCCCGCGATCCAGTTCAGCCCGATTGTGAAATGGCCCACACCGAACCAGTATCCGCGCGAAAGTGCGCCGCGCAGGTTTGGCGCTTCGGAAACGAGATGGAGGAGAACGGCAAGGCAGACCAGCGTCAGCGGCCACCAGTCGAGCGGCGCAAAGCCGAGCGCAGAGACCAGCCCGGCGGCAAGCGCCAGCGATTTGGGGAAGCGATTCACGCTGCCGCTATAGCTTGCCATTCCACCTTGTGGAGAGGCGAAAATGCGCGCGGTGGATTGGAGCCCAGTCTCTTGCGCTGCGGCGGACAATCGCCCAGACCGTGTTCATGCTCCGCCGGATTGCCGCTGCCCTCCTTCTCGTGCCGCTGCCGCTTCAGGCAGCGCCCGTGCTGCTCAGTGCGCCCCAGCAGGATCATCTCCGCTGCGTCGCCGTCCTCGCAATCATTGCCAATGAACAGCAGCGCGGCGTTGGCGGCTGGGAGGATCTTCGCCCGCTGGCCGCGCGCGGCGCCAAATTTTCGGACCGGGTGATCGATGGGCTGGTGAAGGAAAAAGTCCGCTCGCAAGAGGCTGCGCGCGCGGAGATTCTTGCGCAAGTCGCCGCAATTCAGGCCGATGCGACCGCATCGGGCGATCCCTCCGCGCTGCTGCGTGACAAGTCCGGGCCCTGCATCGCGATGCTCGATGCCGAGGTGCCACCGCCCCAGCCACCGACCCTGCCGCAATGCGCCGCCGCGCTGGCCATGGCCTATGACGATGAAGTTGCGCACCAAGGCATGTCGAAAACGGCGCGGACGCTGGCGGTCTTTGCCTCAGTGCTGGATGGCCGTGCGCGCGAGGAATTGAAGGCTGCGGGCAAGACCGAGGCTGAAAGCGATGTCGTCATCGGGCTCGAAAAGGAGAAGCTGATGGCCGAATTCAAGGCCAGTCAGGGAAAGGGGACTCAGGACAAGGTCGACTTTCCCGCCTGTTTCGAAATGGCGCGCCCATGATGTCCGCTCGGCCTTTCCACCTGGCCTTTCCCGTTCATGACCTTGATGCGGCACGGGGCTTTTATGCCGGCGTGCTTGGATGCCGCGAGGGCCGCGCCTCGGACCAGTGGATCGACTTTGACCTGTATGGCAACCAGATCACGGTCCATCTTGTCCCCGGCCATAGCGCCGATGCCGCGGTCAAGAAGGTCGATGGGCATGGTGTGCCGATCCCGCATTTCGGTGTGGTGCTGACGATGGCAGACTGGCGCGCGCTCCGCGATCGCATCGAGGCAGCGGGGATCGCCTTTGGTGTGGCCCCGCACATCCGCTGGCAGGGGAAGCCTGGCGAGCAGGCCACGATGTTCTTTCGCGATCCGAGCGGAAACGCCCTTGAATTCAAGGCATTCGGGGATGACAGCGCGATCTTTGCGACCTGAAGGAAAGACCATGGCCAATCCAGTTACTGTCGATATCCCGCACAAGCTCGGTCGCGATGCCGCGCGGTTGCGGCTCGACGGCGGGATCGGCAAGCTGGCCGACATGTTCCCGGGCGGCGGCACGGTCACGCATCGCTGGGAGGGCGACACGATGATCTTCACCGTCCAGGCGATGGGGCAGGCGATAGCCAGCCGTCTCGAAGTGCATGACGCACATGTTCATGCCGTGATCGACCTTCCGCCCTTCCTCTCTCTCTTTGCGGACAGGATCCGCGCGAAGCTCAGCAAGGATGGCCCTAAGCTGCTGGAATAGCCGTTTCGGCTACCCGGTCGTCACGCGCCAGATCCGGTTCCCGACGTCGTCGGCGACAAGAAGCGCTCCCTTCCTGTCAATGATCACGCCGACCGGGCGGCCCTGGGCCTGGCCCTTCGCATCGAGGAAGCCGGTCAGCACGTCGGCCGGCTTGGCTCCGGTCGGAAAGCCGCGATCGTTGAAGGGGACGTAAACCACCTTGTACCCGGATGCCGGGGAACGGTTCCACGATCCGTGCATTCCGATAAAGGCTCCGTTTGCATAGGTCGCACCGAGCGCGGTTCCGGTGTTGAAAGTCAGGCCGAGCGCCGCGACATGCGGCCCCAACGCGTAATCGGGGCGCTTGGTATATTGCTTCAGGTCGGGGCGAAGCTGGGGCACGCGCTGATCCTCGATCCCGCCCCAATAGAAGAAAGGCCAGCCATAAAAGGTGCCAAAATCGACTGTGGTCAGGTAATCCGGCGGGCCGTCGCTGCCGAGCATGTCGCGCTCGTTCACGACGGTCCAGAGCGTCCCGGATTTGGGGTTGAAGGCAAGGCCATTGGCGTTGCGCAAACCATAGGCATAGACCAGCCACTTCTTCGTCTTCAGGTCATACTCCCTGATCAGCGCGCGGTCCTTTTCCTTGTCCATCCCGCCTTCGGCAATGTTGCTGTCCGACCCGATGGTTATGTAAAGCCTCTGGCCGTCCGGCGACACGACAACGTTTCGCGCCCAGTGATTGTTGGGAAAATTGTGGGGCAGGTCCATTACCTTCGTGCCCTGCGCAGCGATCTTCGTCTCGCCGGCCGTGAAGGGGTATGCCATCAGCGAGTCCGTGTTGGCCACGTAGAGCGTGCCTCCGACCAGCGCCATGCCGAAGGGCGAATGCAGGCCCGAAAGCAATTCAGAGCGGAATTCTGCCACGCCATCGCCATTCGCATCGCGCAGCAGCGTGATCCTGTCGGGCGAACCGCTGGCACCGCCTGCTTCCATGATCAGCTTCCGGCCGATCCAGTCTTGGAAGCCCTTGACCTTGCGGGCTGGGGCCGAGCTTTCGGCGACAAGCACGTCGCCGTTCGGCAATTCAAGCATCCAGCGCGGATGATCGAGCTTGTCGGCAAAGGCCGCGACCTTGAGCCCCGCCGCCGCAACCGGCTTGGCATTGCCCTGCCAGCCGACCACCTTGGCGATGTTGATCGTCGGGAATTTTTCTTCGCGCGGCGTGGTCAGCTTGGGTGCTTGTCCCTGCATGTCCTCAAGCGCGACGCGCGCCTTGTCCGGCCTCGAGAGATACCAATAGGTCCCGGCCAACAGCAGGACGATAATGATCGCGGCGTTGCGAAGATGGGTCTTCCAGGTCATGATCTTGCTCTCACTCGTTCAGCACCCAAGGCCGGTGACTGCACCAAACAGGCTCGGCTTGCAGGGTTTTCCGTTCTTTTCCGGCGCAGCGTTCGCCATCGGGCCGCCGATCATCCAACTTGTCGTCGAGCGGTAGCGGATGCGCGCCGTCCATTCGATGGTCCAGGGGCCCGTCGCCGGGCGCGGCGGATAGGCAATATTGGTTTCCGGGCCATAGGCATAGAGATTGCCGATCATGAAATCGGGCGCGGCGGCTTTCACTTCGGCCGGCACGGTGCAGCTTGTCTGGCTTGGCGGCATGACGGTGCGGTCGGCAATCAATTGCTGGACGACGGCAGGAGAAAGCCATTCGAACAGCCCGCCGCCGAACTCGCGCCCCGAAGAGGAGGACCACCAGACCATGTCGCGCGGCCCGTCACGACTCGCTTCGTCCATCTTCATGCCCATCACCCAGGCATAATAGCCGGTTGCTGCGGGCACGCTGTTCCAGCTGAGGTTCACCGCGCCCTCGGGGCCGGGAGAAGTCGCGCCGTGCAGTCCGGCCAGATAGTCCTGCGCCAGCGAAAACTGGATTTCGGGCGCGTAGGTCGAGGAAATACGGTGATTGCCGATCAGCGAGCCCGATTGGGGCTGCTTGCCCGATTTGGCATTCGGCCATTCGCCGAAAGTGCGGCTGTTGGCGACGGACGGACCGCGATCGACGGGAATGCGCGCTGAATAGAGGTTCGGCATCGGCTGACCGGTCCCAATCTTCGAAAAATCGATGATCGCGGGCTGGCCCTTGGGGGCATGGACGCCGCATCCCCAATAGAGAAGCAACCTGCCCTTGGGCCGCTGGAAATCGCGCGGCATTTGCCCGGGCTCATCGTTCGACACTGTCTGCACCGGCGTGACCAGCGGGACGGATTTGCCAAGCTTGGCGGCCGGCTGGAAGAAATGATCGGCCAGCGGTGCGCCGTTCGTCGGCAGCGTCGATCCCAGCCGAAGGTGAAGCTCATGCGATTCGCGCCCGCCGCCGCCGAACATCATCGACATGGCGGCCCCCGCGCCGCCACCTGCCAGGCCGGCGAGCCCGGATGTCGTTCCGATATCCATGGCATAGCGGGCCTTGGGCTGCGGACCGGCGACCGGGGCCGGTTTGGGCGCCGGCGCAACCGGCTTTTTCGGGGCTGCAGCCATGGCACCAACGCCAAGGAGCGCCGCACTCCCAAGAAGCAATTTCCACTGTGCTTTCAACATCGCTCTCCCTTTCGCCGTGTCCGTCACTTGGCCGTTGCGACATCCTCATTGTCGGAAACCCGTTTCGCCGGAGGATGGAGGATGAGCCGGGTCGCGCGCCGCGCATCGCCATCGGTCACTTCGATCCGCCAGCCGCTGGCGTGCGTCACGCTTTCGCCCACCTGCGGGACATGGCCGGCCAGTACAAAGGCAAGGCCGCCCAGCGTGTCCACATCTTCCTCGACTTCGGCAAGGCGGGGGTCGACGGTTTCGGACACGTCGGACAATTCGATACGTGCATCGGCATCCCAGCAGCCGTCTTCCAGCGGCACGATCATCGCGGCTGGCGTCTCGTCATGCTCATCCTCGATATCGCCCACGATTTCCTCGACCAGGTCCTCGATCGTCACCAGCCCTTCGGTCCCCGAATATTCGTCGATGACGATGGCCAGATGCGTCTGGCTCGCTCGCATGTCTGCCAGCAGGTCGAGCACACCCATCGATTCGGGCACATAGCGCGGCTGGCGGATCAGCGCTTCGAGACTGGCTGGCGGGTCCGACTTGTTGGCGAGGATTTCGAACACATCCTTGATGTGGATCATGCCGGTGATCGTATCGAGGCTATCCTTGTAGACCGGCAGGCGGCTGTGCCCTGCCTCGGCAAAGGCCGCAACCAGGGCTTCGAAACCGACATCTTCTGCAACCGCAATGATATCGCCGCGCGGCACTGCGACGTCTCCGACCGTCCGTTCGCCGAAATGGAGCAGGTTCCTGAGCATCTGCCGCTCGACGGGGGAAAGATCGCCTTTGGCTTCCTCGCCATCTTCCTCATGCTCGTCGATCGCATCCTCGATCTGGTCGCGCAGGCTCGCTTCGCGTTCGCCGAACAGCAGGGCCTTCAGGCCCTGCCATATTCGGCCGTTGCTACTCGAATCGTCGGGCATTGGCTTGGGTCTATTCCTCTACCGGCTCATAAGGGTCATGGAGGCCGAGCGAAGCCATGATCTCGCGTTCGAGAGATTCCATCGCTTCGGCTTCATCATCCCGCATATGATCATAGCCTAGCAAATGGAGCGTGCCATGCACAATCAGATGTGTGGCATGGGCCTGAACCGAAACGCCGCGTTCGGCGGCTTCGCGGGCGCAGGTTTCATGGGCAAGGACGATGTCGCCCAGCAGGATTTCGCCGTCATCGGTATTGGCCAGATTGTCGATCAGGTCGGGCTGCACCATCGGGAAGGACAGGACGTTGGTCGGCTTGTCCTTGTGGCGATAATCGCGGTTGAGCGCCTGAACCTCGGCATCGTCGGTCAGGCGGACCGCGATTTCGACGATGGCATCGATCTTGGCAAGCTCGCCATGCGGGGTTGCGGCAACGGCCGCCGTCACGGCCGCCGCTGCAAGCGCCTCCCAGTCATGCTCAGGCCAGCATGGCTCGGCCTGCAGGGCAGTCTCGATCAATCCCGGCCCTCATAAGCCTCGACGATCCGGCCGACGACCGGATGCCGCACGACATCGCCGATGCCGAAGGTGACGGTCGCGATGCCTTCCACCCCTTCGAGCCGGCTGACGGCGTCCGCCAGCCCCGATTTGCTGGGATCGGGCAAATCGACCTGCTTGGGGTCGCCGCAGACAACCATCCGGCTGTTCTGGCCGAAGCGGGTGAGGAACATCTTCATCTGCATCGGCGTGGTATTCTGCGCCTCATCGAGGATCACGAAAGCATCGGCGAGCGTCCGACCGCGCATGAAGGCGATTGGCGCGATTTCGATTTCACCCGAGGCGATCCGCCGCTCAACCTGTTCGGCCGGCAGGCAATCATAGAGCGCGTCGTAAAGCGGGCGGAGATAGGGATCGACCTTTTCCTTCATGTCGCCGGGCAGGAAGCCGAGCCTTTCGCCCGCCTCTACCGCCGGGCGCGAAAGGATCAGCCGGTCGACGCTACCGGTGATCAACTGCGAAACTGCCTGCGCGACAGCGAGATATGTCTTCCCCGTCCCCGCCGGGCCAAGAGCAAAGATGATGTCGTTGCGGGTGAGCGCTTCCATATAGCGGATCTGCGTCGCCGAACGGGGGACGATGGTCTTCTTGCGCGTCCGAATCATGATCGGGGGCGCTTCATGCTCGTGGCGGATGATGCCATCGAGCGTCGGTTCGAACGCCATCTGGATCAGCGCCTGCACGGCACCGGCATCGATTTCCTGACCTTGAGCCAGCCGGTTGTACAGGCCCGTCAGCACATCGCGCGCCCGGGCAATTGCCTCAGCCTCGCCTTCAAGCTGAAGCTTGTTGCCGCGCGCGGCGATATAGACGCCAAAGCGGTTTTCGATGGCAACAAGGTTCTGGTCGAACTCCCCGAACAAGCGTCCCAGAAGCTGGGGCTTGTCAAAAACAATCTCGAGCCGGGCTTTGTCCTCGGCTTTGGCTTGCATCGGTTTGCGCGACATAAAGCTCCTTTTGCATCCGCGGACACCGTGCCCGCAAGCAACGCGGCTAACATGCGGCGATGGCAGGTTCGTGTCCATCGCCGCGTGAGAAAAATGCGCGTTTCTTGGCGCCGCTGTCTCCCAAACAGCACAGCCGGTAGGGCAGGGCGGTTCAGACGGGCTTTGGCGATTGGGAGATCGACCAGGTCAGCCGGTCGAACAGCCGGTCCGAAAGGATGCTGCGCAGAAACAGCACGAGGCCAGCTCCGCCGCCGGTCGCATAGCGCGCCCGCGGGCGGCGGGCCGCCGCCGCCTTGGCGATCGTGCGCGCCACGACATCGGGCAGCGATGTCATCTTCGATTCGTCCGCGCCCGCCAGCATCGCCGCGTGCCGCCGGGCATAGGGCGCATAATCGCTGCTGCCCGAGGCCGCAACCAGGCCGTCGCGGGCGATCTTGTTCCACTCGGTCAGGATGGCGCCCGGCTCGATCACGACCACGTTGATGCCAAAGGGTTTCACCTCGACGCGCAGGCAATCGCTCAGCCCTTCCACGGCATATTTGGTTGCGTGATACCAGGCGCCGAAAGGCTCGTGGATCTTGCCGCCCATCGAGGAAATATTGATGATCCTGCCAGACCCCTGCGCGCGCATTACCGGCAGCACGAGCTGGCACATCCGGGCAAGGCCCATCAGGTTCACCTCGACCTGCCGGCGCCCCTCGGCCATCGCCACATCCTCGAGCGCGCCATAAGACCCATAGCCCGCATTGTTGACGAGCAGGTCGAGCCGCCCCGCCTTGCGCCGGACCTCCTCGATCGCAGCAACCATCGAGGCATCGTCGGTGACGTCGAGCGGCACCAGGATTGCACCCAATTCGGCGAGCGGCGCCATCCGGTCCGTCCGCCGTGCCGCGGCGAAGACTTGATAGCCGTCCGCAATCAGCTGCCGCACCGTCGCCTCGCCAATGCCCGAAGACGCGCCTGTTACGAATGCCGTTTTGGTCATGAGATTGTCGCTCCACAATGCAGGAGCTCGATGATATAAGCGTGGACCATAGTCCATGGTCAAGAGATTTGTGATGCTGATATCGGAGTTTGCACGCGCCGCTGGCCTGAGCGTCGATACGGTGCGATTTTACGTCCGGCGCGGGCTGCTTCGCCCCGAAATCGGCCGCAAGGGCGGCTCCAATCCCTACCAGATATTCCGCGAGGAACATGTCGATGCCGCGCGGCTGATCCGCATGTCGCAGTCGCTTGGCTTTTCGCTCCGGGAAATCGGGACGATCGCCGCCGAATATTATGATGGCGGCATCACGCAGGCACGCAGCCGCGAAATCATGGCCGATCAATTGGCAAGGCTTGAGCAGAAGTCGGCAGAGCTGAACGCAATGCTTTCCTATATCAGGGCCAAGCTGGACTGGATCGACGGTGGACAGGCGGGCGACGAACCCAGCTTCGGCCGCCACGCACCCTGTGGTGCGCTCGAAAAGCCGGCAACTAGCGAAGATCCCGTTCGCGACCTCGTTCTTGCCTGATCAGGCAGGAACGAGGTCGCGGGTAACGCCGGTCAGGCTGTTGGGCGCGGCCGCCACGAGTTCGACCGTAAGCAGGGTGCCTGCTTCCGGCCCCTCTTCGACGATCACCGACTGAAGCCAAGGCGATTTGCCGATCTTCTGACCCGGCCTTTTGCCGTCGCGCTCGATCAGGATTTCGCAAGTCTTGCCGATGCTTGCGATGTTGAACTCATGTTGCTGCCGGTTGAGCAGCGCCTGCAGGCGCTGGAGCCGCTCATCCATCGTGGCCGGGGCAATCTGGTTTTCCATCGTGGCTGCGGGCGTTCCGGGCCTCGCCGAATATTTGAACGAATAGGCAGAGGCATAGTTGACCTCTTCGATCAGAGAGAGTGTTGCCTCGAAATCCGCTTCGGTTTCGCCCGGGAAGCCGACGATGAAATCGCCCGAGATGGCGATGTCAGGCCGGACCTTGCGGACCCGTTCGATCACCGCGCAATAGGATGCGGCGCTGTGGCTGCGGTTCATGGCCTGGAGGATCCGGTCGCTTCCCGACTGGACGGGCAGATGCAGGAACGGCATCAGCTTTTCCACATCGCCATGCGCGGCGATCAGGCCATCGGTCATGTCATTGGGATGGCTGGTCGTATAGCGGATGCGGGCAAGGCCCGGCAGCGCATCGAGCGCGCGGATCAGGCTGCCCAGGTCATAGCCGTTCTCGGCCCAGGCATTCACATTCTGCCCGACCAGCGTGATTTCCCGAACCCCGCCATCGACGAGCGCGCGCGCCTCTTCGAGGATTGCGTCGAAGCTCCGGCTGATCTCCGCGCCGCGGGTATAGGGGACGACGCAATAGGTGCAGAATTTGTCGCACCCTTCCTGCACTGTCAGAAAGGCTGAAGTTCCCCGTCTCGGCGCGCGTTTCGGCAGCACATCGAACTTGGCAAGGCCGGGCAGATCGAGATCGAGCGCCCGCTTTCCCCGCGTCGCTTCGGCGACAAGCTCTGGAAGGCGGTGATAGGCCTGCGGGCCAACCACAATGTCCACCTCATGCGCGCGGCGGGGGATTTCGGCGCCTTCTGCCTGCGCAACGCATCCGGCGACCGCGATCATCGGCCGCGAACCGTCTTCGCGCCGCATCCGGCCAATGTCCGAATAGACCTTTTCGGCGGCCTTTTCGCGGATATGGCAGGTGTTCAGGATGACAAGATCTGCCTCGCCCTCTGCCGCCGCGGCCATCCCTTCGGCACCCAGCATTTCGGCCATGCGCTCACCGTCATAGACGTTCATCTGGCAACCGAACGATTTGACGTGGAAGGATTTGGGGGCGGATCGACTCATGGCGGCGCTTTAGGCGTCGAACAGTTTCCTCGCAATCGCCGCGCGACTATGCGCAGCGATTGCCTTGCGGTGCGGGAAGTCCGCATGATCGAGCGGTTCGAGGAAATGAAGTGTGACGGGCAAGCGCGCGGCGCGGCTCATGACGCGGAGCGCATTATGGCCGACAGGCTCGTCGTCGATCCAGGCGATGTCGGGCGCGGGGGGCCCATAATCTATGGCAACCGGCTGGATCGAAATCCCCTGCGGCGGCGGCGTGACCGAAGCGACAAGCGACGAGCGGAAGGCCAGCAGTTCGCGTCCGTCGCCGGTCGTGCCCTCGGGGAAAAGGGTCAGCGGCTGGCCGGTTTCGAGCGCAGTCTTCATCGCCAGTGCCTGCGCGTGCACATCCAGCCGCTGTTCGCGCGCGACATAGACCGAATTGTTGAGCGTCGCGAGCCAGCCGATGACAGGCCAGGGCGCCATGTCCGCCTTGGCGACAAAGGCGCTCCCCGTCTTGCCGGCAAGCACGAGGATATCGAGCCAGCTCACATGGTTTGCAATATAGAGCACGTCGCGCTTGAGCGGGGTTCCGGTAACGGTCACATCGGCCCCGGCCGATTTGCCCGCAAACTGGAGAAACAGGCGTGGCCAGGGGGATCTCAGCCGCAACAGTCGCCAGACCGCGTGAACCGGAAGCAACAGCGCGAGGGCAATGGCAATGCGTGCGACCCGCCCCCAGGCCCGCGGATGCGTGCGTTCAGCTCTTGCGATCGAGCGTGACGCCATAGAGTTCCATCCGGTGATCGACCAGCCGGAAGCCCAGCCGCTCGGCGATCTGCTTCTGCAGGGCTTCGAGTTCGGGATCGACAAATTCGATCACCTTGCCGGTTTCAACGTCGATCAGATGGTCATGATGGGCTTCGGGGGCGGCTTCGTAGCGCGAGCGCCCATCACCGAAATCATGGCGGTCGAGAATCCCCGCCTCTTCGAACAGCCGCACCGTGCGATAGACAGTGGCGATGGAAATGCCGGGATCGATCGAGGACGAACGCGCATGGAGCGCCTCGACATCGGGATGATCTTCGGCCTCGGAAAGAACGCGCGCGATGATCCGGCGCTGCTCGGTGATCCGAAGGCCTTTTTCGGCGCAAAGCGCTTCGATATCAATGCGTCTGGGCATGGCAAACAGGGCGCGAAACGATCATGCCCATCCTTTTAGTGAGGCGGGCGGGCAAATCAATTGCCCGCCCAATTCACGTGCCGGCTTTATTTGCGCTTGCCGGGTTTGCGGCCCAGGCCGATCTTGACCGCAAGGCTGCGGCGCTGCTCGGCATAGTTGGGCGCAACCATCGGATAGTCCGCTGGCAGGCCCCATTTGGCGCGATATTCGTCGGGCGTGATGCCATAATGCGTCATCAGGTGGCGCTTCAGCATCTTGAGCTTCTTGCCGTCATCAAGGCACACAATATAATCCGGCTTTACCGAGGCGCGGATCGATACTGCAGGCTCTGCGCGGACTTCGGGAGCGGGCGAACCGCCGCCCAACCCGGCCAGTGCATTGTGCACATTGGTGATCAGCGTCGGCAGATCGGATACTGCAACACTGTTGTTGCTGACATGCGCCGCGACAATATCGGCGGTCAGCGTGATGATTGTTTCTGTCATATCGTTTGAATCTGTCATTTCTCGCTACCCTTGTTTTTTTGGTTTGTCTGATAGTGTTTGTCTGATAGTGTTGTATTTTTGCGACCAGAGCACAATCGGGATACGCGCGGTCGATGCAGATATCAATAATAGATTGACAAGCAATTTCAGGCTACTTGTCCTGGAATCACGCGATTTCGACACTTAGAGTTGCAGCGTCTGTCAGTTGGTTGTCGCTTCGACGATAATAGTTGCGGCGCAATCCGACCTGCTCAAAGCCGAGGCGTTTGTAGAAGGCCAATGCCGGATTGTCGGTTCTGACTTCAAGATGCAGCTTTTTGACGCCCTGATGCGCATAATGATCGACGATTTTTGCAATCAGTGCTTGGCCTGCCCCGCGTCGCTGGCCATCCGGTCGGACGGCGATCAGGAGCAACTCAGCTTCGTCGGCGACGCTGCGGGCCAGTGCGAAGCCCACTGTTCGCCTGTCGGCGCGTGCGAGGAAGAGCGCGGCCCCTGGCAGCGAAAGCGCTCCGGCGCACTGCGCAGCCGTCCAGGCCTCGCCGTAGCATGGATCGAATGCCTTGTTCATCACGGCCATGACCTGATCGAGGTCCAGCGCGCTCGCTTCGCAGATTTCGATATTTGCTGTCATGCCATCGGCCTTGCGTCGGCGCCGCGCCCATAGACCGGTCGCGGCGCAAGACTTGTAAGCGCGTCGGGAAGAAGGCAGGCATTCGCGGCGCGGCCTTCGCCGGAAACCGCTTCGCCAAATCCGCGCGCCGCCACCAGCCGTTCGGCGCCGCTTCCGATCACGATCCGGTTTTCGTAGAGCCCCGCCGCTGCCTCGGGCGTGAGCGAGCGCAATGGCCCGGCCTCGTGCAGCGGTTGGCCGGCAAAATCCTGCACGAAGATTTCGCCATGGCCGCCCTCGACAGCCACTGTCAGGTCATCGGCGTGATATCCCGCCGCAACCAGTGCGAGCGAGGACATTCCATGCACCGGCACGCCCCAGCCGAGCCCCAGGCCGCGCGCGGCGGCAATTGCGATCCGCACGCCGGTGAAGCTGCCGGGGCCACAGCCGACCAGCACTTCGTCGGCCCGTCCGCCGCCGGGCAGCGCGGCTATCCAGGGAATGAGGCGCTCGGCATGGCCGCGCCCCACGCGCTTATGGCGCTCGGCGACGATTTCGCCATCCTCGATCAGCGCAACCGAGCATTCCGCGCCCGACGTTTCGATGACGAGGCGACGCATCGGCTCAGATGACGGTATTGAACCGCTCAAAGCCCGGACGGGGCGAACGGCCGAATATGGTCGAAGGATCGCCATAGCCCAGGGTCGAGATGAAATTCGACTTCACACTTGTCCCGGCAAAGAAGGCGTCATCGACGGCTTCATTGTTGAAGCCCGACATGGGCCCGGTGTCGAGCCCGAGCGCACGCGCCGCGAGAATGAAATAGGCCCCTTGCAGCGACGAATTGCGAAAGGCCGTCGTTTCGGCCAGCGCCGGCGCGCTGGAGAACCAGCTTCGTGCATCGGTATGCGGGAAAAGTTCCGGCAGATGCTCGTAGAATTCAAGATCCATCCCGATGATCACTGTGACGGGGGCCTTGCGGATCTTTTCGCCATTGGCGGGCAGGGCGAGCGCCGCCAGCTTTTCCTTGGCTTCGGCGCTTTCGCACCAGACCAGCCGCGCGGGCAGGCAATTGGCTGACGTCGGGCCGAACTTCATCAATTCCCAGATCGCATCCATCTGCGCGCGGGTGACCGGCATGTCGGTAAAGCCGTTATAGGTGCGCGCGGTGCGGAACAATTGGTCAAGCGCCGCGGGATCGAGCGGTTGGGACATGGACAGCCTTTCCTGGGGGGTCAGACCGAGAGGACCTCGGTGACTTCGGGAACATAATGTTTGAGAAGCGATTCGATGCCATGCTTGAGCGTGGCCGTAGAGGATGGGCAGCCGGCACAGGCGCCCTGCATCTTGAGATACACCTTGCCCTTGTCGAACCCGCGATAGATGATGTCGCCGCCATCATTGGCGACTGCGGGGCGGACGCGGGTTTCTATCAGTTCCTTGATCTGGACGATGATATCTTCGTCTGCCGGATCGTCGGCAAAGCCATCATCCTCCGCGGGCACGCTGAATCCCGCGGTCGCGGGCTTGAACAACGGCATGTTCGCGGTGAAATGATCGAGCAGGATCGATAGCACATCCGACTTCAGATGCCGCCAATCGGTCCCGGGCCCGGCAGTGACGGACACAAAGTCCTTCCCGAAGAACACACCTTCCACATCGCCCAGCCCGAACAGCATTTCAGCGAGCGGAGACGCCTCCGCTTCCTCCGGCGTCGCAAAGTCGCGCGTGCCCGCGTCCATCACGGCGCGACCGGGCAGGAATTTGAGTGTCGCCGGGTTCGGCGTGGTTTCGGTTTCTATCAGCATGAGCCCTAAATGGGCGTCCGCAGACGGCCGATCAAGGTAATTTCCCTTTCAGCCTTGCTTTTGCCGCTATTAGCGCCTATCTGATTGTGCAGCGCAGCAAGCCGAATGCGGTTTGCCTTTGTTGACCAGCGTGATTGTCCACAATGCTGTGGAGCAGGTCAGCACCTTAGAGCGCCATGCCACAAGGCTTCCCTTTTCACGCGGGTTGTCAACTTTGACCCCGCTTGGCGCAGCACATCCCGTGCGCGCTCTTGCACTTTTGAAACGAGATTTATTTTGACTCAATTTTCCGATCTTGGCCTCGCCAAGCCGCTTCTGGCCGCGCTTGCCGCCAAGGGCTATACCACTCCCACCCCGATCCAGCTGCAGGCGATCCCGCCGCTGCTCGATGGCCGTGACGTCTGCGGCATCGCGCAGACCGGCACGGGCAAGACCGCAGCTTTCGCGCTGCCCTCGCTCGACTATTTCTACCGCAATCCCAAGCCGCGCGCGCAGCGTTCGTGCCGGATGCTCGTCCTTTCGCCGACGCGCGAACTGGCGGCGCAGATCGGCGCTTCGTTCCGCGATTATGGCCGCCAGATGCAGGTCGTCGTTGAAACCGTGTTCGGTGGCGTGCCGATCGGGCGCCAGATCAAGGCGCTCGGCCAGGGTGTTGACGTTCTTGTTGCAACTCCCGGCCGGCTGATCGACCTTGTCCAGCAACGCGCCGTTACGCTCAAGGATGTCGAGATCTTCGTCCTCGACGAGGCCGACCAGATGCTCGATCTCGGTTTCATCGTTCCGCTGAAGCAGATCGACAAGATGCTCCCCAAGGAGCGCCAGTCGCTGTTCTTCTCCGCAACGATGCCGAAGACGATTTCCGAGCTGGGTGACCGTTTCCTGACCGATCCGGTCAAGGTTGCCGTGACACCCATTGCCTCGACTGCCGAGCGCGTCGAGCAATATGTGACCTTCCTCAACCAGATCGAGAAGCAGGCTCTGCTGACAATCCAGTTGGGCAAGGAAGAGATTGACCGGGCGCTGGTCTTCAGCCGCACCAAGCATGGCGCAGACAAGATCGTGAAGCATCTCCACGCCGCGAACATCGGCTGCGCGGCGATCCACGGCAACAAGTCGCAGGCCAATCGCACCCAGGCGCTCAATGCCTTCCGCAAGGGTGAGATCAAGATCCTGATCGCGACCGACATCGCCGCGCGCGGCATCGATGTTTCGGGCGTCAGCCATGTCTTCAACTTCGACATGCCCAACGTCCCCGAACAATATGTCCACCGCATCGGCCGCACCGCGCGCGCCGGGGCCGATGGCATTGCAATTTCCTATGTCGCGGGTGAAGAAAAGGGCTGGCTCCGCCAGATCGAGCGGCTGACCGGCGTCAAGCTCAACCCGGTTCCGCTGCCCGCCAATTTCGACGAGTTGAGGGCGAAGCTGCCCAAGCCCGCCAACAAGCCTGCGGCCCAGCGCCACGATGGCGGCGGCCGCGATCGCCCGCGCGGGGATCGTCCGGAGCGGGTGGAAGGCGAGCGCGCCCATCGCCCCTTCCGTCCGCAGCGCAAGCGCAATGGAATGGGCGCGCACAAGGGCGCCGTTCGCAAGACCGGTTCGCGCTAAGCTGCCACCAGTTTTCGTCGCACCTTGGCCCAGGCAGCAAGCCTGAGGCCAAGGGCTGCGAGGCAGACGGGCAGGAGGATCAGGCCCTGCACGCGCAGGTCCGGATTGAAGAGCCGTCCGAAGTAGCTGAATGTGTAGACGAACCACAGCGCGTGGATGCCTGTCCGGTGGAGCCGTTTCCACCAGACACCCATTGCCCGCATGGCCGCGTCGTTCGACGTCAGCACCATTGCATACATGAGAATATAGGCCCCGCCGCCGCCGACCAATGTCGCCATTGTCGGCATCTGCGCTGCCATCACCGAATAGGTCGTCAGCGCCGCCAGATGGATGCTGTGTGCCAGCGCAAAGCCCAGCCCCCATTGGCGGCGATGCCGCAGCACGGCCTTCGTGGTCTCGTTGGGCCACAGCCGCACGAGCGACGAGGCACTGTAGGTCAGGATCAGGATGGGGAAGCCCACCCGCGCCGTCCAGCGCGCGGCGAGCCGCGCCTGCTCGATCGCGTCCACGCCAATGCCCAGTGCCAGCGCAACCGCGCCCAGCGCCACAAGCGCGGCCAGGAAGAGCGGAAAGGCTTTTGCAGTCATGCCGTGACTTTTTGCCGCACTATCGGAGCGCGTCAACTGCCCTCAGGATCGTCGCATTGTCTGCCCGGATCTTGTAGTCGGTCGCCACCGATTTCCAGCGCAGCACGCCCTTGGCATCGACAAGCAGGATCGAGGCTTTGGGGACTCCGTACGCATAGCTGCTCGGCGCATAGGCCGGATCGCGCAAGCCGAACGCATCGATCATGGCCGATTTCTCGTCCGACAACAGCGTATAGCCGATCCCCGTTTTGGCCGCGAAGCCAGCAAGCACTTCGGGCGGGTCGTAGCTCAAGGCGGCAAGGCCATAGCCGCGCTGGGCAAGCGATGCCTGGACATCTTTCAGGCTCTTGAGCTGCGCCTGGCAATAGGGGCACCATTTGGCCGAGCGGAAGAGGACAAGCACCGTGCCTTTCTTTCCCGCAATACTTGACCAGTTGCGAACATGGCTCGTCGCATCGACCGCCTTGAAAGCGGAGGGGATCTTCGCGCCCGTAGCGATTTCACCCGCCCTCGCCGGGGCCGCGGTTATTCCGCCGGACATCAGCATCAGGGCGACAATCAACTTCAACACGCGGCGCATGGCATCATCTCCGTCCTTGTATTGGGGATGAAACCGGTTCGCCCGCAGCAAGCATAGGGTTACACGAGTTCAGAGAACATATTTGCTGAGGTCCACATTCTTCGCAATGCTCGCCAATTGCCCCTCGACATATTTGGCATCGACCAGAACTTCGCTGCCCTGCCGGTCTTCGGCTTCGAAACTCACATCCTCGAGCAGCTTTTCCATGACGGTCGAAAGCCGGCGCGCGCCGATATTTTCGACCGCTTCGTTCACGTCCGCCGCAATCCTTGCAATCGCTTCGATGCCCTCGTCGGTAAAGCGGATCGTGACGCCTTCGGTGCCGAGCAGCGCCACATATTGATCGGCAAGACTGGCGCGCGTGTCTTTCAGGATGCGCACGAAATCCTCCTGCGTCAGCGCCTTGAGTTCGACCCTGATCGGAAGGCGCCCCTGGAGCTCGGGCAAAAGGTCCGATGGCTTGGCCACATGGAAAGCGCCGCTGGCGATGAAGAGAATATGATCGGTCTTCATCGGGCCATATTTGGTCGAAACCGTGGTGCCCTCGATCAGCGGCAGCAGATCGCGCTGAACGCCCTCGCGGCTCACCGAACCGCCACGCACGTCCGATACGGCGATCTTGTCGATCTCGTCGAGGAAGACGATGCCATTGGCCTCGGCATCGGCAAGCGCGACCCGCGCGACATCGTCCTGGTCCAGCCTTTTGTCGGCTTCCTCCTCGGTCAGCTTCGCCCAGGCGGCCGGCACGGTCATCTTGCGGCGCTTCATCTGGTTTCCGCCAAAGGCCTTGCCCATCATTTCGCCGATATTGATCACGCCAACCTGTGCACCACCAGGCATATCGAACGGCATTGACGGGCTGGCCTCGACCTCGATCTCGACCTCCGTCGTTTCGAGATGGCCGTCCTGGAAACGCTTGCGGAATGCCTCGCGCGTCGCGGTGCTGGCGTCCTTGCCGGTCAGCGCGTCGAGCAGGCGGTTCATCGCCGCTTCCTCGGCCTTGTCCTTCACGGCCGTGCGGCGGCGTTCCTTTTCAAGCCTGATCGCTTCTTCGGCAAGGTCGCGCGCAATCTGCTCGACGTCGCGGCCGACATAGCCGACTTCGGTGAACTTGGTCGCCTCGACCTTGACGAACGGCGCGTCGGCCAGCTTGGCGAGGCGCCGGCTGATCTCGGTCTTGCCGCACCCGGTCGGTCCGATCATCAGGATATTCTTGGGGGAAACCTCGTCGCGCAATTCCGCGCTGAGCTGCTGGCGCCGCCAGCGGTTGCGCAGCGCCACGGCGACAGCGCGCTTGGCGTCGTCCTGTCCGACGATATGGGCATCCAAGGCGGCAACAATGGCCTTGGGGGTCAGGTTCTGGTTCATGTCTGTCCTGCTATTGAGCGGAATCGAGCGTTTCGACCGTCAGTTGATCGTTGGTGTAGACGCAGATCTCGGCGGCGACGGCCATGGCCTTGCGGGCCAGCTTCTCTGCGTCCTTTTCATATTCCTTGAGCGCGCGGGCGGCGGCGAGCGCAAAATTGCCGCCCGAACCGATCGCTGCAATCCCATCGACGGGCTCGAGCACATCGCCATTGCCAGTAAGGATCAGCGTCACATCCTTGTCGGCGACAATCATCATCGCCTCGAGGTTGCGCAGATATTTGTCGGTTCGCCAGTCCTTGGCGAGTTCGACGGCCGAACGCATGAGCTGGCCGTTGAATTGCTCGAGTTTCCGCTCAAGCCGTTCGAACAGCGTGAAGGCATCCGCCGTCGCCCCGGCGAACCCGGCAATCACCCTGCCGTCGCCAAGTGGGCGGACCTTTTTCGCGTTCGGCTTCATCACGGTCTGGCCCATCGAAACCTGGCCATCGCCCGCAATCACCACCTTGCCGCCCTTGCGCACCGAAACAATGGTGGTGCCGTGCCATTTGGGGAGATCTGTCATGCCGCGGATATGGGGCGCGGGGACGGGGGGTTTCAAGGGGAGAGGAAAAACTGGTCGGGACGACAGGATTCGAACCTGCGACCCCCACACCCCCAGTGTGATGCGCTACCAGGCTGCGCTACGTCCCGACCGAGTGCGGCCCCTTACGCGCGTCTTTCGGGAAGGGCAAGACGGGCTTGTCTTTGCGGTCAATCTGGTGTGCAGCAATTACCGATGGCCCTGACCCGCCTAGCCTTGACCGATTTCCGCAACCACCGGGCAGCGATGCTTGAGCCGGCGGCGAATTTCGTTGTTCTCACCGGAGAGAACGGGGCGGGCAAGACCAACATTCTCGAAGCCGTGTCGCTGCTGGTGCCCGGGCGCGGGCTGAGGGGGGCAGCGCTCGCAGATATGGCCCGCAGCGACGGGCCGGGCGGGTTTGCCATCGCTGGGCGGCTTGGCGATGTCGATCTTGGGGTCGGCGCTCTCGCCTCGGCGCCGGACCGCCGGATCGTCCGGATCAATGGGGCGCCCGCTTCGGCCAGTGCGCTGTCCGAATGGCTGTCGATTGTCTGGCTGACGCCCGCGATGGATCGGCTGTTTGTCGAAGGCGCTGGCGAACGGCGACGCTTTCTCGATCGACTGGTGCTTGCGCTTGAGCCGGCCCATGCCCGGCATACGACCCGTTACGACGCCGCGATGCGCCAGCGCAATCGCCTGCTTGGTGATGAAGGCGATCCCGCCGATCCCGACTGGCTGGCCGCGCTCGAAGCGCAAATGGCCGAACATGGCGCGGCGATTGCCCAGTCCCGCGCGGCGCTGGTCGGTGCATTGGGCGAAAGGATCGCCGCCTCCGCCGAGGGGCCTTTTGCCCGGGCAGCCCTGAGGCTTGAGGGCTGGCAAGATGGGGGGAACCTCCAGGGGGAGCTTGCACAAGGCCGCGCGCGCGACGCAGCGGCGGGGCGCACGCTTGCCGGGCCGCATCGCAGCGACCTTTCGGTCATGCATCTTGCCAAGGGGCAGGCGGCCGCGCGTTGCTCGACCGGTGAGCAAAAGGCCCTTCTGCTCGGGATCATCCTGGCGCATGCAGACCTGGTCGCCGAACAGGCAGGGCGGCGGCCGATCCTGCTGCTCGATGAAATTGCCGCGCATCTCGATCCGGTTCGTCGGGGCGCGCTGTTCGAGGGGCTTGCGGCGGGCGGCGGGCAAGTCTGGATGACGGGCACCGAGCCCGCACTCTTTGTCGGCCTGGGGCAAGCGGCAAGCTGGTTTCACGTCGACGACGGGGAGGTCGCCGCTAGCGTGGCATCCCGTCCTTCAGGTTGAAGTCCGCGGCGGCGAGGGCCACGGCCTGGCTCCTGAGGTTGAGCCCGGCGGTAAAGAGCGGGGTCACGGCGCGCTGGAACGTCCGCGGCGTCATCCCGGCAAAGCGCTTGAATTCGCGCGTCAGGTGCGACTGGTCGAAATAGCGGAGCGCGGCCAGTTCTTCCTCGCTGGGGGAAGAAAAACCGCGCATTGCCGTCGCCATGTCGAGAAAGCGGCTCCGGCGCAGGACGGCCTTGGGGCTCAGGCCGAATGTTGCAAGGCAGCGGCGTTCGAGCTGGCGGATCGAAAGGCCGACTTGCGCCGCCGCATCGTCGATCCGGATTGTGCTGTCGGAGCGGGCGATTGCGGCAAAGGCATTCATCTGCGGATCGGGCTGGCGCAGGCCGATCCAGGCGAGTTGCGAGGAGATGGCGTGCTCCATCGCCGCCACCAGCCCCGCATCGTCGGTTGCGGCCTGGATATCGGCCCATAGCCTGTCGGCGATGCTGCCCCACGCGGCCGAAAGCGGAATCATTTCGTCGGCATAGTCGCGTGCCGACCGGTCGAAGAGCGAGCGCCATCCCCCCGGGTGAATGGCGAACCCGGCAACCGTAAACGGCCCCTTGACCCGGACCGGAAGCGGGAATTCGTTGGGGCCGAAGAAGACAACCGGCCCCGCGCTGGCCCAATAGCCCGGCGCGATTTCCGCCTTCCAGTCGCCGCGAATCAGGATGCGCACAAATGCGGTTTCGGAAAGGAGCCGGTCCGTCAGCGTGAAATCCTCGGGCAGCTCGGCCTCGAAGACATAGTGCCGCGCGATATAGGGGGCCAATTCGGGAGACGGTGGATAGTTACGCGACAGCAGCATATCGGGACGGTTTCACGCTCCACATTGTGGAATAGCCTGATACTACCGATCACAAACAACGCGCCAGTGCACGCATTTTCTGCGCAGCGGCTGCAAATATCCAGTCCTAGCCCGGTTCCTTCGGGTTCCTCATCTCATCCAGCACGACCCGCAAGCGCGTGAGCGGCGGCAGGATTGCCTCCAGTTCCGCCTTTGTCATCAAGCTGTTCAAGACGGGAACGAACATCGCACCCGCCGCGATGCAGGTTTCGCGCATCTCGCGTCCCTTGTCGGTCACCGAGACCAGCTTGGCCCGTCCGTCCTGCGGATCGGGCCTGATCGCAACGAGCCCCGCGCGCTCCATTCTGGTCAAGGTGCTGGTCATTGTCGGACGCGTGACCTGGAACGCGGATGCCAGCTCGGCGGGCGATCGTTCATGATGGCCCAGCCGCACAAAATGGTTGAGGATCGTGAACTGTGCCTGAGTCATGCCCTTGGGCAGCGCACGCTCGAACATCTTCGTCGAGAGCTGGTTGATGATCCCGATTTCGTTGAACAGGCGGAAGACAGGGGGGTCCTGGCTCATGAAACAATATGGCGTTCTATCGGCCAGCGGGGTGCCGGGTCGACTGCAGGCGCATAGCCAAGCCGTGCCAGCATCTGGAGGCACGCCCCGCCCTGGACGCCCAGCGTTTGGCGCACTCCTGAAAAAAGCGGTGCCATTTCGGAATATTCCTGCAAGGCCTGGCTCATCGGATGCATGGCAAGGCCCAACGCCGTAGCGCGGAGGTTGGCCCGTGCATAGAGGCGCCCGGCCTCAAGCTGCTCCGTCCGGCTGTTGCCCGGTGTCACGATCCAGATCGCGGCCGGAACCGAGCCGTAGAATTTGACCAGACCATCAAGGCCGATCTTCGATGCGCTGCTCTTCTGATCGGCAAGGCTTTCGTGCGAGGTCAGGCCCAGCGCGGCCGTGGCCTCGATCATTGGCCCGGACAGGGGGATGCCGTCCGGATTCGCGTCGATCTCGTCATGGCCGATCCGCATCAGCCGGACGCTTTCCATCAATTTGTTCTGCGTCGTCATTTCGCGCGTGATTGCCGCGACTGTAATGGTGCGCAATCGCTGCATCAGTGACGCGTCGGCGCTCGCGTCGATGCCTTCCGCCGTCAGCCGGGCCAATTGACCGGGCTGTGGTGGCCGCACGTCATAGACTTCGCGATTTGTCCGCCGAGAGACGATCGCCGCAAACAGGGGATCGCGCTTGATCCCGGTGGCCGGCACGAAGGTGAGGCGGGCCACTGGCCGGCCATCGAGCCGGGGCTGGGGTTCGCCTTCGGGAAAGGGCTGGACATCCATGCGCACACCGCGCTCTGCAGCGGCAATCCGGGCCAGCTCGATAAAAGTGCCAAAGCCGATCGTGATCTGCCGGTCGAACGGATCGGTCTCGGGCAGGCGCCTGTCGAGATCGCAGCTGATGACCGCCGAATCATTGCCCTCAAGCCGGATCAGCCAGGGCTGGCGATTATGCGGGTTGGGCGCCAGAATCGCGTGGCGGAAGGCATCGAGGCGGACATCGGCCGGCGGTTCGGGGTCGAGTGTCCACGGCAGAATGGCCGTTCGGGGCATCCGCGTCACGCGCCAGGTGCCCGCCGCTGCAACCAGCGCAAGGGCGCCGCCGGCGCCAGCGATGAATTTCCGCCTGTTCATGGCCATTCCCACCTCCGATTAGATATCAAACTATATAATTAGATATCGAATTATATAGTCCGGGTCAATTCAGGCGCAGCGTCGCATTTTTCTTGGGTTTTCGGTCGCCCTTCCCTATAGGCTCGGCATGACAGACGAACCCCAGAATACCCCCAATACTTCCGAATATGGCGCCGATTCGATCAAGGTCCTCAAAGGCCTCGATGCGGTGCGCAAGCGGCCCGGCATGTATATCGGCGATACCGATGACGGCTCGGGGCTTCACCACATGGTTTTCGAAGTTTCGGACAATGCGATCGATGAGGCGCTTGCCGGACATTGCGACCGGATCGTCATCACATTGAATCCCGACGGCTCGGTTTCGGTCGAGGATAATGGCCGTGGCATCCCGACGGGCATCCATGCCGAGGAAGGCGTTTCGGCTGCCGAAGTGATCATGACCCAGCTCCATGCGGGCGGGAAGTTCGAGAACACATCGGACGACAACGCCTACAAGGTCTCGGGCGGCCTGCACGGGGTGGGCGTCTCGGTCGTCAACGCGCTTTCGATCCGCCTCGACCTGACGATCTGGCGCGACGGCGAAGAGCATTACATGCAGTTTGCACATGGCGATGCCGTGGCGCCGTTGAAGGTTGTCGGCCCGTCCAATGGCAAGAAGGGCACCCGCGTGACCTTCCTGCCCTCACCCGAAACCTTCAAGATCACCGAGTTCGATTTCGAGAAGCTCGAACATCGCTATCGCGAACTGGCCTTTCTCAATTCGGGCGTTCGCATCTTTCTTGTCGATGCGCGGCACGCAGAGCGCGTCGAGCACGAGTTATACTATGAGGGTGGGATTGCCGCCTTCGTCAAATATCTCGATCGCGCCAAGGCGCCACTCTTTCCCGATCCGATTGCGGTTTCGGGCCAGCGCGACGGCATCGGCATCGATGTCGCGCTCGAATGGAATGACAGCTATTACGAGAATGTCCTGCCTTTCACCAACAACATCCCGCAGCGTGATGGCGGCACGCACATGGCGGCATTCCGCGCGGCGCTCACCCGCACGCTCAACAATTATGCCGACAAGTCCGGGCTTCTCAAAAAGGAAAAGGTCTCGCTGACCGGCGATGACATGCGCGAAGGGCTGACAGCGATCGTTTCGGTCAAACTGCCCGATCCCAAATTCTCCTCGCAGACCAAGGACAAGCTGGTTTCCTCCGAAGTCCGCCAGCCCCTGGAAAGCCTGATGGCCGACAAGATGGCCGAATGGCTTGAGGAAAACCCGGCCCATGCGCGAAGCATCATCCAGAAGGTCATCGATGCCGCCGCCGCACGCGAGGCCGCGAAAAAGGCTCGCGAACTGACGCGGCGCAAGGGCGTGATGGATATCGCCTCTCTCCCCGGCAAGCTCGCCGACTGCCAGGAGCGCGATCCCGCCAAGTCCGAGCTCTTCCTTGTCGAAGGCGATTCGGCCGGTGGATCTGCCAAGCAGGGGCGCAATCGCCACAACCAGGCGATCCTCCCGCTGCGCGGCAAGATCCTGAATGTCGAGCGCGCCCGCTTCGACAAGATGCTTTCGTCCAGGGAAATCGGGACGCTGATCCAGGCGATGGGAACCGGCATCGGCCGCGACGATTTCAACATCGAAAAGCTGCGGTATCACAAGATCGTCATCATGACGGACGCCGATGTCGACGGCGCCCATATCCGCACGCTGCTGCTGACCTTTTTCTATCGCCAGATGCCAGAGATCATCACGAACGGGCACCTCTTCATTGCCCAGCCGCCGCTTTACAAGGCAGCGCGGGGGCGAAGCGAAGTCTATCTGAAGGATGATGCCAAGCTCGATGATTTCCTGATCGAGGCAGGTGTGGCCCTTTCTGCGCTCGAGACGATCGGCGGCGCGCGCAGCGGCAATGACCTTGCCGCGCTTGTCAATCATTCCCGGCGCATGCGCAGCCTGATGCGCTATGTGCCCAAGCGCTACGACCCTGCCATCATCGAGGGGCTGGCTCTGGTCGGTGCGCTCGATCCGGACCTCAACGCAGAACAGCGTGCCAATGCGGCGAACGTCGCGGCGACATGGCTGACCAGCGCCGATTCCGAAGCGCGCTGGCAGGGCGCGCTCGGTGCCGAAGGCGGCTATCACCTCCAGCGGCTGTGGCGCGGCGTAACCGATCACCACATCATTGAGGCCAGCTTCCTTGCCAGCCAGGAAGCGCGCCGCCTCCATACGCTGGTCGAGGAAGTGGCCGAAAACTATGCAACCGGATCGCGGCTCGTTGCGATCGGCAAGGCGGCTGCCGTGGTGGAAGAGCCCGTCGAATCCGATGAGGAAACCGAAGCGCCTGTCGCGTCGACCAAGGGCACGGTCATCAGCCGCCCGTCGGAGCTGCTCGACGCGGTCCTCGCGGCCGGGCGCAAGGGCCTTTCGATCAGCCGCTACAAGGGGTTGGGCGAAATGAATGCCGAACAGCTTTGGGAAACGACGCTCGATCCCGAAAATCGAAGCTTGTTGCGTGTTGAAATCACGCAGGCCGACATGGCGGATGAGATTTTCACCCAGCTGATGGGCGATGTTGTCGAGCCGCGCCGCGATTTCATCCAGGAGAATGCACTGAACGTGGCGAATCTGGACGTATAGGCGCCAGACCGTCTCTCTCCCCCCTTCCCCAAATGCCAATCCCTCACTAAGGCGGCGGCGCATCGGGAAGGAATGGGGACGCGCATGAAACTTTTGACCGGCAATTCGAATCCGCCGCTGGCAAGGGCAATTGCGGACTATCTCGACCTTCCCCTGACCGAGGCCAGCGTCCGCCGCTTCGCCGATGAGGAAGTGTTCGTCGAGATCCACGAAAATGTGCGCGGCGAGGATGTGTTCGTCATCCAGTCGACAAGCTTTCCCGCGAACGACAATTTGATGGAACTGCTCATCATGATCGATGCGCTGCGCCGCGCCTCGGCCAAGCGGATCACGGCGGTCGTTCCCTATTTCGGCTATGCGCGGCAGGACCGCAAACCGGGGCCGCGCACCCCGATTTCGGCCAAGCTCGTTGCCAACATCATCACGTCGGCCGGCGCGAACCGTGTCCTTTCGGTCGATCTTCATGCCGGGCAGATCCAGGGCTTCTTCGATATCCCGACCGACAATCTTTACGGCGCGCCCGTCATGTCCGCCGATATCCAGGCGCGGTTCGGGGACAGGAACATCATGGTCGTTTCACCCGACGTCGGCGGCGTGGTTCGGGCGCGGGCGCTCGCCAAGCGGCTCGACAATGCCCCGTTGGCCATCGTCGACAAGCGTCGCGAACGGGCCGGCGAATCCGAAGTCATGAACATCATCGGCGATGTCGAGGGGCGCTTCTGCATCCTGATCGACGACATTGTCGATTCGGCCGGGACGCTGTGCAACGCGGCAGGAGCACTGAAGGCCGCGGGCGCCGAAGGCGTCGTCGCCTATTGCACGCATGGCGTGCTCTCGGGCGGGGCTGTCGCCCGTGTCGAGGGTTCGGAATTGACGGAGCTGGTCATTACCGACTCGATTGTCGCCCCCGATTCGGTCGCAGAGGCCAAGAAGGTTCGCCTGTTGACGATCGCACCGCTGGTGGGTGAGGCAATCAAGCGGATCGCGGACGAAAGTTCCGTCTCAAGCCTGTTCGACTAGAGCGCACCAACGCCGCGCATATCAAAAAAGGCCCCGGAAAACCGGGGCCTTTGGAATTCGTGTGGCTGTCTCGCCTACGCCTTAGCGTATGCCAAGAACAACGTCGAGCCATGCCCAAAAACCGCGGGCTGGCTTCTGCACCTTAACTTTCTTTGACATGACAATAACCCTCTGACTGCAGGTGAAGAAGGCAAAATGCCCCCTACCGAGTCGGATGGTTAACAGAAAATTTACCATATTGCAATTTTGGCCACAGGGAATTGCTTCGGCTTTGGCGGCTAACGACCAACAATCGGATTGGCTTTCGAAGTTGCTGTCCTGAATAGTGTCGGCCTGCGCCAGACAAGCAGGAGATTTTTCAGCGCTTGTTGCCGGCCTGAAGATTCCGGGAAAGGACTTGTTCGGCAAGCGCCGAAAATGTGACTGGTTTTCCGACAAGATATCCCTGAACCATGTCGCAGCCGAGGCGGGTCAGCGCATGGAGTATCGTTGGCGTTTCGACGCCCTCTGCAACAACCTTGCGGCCGAGCGAGTGGACCATTTCGATCGTCGAGCCGACCAGGATCAGATCGTCGTGATTGGTGTCGATATCGGCCACGAACTGCTTGTCGATCTTCACCTCATGCGAAGGCAGGATCTTGAGATAGTCCAGCGTCGCATTGCCGGTGCCATAGTCGTCGATCGACAGGCGGATACCGTCGTCGACGAGCGCGCGCATCATCGCAATTCCAGACCCGTTGCGATCAAGCTTCCCGGTCTCGGTGATTTCGAGAATCAGCTTCGATGCCGGGAAGTTGTGCTTCCTGAGAATGCGGCCGACAAAATCGGGCAGGTCGGGCTTTTGCAGCAATTGAACCGAAAGATTCACCGAAATGGCAAAGTCGATGCCCTGCGCGTTGATCTTTGCAGCTGCGCCCACAGCCTGGTCGAGAACGAATCCGGTCAATTTCTCGATGCGGTTGTGCCGCTCTGCAACCGAGATGAATTCATCGGGTCCGATCAGGCCGCGTTCGGGATGGCTCCAGCGCACCAGCGCTTCCGCGCCGACGATGCGATTGGCCTTGATGTCCAGCTTGGGCTGATAGGCGACCCAGACCTCGCCAGTATCGACCGCCTGATCGAGCCGGCTCAGCAGCGACAATTGCCAGGCCGCCTCGTGAAGTCGTTGGGGATCGTAGAATTTCCAGATGTCGTTGCCGCGCGCCGCTTCTTCGGCGCAGAGCATGGCGCTGCCGATCCGGCTCGTCATCGGGCGCTCATGGTCGGCGTCGACCCCGAACGAGACCGATATGTCGATCTCGCGTTCACCGATGGGCAAGGCTGTGCTCAGGATTGCCTTCAACCCTTCCAGATGATGCGCAAGATCCTCGCCCATCGGGAGGCTTGTGAACCAGAGCAGCGTATCCTCGCTGTGAAATATCTCTCCATCATCGCCGCTGAGCGCCACGCGGCGCCGGATTTCATCGATCACGGCACGCTCGACCAACTGGTCGAAGCTGGCGGCAATTTCTGCATAGTTGCGCATCTTCAGCGCGATCAGCGTTTCCGACCGCCTGTTACCGGCATAGCGGAGCGCCGCGAGATTGGGCAGGCCGGAGACGATATTGGTCTGGCTGCTCCTGAGGACGCGCCGCAGGGTCGTTGCGCGATAGGCGATGATTGCAAACAAAAGTCCGCCCGGCACGACATCGACCGTGATCAGCTGCTCGTCCAGAAAGATGGGCAATATGCCGAGCAGGAAGACTGCCGCTGCGGCCGTCACCCACACGACGCGCATACGACGGGTGTAGAGGTGCAGCAGGGCAAGACCGAGCCCGACAATATAGGCCGGGATCCAGGCCCAATACGCTGGCTGGCCGCGTCGCAGGGTTTCCGCGCCGATGACCTGGAAATAGACGCCGGGCAGCCAGTCCTGGGACGCGATATGGTGCATGTCGTTAAACGACGGTGCGGTCGGGCCGATAACGACGTCGCGCCCGGCGATCCTCTCCGCGGGGACACGGCCGCGGACAATGTCGACAAAGCTGTATGTCGGAATCGAGCGGGCCTGAATTGCCCAGTCCGGCCGGTAATGATCCCAACTGTCGACATCGACTCCTGCGATCACGGTGGACATCGAACGAATGCGCTTCCCGTGCAATGTGCCGTTATAGGGAATGCGCACCGACAGGCCGAACGGCGTGACCTTGCCGTTGAGCGAGGTCAACTGCGCCACCTCGGCGAATTCGGGCCTTGGTCCGATTTCAACTCGTTGCCTGGTCGTCGTATCCTTGGTGTTGATGACACCCAGAAAAACCTGCCCGGGATGGCGCTTAAGGGCCGCGACAAACGCCTTGTCCTCTGTGGGCGTGGTCGGATCGGCATAGGCGCGGTCGAAAAAGACACGCCGCGCGCCCATTGCGAACAGCTTGTCCACAGCCTGGCCGTCGATGTGGCGGGGAAAGTCGAGGCCGCCCAATTCGTTGGCGGTCTTGTCGTCGATCCCGATCACGGTGGCGTTGATGGTTGAATTGCGGCTGCGGATCACATCCCGGCTTGCCTGGATCAGATCCTCAAGCGGCTGTCCGAATTCGATCGCTCCGCAGATGAGCGAAAAGAGCATCGCCCAGAGCAGAACCGACAGGCGGCGATCCCTGTTTTCCGCCCGTTCGCGGCGTTCGGCAGTCCGGGCGCGGCTGATCATGGCGTGCCTTTGGCGGCCACGCGCAAGCACGGCGCTACGCTGCGCGAACCGACAATGGCGGGATGCAAGACATCCCCTGATCTGGAACCCTTTGGCAATGCACTTCGCCTCAAGCAACCCGCCGGAAAACTCTCGCCTTTTCCGCAACTTGGTTCATAATCGCCGAAGGCAAACAAATGGTTAGCGTCCGGAAAAGGAATTTTGGCGCGCGATCCGCGAATTGACGCTCCGTCTCACGCGCAAACTTCCACCATGGCATTTTCGCCGCTAAGGCTTGGCCCGCATGTCCGAACAATCGCCTCTCGATGCTTTCAAGTCCGTGCTGACCGGCACTGCGCGTGCGATGGCGCACGAGCCGGAAATCGAGCTTGCCTTTACGGCCGACGCGCCAACGCAAAGCGGCAAGAATTTCCGCGTGCCGATGCCCGGCCGCTCTCTCCCGCGCGAACAGGTGGCCGAAGCCCGCGGCTTTGCCGATGGCATGGCGCTGCGGCTGCGGCACCACAATGATGCGGTGCATGCCGCCAACCGCCCCGGCGATCCAACGGCAGGCGCAGTCTTCGATGCGATCGAGGCGGCCCGGGTCGAGGCGCTGGGGGCCAAGGCAATGGCCGGGGTCAGGGCGAATCTTTCGCACGCGCTGGAGATGCGGATGCGCTCCGACCCCATCGCGCGCGCACAGGCCGTCGATGAAGTCCCGCTCTCCTCGGCCATCGGGCTGCTGGTTCGCGAACGGCTCACGGGGGACGTGCCACCCGAGGTTGCGGCCGATGGCCTTGCCATGGTGCGCGACTGGATCGAGGAAAAGGGCGGGGCCGATCTCGATGCGCTCGGGCTTGCGATCGACGATCAGGCTGCATTTGCAACGCTTGCGCAGAAGCTTCTCGCGGATCTCGAACTGGTCAATGCGACAGACGAATTCGATCCGAACGAGGAAGGTAGCGACGAGGAGTCCGATCAGGACGATGGCTCGGACCAGAGCCAGGAAGAGGGCGAGGAGGGCGATTCGCAGGCCCAGATGGAAGCGCGCGCCGAAGCGGGCGAAGGCGAGACCGAAGACGGCAATGATCAGGAAATCGAGTCCGACGCCGATATGGAGGCCGATGGCGAACCGGGGGACGAGGGCGAGGAAGGCATGATGCCCGTGCGGCCCAACCGGCCGCTATCGGATATGCCGCCCAGTTTCGACTACAAGGCCTGGACCGACCAGTTCGATGAAGTGATTGCGGCCACCGATCTGTGCGACGAGGACGAACTCACCCGGCTGCGCGCCTATCTCGACCAGCAGCTTGTTCACTTGCAGGGCGCGGTCACCAAGCTCGCCAACCGGCTGCAGCGCCGCCTGATGGCGCAGCAGAACCGCAGCTGGGATTTCGATCAGGAAGAAGGCATACTTGATGCGGCCCGGCTCGCCCGGATCGTCACCCAGCCCGGCCATTCGCTATCCTACAAGGTGGAGCGCGATACCGAATTCCGCGACACGGTGGTGACGCTTCTCATCGACAATTCCGGGTCGATGCGCGGGCGGCCGATCTCGATTGCCGCGATCAGCGCCGACATCATGGCGCGGACGCTGGAGCGCTGCGGCGTCAAGACCGAGATATTGGGCTTTACCACCCGCGCCTGGAAGGGCGGGCAGAGCCGCGAGGCCTGGCTTGCAGCGGGGCGCCCGGCGGCACCCGGCCGGCTCAATGACTTGCGGCATATTCTTTACAAGGCTGCCGATGAACCGTGGCGGCGCGCCAAGAAATCGCTGGGCCTGATGATGCGCGAAGGGCTTCTGAAGGAAAATATCGATGGCGAAGCGCTGATCTGGGCGCACAGCCGCCTGATCGCGCGGCCCGAGGAGCGCAAGATCCTCATGGTGATCTCCGACGGCGCCCCGGTCGACGATTCGACCCTGTCGGTGAATAATGGCGCCTATCTGGAGCGGCATCTGCGTCAGGTGATCGGCTGGATCGAAAATCGTTCGCCGGTTGAACTCTGCGCAATCGGGATCGGTCATGATGTGACGCGCTATTACCAGAAGGCCGTCACGATCATGGATGCCGAACAGCTTGGCGGGACGATGGTCGAACAGCTGGCGGGGTTGTTTGACAATGATTCCTAGGGCCTATCCTGTTTTGGCCGCCTCATCGCTACGCTTGCAGAATAGGAAATCGGGCCCCATCTTGGCGGTGGCTCTTTCTCAGCATGAATAACCCAGGACTTGTCAGTGATCGCTTTGCTCGATCACCGATTTTGACGAAAAGCCCCGAATAATTGCAAATGGACACTGACAACTTAAGAGAATGTGATCGACAATATCGATCACTGGCGGTTGCCGCGAAATGGCATTTTCCGCAATGACGCCACACCCAGGATTCTAGATCGCTCGCTCCACTGCCAGCGTCACGACCGTCACCACGAGTCCGATGAGGAAAGTACGATAGGCGTACCCAAGGAATTTGTATTTCTTGCGCTGGAGGACTTGCCCGTTCTGATAGATGTCGCGCAGCATCATGCGATAGATGCTTTCGTCGGATTTCAGTCCCTCCAGCACGGTGTCGGCAAATGCATTCTCGCTCATGGCCGTGAACGTGCCGAAAAAGAGGATGTTGGGGGCGCCACCCGGGCTGGGTTTCGAGGCAATCGAAGGCAGGATCGCAAAGACCGCGAGCATCGCCGAAACGAACGAGAAGAGCGCTAGGACAAGGACGGCTGCCGTCACCCCCTGCTTGCCAGCCTGGCCGACCGAAATGGTAAAGACCACGAACGTCGCACCCATCAGGATCGACGCCTTCTGGTCGGCCATCTGGCTCAGCGTCAGGTTGATCTGCTGCGTGGTGCGGATGAGATGGACCGCGTTCGGTGAATAGGGTGACTCGTCTTCTGGCATCGCTTGCTCTCCCCAGTGCCGCGCCTCATTGTAACACTTGCATGACCGGCGCGAGCTTGCCAAGTCTTGCCGCCTTCCTGCCGTATTCCGATGGAATAGGCGCGACACATTATTTCAAGGAATTGCCATGACTGACCGGGCCGCCATCACCGAGGCCGTTGCCGCCCAGATCGAGCCTTTCAACAAGAAAGGTGTCGTCCTGACCGACGCCACCACCTTCCAGCACGACCTGGAGTGGGATAGCCTTACGGTCATGGATTTCGTTGCGGCGATCGAGGATGAATTCGACATCATGATCACGATGAACATGCAGGCCGAGATCGAGACCGTCGGCCAGCTGGTCGACACGGTGGAAAAGCTCCAGGCGAAATGACCGACCTCTTTTCCAAGTTCGATGCGCTGATTGCCGAGCGCGAGGCGCTGATGGCCACGGGCATTCGCGATCCGTTCGCGATCGTCATGGATGAGGTCAAATCGCCGACCGAAGCCGTCATCAAGGGCAAGGACACGATCCTGCTCGGCACATACAATTATATGGGGATGACGTTCGATCCGGACGTCATCGCGGCGGGCAAGGCCGCGCTCGAAAAGTTCG